>Ga0310690_10008132_pt1 | contig 13368 bp, 17 predicted proteins | sample AusTroGonzalo_MG_2_FD_207661 | JGI IMG/M metagenome (GOLD analysis project Ga0310690, IMG submission 207661) | Bovine rumen microbial communities from tropical cattle in Woodstock, Queensland, Australia - Gonzalo_04 (v2) (version 2) | ecosystem: Host-associated > Mammals > Digestive system >... | reverse complement strand
ACAAGACTTCTTCGGAACTTGCCAAGTTGAAGAAAGAAGCCCTCGACAAATTGTCGGAGGACGAAAAGGCAAAAGCGATTGCCGAAGAAGAGATGAACACCCTTCGTGCAAGAAATGCGGAACTTGAAAAGAACGCAACGATTGCGACATACAAGGCGAAGTACCTTGCCCTCGGCTATGACGAAGCACTTGCGAGTGCAAATGCGGAAGCATTCGCCAACGGGGATATGGATACGGTATTCGCCAATCAGCAGAAATTCCTTACCGACCACGATGCGAAAGTTAAAGCATCTATGCTTGGCAAGACACCTACTCCTCCCGCCGGAAGCGGTAGCGGTGTCGTCACAAAGGATGACATCTTGAAGGAGAAAGACACCGAAAAGAGACAGGCACTTATGAAGGAACACTTGGAACTTTTCGGAGTTGAATAAAAACGAAAAGGAGAAACAAAAATGGCTTCAAAGGCAAATCTTACCAAAGTAGCGAACATTGACGGATATGTCCGTGAAATTGATTTCGCTACCCGTTTTGGGCTGAATTGGGACGCCCTCCGGGAAATTCTCGGCATTATGCGTCCGATTCGCAAAACCCCCGGCACAAAGCTCACCTCTTATCTCGCATCTGTAACCTTACAGGACGGCGATGTAGGTGAGGGCGAGGAAGTTCCGTACTCCCTTGCTACTGTAGAACCCGTTGCTTATTCCGACCTCACTCTTGAGAAGTACGCAAAGGCGGTTTCCATCGAGGCGGTTAATAAGTACGGCGCAGCAACCGCAGTACAGAAGACCGACGCTGCTTTCCTTAACGAGCTTACGGGCAAAGTTATGGACAGATTCTACACCTTCTTGCAGACAGGCACTCTGTCCGGCACTTATGCTACTTGGCAGATGGCTGTTTCGATGGCTATCGGTAAGGTAGTTGATAAGTTCAAGAAGATGCGTAGAGACATCACCGAGGTTGTTGTATTTGTCAACACCCTTGATGCATATTCTTACCTCGGCGCAGCACAGGTGACCATCCAGACGCAGAACGGAATTTCTTATGTTAAGAACTTCCTCGGTGCTTCCACCGTTATTCTGTCGAGCGAAATCCCGCAGAACACCGTCATCGCTACCCCGGTTGACAACATCGACCTGTATTACATCGATCCGTCCGATGCGAACTTCGCATCCCTCGGTTTGAACTACACCGTAGCGGGCGAAACCAATCTTATTGGTGTTCACGCAAACGGCAACTACAATACCGTAGTCGGCGAACTATTCGCCCTTATGGGTATGGCTCTTTGGGCTGAATACCTTGATGGTATTGCGGTTGTAACGGTAGACGCAAACCCTTGACGGGTGTCACTCTTGCCCCGGAGAGTGGCACGACGGATTTTTGGGGAACAACCGCAGCACAGATGCAGAGTAATGTAGCCGTAAACGGCGATAAGATTACGGGTACTCTTCACTACATCAGCGAAGGACAGATTGTCCGTGATTGGGGCGAAGGTTACTTCCTCGCTCTTAAGTGGTCGAACATCGCTCCTACGGCTACAAGCCTCAAGGTTGGCATTCAGCCGTCCGAGGGTAGCGGTTATGTAGAAGCAATTGCTGACCCCGACCATAATGGAATGTTTAAGGTTACGAACAAGAACAAACAGGATATCGTCATCATTTCCGCAAACGACGATCATCGTACGCTGCAGAACTGGGACATCTCCGGGCTTGTTCTTGAGCCGAAACAGTAAGGAGGGTTACTATGACAGTTGTTGTAGGAGTTGTAAAGCCTGTTGAAGCTGAAACCGAACCGAAGAAGGAAGAGGTTAAGGCTGAAGAGGTTAAGGAAATCAAGACCACGAAGACTTCCAAAAAGAACTAATGTACGAAAGGGCAAGGTGGTTAAAATGACAAACGAACAAATGCTTGCAATACTTACGGCTCGGACGGGTGTCACGGACACCACCTTGCTACAGGCGTACCTTGATGATGCGGGACAGGCAATCATCAACAAGGCTTACCCTTTTAAGACGGGAATCGAAACCGTCCCGGATAAGTATCAGCGTCTCCAAGTTGAGATAGCGGTGTACTTGGTCGGCAAGATGGGAGCAGAGGGACAGACGCTGCATATCGAAAACGGAATCCACCGCACTTATGAGAGTGCTTCGATTCCGAATTCGATGCTGAAAGCGGTAATTCCTCTTGCGAAGATTCCGTCCCCGGAGGTGACCGCCGATGAGAACCCTTGAACGCAACAAACAGAGTTTCTACTATGCGGTTTACCTCGGCGAGAAAGAGATAATCGATGACTACGGCAGACACACGGCAGAGTACACCACAAGTTACTCTGCGTGGAAGCCGTTTAAGGCGAACATCTCTCCCGCCAAAGGCGAAAGCGAAGCGGAACTCTTCGGTACAGATGTACAGTATGACCGGGTTTTCGTCACCGATGACATTAACTGTCCGATAGACGAGAATACGGTTCTGGCAATCGACATAGCACCCAATGTGAGAGAAACCGCCGATGTGTTGCCGATCTTTGATTATGTGGTAACCAAGAAAGCGAAGTCACTCAATGTGATATCCTATGCGGTTGCAAAGGTAAAGACGAATGATTAATATCGAAGTTACGGGAATGGCAGAAGCCATAAAAAAGTTTGCGGACTTGACGAACACATTTGAACAGAAGGTTAAGCTTGTTGTCGAGCGATTGATGGCAAGGGGATACAATGTTGCGAGTGCGGGATTCAAGAATGCGGCCTATCCCGGAACGAATGATGTAGTCGTGTTAAATCCCGTTTGGGAAGGGGATTCGATTGTGCTGATGGCTGAAGGAGATGCCGTAGCTTTCATCGAATTCGGAACAGGCGTGAAATTTGAGAACTATCCGACCGACATCCCCGGAAGCGGAAAAGACCCATACACGGAACTTGGATTGTCACCCCGTGGAACATACGGAAAAGGACAAGGCAAGAACGAAAAGGGTTGGGTTTATGTAGGCGATGAAGGACAGGGTGGACTCGGATATCCGTTTTTGAGTAAGGGAAGATACAAGATTCTTACTTATGGTAACCCGCCCGCAAGAGCGATGTATAACGCAGCGGTAACGGTTGCCGACAAGAGTCTGGCACTTGAGATAGCACGGGAGGTATTCAGCAGATGATTGATATCGAAAACGAAGTAATCACTTTGGTTACAGATGAATTGTTTGCACAGAATATTACCGCATCCGTCGAGAGTGTGCTGAATCTCAACCCGTCGGTATTTCCTACCGTATGCGTGGAAGAGATTGAGAATTCCTCTTACGAACTGTCAGCAGACAGTTATTCCAACGAGAATCACGCATCTGTCGGATATGAAATCAATGTCTTTACGAATGATGTGAGCGGGAAAAAGCAGAAAGCGAAGAGTATTCTGGATGTTATCGACAGGATGCTGCTTGCAAGAGGTTTCTACCGCATCAGCAAAAACGCTTTATCGCTTGACAACGGAACGAAGTATCGGCTTATCGCCCGGTACCGAGCCAATGTGAGCAGAGATAACACTATTTACAGGAGGTAATAAGGAATGGCTATTTCTACTTTTAAAACCTTCTTAATGAAGGGAGTAGAAAGCGGGTCGGGCATCAATTACACGAAGCTCGTAGATATCAAGGATTTCCCTGATCTCGGCGGTGTGCCGGAGACGCTCGACACCACGACTATGAGCGATCCCGCCCGTACTTTCATCCTCGGTATCCAGGAAACCGAGTCGATGACCTTTACGGCAAACTACACGCTTGAAGTTTACCGTGCCATCAAGGAACTTGAGTACACCATTCAGCATTTTGCCGTATGGCTTGGTGCTACCGTGGTGAACGAGGTTGCCACCCCGACGGGTGTTGACGGAAAGTTCGAATTTGACGGCTATGTTACGGTTACGAAGACAGGCGGCGGCGTAAACGAAGTACAGGATATGACGATTACCATCGCTCCTACCACCGTCATCAAAGAGACGGCGGGCGGTTCTGGCATCGCTTCCGTTAACCTGTCTACGCACTATGTGCATATGGTTGACGGCGATGATGTTAAGATTCACGCCGTTACGAACCCGGCGGGTGAAACCGTCACTTGGACTTCCGCATCTTCGCTTGTTGCTACCGTTGCTAACGGCGTAATCACGGGTGAGGGTGAGGGTAATACCATCATCACCGCAACGATTACTGTGGACGGCGTATCCTATAGCGATACCTGTACCGTAGTTGTTGACGCAGCAGAGTAAATAAATTTCTTCTAGGAGGGTTAAAAAATGAATAAGGATAAGATTAAAGTAATTAAGCTTAAGACCTCGGACGGCAAGGAATACAAACTCGGTTACGACCGGGATTCCTGTGCGAGAATGTCGAGGAAGGGATTTAAGATTGAGGACATCAAGGATGCTCCGATTATCGCAATCCCGAAACTGATATACGGAGCGTTTCTGTTGTACCATTCGGATTTGTCGCAATCCCAGATCGATGAGATTTGGACAGAGGTGAAGGGAAAGGAAGCGTTAATGTATAAGCTTGTGGAACTCTATTCCGAACCCATCAATTCGCTCCTTGAAGAACCGAAAGACGATGCAAAAAACGCAACTTGGGAAGTGGTCGAGTAGACGGCCGCTTCCCGGAAAACGATGGGGGTGAGCAATCACCCCCTTTGTGTTACCACGAAATACTTGAAAGGCTCTGCCCCGACTATATGGCGATGGGTATGACTTGGGATGAGTATTGGTATGGTGACCCCCGTATGGCAATTGCCTACCGCAAGGCGTACGAACTGAAATGCAAACGGCAGAATCACGATGCTTGGCTACAGGGAATGTACATCTATGAAGCACTTGTTGATGTTGCCCCGATTCTCCGAGCATTCTCAAAGGAAACGAAACCTACGCCGTACTCCAAGCAGCCGTATGCATTAACGGAAGACGATGCCAAGAAACGGAAAGAGAAAGAAGAAAAAGAACGAGATCAGAAGAACCAGGCTACCGTTAAGGCTTGGGCAGATCGAGTAAACAGACTTAAATCCGAAAAAGAAAGGGTGAAACCAAATGGCAAATGACATTACCACCATTGGAATACGGGTTTCAGCCAATACAAAACGGGCTGAAAACAACCTTGTTTCGCTCACAACCAAATTATCGGCATTAAGCACGGCTTTCAATCAGTTAACCTTTGCCACGACGCAGATCAGAGGAATCACGGACGCTCTTGTGTCCTTGAATACCATCAAAGGGACCTCGTTGTCGAAGACAATTCCCGAACGGCTTACCGCTCTCGGACAGAGTCTGTTTACTGTTGATGTCAACAGACTTCATATGATTGCGGACGGCTTGCGGGATATCGCCGCTGCGGGAAGCGTGGCAATCCCGATGATTAAGCTCTCTGGAATGGGTGTTCCCGGCGGTTCTGCCGTTCCCGGTACCGCTCCAGAGTTGCCGGATGTTGATACCGCATCGGTTACATCAACATCGGACGCTCTCGACCGAATTAAGGCTTCAGCAGAAGAAGCATCACAGGCGATGGATAAGGTGAAGCGAAAAGCGGACGATATGGGCAAGTCGATGAGAAAAGCAAGCGGGGCCGTGAGCGGGACCACATCGAAACTTGGACAGTTGTGGGCTGCGATGAAGAGAATTGCGACATACCGAGCGATTCGTTCAGCAATCCGAGCGATTACGGACGGATTCCGAACGGGTATCCAGAACCTGTATCAGTTTTCCGCTCTAACGAACGGCGAATTCAAGCAATCAATGGATTCCCTTGCGACATCCGCATTGTACTTGAAGAATTCCCTCGGAGCGTTGGTAGCCCCGATTATCAACGCATTGGCCCCGGCAATTGACATTCTTGTTGATAAGTTTGTCGATTTGCTGAATCTCATCAACAGATTCTTCGCAAGAATCACGGGTGCATCCTATTGGACAAAGGCAAAGAAGTATCCGAAAGAATATGCCGAAGCCCTTGACGGAGCGAATGGTTCTGCAAAAGAACTCCGGGCAACGCTCCTCGGATTTGACGAGATTAACCGCCTTGATGATATGACGAAGGGTGGTAGAGGTTCTTCCGCTCAAGTCCTTGACTACGATGAGATGTTTGAGGAAGTCGAACTGACGAAGAAAACATTCTCGGAAATGTGGGATGACTTGCTTGAAAGCGGTAATAGCAAATTTGCTCTGTTCGCCGGAGGACTTGCATCTGTTCTTGCATTGAAGTTGGGCGGTGCTATGAACGGCGTATTCGGAACGGGAGCATCCACTTCTCTGCTCGGTGGTTTCACCGCCGTCCTTCTTGCCACATTCGGTGGATTCAGTTTGGGTAATTGGTTGTACCACAATGTTCCGGGCATCCGAAATTGGGCTGATGACCTTATGGATAACGGAATGGGTGAATTCATCGACAATGTAATCGAGGGATACGGATACCTTGAGGATTATGCCATCGAATGGGGTGACAAAATTCTTGATGCCGGAGAAGATGCGTGGAACGAGTTTCAAAGCTGGCTTGGTATGAATGACACCACTACGCTTACTGTCTATGTAAACGATGAAGATGCAAGAAGGCAAATACAAGAATACTTGGATTATGTTGCAAGCCTTCCTGTAGTCGTAAACCCGAACACAAACAACACGGCTGACCCCGGTGGTTACAATCCGTATTTGGATACGCCCCCGAAGCAGAACACAAACAACACGGGTGACCCCGGTGGGTATAACCCGAACTTCGACCCCGGATACGATTCCAAGAAGCCCGGAATAACATCAATTGTTAACAGTACCATTGATGCTTTAGAGAAAATCAAGAAGCAGACCACAAAGGCGATTTCGTTGAAAGCGGGTGGCGGTTCTGTTGCAACGGGTGACCTTTTCCTTGCCAACGAACGAGGTCCCGAGCTTATTGCCAAGGTCGGCAGCAAGACACAGGTAGCAAACAACGACCAGATTACCGAGAGTATCCGGGTAGCAACGGCACAGGGTAATGCGGAGAGCAATATGCTTCTTCGTGAGGTTGTAGGCATCTGCCAAGCACTTTTGGCAAAGGATACGACAGTAGTAGCCGAAGTCACCACGGACAGTATCACAAGCGGTTTGGCTCGGCAAAACAGACGGAACGGGCGTACGGTAGTCCCGGTAGGAGGTTGATATGGCAAGTAGTTACGATCCGCACAACCCTATAGAAACTGTGGACGGACATTATGTACCCTGTCCGTCTGCCCCTAACGGGTATCAATGGAGTCTGCAAGATGTATCATCGCCGGATGCGGGGCGAACCGAGGACGGCAAAATGCACAAGTATCGGTTAGCGCAGAAAGTAAAGTTACAATTGTCTTGGAATAACATCGAGACAGAAAAAGTAACGGAGATACTGAATGCGTTTGACCCGGAGTACATTGAGGTTAAGTATCTCGACCCGAAAGCCGGGGGATATGTCACAAAGCAATTCTATGTCGGTGACCGATCCACTCCGATGTATTCTTCCGTGTTGGGAATATGGAGCAATGTAGCATTTAACATCATTGAAGTATAGGAGGGGCGGTATGTATCCGATATCCAACGATGTTTTGGGGTTGTTTCAAGCGGAGCAACCCCAATATGCCCGATTAACAATCGGCAGCACGAATCCGCTCGTGATAGGGAATTCCCGAATCAAACAGGGTGGATTATCTATCAACCGCTTCTGCGGTACGGGAGTAGGGAATACGGCATCTGCGGAAGCCACGATTGTGCTTGACAATCACGATGACGAATACGAATCCTATTCCTTTGTCGGGAAAGAGGTGTTCATCGAAGTCGGAGTCGAGGACGCAAATGAGGTGATTCAGTATGTGCCGATAGGCTACTTCGGGATAGACGAATCGCCACGGAAACTGTCGCAAATCCGCATCACGGCACTTGACCGAATGATGTGGTTTGAGCGGGAGATCGATTGGACACAGTTGAGCTTTCCGTGTACGATCACGGAACTCTTGGTGGACATCTGCACGGAATGCGGAGTTACTTGGACACCCGTGACGCTCACGAATGGAAGTTATAACATCACCGAGACACCTTCGGTAGCGGAAACCTATCGTGACCTTCTCGGATATATCTGCGAGGTGGCGGGATGCAACGCTTACTTCGATGCTTCCGGGGAGTTGGTGCTTGATTGGTTCTCCTCGTCATCGGGGTTCACGCTTACCACGGAGAACAGACGGAACTCGGACATCTCCGAGGAAGCGGTAGTCATCACAGGCGTTGTGGTGGAGACGGAGACGGAGAAGTATGTTTCGGGAAGCGATGCTTACCCGATAACAGTATCCTTGAATCCGCTTATCACGCACGATTACCAATCGGTTGCGGACGCTTTGAAGAACAAGTTTTACCACTTCACCTACAAGCCCTTTAGCACCTCTGCTTTGCCGTATCCGCATTTGTTCCCGATGGATGGTGGAACTTATGTGGATAAGAACGGAAACAATATCCATATCAATCTTACCGATTGGACATTCAAACTGAACGGGTACACGGAGTTGCGGGGCAAGGGCGATTCCTCGGTGACAAAGACCTATGCGAAAGCCTACGGCACGGAGAAGGGTGTTCCGATGGACGAAGCGATTGAGATTCTCCGAGCGAACATCATCCGAACCGCCGAAGTCATCAACCAAAATATGGAAACCCTTGAGCAGACGCTCACGGGGCAGATACAGGCGGTGTCCTCGGAGTTTGGGGAGTACAAGCAAGAATCCTCGCAGAAGATAGAAGCGAACTCGAAAGGAATCACGCAGACCTTTACGGACATACAGACGATTAACACGGCGGTTAATGTCATCAACCAAAACAAGGCAGACAATACTGACTTGGTAAGCCTGTCGGGTGATGTCGGAGAAAATACGGAATACAGGCAGACCACAGAAGGAAAAATACACGCCGGAGTTTTGTGGTATGAGGGAAGCACTCCGATATACGGCGTTGCGATTTCACAGGGCTTTACATACCAAACCATAAATGGAAACAAAACCATCGTAAGGCAAGGTTTTTATTCGACCTACACGGCAGAGGAATTGGCGTTTTATGTTGGCACGACAAAGGTGGCGTATGTATCGAACAATCAGTTGTATATCACGGACGCAAATATCCTTACTTCTGCTCGGATAGGAAATTACATCCTTGCGGACGAGGGAGATGACGGGTTTACGATTAAATGGGGAGGTAATTCCTAATGGCAAGAGAATGGTATAGTAAGCCGATTAACTACTACAACAACGACCAAACCAAGCCGTATACTGTGGTTGTCGGCGTTACCACGGGTAACTACAACAACGGCAATCCCGACACCTATGTCAAGACTTGGATGGAGTATTACAAGATTCCTCACACGGACGCAGATGAGTTGGCAAACCAATCCCGTGTGGATGTGAAATTGTACTCCCAAGTCATTGATGGTGGTTCTGATTCTGGTATGTCGATTTGGACAGGTGCGGAGAATTTCGGTTATGCGGGATGGGATAATGCCAACCGCTCATCCTATTCCTGTACCTTTGATTTCAACGACAAGAAGTTGAACAAGTTTTTCGATGGCATCCTCACGATTCCGCACCTTGCGGACGGAACGAAAACCATAACCTTACAGGCGGGATTCAGTACGAATGGACGCACCTCTGCCATCACGGGCGGTTCTACTTCGGATTCTGTAACGCTTGATGCAATAGAGGTATATAAGGCTACCGAGATTGCATCTGCCACGGGATTTAATTATGGATTTCCGACCACACTTGTCCTTGACCGAAAAGCATCAAATCTCCGTGAAGAAGTTTGGTGTTCCATTGGAATGCATATCCAAAACATAAAGGGAACGGCTAACGCAAGCACAAACCTGTCATTTACGATTGACCGAGAGTACACGCCGAACACGGCGTATCCGTCAACGGCAACAGGTACTATAACTGTTCATACATACAACGGGAGTACCCTTATCGGAACGAAAACCGCTTCCTATTCGTGGTCGATTCGGAGCGATGATACGGCAAACTACATTCCAACATTGGCGAACAATCCTGTTGGTGACATCTACAATGATATTGTTCCCGATTTGGACACTAACCCAAAAACGGCGGTGGTATACTATTCAAAGATTAAGGTGACCGCTTCCAAGTCGGATATTACAACGCAACAGAACGCAACGATTGCAAGCCGTAAGGTTATCTTCGACACGGGGCAAGAAGTTTCCGATGTGGATGCTTCCACTTATACTTCTAATGCAATCAACACCGCCGGAGAACATAAGTGGGTTTATGAAGTAACAGATTCCCGTGGTTTTAAGTGTAAATATAACGGAAGTGGGATTACATTCATAAACAGTAACGCCCCGACATTGGAAAATGTGTCTATTTATCGTGGTGACAGTAGCGGGAATCCATCTGCTACAGGGACATATCTGTACGCACAGGCAACAGTAAACTACGATTCTTTGGGCGGGCATAATACGATAACGCTCACGGGTACTGTTGATAACGGAACGGCACAGGCGATGACGAGCGGTGTCCGCAAGACGCTTAAGTCGGACGCATCCGCAACAACGGCATATCTCATTACTGTCACCGTTTCCGACCTCCTCCGCTCTCAAAATGTAACGCAACAGATTCCGTTTTCCGATATGCCGTTTAATGTCCGAAAAGAGGGTAATGGTGTTGGAATTGGACAGTTAGCACCGACAGGAAGCGACCACGATAATGAGGCGAACTTCGGATATAAAGTGATTGCAAACAAGAGTATCAGTATCAAAAGCGGGACGCAATACAACACCGACCATATTGATTACGAGAATTTTGCATTAAAATTTTATCCAAATGCTTCTATGCAAACTCCATCGGCAAAGTACGGAATGGACGGAGTGGAGACAGACCGTTCTTTGATGACAGGTGAGTATACTGAAAAGCATCTTGTAACAACGGGAAATAACTCAACGAGCGGTTTATATGGTTCTCTCAAGCGATACAATGGCAATACCATTTTGAAGCAAGGTGAAGTTGCCCTTGATACGGACGGGCTTCGGTTCTCGCAAAATAGCAACGGAAACTATTATCTTCCCGAATATCAAGCCCGTGCGATTTATGCTCCAACGAAGTCGATGATTGACGGTAGATATGTTCTCACCTGCAACCTTCTCGATTCCTCGCTGATAGAACAAGGCTATTTGACATCTTCGGGTGGTGAAGGCACAGATGCGTCAATTATTCAGACTTATGTCAAAAGTGATTTCTTTGAAGTATCATCGAACACCACATACACCTTTTCAAGCAATCTGACGGAATATGGGTTACACTTCTTTGAATATGATTCAAGCAAGACATTCTTGCGGTATACAAATGTAGGGCAAGGGTTGACCGCACCTGTCAATTTTGCAACAGGAGCAAACACGAAATACATCCGAGTACAGATAAACAAGTATCACGGAGTGGTACAAGTCACAAGTCCTTCGGACATTACTTGGGCGCAAGTTGAAAAGGGAAGTAACGCAAGTAGTTATGTACCTTGTACAAGAAGTGGGACGGAAATTGTCGAGAGTCTTGATGACATCAACACATCAATGAAGTGGATTCTCCGCAACGGACAGACCGCAAAAATGAAGCACCAACCTTTGACATACTTTGGAGTAAAACTGTTCGGATATGTCGGTGGTTATGGCGGTGTAGATTTATGGATTCGATGCACCAACGGAAGTTTGACAGTATGGGACAGAGATGCGAATAGTGCTTGGTCAAGAACAGATGTATTAAATATCGCATACAATTCAGCAACAGGAATCTTCACATTCTCTTGTGGACAATACGGAATATGCTTATTGCTTTTAGGTTGTTAGGTAATCCCCTTAATGAAGGGGAGGAAAGGAATCCCCATCGAGTCCGAGGATGCCGATGAAAGTTCGCCTTCTGCGGAAGGAATGAGAAAGGGAATCCAACGCATTGAAAGTGTTGAAAAGTTAAATCAAAAAGTTAAAAAGTAAAATTTACATTTTGGGAAAGGAGAAGGAAATGTATTCGGTAACACCATTACCAAAGAATAACCTTTCAGAAGTATGTGAACAGAAATGCTTGTGCAGAAATTGTGCAAGGCAAAACTGTTTGGAGTGCGTCAAAGAGTGCATTCCTTGCCAATCTTGTTCAGGGTATATACCAAAACAGAAAAGCAATCTTGGGAAGGAGAAGAAGAAGATGAGGTGAGCAAAGCAAGTGAGAAAGGGAATTGACACGGAAGCCCTCTATGTGCTACTGTTAAGACAGAGAGGGAGATACTTAAAGGAGGGAATAAATTATGATGAACAGTAAGACCTATGACACACTTAAACTGATTGCTTTGCTTGCAACACCCGCAATTACCTTTATCTGTGCCATCATTAACATTTGGGGCATCCCTTACGGGGATAAGATTATCGCTTCGCTATCGGCACTTGATGTCCTTATCGGTGCTATCGTGGTTATCGCAAAGAAAATCTATGACAAGGAAAAGGAGGAAGCCGGAAATGATGAAAGCAGATGAATTCGCCGGAATTGCGGAATCGTTCTTGAATGTTCCTACTTGTTACTTACTTGGATTTTGGGGACAGTACCTCTCCCTTGCCGAGTACAATCGGGTGAATAACCTTGATGGCATTAAGGGCAAGAATGACAAATTCAACAACAAGCGGTTCTGCGGGACTAATGTGTTTGCATTTGATTGCATCAATTACATAAAAGGTCTTTTAGCGGGAACGACCACAAAGAAGCGTGTCGATTACAACGCAATCAAGAATTGCCCCATCGGTGATTGCCGTAATGACGAGTTTCTTGCGATGATGCAGAAGAGCGGGGTAAAGCCGAAGGACGCTACAAGGGGTATGGGACTCGCAACGAGCGGACACGCGGCAATAGCTCTGGGCGGTGGAAAATGGATTGATGCAAATTTCACAGGATCACAAAACGGCGTAGCGATCCACACAACAGGAATAGATCAGTTTACGGCCGCCGGATATATTGACGGGATTGATTACACAGAAGCTTCCGATATCCAGATCGGTGACATTATGGAGATGGAAGTCTACGAAATCCGAGACGGATTCGCTTATGGCAAAGTACCGATTTCCGTTCCCGTTCCGAAGCAGATTGAACCGGGTAGCAAGGTTACCATCAACAAGGGAGCGAAAGCTGGTGGAACGAACCCCGATTATCGTGGCAAGTACATTAACGAAGCATACACGGGCGGGAAATTTGTGGACACGGTTGACCGCATCGAAACGCACTACGGCAACAAAGAGGCACTCTTAAAAGCCCTTATCACTTGGGTGGCGTTAGAATCGCTTACCCTTGTAGAGTAGGGAGAAAGGGGGCAGAGATGGATTGGAGCGTAGTAATCGTAGCGT
>Ga0310690_10008131_pt1 | contig 13369 bp, 13 predicted proteins | sample AusTroGonzalo_MG_2_FD_207661 | JGI IMG/M metagenome (GOLD analysis project Ga0310690, IMG submission 207661) | Bovine rumen microbial communities from tropical cattle in Woodstock, Queensland, Australia - Gonzalo_04 (v2) (version 2) | ecosystem: Host-associated > Mammals > Digestive system >... | reverse complement strand
GTCATGCTGACATCACTGACATTTGCTGCGGTACCCTCGATGGTATGCACGTATCCTGTCCCTGCATCCACACCCATGTGCACCTTCATTCCGTGATACCACTGATTACCTTTCCTGGTCTGGTGCATCTCTGGATCACGTTCACCTGTCCTGTTCTTGGTGGAAGATGTTGAGTGAATGATCGTTGCGTCAACAATACTTCCGCCACGCATCATGAGGCCTGCCTTTTCAAGCCTATCATTGATATCCTTGAATATGGCTTCACATAGCTTGTGTTCTTCAAGCAGATGACGAAACTTCAGTAGCGTCGTGGCATCCGGAACTTGCTCCTCCAGGAAATTTATCCCTATGAACCGTTGGAATGCATAGCTATCATAGATGGCATCTTCCAATCCAGCATCAGAGAGATTGAACCAGATTTGGAGCAGGTACATCCGGAGCATAATTTCTATCCCACGTGTAGGTCGGCCACGTTTCCCATCGGGATAGTATGGCTGAATCATTGCGATCCACGTAGCCCATGGAATGATCTCGTTCATTGACTGAAGGAATTTCTCCTTCTGTGTGATCTTCTTCCGTCCACTGTATTCCATGTCGCTGAAGGTCATCTGATTCATTGGCTCAACCCCTCGTGTTTTCTTGCGTTATCGCACCTTTATTATACCACATATGGGGTTGGAATGCCAAGAAAATGTTCGATTAAATCAGCGTTTCCTTAAATGAATCCACATTACCAGTGATCGTTATTGAAGTTACCGCGGCAATTTCAGATTCGTCTAATGCCCCATCTTTATTAAGATCCCACTGCTTCACACGACTGCGGAAAGAACCATCCGGAAAATTTGTCTCGTCAATCGCTACGTCCGCAACCGCGAACGCCGTCAGGCAGAGCAGCAGAGCCATCAGCAGAATTCCTGTCCATTTTTTCATCCCTGAACCCCTCCTTCTCCTCTTTGCGAGTCTCAATAAAAGAAGTATAGGATTTTCAGGCATTCTTGTCAAGGATGAAAATCTAAACTTGATATTTCTCCCGACCTCCATTATACTGTATTTACCACCCTGAAGCATTCACCCCCTCATACTTCAGGAGAAAGGACGCCCCATGAAGAAGACCCTCTTTTCGCTGGTTCTCGCCCTAATGCTCTGTGTTTTTTCCACAGCATGCGCGACAATCCAGATCGAAATCATTCCCTGGGATGACCTGCCCCCCACCATGGAAGGGCAGACTCATGTGCTGCTTCTCTGTGTTGATCAATGGGAAGCAGATCCCTGGAATCTCGGAAACACCGATGGCATCATGCTGGTCACTTTGGATACAAGGGCTCATCGAGTGATGCTGACTTCCGTGATCCGGGACGCTCTGGTTCTGAGATCAGATCGCACCGTCGGTCGCATCAACGAGATTGCACGGATCTGGTCCCCTGAAGTTCTTTGCCAGGTGCTTTCTGAACATCTTGGAGTTCGAATTCAGCAGTATATTCTTTTTGATTTCCAGCAGATTGCCGACCTGATCGACGAACTGGGCGGAGTCGATATCCGGGTAAACAGCGCGGAAATCGTTTACCTCAATAAATACGCGATCAGCAGAACCGCGACGGACCGGCCCCTGTCAGAGGAAGGAACCTATCATTTTAATGGCCATGCCGCCGTAATCTATATGCGGATTCGGAAGGCCGGGGGCGGCGGAGACCTCATGCGGACCCAACGGGCAAGAACAGTTCTTTCCTCCTTGGCGGATCAATGCAGGGAATTTACCTATGACGAAGCAACCGCGTTGGTGAACAGCATCCTGGCGCATAATTCCATGACAAACATGAATCTGACTTCCATGATGAGCGCGATGAACGACGCCTACTCGCTGCGAGATTGCACAATCGAAGAGCTTCGAATTCCTCCTGATTCCTTGATTCACCTCTCGCAGGAGGAAGAAGTCTTTATTCAGGAAGTAGACTGGACTGGCTGTCGTGAAGTATTCAACCACTATCTGCAGAGCGGTTCCCTGACAGAGCTGTAGAACCAAACCACAAAGGAGCAGGCGCGTACGAATGAATAGGAAAGCAAGGACCCTTCTGATGATCTGCTGTCTGATCTGTCTGACAGGTCTGGCTGGCAATTCTCTGGCTGAAAAGCCTTCCGGACGGTATTCCGAGGGGATTTACACACTCTGTGACGTCAGGTATGACAATCGTTCTTTCTATCTTTCTGAGGGGGATAAGATTGCGGTCATTGCTCCTTCCAAACTGGCAAGTCGAGAGAAAATCGCATCTATTGTTCAGGGATTGAAAAGCTGGGGATACGAACCAGTGGAAGGAAAACACGTATCTGACGAAGGGCGTACCCTGGATGACTGCCTGGAGGATCTCATCTGGGCCCTGGAGGATCCGGAGATCAGAGCAATTTTCTGTGCATGCGGAGGGTATGGCGCTTCCGAAGTAATGGATATGATCGGAACAGATCTGATTTCATCCTCCAATAAGATCATTATTGGATACAGCGATATCACCGTTTTTCATTCCGCATGGACGGTTGCGGGGCTTCCCTCCATTCATGGCGCTATGAGCGAAGCGTTCACCGGAGGTCTTCAGCAGACATGGATCGAAACCGAAAAGAACATCCTGCGCGGGAAGATTCCGACCTACACCTGTCAGAATGATCTATGGTACAAGAAAGGCATGGCGGAAGGGATCCTCATTGGGGGAAATCTTTCCACATTCATCTCGGTGCTGAATACCGATTATGACTGTACCCGAAGCGAGCAGCCTTACATTCTGTTTCTGGAAGAGGTCGGAGAAAGCATTCAGCATATTCATCGATATCTGACGGTCCTGGATCATATGGGCATACTGGATCAGGCTGCCGGAATCGTATTTGGCGAATGGACAAACATGCCGTCTATTTGGGAAAGCGGATATGATGGCAGTTCCAGAGGCGGAGGATTTGAATCGGTCGCGGATATGATTATGAAGGAGTTTTTCAGCGAGAGGGATATTCCCGTCGCCTTTGGTTTCCCGGCTGGGCACGGTGAGGAAAACTATCCGCTGCTGATGGGAAGAAAAGCCCGGCTAACAGTGGGAGATCATCATTTCACCCTTGAGTGGATTCAATAAACCAGCTCGTCATTGCGTATATTCTGAAACAGTGTATATCCTCATGATCTAATGCGTACAACAGGAATTGAACCACTTATTTTATGCATTTGTCGAAGAGCTCCCTGAGATACTATCCCTCCACCGAACAGATCCGGCTACGAATGGATGTTAACCAAAAAAGACTCGCGGGATTGCCTGAAAATTTCATCAGACAATCCCGCGAGTTGTGCATCAGCGTATTACCGCTTAAACTTCATCGACGTTTTCATACCCTTCTTGAGCAGCAGCTTCTTATATGCGGCCAGCTTGGCGGAAGGACAGGTGATCACCGCGTTCTTGTGAATCCCGGAGAACGCATTCTTACCGACTGAACTGCTCGTCAGTTTTTTCGTCTTGATGGTAATCTTCTTCAGGCGCGAGCAGCCGTAGAAGGCGTTCTTTTTGATGTTCTTGACGTTGGTGTTCAGCGTGATCGACGTCAGCGCGGTACACTTCTGGAACGCACCCGTCCCTATGGTCACCAGGCTTGCACCGCCAGATACTGAAGCCAGTTTCTTACAGTTGCTGAAGGCGTTTGTGCCAATGGTCTGAATATTCCGACCAATGGAGACGGTTGTCAGCTTCTTCAGATTCTCGCAGGCGTATCCCGCGATCGCGGTGACCTTATAGGTGTTATCATTGACCTTGATGGTGTTGGGAATCGTAATCTTCTTGATGGAGGAGCTCAACGGTCCATCAAAGGTCGCCGTCTTCTTCTTTGCATCCAGAGAGAAGATAAGTCCTTCGATCACCAGGCTGCTGGGATCTTCCGGCTCCACCTCATAGGTGATCTGGGCGGAAGTCAGTTTGTCATTCGATCCCTGGATGGTAATCTTATCCCATGCTTCCTGCGTGCCGGTGTATTCGACGTTGGTCAGGTTCGTGCATCCGTTGAAAGCGTTCTCCCCGATCTTCGTGATGTTGCTGTCGATCAGGACAGAAGTGAGCTTCTTCAGATTCTCGAAAGCCGCGTCGTCAATCGTGTTCACGTTGTAGGTGATGTTGTTCACCACAATGGTCGCGGGAATGACAATCTTTTTCACATCGCTGCTTTCCGATCCATCTACGGTCGCCGTGTTATTGTTCTCATTCAGTGAATAGATCAGCCCCTCTACGGTGACACTGTTCGGGTTTTCGGTCGGCGCAGGAGGCGCTGTCGGTTCAGCCGTTGCGGTCGGCTCAGGCGTGACTGTCGGTTCAGCCGTCGGTTCGGGCGTTGCCGTTGGCTCCGCGGTCGGCTCGGCCGTGGGTTCCGCGGTCGGTTCCGCTGTAGGCTCGGCTGTGGGTTCTGCAGTCGGCTCGGCGGTCGGTTCCGCAGTAGGCTCCGCGGTTGGCGTAGGGGTTGGCGTGGGCGGGGGGGTTGGCGTGGGTGTAACGTCAACGCTTGCGTTATACAGGGTATTCGCTGCTGTCAGCGGATCATTTTTCTCCCCGATTGTGATTTTCTCCCAGTTCTCATAGGAGCTCGCATAATCAACGTTCTTCAGTTTATAGCAGTTATGGAACGCACCGATTCCTATGGAAGTCACTGTACTGGGAATATTCACCTTTGTGATCGCGCAATAGGTGTTATCGCTCTGTTCGCCGCCGGTCGCGAAAAGATAGGCCGGGATCTTGGTTACTCCCTCGCCAAAGGTTACAGTAAAGGAAGACGCATTAGCCCCTGCATTGTAGAATGCTGCGGTGTAACCATAATTCTTATTGCCACCGTCAAGCCATTGGGTTCCTCCGGCGTTAAGCGAGTGCTGATCTCCGATGTTTCCATTGATCGTCATGGTCTGCAAAGCGGTACAGTTGTTGAAAACGCCGTAATGCAGCGCGGTCACGGAAGCGGGAAGGAAGACATCCTTCAGCGCTTTACAGTTCTGGAAAGCATATGCCCCGATCGTTGTCACGCTTGAAGGCAGCCTGGCGGTATTCAGTCCCGTGCAGTCCAGGAAAGTACGGTCGCTGATGGTTCTGAGCGCCTTGCCCCAGGTAATGTCATTCAGCCGTACGCAGCTCGAGAAAGAATAACTGCCGAGGGTAGTCACGCCATCGCCCATCTCAAGTGATTTCAGCTCGCGGCAATTGAAGAACGCATACGCTCCGATTTCTGTTACCGATTCAGGAATAACCACCTTCACCACATGGACAAACGCGGCGTCGCTTTCCGAGGAAGCCGTCGCGAACAGATACTTCGGAATGCGGGTCACACTGTTACCAAAGGTAATCACCAGTTCAGAAGCATTCGCGCCGACATTGTAGAACGGCGAAGTATAGCTGTAATTACGGGTTGCGCCATCGATCCAGCCTGTTCCACCCGCATTAACACCGTTGTGATCCCCAATATTTCCGTTGATCGTAATGCTGCCGATGCCGGTGCAGTTTTTAAAGACACCGTAATCAAGCCTGGAAAGAGATGCCGGAAGCGTGAGGGATGTAATTCCGGTGCATCCTTCGAAGGCAAAGCTCCCCAGCGTTGTCACATGACCGGGAAGAGCGAGGGTTTTCAGTCCGGAGCATTTATAGAACGCATCCGCCCAGATCTCTCGAAGGGATGCGCCCCACTTGATGGAATTGATGCGATAGTCATTTCCAAACGCCCAGATGTTAATCGTGGTCAGATTATCATTGAATTCAATCTCTTTCAGATCGTAGCAGTTAAAAAATGCATATTGATTAATCGTCGTGACCGATCCCTGAAGAACCACTTTTGTGATATGAGCGTAGCTTCCATTGCTTTCCGACGACGCGGTCGCAAACAGATACGCAGGCACCACAGTCGTGCTCCCGCCAATCGTGACCGTCAGTGAAGCGGCGTTGGCCCCGATATTATAGAATGGAGCAGTGTAAGAATAATCACGAGTAGCGCTGTTAATCCAGGCCGTCCCTCCGGCGTTGACCCCACTTAGATCGCCAATGTTCCCATTGATGGTAATATTGCTCAGGCCGGTACAGTTCTTGAACGCGCCATAGCCCAGCGCAGAGATCCCATCCGGGATGACCAGCGTCGAGATGGTGGAACAGTTCTCAAACGCGAAATTCTCCACCTTCCGAATCCGATAGGACGTTCCGCCATACTCCAAAGATGTCGGCAGGGTCAGACTGGAGGCCGTGCCTTTATACTTTGAGATGGAGGCATTCCCATCCACAATGAGATAGTCGTAGTCCCCCACGGTCACCGTTTCGCTGTCCGCCAGCGCTCCGCAGGAAATCAGCATCAGTGCGGCCATCATGATCGCCATGATGAGCCACTTTGTCAGATTATTCCTCTTCATGGACAAACAATCTCCTTTCCTTTACCCTCATTCATCCTTCTGAATATAGATGACCGTAGACTCTGATTTCCCAAGCTTTTCGTTGTAGAAATGCGCGTTGACGTAATTCCAGCTATTCTTACACGTAACCTTTGAATTGTTCTTGATGTCTTTCACATTGGTTCCATCGTAGAACTCAATGAAGTTCAACTTCCAGCCTTTGTTTGGTTTGATCGTGACTTTGAACTTCTCTGTCTTCGTGATCGTGAGATAATACTGGTCCTTGTCCTGAAACTCCGAGGCATAGTTCTTGCTGCCAAGCTTGAAGGTTTTTACCGGAGACTCGTACTGATAAACGACTGCTTTGATTTTGAACGTGCCGACCTTCTTCGAATGATCGTAAAGCACCCCTGAAATCGTCGATGTGCCAGGCTTCAGGCAGGTGACGTCAATACAGTCGCCCATCTTCTTGCTCCATGATGCCTTGATAACGGATGGATCGGAGGATTTCAGCTTCTTAATCGTGGTCTTCTCATTATAATTCTGAATCACGAGCCCATAGCTGTTCGACGCGTCTTCTCCTGTTTTGTAGGGAAACTCCGCGTATTCTGGTAAAATAGGCTTCTCTGCCGCCAGGGCGATCGACTGGACGCAGAAGATCATCATCGCGGCAAGAAACACAAGGAAAACAGTTCTTGCAATCCTCATCGTTCATAACCTCCAGCAAAAATGATTTTCATGAAGATTTTCATGAAGATTCTCACCAGATATCCACATCGCCGTTTTCTTCGCCCTTCACCCAGTAGATCTTGTTCTGATCAATGCGAACATATACTTTTTCTGTTCCCTCCGGAATCTTTGCCAGAATCCCATCAGGCGTGATCTCATGGTTGAATGGAGACTGAAGAATGATCTGAATCTTCGCCGCGGCCTTCTCTTCCACAGCAGCCTTCTCAGCCTTCGGCTTCCGGGTGGTCTTCTTTTCCATGGTTGCTTTCGCAGCAGCCTTCTCAGCCTTCGGCTTCCGGGTGGTCTTCTTCTCCGTGGTTGCTTTCGCAGCAGCCTTCTCAGCCTTCGGCTTCCGGATGGTCTTCTTCTCCGTAGCTGCTTCCGCCGCAGCCTTCTCAGTCTTCGGCTTCCGGGTGGTCTTCTTCTCCGTGGCTGCTTCCGCCGCGGCCTTTTCAGCCTTCGGCTTCCTGCCGGGCTTTTTGGCGGGAGCCGCTTCCGTTGCCGCCTCTTCCTTTGCAGCCTTCTTCCGGGTCTTCTTTTCCGGCTTTTCAGCCTTCACTTCGTTCTCTTTCGTCGCATTTTTCCACCTGAAGATGGTTGTTGCCGTCACGCCGAATTCTTTCGCTGCCGCAGCGACCGAAGTTTCTTCCGCCCGCTTCAGGATTTCAGCTTTCTGTTCATCCGTAAATTTGCTTTTTGCCGCCATGGTCTTTTTCTCCTCTCCAACCTTTTTTCTTTTATTTTCCCATCGGTCCCGATTTACCCGTTCACTTTGTCCTTCAGCGCCTTGCCGGGCTTGAATACAGGAACTTTGGCAGCCGCAATCTTAACAACTTCACCCGTCCGCGGATTGTGACCTTCCCGTGCCGCCCGCTCCTTGACGGCGAATGTGCCAAAGCCGATCAGCTGCACCGCCTCTCCTTTCACCAGCGCGTCAGAAATAGCGGTGGTAATGCTTTCCACGGCAATTCCCGCGTCCTTCTTGCTCAGTCCCGTTTCCGCAACCTTGGCAATGAGTTCACCTTTGTTCATGAGATGTACCGTCCTTTCAATCATTTTCCGGAATTCCCGGAGAAAAATCTAACAGGAGTATTATATCACAAATATGATGAAGTGAGCAATATCAAATATTTATTTTGTTGCGTAATCGCTTTGCAGTTAATCCATAATCTACTGCTGCGTCATTGTAATCGAGTTACGGTTTAAGCGAAGTCGCGGGGACGATGAAAATTCCTGTCTCCGGATCACGCATCACCGTATCGATATGACCGACGATCACGCACATATACGTTGGCTTCTTCTCCACATTCTCATAGAACTTTTTCAGGCTCGCTATGGCGTCCTGAATGCTCCCGTCGCTCAGCTTGATTTCAAATGCGGCATAATCGCCTTCTTTGAATTCCACAATAGCATCAACTTCATCCCCTGAAGCGTTATCTCGGAAATGATACAGCTGACCATCCAGATAATCCGCGTAGATCCGAAGGTCTCTTTCTACCAGCGCCTCAAACATAAGGCCAAAGGTTTCGTGGTCGTTCATCAGTTTATCCACCGTCAGATGCAGGCTGGCGCAGCTGAGGGAGGGATCTACCAGATGCCTTTTCGCCGACTTTCCAATCCTCGTGGAGGATCTGTAATGAATGCTGAACGCTTCCTGATTCGCTATCAGAAAGAGACTATCAAGCACGCTTGTATAATCGGTGATTGTGGCTCTGCTTTCGATCAGTTCATCTCCGGTTTCATATTCCTCGATGTCCCGAATCAACGTTTTATCACCGGCCACCGTGGATTCATTCCTTGAAAGGGAACGAATCAGCATCCGCATTTTCTGCGGACTTCTCTTTTTCGTTTGCCTTTCATGCATATCCTTGGTAACAATGGCTTCGATATAGCTTTCCGGAATGATACCTATGTCCTCATCAGCCATGTCGATGTTTTCGGGCCAGCCGCCGCGAATAATCAGACGCGCCAGCTCATCCAGCTCGACTTTGCGCACTTTTCCTTCCATAACCTGTCCGGCGAGCATGCCCGACAAGGACGCCTCCCCAGACGAATCTCCTGACTCAAACAGGCTCATGGGATGCATCCGCAGCGGCGCGATTCTTCCCGTTCCTGTATGATAGACTTTTTTCTCGCCTCTTCTTTTCATCAAAGAGGTGGAGCCCGTCAGGATAAATTTGCCTGTGCCGTGATCGCTGTCGCATTCGTGGCGAACCGCGTCCCAAATCTCCGGAACGATCTGCCATTCATCAATCAGCTGCGGCCTTTCTTTTGAAAAGATGTACTTTGGATCAACTGCGGCCAGATTCAAAACACTTTTTTCCGTTACATAACTAACGCTGTTGGCGTGATTCAGGCTGGTCCACGTTTTTCCGCACCATTTTGGCCCTTCAATGGAGACAGCGCCGAATACACGCAAGTACCGCGCAATCTTATCATCTACAAGTCTGGGTTTATACCCTTCTTTTGTCAAGCTCATCGGATCACCCTCCTGTCGCACTTATTATACCATATCACTTTGCACTTTTCAAGAGGTTTGATAAGCACTTTTCAGGAGGTTTGATAAGCACTTTTCATGAAATTCAAAAAATTTTTTTCTCCTTCTCACCCTTTTCGAATCAGGCATTCCTTGTTCATAAACGCCAGACCGTACTTCAGGATATGTTCCTTCGGAATTCCCCGATCGAGCAGATCCGCATCATACTGCTTCATTTCAATCTGTTCCTATGCTTTCCTCAGGCCTTCTCCTTCTCCGATATTCCAGGATCATACGCCATAGCAGGCTCCGCCATGACCGTCGCAGACTCGCTAAGATTCACCCCCAGCGTCTCCTCCACATACTTCCTCGCATCTGTTTCCTTCAGAGAAAATCTGTAGATGATCTTTTGAAGAACCATCATTGGCGACAGATGTAAATCATCATGATAAATCCTTATTGCTTCTTCAATGGCCCCCATCATCTTACCCCTGGCTTCTCCTCTGGCCTCTCCTATTGCTTCTCCTTTGGCTATACCCCTTGCTTCCGCCTCATCGAACATAATCGTAAACACGCTTTCTTCTCCCCTTTTCCTTCACAATCTTCGGAATCATCGAAAACCGATCCGAATTCGTTATCGCGTTCATCAGTCTTTTCATTCGTCCTGCATCAATGGATTATAGCAGAAACATTCTGACAAATCAAGAGAAGACGCCTAGAACCTCGGATGTTTGTCTGTCAGGAGTTACTATTCACAGTAAAAAGATAGGAAAATCGAACACATAAAAGGGTCAAAGCATCCCTCAGCAGCATTTTTCATTGTTTACGAGAATAATTCCTCGACCGTATAGGGATCACCCTCACACAGTCTGCGTAATGCTTCGTTCTCATTTATTCCTTTTCGTCGACATGTTTCAATATAGGATCGGATCATCGCATAGAATCGAGCAGCATCGATCGATTCGAATTGTCCGGCAATCTTCATTTTTGACTTCACCGGGCGCAAACTGCGTTCGCTGAGGTTGTTTGTCGTCGGCAGGGTGAAATCTTCCAGCCATGCGAAGTAATTGCCCCGATACGTTCCGACTCTGTTTAACAGGGCTCGCTCAAACGATGCACCGTACTTCTCCAGTTTTTCCTTGTCCGCCTCGTATTCCTGCCAGCCGTGCTGTAAAATCTCATCCAGGCAAGAATTGAAGGCAGCAATATAATCTGCATCGAAAACCTGGAGCCAAATCGCCGCGGAAATGCATGCGGATAACAGCACCGTTCGCCGTTGGGCAAATGACGCGCTTAATGAGGTGATTCTCCCGGATGATCCTATCATGCTGAGTGCCTGAGGAAACGCTGTTTTTCCGCGATTTTCTCGCTCTCCCCCTGACGGGGGAGCGTGTTAATCAGCTTTTTCCTGAGATCCCCAAGGAGTTGTGATGAATGAAGTATGATACGGTGATTCAGATGCCGATTGCGAATACAACCGGAGCAGTATCGGGAGCTGTAGGTGATTCACCGGTTCAGGATGAATCGGAGAAGCTGTCGCTGCTGGCGCTGCTATCCAATAAGGATCCATCCGGGGAACCTGAGTCTCCGGATTCTTCCATATCCGCCGGGGAGTCGTCTTTCGCTGGCTCGACAGGAACAAATCCAATCCAGCCTGATCCGACAGCGGACGATTCTCCGGCGGAGAATTCTGAAAAGAATTCCGAAGCGCCGACCGTGTTTCCGCTTCTCAACGCTCCGAAGCTCCCGGCGGAAAAACCGGCCGATCCCCTGGAAGCCATCCGAGCCCTGGCGCCGGAGGTGGCATATCATATGAGGAAACTGCTGGAAAGCACGAAGACGCCGGCATCGGTCAAGCTCCGGGTGCTGGAGATCATTCTGGAGCGGACGTATGGGAAGGTCGAGACGGCGGTCAAGCTTTCCTCCAACGCGCATCAGTCCGTCGAGGCTTCCCAGGCCCGGATCGCCGCCATGGTGGAGAAGATTCGGTTTGAAGGGGAGCAGATCAGGCTGGTGTTTGATGAGGGGCAGTGACGATTAAGTTTGGAGTGTGGAGTTAGGAGTTTGGAATTGTTAATTTTGAAGGTTGGAAGTTTTACTTTTTCTCTTCGATGGTTTTCATCACCTTATTCTCATCATAGCTGAAAAGCATAATGGCGCCCAGCACGCAGAAGCAAACCGCCACGATCGCGACGATACGCAATCCGGTGGGCGACGCGGTCAGGTCGTTGCTGCTCAGATCCTGCGTCGTTCCCAGCACCGCCAGGGACGTGAATACCAGCATCGCGATAGATTGCCCAAACTTCATCGCGAAGGTTCGTGCCGCGAAGAACATGCCTTCCCGTTTTTCCCCGGTGACGATGGCATCCTCTTCCGCTACGTCCGCCACGATCGCCTGGGGAATGATGCCCAGCAGCGCCATCGGGAACGCGGCGATCACCACAATCAACACACCGGGAAGAATCCCGCTGAGTCCGGGAACCAGCCCGATCAGCGCGGTGACCGCATAAGCCAGCGCCAGCCCGACGAATCCGAGGATGACCAGTTTTTTCTTCCCATGCTTCAGCACCAGCTTCGACACGAAGGGATAGAAGCAGGCGGAGAGCACCGTCATAGCGCCCAGGAACACCGTAGTATAGAATTCGTCCAGCTGCATGGACACTTTGACGAAGAAGGGCAGCCCGGTCTGGAACAGGGTCAGCCCGATCCAGTACGCGATATCCGACATCGCGAACCGACGGAAATTCTGGTTCCTGAAGGTCTTTTTCAGGCTCCCGAACACATCGCTCTCGCTGGGCTTCGCGTCCACAAAATCCTTTTCATGCAGTTTGAATACCGGGATCAGCATGCAGATCAGCGCGATCACTGCCAGCACGATGAACCAGATCCGATAGCTCCAGGCATATCCGACGGCGCCCTGCAGCGGCCCCGCCAGCACGAACGGCAGATAGGCGATCAGCGTCCCGAAGAAGAAGGTCAGTGAGATCGCGGTCGAGATGTACATCCGATCCTCCTGCGTCTGACCGAATTCGGAGATCAGCGCGTTGTAAGGCGTGCAGTACATCGTCATGAACAGATAGAACAGAATCAGGAACACCAGCACCCAGATGATGTTCACCGTGCTGATGGCCTCCACCGGAGCGAAGAACACAAGCACCGTGATCATCGCGAAGGGAATCGCCGCCTTCTGCATGAAGGGAATGCGCCGCCCCTTGGGATTCGTGCTCCGGTCGGACAGCGAGGCAATCCAGGGATCTGTGATCGCGTCGAAGATTCGGCATACGAAGGAGATAATCCCCAGCACTGTCAGCGCTCCAAAAACCACCAGCCCCGTCGGCACATAGAAAATCGCCCCGGCCGTCACCGCACTCTGCGTCGGCAGATAGAACGTCACCAGCCATGTGTTCACAATGCCGCTGAGGATCGACCATCCCAGCTGCCCAATGGCAAAAATCCACATTTCTTTTTTGGTCAGGCGCCTTGTTTTCATTTCGTTCCCCGCTTTCCATTTCTGTTTTACTGTGGAGTCAACTCCTAATCAAACTATACCTGTATTATGGAACTGTGTCAAGTCTTTTGAGACGATGGGGACGGTTCTTTTCGTCTCATGACTGAGACGAAAAGAACCGTCCCCATCGTCTCATCGGAGTCAGGGAATAATTAATTTGAGCTTCAGTTCTTTGATTCTTTCAAATCCAATATCAGCTGTTATCAACATCATTTCATGTTCAATAGCAGTAGCGGCAACAATAGCATCAGGTAACTTCACATTGTAAGCTCTTCTAAGTTGAATCGTA
>Ga0310690_10008130_pt1 | contig 13369 bp, 8 predicted proteins | sample AusTroGonzalo_MG_2_FD_207661 | JGI IMG/M metagenome (GOLD analysis project Ga0310690, IMG submission 207661) | Bovine rumen microbial communities from tropical cattle in Woodstock, Queensland, Australia - Gonzalo_04 (v2) (version 2) | ecosystem: Host-associated > Mammals > Digestive system >... | reverse complement strand
AAAGGAGAACGGGCCGTTGTTACCCGAGTAGGTGGAACGGGTGCCCTGAGACAGCATTTCCTGGACATGGGAGTTATCCCAGGTGCCGAGGTAGTGCTGCAGAAGTTCGCACCCATGGGCGACCCTATGGAGCTGCGTATTCATGGCTATGAGCTGACACTTCGATTGGCAGATGCTGAGAAGATAGAGATTAAGAACCCCTCTCCAACTCCCCCGAGGGGGAGTGCTGAAGATGACTCCGCCCCGCAAGAAGACATCTGGGAATTGCCTGTTGAGCACCCTGGATTGGGAGAGGACGGCCCCCGGTATCACGACCCTTCACAGCCCCATGGTCCTGCCCAGACAGAGAAGCTGACCTTTGCCCTTGTGGGTAATCAGAACTGCGGCAAGACAACGCTTTTCAACCAACTGACAGGCAGCAACCAGCATGTGGGTAACTTCCCAGGTGTGACCGTTGACCGTAAGGATGGCGTGATAAAAGGCTACCCCAATACGTTGGTGACCGACCTGCCCGGCATCTACAGCCTCAGCCCCTATACCAACGAGGAGGTGGTGAGCCGCCAGTTCATCCTGGAGAACCGTCCCTCGGGCATCATCAACATCATAGATACCACGTGCATCGAGCGCAGCCTTTACCTGACAATGCAGCTGATGGAGCTAAACATCCCCATGGTACTGGCACTGAACATGATGGACGAGATGAGAAACAACGGAGGAACCGTCCGCATCAACAAGATGGAACGTCTGTTGGGCATCCCCGTTATCCCCATCAGCGCCATGAAGAACGAGGGTGTGGACGAGGTGGTGACACACGCCATACACGTGGCCCGCTATCAGGAAGGCCCCGGCCGTCAGGACTTCTGTAGCCCTGATGACCACGGAGGTGCTGTTCACCGTTGCCTGCATGCCATCATGCACTTCATAGAGGATCATGCACAGGAGGCTCAGATACCCGTCCGCTTTGCTGCCTGCAAGATCATAGAGAACGACCCGCTGATCATCAAGGCTCTGGGCCTTACGAAAAACGAACAGGAGACCATAGAGCACATCCTACAGCAGATGGAGGAGGAGCGCGGTCTGGACCGCTGTGCCGCTATGGCAGATATGCGTTTCAGCTTCATCGAGCAGGTATGCAGTCAGACCGTCCTGCGCCCCAAGGAGAGCAAGGAGCATATCCGCAGCCGTAGGATAGACAAGGTCTTGACAGGTCGATTCACTGCCATTCCCGCCTTCCTGGGCATCATGGCGCTGGTCTTCTACCTGACCTTTGGCAGCGTTGGTGCATGGTTGCAGGAGCTGTTCGAAGAAGGGATAGAGAAGTTTACCGAGCTCTCCGACCAGATGCTGACCGCCTGGAACATCGCTCCACCCATACATTCGCTCATCATAGACGGCATCTATAGCGGTGTAGGCACCGTATTGGTGTTCCTGCCCCTGATAGTGATACTGTTCTTCTGCCTGAGTATGCTGGAGGATAGCGGCTATATGGCCCGCATCGCCTTTGTGATGGACAAGCTGCTGCGTAAGCTGGGACTTTCGGGTCGCAGTATCGTACCCCTGCTGATAGGCTTCGGTTGCTCCGTTCCTAGTGTGATGGCCAGCCGTACCCTTCCCAGTGAGCGCGACCGTCGCCTGACCATCATGCTGACACCCTTCATGAGTTGTACGGCCAAGATTCCTATCTACGCCTTCTTTGCCGTTGCCTTCTTCCCCGACCACGCAGGATGGGTGATGGCAGGCCTATATATAATAGGTATCCTAACGGGTATCGTGGTGGCACTGATACTGAAGCGTACACTCTTCAGGGGCGAGGCCGTTCCCTTTGTGATGGAGCTCCCCAACTACCGCATGCCAGTGCCTATGAACGTAGCCCGACTGTTATGGGAGAAGGCCAAGGACTTCCTGCAGAGAGCCTTTACGGTTATCTTCCTGGCCAGCATCGTAATATGGTTCCTGCAAACCTTCGATTTCCACCTGCAGATGGTACAGCCGGGCATGGAATCAGAAAGTATGTTGGCCCAAATGGCCAGTGTGGTAGCACCCCTGTTCGCCCCATTGGGTTGTGGCGACTGGCGCATCGTTACCTCGTTGGTAAGCGGATTCCTGGCCAAGGAAGTGGTGGTGAGCACCCTGAGCACCCTGTTTGCCGGCGTCAGCATCACAGAGGTCTTCTCGGCAGGCACAGCCTTTACGCTGCTCGTCTTCTGTCTGCTCTACACCCCTTGCGTAGCTGCTATCGCTACCATACGCAGAGAGTTAGGTGGCAGGTGGGCACTCCTCATCATGACAGGTCAATGCCTGATAGCATGGGTAGTAGCGTTCTTAGTACACTTGGTTATATAAACAAGCCCCCTCCATCTCCCCCTTTGGGGGAGTGAAAAATTGGCAATTAAAATTTTTGCTAACCCCTAACCGATAATCTATCACTCCCCCAAAGGGGGAGCAGGGAGGGGGCCAAAACTTTAAATAATGAACTTACAAAGCATTCTTCTTCTGGCCGTGATAGTGATAGTGGCTGCCTTTGCGCTACGTCAGTATCTGAGGAAACCACATTGTTCGGGATGTGAAGGATGCAGCTGTAAGTGCGATGAATGTCATTCTACCAAGAGGCGGCAGAGTGCATCCTGAAACTCCCTGGCATCATAGACGGGCGAATTGTTGTTGATAATGCTGAAGGCAAACCACCTGCCATTCTTGTGGTGGGCATAGCCGGTAAGGGATGAGGATGCAAAGGAGACCAAGGTGCCTGTCTTGCAGAAGATACGGCCATGATAGCACGGAGCAGACATACGTCCCAGCAACGATCCATGACGCGTAGGATGGGCAGGCGTAGCCAAAGCCTCATCGATAAAGACATTCCTTATCACAGAATCTTTGTAGGCATACACCATCAGTTGTACCAGGAAATCAGCCGTCAGACGGTTCTCGGGCGAAAGGCCGCTGCCATCGTTCACCACAAAGTCAGCCATCCTGTCGTAAATACCTTCTGCCTGCACGAAGTCGAGCGGCTTCATACACAGGGTGGTATCCGGTTCCGTCAGACGGTCCTGAGCATGCTGGTTATGATAAAAGACACACTCGGCTTTTACGTTACTGCTGTTTATCAGCATAGGCTTCAGCACCTCGCGAAGGGGTGTCTGATACTGATAGACCAATTCGGCACTGTCCGTTAGCGGCACGTTGTAAAGCAGCGTATCGCTATCGTAGGTTATGCCAGCAGCACGGAGGGAGGCCCTGAACTCACTCATCACCCTGGGCGCTCCCTTCATCAGCAAGGGCACCTGCCTGTAGGTAATGTCGTAAGGTTGGGCAGTATGATGAGGACGCAAGGTATCGGTCCGCAGGAGATCGTAGATTACCCTACCCTTGATGTGACTGATACCTCGCGCCTTTATAGCGGCAGTAAAATCAGCGAAAGAGAGAAGCATCGGGTCGTCATCCATCTGCAGGAGCAAGTCGCCATACAGCGTTTCGTCCTTCACCCTGCCCAGGATATATTCCTTGCTGCTATACTGATGGTCGGCACCTAACTGTTTCAGCACACGGACACCCGTAAGGAGCTTCATGCAAGAGGCGGGAATCAGCCTGCGATGGCTATGGTACTCATAGACATAACAACCGCGTGTAAGGTCGTATATATCGACCGCCAGCTTCGTTGTGTCTATAAGGCTGGCCCTCTGGATAAGGTTTTGCACATCCTCGGCAATGGCCATATCCACGCTGTCCGGCTCCACGATGACCTCTTCTTCCGGTTCGCCTTTACCAAACAGGAAGTCAGCAGCGGGAGAATACCTGAAGAACAAGAAGACAGCCAGCAACAGCAGGAAGATGATAATCCCCAGGCAGCCGCGCTTGACACTCTTCTTTAGTCTGCGTTTCTTCTTTCTAACCTTTTTCTGCACGTAAAATAGAGGTTATACCCACTGAGCGAGGGCAGACTCGTCTATACTCTTAAGGTTATTGTCCTTGATAACAGCCACAGCCCTCTCCTTATCGTCTGTGCGGAAGATAAGAACGCCCTTACCACGCAACAGGAACGAATACATATAGGTGATGCTGATACCTGCCTCGCTGAAGAGCTTAACAGCCTCTGCGGCACGACCGGGCTGGTCGTTAATCTCGATAGCGAACACATCGCTGAGCGCAACGGCCACATTGGCTTTCTTCAGCTCCTCGCAAGCACGCTGGGGCTCGCTACAGATCAGACGATAGATACCATACTCTGCTGTATCAGCAATGGTGGAGGCAACAATCTGAATCTTTGCTTCCTTCAAGGCATCCAACACCTTGATAAGAGTACCTGAACGGTTCTCAATGAAAATGGAAAGTTGAGGGATAGTCATAACTTTTCTTTATTTTTTTCGTTATTACGTTATATCGATATTTCGTTATTACGAGAGGGGCCTTACTGATAAACCTTTCTCTTATCAACCACTCGTACGGCTTTGCCTTCGCTCACGGGGAGCGAGCCCAGGGGAACCAACTTGACGATGGGAGTAAGCAGAATCTCGTCCTTCAGGCGGCGACGAATCTCCTTCTCCAGCAGCTGGAGCTGCTTGTAGTCGTCGGTGGGTTGAGCAAGCTCTACCTCGACCGTCATGTTATCGTTCTCCTCATCGGTAGTGAGAGTGATGAGGTAGTTGCTAGCCAATTCGCTGAACTGCATCAGAATCTTCTCTATCTGGATGGGGAAGATGTTCACACCGCGCAATACCATCATATCATCGCTACGACCCTTCATGCGGTCTATGCGGACGTGGTTACGACCACAAGGACAGGTTCTGCCCAATACGCGGGTCAGGTCGCGGGTGCGATAACGCAGCAGAGGCATTGCCTCACGACAGAGGGAGGTCAGTACCAACTCGCCTATCTCGCCATCGGGAACGGGCTCCAGGGTCTCTGGGTTGACAATCTCTACGATGTAGTAATCCTCCCAGAAGTGCATACCGTTCTGTTCAGGACATTCGAATCCCACGCCAGGACCGCACATCTCGCTCATTCCAAAGGAGTTGTAGGCCTTTACACCCATCATCTCCTCGATGCGCTTACGCTGCTCCTCGCTGTGAGGCTCGGCACCGATGGCCAGCACCTTCAGTTTGGTATCACGACGGGGATCTACGCCCTCTTCCTTCATCACCTCGTAAAGACGGGTAACATAGCTGGGAACAGCATGAATGGCTGTCGTACCAAAGTCCTTGATGAACTTGATCTGACGCAACGAGTTACCGGCTGCAGCAGGAACCGTCAGCATACCTAACTTCTCAGCACCATACTGGAATCCCAAACCACCTGTGAACATACCATAACCGCTGGAGTTCTGGAAGACATCATCAGGACGAAGGCCCACCATCCACAGGTTACGAGCCACCTGATTGGCCCATTCGTCGAGGTCCTTCTTGGTATGCAGGATAACGGTGGGATTACCAGTCGTTCCGCTGGATGAATGCAGACGCACGCAATCCTTCAAAGGCACGCATGACATTCCGAAAGGATAGGTCTCGCGCAAATCCTGCTTGGTAGTGAAAGGCAGCTTACGTACATCTGCCAGTGTCTTGATATCATCGGGCGTGACGCCTGCCTCCGCAAATTTCTTGCGATAGAACTCATTGTTCATGCAGTGGCGCACCGTCTTCTGCAATCTTTCGAGTTGGAGCGCTTCTATCTGCTCCCTTGTCATGGTTTCGATTTCGGGGTTAAAGTAGGCGGACTCACCCCCTTGCCCCTCCCTTGTAGAGAGGGGAGTAATCGGTTCTTTACTATTTGTATTCATATTCATGGCGAAAAAAATAATTCAAAAGTAACCTCCTCCCTCCCTACAAGGGAAGGTTGGGGAGGGTCCATTTATAGTTTACGCTTATCTACCACATGGGCACTCTTGCCCTGACTGCGCTCTATGGTACCGGGAGCCTTCAGCTGAACCTTTGCGGCAATACTGAGTACGCTCTTCAGCTTGGCAGCAAGTTTCTTCTCCAGTGCCTCTACGGCAGCAGGTGTATCGAAGGTAGAGGTAAATACCTCCTGACGCAACTCTGCCTGTACCTGCAGGGTATCGAGGTTGTTCACGCGATCTACAACCAGCAGGTAGTGAGGTGCGAACTCGGGCAATGAGAGGATAACGCTCTCCACCTGTGACGGGAATACATTGATACCACGAATGATAAGCATATCGTCTGAACGACCCTGGATGCGTCCCATGCGCACATTGGTACGACCGCAGTCGCAAGTACCGGGCAACAGACAGCAGAGGTCGCGGGTGCGATAGCGCAGTACGGGCATTCCCTCCTTGGTCAGCGTGGTGAATACCAACTCACCTGTCTGTCCTGCGGGCAGTGGCTCAAGGGTTACAGGGTTGATAATCTCGGGATAGAAATGGTCTTCATTGATATGAGAACCGTTCTGCATCTGACATTCGTAGCTGACACTGGGGCCCATCACCTCGGACAGTCCGTAGATGTTAAAGCCCTTAAGGCCCAGACGGGCCTCTATCTCCTGACGCATGCTTTCCGTCCAAGGCTCGGCACCGAAGGCACCTACACGCAGCTTCAGGTCTTCCTTGCTGATACCCAGCTTCTCCATTGTCTCGGCCAGATACAGGGCATAGGAAGGCGTACAGGCCAGACCAGTGATACCCAGGTCGCGAATCAACTTCAGATGCTTCTCTGTGTTACCCGTTCCTGCAGGGATACAGGAGGCACCGATGTGCTCCACACCATAGTGAGCACCCAAGCCACCCGTGAACAGTCCGTATCCGTAAGCTACCGAGAAAATATCGTCGCGTGTCACACCATAGGCGGTCAGACAGCGGGCCATACACTCGCTCCATACGCCTATATCCTTGCGGGTATATCCCACGATGGTGGGGTTACCGGTCGTACCGCTGGAAGCATGTATACGGATAATCTCGCTCTGCGGAGCAGCCTGTAATCCAAAGGGATAGTTGTCCCTGAGGTCCTTCTTGGTAGTGAAGGGCAATTTCTTGATGTCCTCTATCGTCTGAATATCATCAGGACGGATGTCCAGTTCCTGCAGTTTGTTGCGATAGAAGGGCACGTTGTGGTAGACATACTCCACAATCTTGTGTAGGCGTTTGCCTTGCAGCGCGCTCATCTCGTCGCGACTCATGCATTCTTTGTTCGGGTTCCAAATCATTTCTTTTACTCTTATTTAGTTTGTTGTCCCATGCAAATGTACAACAAAATCTGCGTTCGGACAAACAAATATTCTTTAACCTTTCAACGTTTTAACACTTTAACCTTTCTCGTAGCATTGGAACATGCGCTCTACGTCAGCCGCAGACAATTTCTTGGTGAAGAGGCTCACCAGCAACACTACGGGGAAGCCGCCCAGCATGGCAATGGCACCGCAGTTGATGGGGTTGATGGGGTTACCCAACAGCATATTCACAACGGTAAGACCAACGCCCCATACGAAGCAGGCCCATACAGCTTTGGCGGTAACACCACGCCAGTAGAGTCCCAGCATGAAGGGAGCCAGGAAAGCTCCGGCCAAGGCGCCCCACGAGATACCCATCAGCTGGGCAATGAAGGTGGGCGGGTTCAATGCTATCATCAGGGAGATGACGATAAAGAATACAATCAGCACACGCATCACAACTACCTTGCGGCGCTCTATCTTCTCGGCCACAATATCGTCGATGGTTCCCTCCTCTACCTCACCGGGCAGGGATTTCTTGTCGCGATAGATAAGGTCGAGGGTCATGGTCGAGCTGGAGGTCAGTACCAATGATGCCAGCGTAGACATAGAGGCACTCAGCACCAGCAGCACCACCAGGGCGATAAGAATATCGGGCAACGTGATGAGCATGGCAGGCACGATAGAGTCGAAGGCTATCTTGCCCGTCGCCTCGTTGATAACGGGCTCGTAGAGTCGACCAAAGCCACCCAGGAAGTAACAGCCACCGGCCACGATAAAGGCGAAGATGGTGCTGATGATGGTACCGCGCTTGATGGCACTCTCATCGGTGATGCTATAGAACTTGCCCACCATCTGCGGTAATCCCATCGTACCTAACGAGGTCAGGATGACAACGCCCAGCAATCCCCATGGGTCAGGACCGAACCACGAGGCAAAGCCGCCATTCACGGCAGGGTTGGCATCAGAGGGGATGGCAGCCAGCTTGTCAACGGCCGCTGTCAGACCGCCCTGTGCATTCAGCACAGCCAGGATAACGGCTACTATACCGAAGAGCATGATGATACCCTGAATGAAGTCGTTCATGGCCGTTGCCTTATAGCCGCCTATGATCACGTAGACAGCCGTCAGGATGCTCATGATAATGACGCAGTATTCGTAGGGGATATCGAAGCCCATCTCGAAGAGACGCGAGATACCGCTATACACACCAGCTGTGTAGGGAATCAGGAACACAAAGGCGATGATGGAGGCTGCCACGCGCAAGCCCTGATCGTTGAAACGGGTACCGAAGAAATCGGGCATCGTGCGACTCTCTATGTGCTGGGTCATCAGCTTGGTACGCCGGCCTAAGATAATCCATGCCAGCAAAGAACCGATAACGGCATTACCGATACCAATCCAGGCGCTGGAGAGACCATACTTCCAACCGAACTGACCGGCATAGCCCACAAATACTACGGCAGAGAAATAACTGGTTCCGAAGGCAAAGGCGGTCAACCAAGGACCTACGGCACGTCCGCCAAGGACAAACCCTTCTACACTACTGGCCTGCTTACGGGAATAGATTCCCACGCCAACCATTACGACCAGAAAGATAATGGTAAGGAGAACTTTTATAATCATTGAAGATTGAACATTGAGAATTGAACATTACCCTCCCCTCGGGGAGTCGGAGGGGGTCTTAATTAAACCTTACCTGCAACTGGCACATTACAGCATGGTTGCCGCCACGAACAAACTGAGTGGTGGGGGCATCAGGCTTGCCTGTGAGGTAAGCATTCTTGTAGACATACTGCACCTGGAAGCGGCACTTCTTGTAGAACCAGTACTGGAAACCGGCAATGGCCTTGTGCTGATCCATTCCAACTGAGGTGTTATAGTTGAAGTAGTCGTAACTGCCCACAAATTCCAACTTGGGTGTACCAAGGGGTACAGCACCTGTCAGATAGCCGCCTCGGCTTACCACATCGCCGTCGATGCCTTCCAAGTACTCGCCATGGGCATTAAACGCCTTGCTTTTGTAGTCAAAACCTAAAGTCCAACGGTTGCGTTTGTAATCTTCGCCTGCCTTTGTATCGGGATCATAAAAGATAGCAGGGTTGTAGATTGATTTCGCAACGGAATGTCCGCGTCCAATCTGTCCGGTAGCTACCAGATTCAGACCTTTTACGGGACGATATTCCAGTCGGAGGATAAAATCCTTGAAGTTATTACCGTCTTTCTTGTTGATTCCCTGTCCGTTCATCACGTCCAACTCATAGCGGAACTTGCCGTTGTTGGTCTCACCAAAGAGCGAAAGACCCAGGTCTCGACCATACTGAACACCCAAGAGGGGGTCGCTGCCGCAACCTGTCAGATAGGTAACGCCTTCGCTGTAAACATCGATGGCTTCCATAGAGGTGGGGGAAAGGGGATTTTCGAGTGACAGACCATTCTTGAATTGTCCTACCCTGACGGTGAGGGCCTTGTTGTTGGTAATGCGATAGTCTGTGTAGAATTCCTGTACGACACTCGAGAAGTCGTGCATGAAGAGAAACGACCAGCGGTCGGTGATTTGAGCATTTGCCCAGAAGAGAACGCGTTTCAGTTCAAAGGTGTTGGTGTTGCCCGTTGCGTTGTGGTTGAAGTTGTAACCGCCCTGTGCGTAGCCGTGCAACTGAATACGACTGGTGAGCTCCTTTACCCATTTCTTGTCCAAAAAGGATTTGGTGGAGTCACCCTTCGCTGTTTCTTGTCCCATTGCCGCTGTGCTGCTGAAGATGGCCAGTGCCACAGCCAGCGTAGCTTTCACGAAAAATGTTTTCTTTTTCATTGTTGTGTTGTTTGTTGTTAGTTAATGATTAAAAAAAATCCCTCCTCCCCCTCGGGGGAGGTCGGGAGAGGGGTTAATTGTTTTCCTTGAATACCTTCATTCTTTCTTCCAGCTGCTCGTACTGATGATCCGCGATGAAAGAGGTGCAGACGCGCAATCCTTCCTGATGCGAACCGGTGGTGACCAAGCAGATGGCACTCACGCCGTAGTACATCAGCTCGCGGGCCAACTGACCGCTGGTCATGCCGGGGTAACCGATGGTGAAGTAGAAGCCGTCAGCCACGGGCTGGTCGCCGTCCTTGTCATAGACAACGTAGAAGCCGTGCTTGCAGAATATCTCCTTCAGTTTCCTGGCACGTTCGCCATAGACCTTCACTTCGTCGCGGAAACGGTATTCGCCGTCGCAGGCAGCACGGAACATCTCGGCCAGCGCATACTGAGCAGAATGACTGGTGCCGCTGCTCAGGGCATAGAGCATTCGGGTGCTGAAGACCAATCCGAAGGGCAGACCCTCGTAACGGGCAGCCAGGTCATCGTAATGACGGTGGAAGAGCTTATTGCTGATGCACACCACACCTATGCGCTCACCGGCATAGCTGAATGCCTTAGAGCCGCTGATCAGCAGCATGTAGTTATCGGTATAGCGGGCAACGGTGGGCTGATAAGGAGGCTCGAAGGGTACGCTCAGATCCTGACGGAAGTCCATCGCAAAGTATGCCAAGTCCTCCATGATGATGGTGTCGTACTGGGTAGCCAGCTCGCCTATGGTCTGCAGCTCACTCTCTGTCAGGCAGACCCAAGACGGGTTGTTGGGATTGGAATAGACAATGGCGCAGATATTGCCTTTACGGAGGTAGCTCTCCAGCTTGGCACGCAGCTTATCGCCGCGGAAGTCATAGACATCAAACGTCTCGTACTTCACGCCCTGCACCTGCAGCTGCATCTTCTGCACGGGGAAGCCTGGGTCGATGAACAGCACCGTGTCCTTCTGCTTGCAGGCCTGTGAGCAGGTCAGGAACGAAGCGAATGTTCCCTGCATAGAGCCAGTCACGGGCACACAACCCTCAGCAGCAATGTCCACACCGATGAAAGCCTTCACAAAGCGTGATGCCTGCTTCTTCAGCTCGGGGTAACCCTGAATATCGGGATAAGAGTGGGCAATGCCGTCCTGGAGCGCCTTGATTTGCGCATCCACACCCACCTGAGCGGCAGGCAATCCGGGGATACCCATCTCCATCTTTATAAACTCTACACCCGATTCCTTCTCGGCCATAGCAGCCACCTGCTTCACTTCACGGATGGTTGCCTTGGCAAAATCCTGAATGCCCATCTTGGCAATCAATCCGTCAACAATTTCTTTCTTTATAGGAGTTTCTTTCATATCTCTAAACTCTCAATACTAAACCATCAACTATTTCTGAGCGGCTTTTCCTAATGCCAATGCCTTGATGTTGGCATCTACTACGGCATCGCCCTTGCGAGCGAAGACGCTACGGATGGCGTTCTCCAACGTTGCGTAATCGATGCCGAGAGCCTTCTGGGCAGCACCCAGCAGGATGACATTGGCTGAGCGGGGCACCATATTGTCCTTGGCTATCTGCTCTATGTCGATGGCAATGACGTGGGGCAACTTGTCCAACTCTGCCTTGATATCCTCGAGATCGGGATAGTTGGGGATATTGACAAAGGGAGCGCTGGAGGTGATGACCCATCCCTCTTTGTTCAGATAGGGCAGGTAGCGCAGGGCTTCCATGGGCTCCATAGAGATGATAACATCTGCTCCGCCTTTGGCTATCAGGTCGCTGGCAATGGGGTCGGAGCTGATACGCAGGTTGGACTGCACATCACCGCCTCGCTGACTCATGCCGTGTACCTCGGCCTGCTTGATATATAGGTTCTCGTTCATGGCTGCTTCGCCAATGATAGTAGCGATCGAGAGGATTCCTTGTCCTCCAACGCCACATAGGATGATATCGGTTTTCATTTTTCGTTATTACGTTATGACGGTATATCGTTATTTCGAATTGGCAGCCGCCTTTTTTTCTTTAGCGTGACGCTTGAAGGTCTGGATACATTCGCGCTGGGGAATGATGACAGAGACGCCATGGTAGTTAATCTCTTCGCGGATGATGCGGGTAATCTCGGGCATATTCTTGGGCAGGGGAACTACCACATGGAGATGCTCGGGTTCTACACCAAGACCCAGGCAGATGGCCTCGAACTTGTTGGTACCGGCACTGTCCTGACCGCCTGTCATAGCGGTGGTGAGGTTGTCGGAAATGATAACGGTGATGTTGGCTTTCTCGTTCACGGCATCCAAGAGTCCGGTCATACCACTGTGGGTAAAGGTAGAGTCGCCGATGATAGCAACGGCAGGCCACTGACCTGCATCCGAGGCACCCTTAGCCATTGTGATGCTGGCACCCATATCCACGCATGAGTGAATAGCCTTGTAGGGAGGCAGGAAGCCGAGGGTATAGCAACCGATATCACCGAAGACACGAGGATTCTCGAACTCCTTCAGCACTTCGTTCAATGCCGTATATACATCGCGGTGACCACAACCCTGACAGAGCTGGGGAGGACGAGCAGCGACAATGTCGCTTTGCTCAAATGAAGAGTGAAGAGTGAAGAATGAAGAATTTGCTGCCGCATTGATTGCCTGTCCCACACAGTCGGGAGTTAATTCGCCAGTGCGAGGGAGTTCGCCGGTGAGACGACCCAGGATGTTCCGGCTCTCGAAGACACCACGAACCTGCTCCTCGATGAAGGGCTGTCCCTCTTCTACCACCATCACCTTCTCGCAGCTGTCCAGCAACTCGCGAACCAGACGCTTAGGCAAGGGGTATTGGGAAATTTTCAATACAGGAACCCCCTTCCCAGCCTCCCCGAGGGGAGGAGTCTTAAGTGATTCCTGAACATAGTTGTATGCTATACCACTGGCAATAATACCTAGAGGACACTTCCCCTCCCCTCGGGGAGGTAGGGAGGGGGTCAGGTTATACTTTGATGTTGCAGCATCCTCTTCCAGCTGTGCCTGCTGAGCGGTAACCTTATCGTTGCGCTTGCGGGCATTGGCGGGCAGGAGAACCCAGTTGGCAGCAACGGCATTGTAGTTCATCGCGTTCTCGGGACGAGCCTCTTCCTTTACCTGTACCACAGCACGGGAGTGTGCCATACGGGTGGTGACACGCATCAGGACGGGCAGACACTGCTGCTCGGAATAATCGAAGGCAGCCTCCATCATATCGTAAGCCTCCTGCTGGTTCGAGGGTTCGAACGTAGGAATCATAGCGAACTTACCATAGAAACGGCTGTCCTGCTCATCCTGAGAGGAGTGCATAGAGGGGTCGTCGGCCACCAAGACCACAACACCGCCGTTGACGCCTGTCATGGCACTGT
>Ga0310690_10008127_pt1 | contig 13373 bp, 10 predicted proteins | sample AusTroGonzalo_MG_2_FD_207661 | JGI IMG/M metagenome (GOLD analysis project Ga0310690, IMG submission 207661) | Bovine rumen microbial communities from tropical cattle in Woodstock, Queensland, Australia - Gonzalo_04 (v2) (version 2) | ecosystem: Host-associated > Mammals > Digestive system >... | reverse complement strand
ATGTCGGGGAACAGCTTGTGCCATTGGGCCACATGGCCGCCGAGGTGGTCCTCCTGTTCGATGATGATGGGGGTGTAGCCGAGGATGAGCAGCTGTTTGGCCGCCTCCATGCCCGCTATGCCGCCACCGATGATTACGATGTTTTCTTTCATAATGCTAACAACATTTTATGGATTTGGGAAGCTCAGGACGCATAATATCTTCTTTGTTCAAGCCTAAATACTTGGCTTTCGGGTCGTATTCCACGCCGATTTTGTCTAAGAAAGGTTCCACGGCCACCTGGTGCAGTTGCATGCCAAGGTCCCAGGGATCGTAGCCGAGGATCAGTCCGGCCAGTTCCTCGTAGGTGAATACGGGGATGCCGAAGCCGTCTTTGCCATAGGTCTTGCCTGTCTGCTCGGCGATGACGTACTGCCAACGGTCGAGGAAGTAAGGACATCCGGGGCAGTTGGTGATGATGGCGTCGGGGTGGAAGGGCTCCATGGATTCAAATTTCTTCCAGGTATTGGAGACGCTGTAGCCCCGGTTGGCCTTCATGTGGTATTGCCGGAAACCATAGCCGCAGCAGTGGCGCCGCTCAGGGTAGTCCACCACCTGTCCGCCCCAGCTCTCTATCATGCCGGCCAGCACGTAGGGGTACTCTGCACCGCCCACACCCTTGCTGGGGAACATCTTCGCATAATGGCAGCCGATGTGTTCCACAATCTTCAGTGGCTCGCCGGTCTCCTTGTTGACGAGATGGTATTTGGCCTTGGCGGCAATGGCGTTGCGCCAATGGTAGATGAGGTCGCTGGTGTGCGCCAGATACTTGGGCTTTTTGAACTCCCGTTTGCAGGCTTTCCACAGGTTCTCGCGGATCTTGGCCTCCAGCTCGGGAAACTCGTGCCAGGTTTCCAAAATCTCGCAATAGTTGCCGAAGGAGGTGATGCAGCTGGGCACGTAGTTCTCGTAGCCGGCCTCCGTCATCAGGGCGAACTGCCGCGCCACGATGGTCATGACCGTCTCCTGGGGGATGGTGTCGCAGTGGTAGGCGATACCCCCGCAGGTGGTGTGGTGCGGCGTCTCGTAGATGTCCTTGCCCAGCACGTTGCGCGTGATCTCCGTGAACATCTTCTCACTGGCGGGGAAGAAATTCTGACGGATGCAGCTCCGGACATAATACCAGTGGTCGTCGGGAATCTCCTTCTGGTAGTCGCTCCATATTTTTTGTTTGCCTTGGGTAATCATAAGGGTTTAATGGTTAAAATGTTTGTCCGAACAGTATTCGAAAGCCTGCTTCTCATATTCTTCAAAGTCCATGCCCATCTCTTCTGCCTTGAGTTTAGAGTATTTCTCCACGATGCGGATGCGTTCGGTGCCGCCGGTCACGTCGAAGATGGCCTTGAGTTCGTCCAAGGACTCCTGCGGGATCTTGCGCAGGATGCCGGGACCGTCGCCCATATAGTTGGCTCCTTGGCGGGCGAGGCTTTGCTCCAGATGCTCGGTATGCCATTTCCAGACGGGGCCGGACTCTTTATGGTCTTCCCATTTGAAGGATTTGGGATGGACGCAGTAGCCGTAGTTGAGGATGTTGCCGGTCATGATGTGCGTCAGGGGTAGCAGCTGCCGGCCTTTTTCTGATTCGGTGAAATAGCCCAGACGGGCGCTGAGGTCGCGGAGGGCGATGATGACCAGTCCGGGGCCGTTCTTGCGCGGGCACCGCGTGACGCAGCTCATGCACTCGCCGCAGTACCAGATGGTGTCGGACTTCAGTAGCTCCTCAATCTGCTGGTCGTCGCGGGTCTGCACGATGCTCACGATCTTCCGCGGGTCGTATTTGTAGAACTCCGCTGCCGGACATATCGCCGTGCAGGTTCCGCAGTTGATGCAGGTGTGGAACCCTTCTTTGAAACGGTAGTCTTTGCAGAGTTCGTCAAACAGGTTCTTAGGTTTGTTGTCTTCGTTGTTCATTTACATCGGTTTTATTCGTTTGGCAATCTTGGCACAAAGGCCCGGAAAGAAACGCTTGACATAGACCATGATGAGCTCCTTGCGCCCGACAAGCACCTCGCGTTTGCCTTTGTCAATGGCCTTCTGGATTATTTTCGCGGCCTGGTCGGGGGAAAGCCCTCCGCCCTGACCGGGGTCCATTTTGCCGTGTGGCTGGCCGCCCTTGTCCAAAGCCCGTAACGAGATGTTGGTCCGCACGCGTCCCGGGCATACGATGGTCACACGGATGTTGCGGTCCGAATATTCGGCCTGCAGGGTCTCGAAGAACCCGTAGAGGGCATGTTTGGAGGAACAGTAGCCGCAGCGCAGCGGGAATCCGAATCGTCCGGCGATGGAGGTGGTCACGGCGATGTGGCCGCCGCCCGCCTCCAGCATCTTCGGCAGCACGGTCTTGGCGATGGCCACCGGGGCGAAGTAGTTGATTTCCATAAGCTGGCGTATCATCCCCATGGAGGTGTCCTCCACCGTGGTGCGCTGGCTGATGCCGGCGTTACAATACAAGATGTCGATGCGGTTGAACGCACGCCAGGCTTCTTCGGCCAGTGCCTCGATGCCGTCCGGTTGCTGCAAGTCGTAGGGCAGGGCATGGACTTTCGCGCCAAGGTCACGGCATTTGGCCACCACCGGCACCAACTCTTCCGCTGTCAAGGCGGTCAGGACCAGGGAGGCGTGCTCTGCGGCATAGCGGAAGGCGCACGCTTCCCCGATGCCGGAGGAAGCCCCTGTAATCCAGATTACTTGTCCGTTTCGATCTGTCATGATATCGGTTTGTGTTGTATGATGCCGTTAAAGAGCCATGTTGGGGATCTCGTGGTCGTAGTCGCCCTTGGCCAGACGCTCCTTGATGTCGCGGAAGGCATCCAGGGTGCGGTCCACGTCCTCAATGCTGTGCGCGGCGGTGGGGATGATGCGGAAGATCAGCATTCCGGGAGGAATGACCGGGTAGGTGACGATAGAGCAGAAGATGTTGTAGTTCTCGCGCAGATCGACGGCGATGTTGGTGGCCTGGTTCACGCCGCATTTCAGGTGCACGGGCGTGACGCATGCCTCCGCGGGACCGATTTCGTAGCCGAGGTCGCGGAAGCCCTTCTGGAGCCGGCGGGTGACCTCCCACAGGTGGGCACGACGGGCATCGCCTTCGGCACTGCGGATGATCTCCAGACGTTTCAGACAGCCTTCCACGATGGGCATGGGCAGCGATTTGGCGTACATCTGCGAGCGCATGTTGTATTTCAGATAATCGATGATGGCCTTCTCCGTGGCGACGAAACCGCCGATGGTGGCCATGGACTTGGCGTAGGCACCGATGTAGATGTCGATGTCGTCCATCACGCCGAAATGTTCGGAGGTGCCGCGACCGTTAGGTCCCATCACGCCGAAACCGTGCGCATCGTCGATGAGGATGCGGAATTTGTATTTTTTCTTCAGGGCGGCAATCTGGTCCAGGATGCCCAGTGCGCCGGTCATGCCGAAGACACCTTCGGTGATGAGCAGCACGCCGCCGCCGTTCTGGTCGGCCACCTCGGTGGCATGGGCCATCACGCGGTCGCAGTCCTCGATGTTATTGTGGCGGAATTTGTACTTGTGGCCCAGATGCAGACGGATGCCGTCCAGCAGGCAGGCGTGCGCCTCCGCGTCATACACGATGACGTCGTGGCGGTTTACCAACGAATCGATGGTGGAGAAAATGCCCTGGTAGCCGAAATTGAACTCAAAGGCGGCCTCTTTGCCCTCGAACTCGGCCAGCTCGCGCTCCAGTTTCTCGTGCAGGGCCGTTTGCCCCGTCATCATACGGCTGCCCATCGGGTAGGCCATACCCCAGCGGGCTGCAGCCTCCGCGTCGGTCTTTCTGACCTCCGGGTGGTTGGCAAGACCCAGGTAGTTGTTGAGGCTCCAGCAGAGCACTTCTTTGCCGTTGAAACGCATGTGCGGACCCAATTCTCCTTCCAGTTTCGGGAAAGTGAAATAACCTTCCGCTTTATCACGGTATTGCCCGATAGGGCCGCCCGTGGATTGTTTGATTCTTTCGAAAATGTCTTTTTGCATAATGTTATAAATGTGATTGTTAATTAATTGTCTGATTTGCTGACCTTTTCACGGGATACTAAGCCCATGGCTTTGAACAGGAATTTGGGCAGGGGCTTCTCCCGTTTCCGGTTGATGAGGTCGATGAACCATCCGAGCTTCTTGATGACGGGAATCTTGTGGGTCTCCACAAATTCTATCAGGGTGCCGTCCGGGTCCTCGATGTAGGTGAAATGGCCGGAGGCATCGCCCATGTCAAAGACCTCGTTGTCGGGACAGCTGTCCACGGTGAAGGGATGGCCTTTCGAGGCGCAGAACTCGCCCAGCTTTTTCATGTTGGTGATGTCGAAGCAGAGCTGGATGAACCCCGGGTCGCCCCAGTAACGTCCTTCATAAATTTTCCTTGGCGTGCGGTCCAATGCCTGCACCAGCTCGATGCTGCCTTTCGGCATAATCTCGGACAACGGTCCTTTGGGCTTGGATGGGTCTTTGAGCAGCACGCGACGGTACTGTTCGCCGGAGCCGGGCATGATCTGCCAGTCGTCGAACTGGCCGGTTTCATCGTAAATCACCTGCTCGTAGCCTAGCACTTCACGGTAAAAACGCACGGAAGCATCCATGTCGGTGACCCCGATGACTGCGCCCGCTACGCCACCGGTGAGACAATGCTGTTCAATGTATATGTCGGATTGCTCCACCACCTGGAGGCAATTGCCGTACAGGTCACGAATGTACAGGCAGGGCGTTCCGTCGGGTAGGGCGGATATGGCGCTGCAGTCCGGCCATTTCGAGGAGACGTATGCATGAAAGGCCTTCACGTTGCGGCATTTGATCTTGGCGGCGAAAATGCCAAGGTCGCCCACAGCGATGTCAAAGGCTACCGGCACGGGTGTACGCTCGCTGTACTGCCAGATCTCCAAACCGCCGCCGCCCTGCAGGCTCACGGCGATGCAGGCATGCCGCTTCTGCGGCTGGTTGCCCGTGTAGGGTAGCATCCGCTCCGCCACCGTGTCGTCTTCCAAAATCTTGATGTCAATGCCGAACATGTCGATGTACCAGTCCCACGACTTCCGCATAGCTACGGTTCCTACACCAACTTGTTGAATGCCGGAAATAAAAAAATCACTCATAAATGGTAAAAGCTTTTACTAATTTTAGGCTGCAAAGATAACAAAAGATATTGCTATCTCGGAATTTTTGGGTGGAATAATGTGATGAAATGTCTGTTACTAATGATAAGGTTTTGAAAATCAGAGTATTCTCTTGATAATCCGAAGAGTATGGGTATAGCGGCCCATCGATTGGTTGAATATGCCGTTTTCGTCTAAGGTATTGATTTGGACGAATCCGGAGGCGTGGAGGATTTGCTGGTGCCCGCACACGATGCCCGTGTGAACGATCTGGCCTTCGTCGTTGGCGAAAAAGGCCACGTCGCCGATTTGGGCTTCCTCCACAAAATCAACCACCTCGCCGTGGTTGATTTGCTGGGAGGCGTCGCGGGGCAGGTTGATGTCCAGGCTGCGGAAGACCATCTGCACGAAGCCGGAGCAGTCGATGCCGGCAGGTGTGCGTCCGCCCCACAGGTAGGGGGCGTTAAGGTAATGGAAGGCGAAAGCGAGCAGGTCGTCCTGTTGCGGGGTCAGGCCTTCGTGATGGATAGGTTCGGCAGGCTCGGGCAGCTCCACGCTGAAGCTTTGTCTTCCCAAGGTGAACCGCCCGTTGTCCGGCATAGGGAAGGAACTCCCGATGCATACCGGGAAGGCGATATGGGTGGCCGTGTTGCGCACATACAGGTACGTGTCGCGCACAAAATAACGGGGCGTGTTCCGGAGCAGTTCCAGCTCCTCATCTGTCAGCGGCGTGTGCTGCTTGCGGGGCAGCCAGCCTTCGTAGGCGCAGTCGTGCGTGCTGATTTTGAGCCATTCGTCGGCACACTCTACAACCGAATAGGTCTCGCCGAACAGCAGTTGGGAAACCATTTCGGAACGGTGGGAGGCCTCAGCTCTCAGGGCCGCCGACATCCAGGTGCATACACCATGTTCCATAATTCCGGAATCTTGGATGAATATTTCAGAAGATGGGGTTTAGAACGGCAGGTCGTCGCCTATACCGTTGTCGGTGAACGTGTCGCCAGCCGGCTCCAGGTCGGGCAGCTGCGTGTTGGCGGGATTCACCGAATGCTGCGGGGCGGGGTTGAAGTTAGGTTGGGCAGGGTAGGTGAAGTCTCCGCCTTGGGGAGGCATGGGAACACCAACTTGCGGACGCTCCAGTTTCCAGGCCTTCACATCCGTGTACCATCTGCCGTTGAACTCCCGGGATTCCAGGTCGAAAGAGACTTTTATCAAGTCGCCGATGTTGTACTGGTTGAGCTGGTCAATCTTGTCGCCCCAGAGGTTGGCGCATATTTTTCTCGGATACTGGTCTTCGGTTTCAATGACGAATTCCTGTTTCTGCCAGGTGTTCCCCTTGGAACTGGTTCCACCCACAGGTTGCATTTTCTGGATTAATCTTCCTGTTATTTCTAATGACATTGTATTAAAAGTAAAAATGTGTTATTGTGAATCTTTTTTCTTGTCTTTTTTGCCAAAAACGGTGACGTTGATGTATTTTGACGGGTGGGCTTTGAGGTCTTTCACGAGTTCGTTGAGGCTTTCCAAGGTCTTGTTGATGTTAGAGTAGAGGGTGTCGTTGTTGATCAGCTGGCCGGCGGTGCCCTCGCCTGATTCTATCTTGGCGGTGATGGCGTTGACGTTGGCCATCGTCTTTCCGGCGTCGTTCATCAGGGCGTTGATGTTGGCTTTCGCCAGCGAGTCGGAGATGTGGTCAAGATTCTGGATGATAGCGTTGATTTGCGGAGAGGCGTCGCTCAGCGTGTTGCTTAACGTGCTCAGCTTGTTGACGATGTCGTTGACGGAGCTTTCGTTGGCGGCGAGGATCCGGTTGAGGTGGCGGGTGGAGGCCTCAAGGTTCACGAGAGTGGCTTTCAGCATGAGGGCGCCGTTTTCTTCATCGGTCGGCAGGAAGGCCGTCTTAACAGTTTGGCCGATGGTGTCCACGGAGGCCATGACGCTGTGGAGCTGCACGAGGATGTCGTCCAGGCCGTCCAGCATGCCGCCCGCCACAGAGCAGGCCAGCGTGTCGCCGCTGCGGGCCATCTTGGACGAGGTGCCCAGCAGGAGGTTGACGCCGGTGCCGCCCAGCACGTCTGTCTGGACCACCTCGAGGCGGGAGTCCGACGGGATATCCACGTCTTCCGTGACCAGTATCTTGGCGCAGATGCGCACGGGCCTGGAACTCTGCATGGTGATCTGGCTCACCTTCCCGATGGGGAACCCGTTCAGGGACACGGTGGTGCTTTCGTGCAGACTGCCGATGTTGTCGAATACGGCGTAGTAATAGGTCTTTTTGCCGAAGACGTTGATGCCTTTCAGAAGGCTGGCGCCAAAGTAGAACACGATCATGGCCGTAATGCAGAAGATGGCCACTTTCATGTTGCGGATGTTTTTTTCCGAATATTCCTGTTTATCTTTCTTATCGCTCATGCGGCATATTTTGGAGGCGCAAAAATATCATTTTTTCTGCAATTTCAAAGCCTCCTTCTCGCTTATTTTTTTGCCGTTTTGGAAAGCGATGACAAAAGCGTCCGGGAATTTGCGTTTCACTTCGGTGAGAATTTCGCGGATGGCTTCGTGGGAGGTCTCGTTGCCGGCGGTGTATTTCCAGAGGTTGTTTTCAAAATAGCGGTCCACCTTGGGCAGGTTGCGGAAACGGCTGTCGGTGAGGGGGAGTTTCTCCGGCGAGGCCAGGAACTGCACTTTGAAGCGGATGACGTTGCTGTCGGGGACCACCTCCTCGGCGATGGCTTGCAGCTTCTCCTGCTCCTGTTTCTCCGGCTTGGGCGTGACGGTCCCGGTGGGCACGTTCTCCTGCGGGATGTTCTCTTTCACGGTCATGGGCTTCGGTGCGGCGGGCGTGACGGCCTCGTGCGCGTGCGGCTGGCTGTTGGTGACGGCGGCCAGGTAGTCCACGAAGGCGTTGTATATGCTGGCAGCCTCCTTCTTGCGGTTCTCCGTTGAGGAGAGGAAAGCCTCGTCGTTCTTGTTGCTCAGGAAGCCCATCTCGATGAGGATGCTGGGCATGGCCACCTTGTAGAGCACCCAGAAACCGGCCTGCTTCACGCCGCGGTTGACGAGGTGCGTGCTGGCGATGAGGTTCTTCTGCACCTTGTCGGCCAGCATCACCGAGTTCTTCAGGTAGGCGGAGGAGTAGAGCGAGAAGAGCACGTTGGCTTCCGGCGAGTTGGGGTCGAAGCCGTCGTAGTTGTTCTTGTAGTTCTTCTCTTTCAGCATGGCGGCGTTCTCGGCCCGCGCCACCGCCTGGTTGGCCTCGCTCTTGTGCAGGCCCATCACCCACGTTTCGATACCGTTGCCGATGTGGTCCTCCGAAGCGTTGCAGTGGAATGAGATGAACAAATCGGCGTGCTCGGCGTTCGCGATCTGCGCCCGACGGTACAACTCGACGAACACGTCGGTCTTGCGGGTGTAGATCACCTTCACCTCCGGACAATGGTCGCTGATGAGCTTGCCCACCATGAGGGCGATGTCCAGACTTACATCTTTTTCCTTCAGATGACTGCCCAGACAGCCGGAGTCGTGACCGCCATGTCCCGCGTCAATAACCACTTTGAAGGTCTTCTCCTGCGCCTGTATGCATAGGGGCGAAACAAGAAAAAGTGCGAGGAAATATACGAATATCTGTTTTTTAAAGTTCATCATTTTGGAGATTTTGATTATTTTTGCCGATTTTAAAATCGCAAAGGTATTTTTTTTGTATTTGTTATAAAGGGTTTGTCTGAAAAATTATACACAATAGTTTTTTCATATTTCGGGAGATTGATTATGCTCTTCATTTTCAGTCTCTTGACGGTGTGTGCGACAGCCCAGGATGTGCGTGGGCGAAGGCCTGTTAGACATACGCAGGACACTTCGGTTTATTCCCGACAGCCGGTGAAAATGGATTCGCTTGTGCGCGATTCTGTCGTCCGGCATCCCAAGCGCATTTCCCAAAATGCGGTGAAATCCGTCGTCTTCTACAGCGCAAAGGACTCCACCGTCAACGACCTGAACCGCCGATACACCTATCTTTTCGGGGATGCGGTGGTGAAATACGAGGATCTGGAACTCCGTGCCGATTATATTGAGATAGACTTCAAAAACAGCGAGTTGTATGCCTCCGGTGTGGCCGATTCCAACGGCAACGTGCACGGCAGTCCGCTCTTTATCCAGGGTGAGTCCCGTTACCGTGCTCACGAGATCAAGTATAATTTTACCACCCAGAAGGGCAAGATTACCCATGTGATCACCACGCAGGACGAGGGTTTCATTCATGGGGAGCAGATCAAGAAGATGGGCGACAATGTGGCTTTCCTCAAGAACGGAAAATACACGACCTGTGAGCTGGACCATCCCCATTACGAGATCGATTTCACCAAGGCCAAGCTGATCCAGCACGACAAGATCGTCATCGGACCCGCCTACCTGAGCTTCACGGGGGTGCCCACCCCGTTGGCGGTGCCGTTCGGTTTCTTCCCGTTGGACAAGGGCCGCCGTTCCGGCTTCGTGATGCCCTCCTTCGGCCAGTCTTCCAACCTCGGCTTCTATCTTCAGGACCTCGGCTACTATTTCTCCATCAGCGACAACATCGACCTGCTCCTCGGCGCGGATGTCTATACGCGAGGCAGCTGGGGTATCAAGGCGAAGTCCAACTATGTGTTCCGCTATATATGCGCCGGCAACGTGCACTTGGAGTTCGCACAGACGCGTGTCGGCGACAAGCTGGACTCCACCTACCGCTGTTCCAACAATTTCAAAATCTATTGGGACCACAAGCAGGATATAAAATCCCATCCCACCACCCGTTTCAACGCCCATATCGATGTCGTCAGCTCCAATTACTCCAAATACAACCTCACCTCGGCACAGGATTATCTCTCCAACCAGTACAGTTCCTCCATCAACGTGTCCACCTCCGCGCGCGACATCTTCTTCCTGGATGCCACACTTTCTTATTCCCAGAACACGCGGACCCAGGAGGTGAACTTCAAGCTGCCGGATATGAACATGTCGGTGGTGCAGTTTTATCCTTTCCGGAAGAAAAACAAGGCGGGCATGCTGAAATGGTACGACAACATCTCGCTGAAGTGGAGTTCCCAGCTCACCGGTCAGATTGACACCTACGACACGCTCTTCCTGAAACCCGAGACGTGGGAGTCGATCAATGTGGGCATGCGCCATGTGATCCCGCTCAACATCCCCATCAAGATCGCGAAGCTCATCAACTGGAACACCACGGCCACGCTGACGGAGAAGTGGTATCTGCAGTCCTACACCCGCGACATGACTGTTGACACGTTGGATGATGTGCCCACCATTACGATGAACCAGTATTTCCATCGGGGATTCAAGGCGTTGCATGATGTGAACCTTGCCACGTCGCTCTCCACGAAGATCTATGTGATGTACAGTTTCAAGAAGGGTGGTTTGCAGGCCATCCGCCACATCATCACTCCGAATCTGAGTTTCACCTACCGTCCGAATCTTTCGGGGGGCACCATGAACAAGTATTTCAACCCGATTACGGGCGAGATGGTCGAGTATTCGATGTTCGACAACGCCATCTTCGGAGGGGTCACGGCGCAGACGCAGGCGCTCGCGCAGCTCACCTTCGGCAATAACGTGGAAATCAAGGTGCGCTCGCGCAAGGACACGATCACGGGCTTCAAGAAGATACCGCTGATCGACAACCTGAACGTGGGCATGTACTACAACTTCGCCGCCGACTCGCTGCGCTGGTCCAAGCTGACCCTCAACGGTCGTAGCACACTCTTCAAACAGCTCTATCTGACTTACAATTTCTCCTTCGATCCCTATATCATCGGGGAGAACGGAAACCGCGTCAACCGCTTCGAGGTCAAGGAAAACCACCGTCTGTTCCGTCTGTCGTCCACCGATTTCAGCGTGGCCCTCAACTGGCGGTTGGACCAGAACACCTTCAAATCCAAAAAGAAGAAAGAGGATGTCAAACGTCAACCGTGGTCGCTGACCTTGAATTACACCTTCACCTACGGCATCAATGACAATATATATTATTATATGCGGATAGACACCACCCGGTACAAGCACAATATGGTTCATACCATCAATATCGTGGGCGATTTCCACATCACGAAGAAATGGCGGGTGGGATTCACCACCGGTTACGATTTCGTGCAGAAGAGCCTCTCCTACACCTCCATCGACATACACCGTGACATGCATTGTTGGGAGATGAGCTTCAACTGGGTGCCCTTCGGATACCGGAAGGGATGGGCGTTCCAGATCAATGTCAAGGCCGCTGTGCTCAAGGATGTGCTCAAGCTTCCGTTGCATCAGGATTATCGTGATAATCTGTAAGTTAGCGTTATCTTTCTTTTTGTTGAAAAAAACTGTTTAGGCTTGATTGTTTCATGCTACAATTTTTGTATATTTGCAACCTTGAAATTTTTATGTCGAAATTTATATAAATTATTAAAAATCAAATAAATAAAAGAGATGAAAAACAAAGGACTTGTATTATTCTTTACGATTCTCCTTGCGCTTGTTTGTTTGTACTGTCTGTCTTTCTCCTTCGTCACATGGCGTGTGGAGAAGAAGGCTGACGCGTATGCGCATAACGAGGCCGCCATTGCAGAAGTGAAGAAGGCAGCGAACGGTGATTTGATGTTGGAGAAGCATCTGATTGATTCCTTGATCGACGCTCGGAAGCTTCAGTATCTCACCAACATGAACGATTCCACCGTGTTCTTGGGAAACACTTACAAGAAGTGTAAGTACAAAGAGTTGAACTTGGGTTTGGACTTGAAGGGCGGTATGAACGTCACCCTCGAAATCTCCATGCCGGATGTGGTGCAAAGCTTGGCCGTCAACAAGGACGACGAGCTGTTCAAGACGGCTTTCGAGGCGGCTGAGAAGGAGTTCGCCAACACGACGAACGGCGACTTTATCGATATCTTCGTGGACAATTTCAACAAGCAGAAGAGTGCGCTGAAGCTGAACAACGCGAACCTGCGCACCTACTTCGGCGAGCGTTCCGGCATCAAGAATGCCTCCGACGCCCAGATTATTTCCTGGTTGAAGAAAGAGTCCGGCGAGATTGCCGACCGTACGTTCAAGATTCTCCGCACCCGTATCGACCGTTTCGGTGTGGCCCAGCCTAACCTGCAGTTGCTCCAGGGTGGACGTATCCTCGTGGAGCTTCCCGGCGTGAAGGAGCCCGAGCGTGTCACCGACCTGTTGAAGAGCACCGCCAAACTGGAGTTCTGGGAGGTCTATAACGACATCGTGGGCGGACGCTCCATCCAGCAGCGCTTCTTCGAGGCGGATGCCAAGTTGGCCGAACAGTTGAAGAACCAGAAAGAGAACCCCACAGAGACGGCTGCCACGGATTCCGTTGCTGACGCTCTGGGTCTGGCAGATGCTGAGGTGGAAGAGGATGAGGACGAAATTGAAGACATTGATGTCACCACGGGTGCCATCATGAGCAAGGCGGTTGCTGTTCCCGGCAGCTTCGTCATCGGCTACTTCAAGGAGGCCGACATGCCTGCCATCAACAGCATGCTCCCGCAGCTGCAGCGCATCCTCGGCGACAACAGCTTCTTTTTCTACTGGGGTGCCGCTGAGAAGGAATACAACAACGCTTTCCCGCTCTATCCGTTGAAGAAGAAGAACGACCGCATCGGACCGCTCTTGAGCTCCGAGACCATCGGCGGCGCGCGCGTGGTGCGCACGGCCCGTCAGGATGTCGATCAGAACAACCGCGTGGTTGTCAACATGTCCATGGAAGACCAGGCTGCCGATGTGTGGCGTAAGATCACCAAGGAGGCTGCTGACAACAGCGCCACCAAGCTGACGGCCATCGCCATCGTGCTTGACGAGTTCGTCTATTCCGCTCCTACGGTGCGTTCCGAGATTCCCAACGGCAACTCCGAAATCTCCGGCCATTTCACCGTGGATGAGGCCAAGGACCTTGCCACCGTGCTGAATTCCGGTAACTTGGAAGCCCGCGTCAATGTGGTGCAATCCGAAATCGTGGGTCCTACCCTCGGTAAGGAATCCATCCGCTCCGGTTTGCTCTCCTTCCTCGCCGCTTTCATTTTGGTGGTCATCTACATGTTCCTGTACTACAGCCGCGCCGGCCTCGTTGCCGACCTGGCCCTGTTCTCCAACGTGTTCTTCATCGTGGGTGTGCTTGCCTCCATGGGCGCAGTGCTCACACTGCCCGGTATCGCCGGTATCGTCCTGACTTTGGGTATGGCCGTTGAC
>Ga0310690_10008126_pt1 | contig 13375 bp, 9 predicted proteins | sample AusTroGonzalo_MG_2_FD_207661 | JGI IMG/M metagenome (GOLD analysis project Ga0310690, IMG submission 207661) | Bovine rumen microbial communities from tropical cattle in Woodstock, Queensland, Australia - Gonzalo_04 (v2) (version 2) | ecosystem: Host-associated > Mammals > Digestive system >... | reverse complement strand
TCCTGTTCTTGAAATCTTCCGATGTCATTTCCTTCTCTTCGGTATCGAGCGATTTGCTGTCCTGATGCAGCACGCACACAGCCTTCCCGAAATCCAGATCGAGCGACATATCCGCTTCTTTTGAGTAGAGATTGGATATGTACCATACCGTGTTATCGCCGAGCGTACGCGAAAAAGCTAAGAAGTTCGCGTTGCCCGAGTCGACAAAGGTGATATCGCGGTTTGTCGAAGCGAGCGCGGCGTTATCCTGCTTGATCTTCGACAAAGCGGTGATCAGCGAAGCGTACTTGGGTTCATCGTCCCACTTGACGGTGTCCTTCTCAAAGAACTCTATCTCGTGGTCGGTGCCCTGCTCGTCGGTGGTATATATCAGCGGGATACCCGGCGCGATATACGAGAGCGCCAGAAGCGTCTCGTATGTATCACCGAAGCGCCAGACTATGCTGCCCTCATAAGTGTTTTTGTCGTGGTTATCGAGGTAGTTCATCGGGAAGCTGCCATCGACGAAGTGCTTGCTCAGTTCCATGCTGTTCTTTATGTCGGAGGTAGCGATACCGCCCTTTACAGCCAGAGCCTGACCGTAGAAGGAGTCGTTGTAGCAGCTGTCGAAAGCGTATGATGTAAGGCTCTGAGTAGCGGAGGTCTCGGCGAGCATAAATATCTCGCTGTTGATCGACTTGAGCTTATACACGGCGGCGTTCCAGAACGGAGCCGGTACGCCGATAGCGTGGTCGCAGCGGAAGCCGTCTACGCCGATATCCTCGACCCAGAACTGCATGCACTTGATCATCTCGGCGCGCATCTGATAATTATCGAAGTCGAGCTCAGCGACGTCCGACCAGTCGTAAGGATATGTGATATCGCCGTTCTTGTCATGGACGTACCAGTCCTCGTGCTCGGTCACCCATGAGTTGTCCCAGCCGGTGTGGTTGGCGACCCAGTCGAGGATGACCTTGAAGCCCATATCGTGAGCCTTGTTAAGCAGATGCTTGAAGTCGTCCATCGTGCCGAACTCGGGGTTGACGTCCATATAGTCCTTTACGGCGTAATACGATCCGAGCGTACCCTTGCGCTCTTTCTCACTGATGGGGTGTATCGGCATGAGCCACAATGTGTTGATACCCATATCCTTCAGCCTGTCGAGGTGGTTTTCAAAAGCGGCGAAGGTGCCCTCTTCGGTGAACTGCCTGATGTTGACCTCGTACAGCACGCAGTTATCGAGCCACGAGGCGGTAGTCTTTTTCAGGATGGGATCGGCGCCGGAGATATCGGTCATCACGCCGCCGATGACGCTGCCTTCCTCAGATTCATCTGAAAGGACATATTCATTCTTTTTTACTTCCGTCTGCTTATTTGTCGAGCAGGCGGCAAGCGAGCATACAATAGCGGCGATCAGCAGAAGCGACAGTAACTTTTTCATCGGGCATCACCTCATAATACTCTTTTCATAATTATATATTCACAAGCGGTGTTTGTCAATCAGTATTCGACCTTGATATCGTCCACCTTATATTCCCTTTTGAACTCTTCAAGATCCTTAGGCGAACGGATCAGCATTACTTCTGTGAAGTGACCGTCCTTTTTGCTGCGGAAGCCCGCGACCTTCTCCCCCGTGCAGATGGAGCTGCGGATAGCCGGATACCATAGCTCAGGGTCGAAAGTATCGTTCTCGAACCTGCCTACGCCCGAACGGAACGCGGAGAAAAATGAATGCTTTTTCATCAAATCACCTCGCAGATTGAAACTCCGGAAATCCGGCTGAAAACAGGTTACCGTTATATCCCGCAAAGCTCTACCATCTTCTCAGAGGCATAACCGCCGGCTAACTGAGCGATGGTGACTTTAGCGCACAGATGACCGTCTTTCACAAAGTAAACGGCGCTGGATATAAAATCTTCGCTCAGGGATTCTTTGAGCTTCTGATCATACAAATCCTTGCTTGATTTTTCCATATCAGAATAATTCTCCTGGAAATAACCGGTGATCGCGTCCTCGAGGTACCCCTTCACCTGTTCCTTATCCAGACCGAGCTTCTCGACGATGCTTTTGTTGCTGTTCAGCTCGGAGCCGTCGTTCAGATCGAGGTTGTATACGCTGACCTTCTGAGAGCCTCCGTCATATATCGAGTTGACCCAGACGCTGAGGATACCGTTCGCCTCGGAATGATCGTACTCGAACAGACTTAACATAGGGCTGTAGCCTCCGGCTCTGCATTCATCCAACTGGTCGAACACCGGATCAAAATTCATTTTGATCTTGGAATTAACGCTCCTCGCGCCTTCTGAATCCATCTTCACCTCGGGGATCGCTATAGTGATGTCAAAGTGGTTCCCGACGCTGTCGTCATAGCTGTAGTTCTCTTCCCTTGCCGTGACGATCTCATAGCTCATTTTGGATGATTCATCCACGGTTGCTTTATCGACAGTAGCTGTCGTATCGGCTGGTTCGGTCGCAGTTTTGCCGCCCGAGCAGGCGGTAAGACTTGCTGTCACGGATAACGCAAGTACGATACATAAAAGCGCGGCGATACTCTTTTTCATATTCACTACTCCTATTAAATCATTTTCTTATGTTTTCTATATCGTCAGTCGATCCGCCGCCGACATCATCCGGCGCTCTGAACTCGCCCTTATCCACCAATCTGAGGAAAGCGTCGACCACATCCTCGGTCAGCTGTGTGCCTGACACGCTCTTGATTATGGACACCGCCTTATCAAAGTTCATGCGCGGACGGTAAGGTCGATTCGAGTACATCGCATCGAAGCAGTCCGCTACGGCGATGATCTGCGCGACTCTGGGTATCTCGTCGCCCGAAAGCCCCTGAGGATAACCCTTACCGTCGGGACGCTCGTGGTGAGCCTGAGCGCCTACAGCGATTTCGGGCATGAGGCTGATGTTTTTGAGGACCTCATAACCTCTCGACGTATGCGACTTGATGAGCTCGTATTCCTCATCGGTCAGCTTACCGGGCTTGTTGAGGACATTATCGGGTATGCCGACCTTGCCGATATCGTGCATAAGGGCGATGTCGTAGTACTTTTCTACGGTCTCGTCATCATATCCCAGCTCGCGCGCGAGCATCTCGGTGTACTTAGCCACGCGCTGCGAGTGGCCCTGAGTATACGAGTCCTTCAGGTCGACGACCTTTGCGAACGCCTCGATTATCTCTCTGAGCAGCTGCTTGTCGCGCTTCTGACGATTTACAAGATTATCCATCTCGTCTGCTCTGCGAGCGTCCCTATACAGGCGCGCTCCGATCAGGATACAGCCGGTGAAGAATACGATCGCGATCAACGCTACCTGCAGGATGTATCTCTTGACATAGTCGTACACGCCGATCATCGAGATATCAACGCCGACATAGGCGACGCACTCGCCGGAGGAATCATAAACCGGCTCGTACTGAGTCAGCAGCCAGCCGTAGGTATCGTTGCTCTCTATCATTTCTATCCTGCCGCCGCTGAGCAGGGTCGGTATGTACTCGGAGAAGCTCTCGTCAAAGGGCAAGACCTCGCCGAAGCTGTCCGAAGCTACATCCGGCAGCTCGTCGTATTTTGTCAGCTCGTCGTCTGTGGTATCGAAATCGAACACGACATGACAGCCGTCGGGTCTGATCTGATACACATACAGATACTGGATGAACGGCGTGTGATCGAGAACGCTTTGCAGCCTTATAGCTGTCGCGTCATAATCCTCGTCGGCGCCTTTCTCGAACCAGACGCCGACCTTGTCGCCGTCTATCTGTTCAGCCGCCAGCTTAGACGTATTCAGCAGGATGCGCTCTCTGTAATCCCTGGTAGCTCGGTTGAATATGTAGATGCCGGACAGAACCACAGCTACTACCGTAACCAGTATCAGCAGCGACAGCATAGCGAACAGCTTGCGGTGTCTGTTTCTGACAAAGCCGGTCTTCTTCGGCTTCTTATTATCATTCAATAGTTTTCATTCCTTCCCTGTACCTTCCGTGTTTGAAGCAACAGCTCAAAGCAATTGATCCAGACCTCTCTCAAGGTACTTGTTCCAGAACTGCCAGTTGTGGACGCCGGGACCTTCGTCATAGATATGGTCGGCTCCCTGCTCCTTCAAAAACGCCGCAAACTCGCGGTTATTCCCGATAAGGCTGTCCTCTGTACCGCAGGCGAGATATATCTTCGGTATTTTAACGCCGGCTTCTTTCAGCCTCAGATACTGCACCTCTGGGTTTTTGTCCGAAGCCTCTACCTTCTTCGGGTCGCCGAAGAAATCGCACATCAGCTCATACGGAACCACATCATCGGGACCGGGTACACACTCGGCGAAGTCATGTACGACCATCGCCGAAGAAAGAGCGATGCACGCGCCGAATCTGTCCGGGTGAGCCAGCGCGGTATGGACAGCGCCGTAGCCGCCCATCGAAAGACCGCCTATCAAAGTATTATCCCTGTTCATTTTGACGTTGAAGGTGTTCGCGATATATTCGGGCAGCTCTCTGCCGACATACTCGCACCAGTTCGCGCCCTGATAACCCTTGTCGAGGTAGAAGGTGTTTCCGGTGGTGGGCATGAAAACATTAAGATTGAACTGTATTGACATATCCTGAGCCAGTCCTCCGTAGACCCAGTCGGTATCGGTACCGCTGAAGCCGTGGAGCAGGAAGAGGTTGTATGTTTCTCTGTCATAGTGTCTTTTGTCCCTGACCTCCTCCATAGGTACGTCGTTCGCGATCGCAAAAGCGAAGTTAGCGTGCTGCATGATCGTGTATGCGTGAAATTCCATTCTTCCGGTTGCCATAACATCATCTCCTGTATTCAGTAGTATTTGGTTAAAGGTCTTGCTCAGTTATGCTTGTATATCTCCGCAAGTCCGCCGTGGGAGGTCTCGCGGTATTCTTCTTTCATATCTTTGCCTGTTTTGTACATCGTTTCGACGACGTCGTCAAAGGATATCTTCCTCGTCGTATAGAGGAACCGCGAGAGGTTAACGGCGCTGATAGCTCGCATAGCGGCTACGGCGTTGCGCTCGATGCACGGTATCTGCACCAGACCGCAGACAGGGTCGCAGGTAAGCCCCAAACTGTGCTCCATCGCGATCTCGGCGGCATACTCTATCTGGGCGATGTTCAGCCCGTACAGAGAAGCGAGTCCCCCCGCCGCCATCGAACAGGCGCTGCCGATCTCAGCCTGACAGCCGCATTCGGCTCCTGAGATGCTCGCGTTGGTGCGGATGACGTTGCCGATCAGCGCCGCGACCGCCAGAGCGTCGAGTATCTCATCCTCAGGGAAGCCGCGATCCTCCTGCATATAGTACAGCACCGCGGGCAGTACGCCGCAGCTGCCGCAGGTAGGCGCGGTAACGACGATATGCTCGTCGGCGTTCTCCTCGCTTACGGCATAAGCGTAAGCCGCTATGACGCGGTTCATGGTAACGTCGGCGCTCTCGTTATAACAGCGCTTCTCATAAAGGAGCTTCGACTTGCGCTCAAGCTCCAGACAGCCCGGAAGGATCCCTTCCGCCTTGAGTCCGCGCTGTACCGCCTTTCGCATAGCAGCCCAGACTTTTCTAAGATAATCGTTGAGAGAAGTTCCCTCCTCTTCGCGGATAAACTCGATCAGGCTGATATCGCGTTCGCGGCAGTCGTTGATTATCTCTGTAAAGCTCGTCTGAGGATAGACCTCGCGCTCCTCCTCGGAATCTTCGCCCTCAACTCTTATTGAACCTCCGCCGATGCTGAATACGCGCTTCTGCGCGTACGTCTCGCCGTCACGAATCGCCTCGAACAGCATCGTGTTCGGATGAGGCAGACCGGAGGCTTCTCTGTCAAAAACGACCTTAGCGCCGGGGAGTCCGCTATGTATCGCTTTCTTGGTACCGTGACCCTCGCCGGTAAAAGCCAGCGAACCGTAAAGCGTAACCCTGTATGAATCCGTGTCCGGATAACGCGAGCCGAAGAGCTTCGCCGCCCTATACGGCCCGACAGTATGGGAGCTTGACGGTCCGTGACCGATCTTGTATACGGTTTTGATGCTTTTCACACGATCATCTCCCCTGCTTTTGACGCCGGTAACAGTCCGTCGGCAGTATATATCCATTATATCAATCAATATCGGGTTTGTCTACAAAAACAAACGGATATTTGGCATATATTATCAGCGTTTTTTCCGAGGATGACCGTTACAGTTATTTATAAAAACCAGCAAACTCATAAGGCCTCTACGCTATCAAAAAAGGGAGCACAACGAAATGTGCTCCCCGTCTTTTTCTATCCTTCGATCGGTATGATCCGATCAATCGTGGATCAGTTTTTCCAAAGTGTCGAATAATACTTCCGGGTCGACCGGCTTGCTGAGGTGAGCGTTCAGTCCCGCCTGCAAGCTTCTCTGGACATCCTCGTCAAAAGCGTTAGCGGTGAGCGCGATGATCGGGATAGTCTTGGCGTCGGCTCGATCCGACGCCCTTATCGCGGCGGTCGCTTCAAGTCCGTCCATCTCAGGCATACGGACATCCATCAGGATCGCGTCATAGTAACCCTCGGGATTCTCGTTGTACATATCTATCGCTACCTTACCGTTCACTGCTACATCAGCTTCCATCTCGCGCATACTCAGGATCATGACCATGATCTCTGCGTTAACGCTGACGTCTTCCGCGAGCAGTATATGACGGCCTTTAAGATCCGCGCGCTTCTCCACAGGTGTTTCGCTCTTTCTTCTCATCGCTTCACGGAACTCATTCAGCACGTTTTCGGAAAACAGCGGCTTTGAAACAAATGTATCGACGCCGGCAGCCTTAGCATCATCCGCGATATCGTCCCAGTTAAAAGAAGTTAAGATGATGATCGGCGTTTCCTCGCCGACAACATCGCGGACTTTACGGGTCGTTTCCACTCCGTCCATTCCCTCCATGCGCCAATCGACGAGGATCATATTGTATTCTTCCCTGCGCGCGTGACGAAGTTCGACCATCTTGAGCGCTTCCGCTCCCGATCCGGCGGTATCGCAGCTTATGCCGATCTGACCGAAAACGACCTGAGCGTGCTCCAGCGCGATCGGATCGTCGTCTATGACCAGTACTTTCATATCGCTCAGCTTTATATCGCCGTCTTGAGTACCGGCTTCTTCCAGTTTGGACTCGCCCAGCGTCACCGTAATCGTAAACGTCGTACCGACGTTCTTCTCACTCTCGACCTCGATATGTCCGTTCATCAGTTCAACAAGGCTCTTGGTGATCGGCATACCCAGACCGGTGCTTCCGTACCTCTTGGTAGAAGAGGAATCCTCCTGACTGAACGAATCAAACAGATGCGGCAGAAACTCTTCGCTCATTCCGATACCGTTATCGCTGATGATGAAACGAAGCGTCGCCTGACCGTCATAGCGGGGGCCTTCTTCGATCACAAAGCTGACCGTACCGCCCTCGGGGGTAAACTTTACAGAGTTTCCGAGGGTATTCACCAATACCTGTTTGAGCTTCATTGCGTCGCCGACATAATGATTATCGATCGTACCCTGCATATGGCATTCGTAATTCAGTCCCTTATCTCTGCACTGACCGCCGATGATGGTATTCACCTGCTCAAGACATTTCGCGAATGAAAACTCCTCGTTTCTTATTACCACGCACCCTGCTTCTATGCGGGACATATCGAGGATATCGTTGATGATACCCAGAAGATAACGCGCGGAGGCGTCGATCTTCATAAGGTATTCTTTTACGGGTTCGGACGCAGTAGGCTCGTTAAGAGCGATACTGTTCAAGCCGATGATCGCGTTCATAGGGGTGCGGATCTCGTGGCTCATATTGGACAGGAACGCTGTCTTCGCACGGTTTGCTTCCTCCGCTGAGGCAAGGGCGTCCTTCAGGGTCTCGCGGCTGTCGCTCAGCTCCTGCTTCTGGATACGTTCTCTTTCGAGCGATTTTTCAAGCTCACTGCGGTATTCTTCTTTCTCACCTTCCAGAACGAAGCTGTGTAGAACACAGCTGCCCAGCATATAGCCGATAGAGTACAGCGGCAGCAGCGGATAAGCGATCTGAATGGCTACCAGTATAACCATCGCTATACCGAAAGCGCCGATGGTAAGATGACGCGACCGCACCATGCCTTCGGTTGTGAAAGCGACCCTAAGCGTATAAACGGAAGTGAGGAGGAACATCAGTATCTGGACCGCCAGAGTCACATACCGAGCGACGCCGGCATGATAAGCGCCCGCTTCGTCAAACCAGAACAGCAGCGGGTAGAACAGGTTGACCGCGATAGATACCAGCTGCAGTACAAAAACGATACGTCCCGCCAGATACAGCATTCTTCCGAATGTCTTTTCGTTCTCCAGATAGGCCACGGCGTATCTAGTCCACAGCAACAGCGCAGTCGCCATCGCGACAAAGTATAACGACGTTTCCGCAAACAGCAGACCGGTCAGCCGAAGATCATCCAGAAAGCCCCATAGTACATCCGTGATATAGTAAAACAGGATACCGAACAAAAAGCTGCGATACCGCAGGTATGTCGGCGTAAACTCTTTACTGCCGCGTTTCCATATAACATCCCAATTGGTGATAAACAAAACCGCGATCGCCAAAATACCAATAATTGAGTACATCATACAGACAGTTTCACTTCCAAAAATAACTCTGTCGAAATTGCTTTTTCGACTAAATTACATTATATCACAATCATAACGCATAATCAACCGTTGATATATCAATAATATGCGTCAAAAACGCCCTGCCGAGGAACAGGCGTCCGTCGGACAGGGCGTTGGTTCAATAATTATTCAGCGGTCATACGAACCGATCATTCGGTCTCTGTGCTCTGAGGAGCAGGATCTTCAGTCTCGGTAACGACAGGATCGGAGGTTTCCGGCTCGGTTACAACAGGATCAGCAGTCTCGGGTTCGGCGACCTCGGGATCGGATGCTTCGGGCTCTGCCTCTTCCTCGGGGGCGGAAACCGGCATACCGATGTACTCGTTCTCGTCTATCTGAACGAGCCAGCGCTGGATGCACAGCGAGTCGAGCACGGTGATAACGCCGTCCTCGTCGACGTCGGCGATCAGGATATCCATCTCAAAGGGGATATCGATACCCGCGAGCCATCTCTGGATGTACGCGGCGTCAACAGTGGTAACGAAACCGTCGCCGTCAACATCGCCGAATATACCATCGCCGCCTGTGACCACGGGGATCTCAGCCTGCTCTATCAGCCATTTGCCGCAGCGCTCGCACTGAACGCCGTCTTCAAGTCCGGTGTGGAAGTAAGTAGCCGGCTTGCCGGGAACTATCTTGTATGAATGACCGAGAGCGGGGTCGGTCTTTATCGTCACGCGGCTGATCTCAGCGCCGCATTCTACGCAGTATACGACCTCGTCAAAGCAGCCTTCCTCGGTGCAGTCGGCTTCGCGGATATTTTCGATCACAGGCTCGCCTCCGATATGCTCGGTGACGGGAACGATCTCCTGAGCGACCAGTATCTCGCCGCATACGGAGCAGTGAGAGCCTTCGGTAAGACCGGTGTGAGTGCAGTCGGGCTCGACAGCCTCGTCAACTACCGGAGTATGGTCGATCATCGGAATGATCTCGGACTCGACATAGACTTCGCCGCAGTACTCGCAGTATGCGCCGGTGGTGTGACCTACATGATCGCAGGAGGGAGCGACCTCTTTGTCGATGACGGGTTTGTGACCTGTCTTCGGGATGACCTCCTGAGCTACCAGCACTTCGCCGCAGGCGGAGCAGTGGGAGCCTTCGGTCAGACCGTCCTCGGTACAGGTAGCGGGACGACCCTCGTCAACTACCGGAGTATGTCCTGCGGGGATGACCTCCTGAGCGACGAACACGGTTCCGCATCCGGGACAGTGAACGCCTTCGCTGATTCCGTTATCGGTACAGGTGGCGGGGATCCCTGCGTCTACGACGAGGTTGTCCTCATGCAGCAGCATACCGCATTCGGAGCAAACGCCGAGGATCGGCTTGAACGTAAGCTCGTTCTCGGTGACGTAAGCGTCGGCAAAGGAATCGGGCAGCACATAGAGCGTCAGGTTTTCACAGCCGTCGAAAGCGTCCCAGCCGATAGCTGTGACCGTTTCGGGGATGATAACGCCGCCAAGGCTCTCGCAGCCTCTGAAAGCCTCGTCGCCGATGGCCGCTACAGACCCGGGGATGACGAAAGCTTCAAGCGCTGAACAGCCGTAGAACGCTCTGTAGCCTATGCTCACGACGGTGTCTGAGATACTTACGGAAGCAAGGCTCTTGCAGTTGAAGAACGCGCAGTCGCCGACGGAGGTAACGCCGTCGCCGATGACGACTTTGGTGATATCGGTGCCCCAGGGAGCCTTTGAACTGTAGCTGTACGCGCCCATATCGCCGCTGCCTGAGATAGTCAGTACGGCGCCTTCAAGCGACCATAAGCAGTCGCCGGTGATGCCGTATGTCGCTTCCGCGATCTCGGCGTCGTCTTCCGCGGCATAAAAAGCCGGAATAACGCCTATACAGCCAATCAGCAAAACAAATGATAATAAAATGGATAAACATTTTCTGAACATATGAATACCCCTTTCTATAATTCTGTATAGTAATAATAACATATAAGAAAGAGTAAAATCAAACATCGTGTTTGTAACATATGTTCACATTATTGACATATTTTTGCCCTAATTACTACAAATTGACAATTATTTATTAACATAGCTTATATTTCAACGTAAAAAAGGGCATGCCATACGGCACGCCCCATTTTAGTGATCGGTGGTTAGTAATCAGTGAATAGTTGTCAGGATCATTCGGCGCAGATGATGTAATAATCGCCCGACTGAGCGCAGACGCACTTGTACTGCTTCTCGCCGACTGTCGCTGTGAAGCTGCCCTTAGCGAGATCGTCCGCGGAGATACCGAGAGAATCGACAGTATCCTGAGCCTTCACGCCTTCGACCGTAGAGCTTATGACAGCGTCATCCTTGACGATGATGATGTTCTCTCCGCACTTTTCGGCGAGGTCTGCGCCGCATACGCTCGCGTACTCGTCGCTCTTGAGTTCGACGATCACAACGCCGCTGCCGTCCGCGCAGTGTACGCCCGCAACGAACGCGTACTTGCCGCTCTCTTCGTCATAAACCGGGTCGGAGATCATCTCGATAGCGTTGTTGCTCGCGATAGCTGAGAACTGCTTCAAGTCCTCTATCTCCTTGAGCTTCCTGCCGGTGAGATCGTCGGGATAAGAGCCGAGGATGTTTTTATCCGGGTCGGCAGCCACGATCCTGTCGAGGGTCATTTCTTCGGCGACCTTTTTGAGGTTGTCGGAAGAAAAATCGTCGCCGATCTTCTCAGCCGCCTCGTTAGCCTTTTCAAATATGCTGTGAGTGAAGATAGCGCCGTTGCGCCTCTGCTCGCGGGCGAACTCGGTCACCGCCGTTTGAGCGCTTTCAAGAGCGGACGCGGCTTCCTTTGAAGCGGACTGACCGCCGCAGCCGACAAGCACAGCCGCCAGAATAACGATCACGATCGATAATGCCAATGTTTTTTTGATAATGTTCATAATGATTCCTCTTTTCAGTTGAATTAAATCCATAGTCATCATAGCACATTAGTCGGCTGATTTCAAGCGAAAAAGTATGTTCTTTTCACCGCAAAACTCCTTTTGCATAAGATGTATCAGGGAGCGACGCTCCCCAAATCCTCAAATACAGGAAAGGAAAAGAACATGGCTACCACATTCACAAATCAGGCGTCACTCAGCTATAACGGCGTCACGGTGCTGTCAAACGTCGCCTCCGGCGTTATGGAAGGCATCCTCAGCATTTCAAAGGCGGCTGCGGCTCAGTCGTATGCGAACGGCGAGCGCATCACCTATGTCGTGACTCTGATAAACAGCGGTACAGCGGACATCACCGGTCTGACCGTCACAGACGACCTCGGAGCCTATCCCTTCGGCACCGGCACGGTTCAGCCTCTGACCTACGCCGGCGGCAGCGCGCTGTACTATATCAACGGCGTACAGCAGGCCGCTCCGGTACCGAGCACGGCTGACGGTCTGAGCTTCACGAATATCAGTGTGCCTGCAGGCGGCAGCACGACACTCGTATACGCCGCGGACGTAAACGAGTACGCGCCGCTGGATACAGGCTCACTCCTGACCAACACCGTCACAGCCGACAGCCCCGACGTCACCGCGGTCAGCGCGGAGGAACAGCTCCCCGTAGCCGCGGCGGCTCAGCTCTCCATGGTCAAGACTATCTCTCCCGTACCGGTCGCGGAGAACGGCGAGATCACCTATACCGTCACCGTCGAGAACACCGGCAACACCGCCGTCACAGCCGATGATGACGCTGTGATAAGCGATACCTTCTCCCCCGCTCTGAGCGGTATCGCGGTCACTCTGGACGGCTCTCCTCTCACTCCGACGACAGACTACACCTACGACGAGACCTCGGCTCAGTTCGCCACCGTACCCGGCGTTCTGACAGTTCCTGCCGCTACCTACGAGCAGAATCCCGACACAGGCGCGATCACCGTAACCCCCGGCACAGCCGAGCTGGTCATCACCGGCTCCCTGATCTCCGGCTGATAAATACACGTTTGATAAACCTTGCTCCGCCCCGATCCGTATCGGGACGGAGCTTTCCTGTCGATTCACCGATCACTGACCACTGACCGCCAGCCACTAACCACTGAATCCGTATGTGCAAATTGCCTAAATTGTTCCGCGGTATTTTGGATTGCAGCGCGCCGCGCGATATGTTAGAATATATAAGGAAATGTATACTCTCTGATTTACAAACCTACGGTTTGATATGAGGTGTTGTAATGCTGGATAAACACTTTGAGCTTAATGAACTGAACTCCCCGTTCGTGAACGAGTTTTGCGACCGTATGCCCGGCGGCTACTTCGTCTACAAGGCGGCAGGCGACGAGCAGCTCCTGTACGCAAACCAGGCGGTCTTTGATATCTTCGGCTGTAAAGACGAAGAGGAATTCCGTGATCTGACCGGCTATACCTTCCGCGGGATGGTCCACCCGGACGATTATTTTGATATTTCCGAATCCATCGTCCGCCAGATAGCCGAGGATGAAAAAAAGCGCGATTATGTCGAGTACCGCATCCGCCGCAAAGACGGTGAGGTCGTCTGGGTCAACGACTACGGTCATTACGCAGAGAGCGAAGAGCACGGCGGTCTGTACTATGTGTTCATCTCGGATATCAATAAAAAGCACAAGAAACGAGAATCAGAAAAAAAACAGCGCGAGACCATCATCAGGACGCTGACGCGCTTTTATCATACCGTATGGGTCATCCACGACGTCGAGACCGAAGAATGGTCGCTGTATTACGCCGCCTCAAGCTACGGTGCGGTATATGCCAAAAGGATAGATTCGACCATACGGAAAGGTCGATACACCGACGACAG
>Ga0310690_10008124_pt1 | contig 13379 bp, 10 predicted proteins | sample AusTroGonzalo_MG_2_FD_207661 | JGI IMG/M metagenome (GOLD analysis project Ga0310690, IMG submission 207661) | Bovine rumen microbial communities from tropical cattle in Woodstock, Queensland, Australia - Gonzalo_04 (v2) (version 2) | ecosystem: Host-associated > Mammals > Digestive system >... | reverse complement strand
GGCAGAAGCAGCTGGTGGACAACCTCCTGATAGGCCTGCTCTCCGGCGGCCACATTCTGCTGGAAGGTGTCCCGGGCCTGGCCAAAACGTTGGCCATCAATACGCTGGCCCAGGCGGTGGACGCCAAGTTCAGCCGCATCCAGTTCACGCCGGACCTGCTTCCGGCCGACGTAGTGGGCACCCTGGTGTATTCCCAGAAGAAGGAAGAGTTCGAGGTGCACAAAGGCCCCGTGTTCGCCAATTTCGTATTGGCCGACGAAATCAACCGTTCCCCGGCCAAGGTACAGAGCGCCCTGCTGGAAGCCATGCAGGAAAAGCAGGTTACCATCGGAGACAACACATACAAGCTGCCCCAGCCGTTCCTGGTAATGGCCACCCAGAACCCCATCGAACAGGAAGGAACCTATCCGCTGCCGGAGGCACAGGTAGACCGTTTCATGCTCAAGGTGGTGGTGTCCTATCCCAAGAAGGAAGAGGAGCGCCTGATCATCCGCATGAACAACGCCGGGGAATTCCCCCGGGCACAGGCCGTGGTAAAGCCGGAAGACATTCTCCGGGCCCGCGAGGTGGTGCGGGATGTGTACATGGACGAGAAAATCGAGCGTTATATCGTGGACATCGTGTATGCCACGCGTACTCCGGAAGAATATGGCCTGCCGGAACTGAAGAACTTCATCTCCTTCGGCGCATCCCCCCGTGCCAGCATCTCCCTGTCGCTGGCCTCCAAGGCCTATGCCTTCATCAAGCGCCGGGGTTATGTGATTCCGGAAGACGTCCGGGCCGTGTGCAACGAGGTCCTGCGTCACCGTATCGGCCTAACCTACGAGGCCGAGGCGGAAAATGTCACCCCCGAACAGATTATAGAGAAAATCATTAATGCGGTAATTGTACCGTAGCGCAAACCTGCCCACAGACATTTTTCGAGGGGGCTCTGCCCCCTATTATCCCCCGCGGCCTCCGGCCGGTCGCTCTGCAGAGCGACTTGTGAGGAACTTCGTTGAAACGTATGACACCAGAGGAACTAATAAAGAAGGTCCGGAAGATTGAGATCAAAACCAAGGCGCTGAGCCACCAGATCTTCGCCGGGGAATACCATTCCGCGTTCAAGGGGCGCGGCATGGCGTTCAGCGAGGTGCGGGAGTATCAGTGGGGAGACGACGTCCGGAACATGGACTGGAACGTTACCGCCCGAATGAGCGCCCCGTACGTGAAGGTGTTCGAGGAAGAGCGGGAACTCACGGTGGTTCTTCTGGTGGACATCTCCCGGTCCGGCCTGTTCGGTACGGCTGTCCGCACCAAGCGGGAACAGATTGCGGAAATCGCCGCCACGCTGGCCTTCAGTGCCATTCTCAATAATGATAAGGTGGGCTGCCTGCTGTTCAGCGACCGGGTGGAAAAGTTCATTCCCCCGGCAAAGGGCCGCACCCATTTCCTGCATATCATCCGGGAAATCCTGGAATATGAGCCCCGGCATCAGGGAACGGACGTGGGGGAAGCGCTCCGGTACCTCACCAACGCCATCAAGAAAAAGTGCACGGCCTTCATCCTGTCGGATATGCTGGATGTGGAGGCCGACGGTACCCCGCGCTACGAAGAAGCCCTGAAGGTGGCCGTGAACCGGCACGACGTTTCTGTGATCCGGGTAAGCGACCCCCGCGAGAAGACCCTCCCGAACGTGGGCCTGGTGCACGCCAAGGATGCCGAAACCGGCGCTTCCCGCTGGGTGAACACCGCCTCCCGGAGTGTCCGGAATGCTTATGGAGACTGGTTCCGCACCGCCACCGAGCGGGCCGACCGCCTGCTTCTGCGCTACCAGGTGGACCGGGTGGATATCGGCACCGACGAAGATTATGTCCGCGGCCTTATGGCCTTATTCCACAGAAGATGAAGGGGAAACTGATCATATCGGCCCTCCTGCTGCCGGCTCTGGCGTTTGCCCAGGGGCGGCGCATAGAGGCGGGAGACACCTTCCTGGAGCCGCTCCAGAAGAGGGATTCGGTGCTGGTGGCGGACCAGCTTCGTTATGGCGTGGTACTCACAGACGTAAAGGAAAACACCCCGCTTGCCCTGCCGGATTTCAAGATGCAGGAAGAAAGCCCGCTGGAGATTGTGGGCACCTGGCAGTTGGATTCCACGCGGGTGAGCCGCAAGAAGGAGGTTCCCGCCCGGTATAACATCCGGGCCTCCCTGGTTCTCACCGCTTTCATGGGCGGCATTTACGAACTTCCGGACATTCCGGTGCTGCTGGACACGGACACGCTGGTGTTCCGGGCCGTGGAACCGCTGGAGGTGAAGGAACTGCCCGTGGATATGGAAACGTTTCAGCCTCACGACATTAAGCCACAAGTTAAGTTTCCCTATACCTTCCAGGAAGTGTTCCCGTGGGTGGCGGGAGTGCTGGCCGTTATCGCCCTCCTTTACTATCTGGTAGTCCTTCTCCGAAGAAGGAAGAAGGCTGCCGTAGAAAAGGAGAATGCAGAGCCGGCCCATATCCGGGCGCTCCGCAAACTGGACCATTACCGTTCCGACAAATACTGGGCTCCGGAAAAACAGAAGACGTTCTATTCCGGTGTAACGGACGCCCTCCGGGAGTATATCGTTTCCCGTTTCGGGGTAGGGGCCATGGAAATGACCACCGCCGAAATCTTTGAGGCCCTGAAGGGCGCCTCCGACATTCCGGCCAACCTGTACGAGGAAATGAAAGACCTCTTCGAGCGGGCCGATTTCGTGAAGTTCGCCAAGTTCACGGCCTCGGACGAGGAAAACGCCAAGGTCCTGCCCGGCGCCGTCCGCTTTGTCACCACAACCTACCAGGCAGAGATTACCGGTCAAGCCGGTAATGACGAAAAAGAAGGGCAAAATGTCATGCCCGACGAAGATCGGGCATCTCAAAAACCGGAGGATTAATCATGTTCTTTCAGTATCCATACCTCCTTTGGCTTCTGGCCGTTCCGGTGCTTCTGGTGCTCCGCTACCTGTGGGTGGAGCTCCGGGACCGCAGACCGCATCTGCGGGTGTCCAGCCTGGACGCCTGGAAAGCCGGCGGAAACACCTGGCTGGGCTGGCTTCGGCACGTTCCTTTCCTTCTCCGCATAGCCGCCCTGTGCCTGATTATCGTGTGCCTGGCCCGGCCGCGGAGTTCCACCCAGATGGAGCGCGTAGACACGGAAGGGATTGACATCGTGTTTGCCATGGACGTCTCCACCAGTATGCTGGCACGGGACTTCACCCCGGACCGGCTGAGTGCGGCCAAAGACATTGCCATTGAGTTCATTGCCCAGCGGCCCAGCGACCGGATGGGAATCGTGGTGTTCGCCGGTGAGAGCTACACCCAGTGCCCGCTCACTACAGACCGCGCCACCCTCATCAACCTCATGAAGGAAGTGCAGACAGACCTTATCGAGGACGGCACGGCCATCGGCAACGGACTGGCCACCGCCGTGGCGCGCATGAAGGATTCAGACGCCAAGAGCCGGGTAATCATCCTGCTCACGGACGGCGTGAACAACATGGGAGAGATAGACCCGGGAATGGCTTCCGAGATAGCCAAAACTTATGGCATCCGGGTGTATACCATCGGCGTGGGGGCCAACGGGGAAGCGCCTTATCCGGTGCAGACCCCCTGGGGCATCGAACTCCGGAACATTCCGGTAGAGATTGACGAGCCCCTTCTCAAGAACATTGCCGACAACACCGGCGGCCGGTACTTCCGTGCCACGGACAACACCAAGCTGAGTGAGATCTATGCCGAGATTGGCCAGATGGAAAAAACCCGCACCACGGTGGATTCCTTCCCCGTGTATAAGGATTTGTATAAGAATTATGCCCTGGCGGCGCTCATCTGCCTTTTGCTGGAGCTGCTGCTGGGTGCTTTGCTAAGGAGGATGCCGTAATGCTGCTGTTTGCCGAATACAGGTATCTCTATCTTCTCCTGCTCATCCCGGTATTCCTGGTGGGTTATGCCCTCTTGCGCTGGTTCCGGCGCCGCCGGGTGAAAGCCTTCGGAGACCCGGAGCTGGTAGAGGCGCTCATGCCGTCCCGTTCCCGTTCCAAGGGATGGGTACGGATGGTTCTCTTCTGCCTGGGCTTCCTGTTCTTCGTGGTGGGCCTGGCAAGGCCCCAGACGGGCGCCAAGCTCTCGGAGCGCAAGACCAAGGGCGCGGAAATCATCATCGCCCTGGACGTATCCAATTCCATGCTGGCGGAGGACTATTCCCCCAACCGGCTGGAGCGGGCCAAACTTTCCATCTCGCGCCTGACGGACATGCTGCAGGAAGACCGTATCGGCCTGGTTATCTTTGCCGGAACGTCCTTCGTGCAGCTGCCGGTTACCACGGACTACGTGAGCGCCAAGATGTTCCTGGGCAGCATAGACACCGGTTCCATTCCCGTTCAGGGAACGGCTATCGGAGATGCTATCCGGCTCAGCATCAAGAGTTTCAGTGCGCAGAGCGAAAAGAGCCGCGTCATTATCGTCATCTCCGACGGTGAGAACCACGAGGACGACCCGGTGGCGGCGGCAGCGCAGGCGGCGGAGTACGGCATCAAGGTATACACCATCGGCGTGGGTTCGGCCGAAGGGCAGCCCATCCCGGTGGACGGTGCCCTCCTGAGGGACCGGAACGGAGACATCGTGGTGTCCAGACTGGACGAGAAAACCCTCCGGGACATCGCCCGGGCCGGCAACGGTGCCTACATCCACGCCGGTAACGAAGAGTTCGGCCTCAACCCCATCGTGCAGGATATCCGCCGGATGGAGGACGAGGAATTCGGCAGTATCGTGTTCGAAGAGTACGACGAGCAGTACATGTACTTCTTCGGCATTGCGCTGCTGCTGTTTGTGATTGAAATGCTTATCGGCGAGCGAAAGCCCCGCCGGAAACTGTTCGAGCTATGAGAAGACTGCTGGTAATAGTTTTGGCTTTCAGCTGTGTGGCCGCCTATGCCCAGAAGGGAGACCTTCGCCGGGGGAACCGCCAGTTCCGCAAAGGGGAGTTTCCCAAGGCCGATATCAGCTACCGGAAGGCGCTGATGCAGGATTCCACCTCCGTGGCGGCTTCCTACAACCTGGCCAATACCCTGTACCGGGAAAAGGATATGGAAAACGCCCGGAAGATGCTGGACGGAGTGAAGGAAACGGCCCCGGAAGAAGCTTTTGCCCCGGATTATTATTTCAATCTGGGAGATGTAGCCATTGCCCAGGAAGACTGGCAGGCGGCCGTGGATGCCTTTAAGCAGTGCCTGCTGCGCACCCCGGATGATCTCCAGGCCAAGGAGAACTATATCTATGCCCGAAACAAGCTGATGCAGCAGCAACAACAGCAACAGCAGCAGGACCAGAACCAGGACCAGCAGAATCAGAACCAGAATCAGGATCAAGACCAGAACCAGAATCAGCAAGACCAGCAGAATCAGGACCAGAATCAAGATCAAAACAAGGATCAGCAGCAGCAACAGCAGCAGGCCCAGTCCGAGATTTCTCCCCAGCAGGCCCAGCAGATGCTGCAGGCTATCCAGCAGAAGGAGCGGGACACCCAGGAAAAGGTGGACGAGAAGAAGGCCGCGGCCCTCAAGTCCCGTCAAAAGGAAAAGAATTGGTAAGAAGTATGAAAAGGATTGCAGCAGTAGTAGGGACGTTCCTGCTCATGGCACTTCCGCTGTGGGCACAGTCGTCCATCCGTGTGGAAGTGCACAATATCGTGGAACTGTCGGAGCGGTTCAACGTGGTGTTCGTGGTGGAAGGGGAGCATTCCCCGTCCGATTTCGAATGGAACGCCGGAGATGATTTCACCACCGTCTGGGGGCCGCAGAAGGGCTCTTCCACCAGCATCCGCATGGTGAACGGAAAAACCACACGGAGCTCGCAGACCTCTTATACCTATATCCTGCAGGCCCGCAGAACGGGTACTTTCACCCTGCCGTCCGCCACGGCAACCATCAAGGGTAGCACCATCACCTCCCGCCCCGTCAGCATCCAAGTGGTGGACAACGGCTCCCGCCCCGCCCAGTCCGACAGCCAGGAAGAGGATTCCGCCTCCCAGAACCGCTCTTCCCGCCAGTCCAATTCCGAGGCCGATATCTTCATGCGCCTTACCCTGAGCCGCTCTTCAGTAGTGGTGGGAGAGCCGGTAACGGCCACCCTCAAGATCTACCACCGGACCAACCTGGTGGGTTTTGAAAACGCCAAATTCCCCTCGTTCAACGGCTTCTGGAGCCAGGAAGTGGAATCTCCCTCCAATATCGATTTCCAGCGGGAACAGGTAGACGGCAAGATGTACAATTCTGCCGTCCTTCGCCGCTGGGTGATTATCCCGCAGAAGGCCGGAGACCAGACCATCGACCCGGCGGAAATCGTGTGCCTGGTGAACCAGCAGCGCCGCCGGAGCACCGGCTCCATCTTCGACGATTTCTTTGAGAACGACTATGTGACCACCCGGCAGCGGGTGTACACCGGTTCTCCCACCCTGCACGTATCGGCCCTTCCCGCCGGAGCGCCGGCTTCTTTCGGGGGAGGCGTGGGCAATTATACCGTCCAGGCCCGCCTGAGCAAGGATTCCCTGAAAGCGCACGATGCCGCCTCTCTGCTGGTGACGGTTTCCGGTAAGGGCAATATCGCCCTGCTGGAGGCGCCCAAGGTGAACTTCCCGCCGGACTTCGAGGTGTACGATGTCCGCACCACCGTGAATGCAGACAAGAGCGGCACCTCCGGTTCCAAAACCTTCGAGTATCCTTTCATTCCCAGAAGTCCCGGAGATTTCACCATCTCTCCGGTGAAATACGGCTATTACGACGTTTCTGCCCGCCGGTACCAGACTGCCTCCACGGATTCCCTTCGGCTTAAGGTGGCCCGTGCCGCCGGCGGTGCCGCAACGGTTACGGACCCTGGTTCGCCGCTTGTGGTGGAGCGAAAGGGCGTGAAGAATCTGGGGGACGACATCCGGTTCATCCGCACGCGGACTTCGCTGGGCAGCGCACGGGGATTCCTGGTGTATTCCCCGGTCTGGTGGGCCCTGGTGGTCCTCTTCCTGGTGGCCGGCCTGGGCTTCTGGCTGGGCTTCCGCAAAGTGGCCGCCAGAAGGGCCGATGTGGCCGGAACCCGCAACCGGAAAGCCACCCGGATGGCCCTGAAACGGCTGGCACAGGCCCACGACTTCCTGCAGAAGAACCTGTACACGGCCTTCTACGAGGAGCTTCACCGCTCCCTGCTGGGCTTCGTGGGAGACAAGCTGTCCATGGACATGGCCGACCAGACCAAGGAGAACATCGCCGCCGCCCTGGTGGAACGCGGTGTTCCGGAAGGGCTGTCACAGGATTTCACCGGTCTGCTGGATGCCTGTGAGTACGCCCGTTACGCTCCGGATGCCGGCCACGAAGCCATGAATGCCCATTATCAGCAGGCGGTCTCGCTCATTACCTCCATCGACTCTTCCATGAAAAAAACTCCTTCCCGCGGAGCCGCTTCTTCGGCCCTGCTTGCCGTACTATTGCTTCTTGTCCCGATGGCTGCCCAGGCGGCCGAATCTTACCCGGATTCCCTCTGGAAAGCCGGCGTGGAGGCCTATACGGCGGGGGATTATGCATCGGCCCTGAAGGACTGGGAAGAGGTCCGGTCGGCCGGTCTCATGTCCCGGGAACTGTACTACAACCTGGGGAACGCCTACTTCAAGACGGGGGAACTGGCACCTGCCATCCTCTGGTACGAACGGGCGCTGCGTCTGGACCCGTCCGATGCCGATGTCCGCTACAACCTGGAATTCGCCCGTTCCCAGACGCAGGACCGCATTGACGAGGTTCCGGAGATCTTCTTCGAGGCCTGGAGACACAAGATGTGCTACCTGCTGCCTTCCAATACGTGGGCGGCGCTGTCGCTGGTTTTCCTGGCCCTTACGGTGGCCCTGGCCCTGCTGTTCCTGCTGGGCTCCACAAAGGGACGCCGCCGGCTGGGCTTCTATGCCGGAATCGTAACCTTGCTTCTGGCCCTTCTGGGCTGGGATTTCGCCCAGTGGCAGCGCACCGAGGCCCGGCGGCAGGATATGGCCATCGTCATGCGTCCCGTTTCCTCCGTGAAGAGCTCCCCTTCGGCCGATACGGCCAAGGACCTGTTCATCCTGCACGAAGGCACCCGCGTGAAACTCCTGGACACCGTTTCCGGCTACACCAACATTGAGCTGGCCGACGGCCGCCAGGGCTGGATTCCTACCAAGGATATCGAAGTTATCTGATTAGCGCCCAAAGCACTACGCCGATGCTCACCGACACGTTGAGCGAATGCTTGGTGCCCTTCTGGGGGATTTCCAGGGCGAAATCGGCCGCATCCACCACTTCCTGCTGAACGCCGTCCACTTCGTTGCCGAAAACCAGGGCATACCGGTCCTTTCCGGCCTGGAACGCATCCAGTTTCACGGAGTGGACCGTCTGCTCCACGGCGATAACCGTGTACCCATCGGCCTGCAGGCGGCGCACCAGGGCCACGACATCGGCCACATGCTCGAAAGGCACCACCTCTTCGGCACCCAGGGCCACTTTCCGGAGCTCCGGGGAAGGCGGGACGGGACAGATGCCGCCCAGATACACTTTATCCACCCCGAAAGCATCCGCGGTGCGGAAGGCGCTTCCCACATTGTGGGCACTGCGGATATTGTCCAGTATCAGCACGATACCGCTTTCCGGCTTGTTCCGGTAGGCTTCGGCCGATAGCCGGCCCAGTTCTATGTTGAGCAGTTTTCTGTCTTTCATACGGCAAAGATAGTCCTTTTCCCAATTATTATTGCTATATTTGTGATATACTAACCATAGAAGAAAAGTCCCTTCCCCGAGGGCATTGTTTTCGGGCAGGGGTTACCGTATAACATTTTATTTTCATGAAATGAAGCAGGATCTTCAGATTTTTGATTTAATCAAGAAAGAACATGAGCGCCAGTCTTCCGGTCTGGAACTGATTGCCTCGGAGAATTATGTGTCAGACCAGGTAATGGAGGCCATGGGTTCCATCTGCACCAACAAGTATGCAGAGGGGTACCCCGGCAAGCGCTATTACGGCGGCTGTGAGGTGGTGGACCAGATTGAACAGCTGGCCATAGACCGCCTCTGCGCCCTGTACGATGCAGAATATGCAAACGTTCAGCCGCATTCCGGCGCCCAGGCCAATATGGCCGTTACCATGGCCATCCTCAAACCCGGAGACACCTTCATGGGTCTGGACCTGTCCATGGGCGGTCACCTCACCCACGGTTCCCCGGTAAATGCTTCCGGTCTCCTTTACCATCCGGTGGCTTATGGGCTGAATCCCGAAACCGGCCGGGTAGACTACGACGAAATGGAGCGCAAGGCCCTGGAATGCAAGCCCAAGCTCATTATCGGCGGAGCATCGGCGTATTCCCGGGAGTGGGACTATGAACGCATGCGCGCCATCGCGGATAAAGTGGGCGCCATCCTGTGGATCGATATGGCCCATACCGCCGGCCTCATCGCCGCCGGTCTCCTGAAGAATCCGGTGAAATATGCCCACATCGTCACCTCTACCACCCATAAGACCCTCCGCGGTCCCCGCGGCGGTATCATCCTCATGGGCAAGGACTTCGACAATCCGTGGGGCCTCACCACCCCCAAGGGCGAGGTTAAGATGATGAGCGCCATCCTCAATTCCAGCGTGTTCCCGGGCATCCAGGGCGGTCCGCTGGAGCATGTGATTGCCGCCAAGGCCGTGGCCTTCTTCGAGGCCGCCCAGCCGGAATACAAGGCATACCAGCAGCAGGTGGTGGCCAACGCCGCCGCCATGTGCAGGGAGTTCCTGTCCCGGGGTTATAAAGTCATTTCCGGCGGAACGGACAATCACCTCATGCTCATCGACCTCCGCACCAAATTCCCGGATCTTACCGGCCGTCTGGCAGAAAAGGAACTGGGCCGGGCAGATATCACCGTGAACAAGAACATGGTGCCTTTCGACAGCCGCAGCGCCTTCGCCACCTCCGGTCTCCGTATCGGCACCCCGGCCATCACTTCCCGCGGCTTTGAGGAAAAGGACATGCTGGTGATTGTAGAGCTCATAGACCAGGTGCTGGCATCGGCCAATGCCCATGCAGAGGCTCTCGCCGCCAAGGAACCGGACGAAAAGCAAGTGGCAGAGCGGAACGCTCACAACCAGGTTCTGGAAGAGGTCCGTCGCAAGGTGCACATGATGACGTCCGGCCGCCCGCTCAACCGGTACTAATCCCCGGTACCCGTAGTCACGGCCTAAAATGCTGGCGCCGACGTTTGTTTCAACGCCGGCGCCTTCGTTTTTGCCCAAAACTGCAGGACTTGCGGTACTGGGAAGGCTCTCCAGTTTGGGCAGGTTTTGGCCCATTTTTCTGCCCAAACCTTCCGATTTCATCTGTTCGGGCAGGTTTTGGGCCGATTTCCTGCCCGAAGCTGCAGGAATACTGGTTAATCCAGGCTGTGAATGGCCAGGCCGCTTCTGAGCTTCGGCTCGAACCAGGTGGTCTTGGGCGGCATGATGTTGCCGGTGTCGGCAATGCGGATGAGCTGGTCCATGGAGACGGGATAGAGGGCGAAAGCCACCTTCATCTCTCCGGAATCCACGCGGCGGGCCAGTTCTCCGAGGCCACGGATACCGCCAACGAAATCGATGCGGTTGGAAGTGCGCAGGTCTTTGATTCCCAGAAGCTTATCCAGCACCAGATTGGACAGGATGGTGACATCCAGCACGCCGATAGGGTCTTCGTCGTTGTAACGGCCCGGCTTGGCGGTGAGGCTGTACCAGTTCTTGCCCAGGTACATGGAGAAGTTGTGGAGACCGGTGGGGGCGTACGGCTTGGCCGGGCGGCCGCAGCGCGGCTTGGTGGCCAGAGACACCTCGAAATCTTCCTCCAGCGCCTTCAGAAGCTGTTCTTCCGTCATGCCGTTCAGATCCTTCACCACACGGTTGTAGTCTATGATGGCCAGATGGCTCTGCGGGAAGCAGACGGCCATAAAGTAGTTATACTCTTCCTTGCCGGTGTGGTTGGGGTTCTGGGCCCTCTTTTCCGCGCCCACGCGGGCGGCGGCAGCCGTGCGGTGATGGCCGTCGGCCACATAGAAGGCATCGATCTCCTTGGTGAAGATTTCCGTGATGCGGGAGATAGTGGCATCGTCCTCAATCACCCAGAAAGTGTGGGTGAACTTGTTCTCGTCCACGAACTTGTACTCCGGTTTGCCGGCAGCGGCTTTTGCCACGATGGCGTTCAGCTCCTCGTTGTCCTTGTAGGCAAAGAACACAGGCTCTATGTTGGCATTCTGGATGCGCACGTGCACCATGCGGTCGTCTTCCTTGTCCTTGCGGGTGAGCTCGTGCTTCTTGATGATGCCCTCGGCATAGTCGTCCGTATGGGCGCAGAGAACCAGACCGTACTGGGTGCGTTTGCCCATGGTCTGGGCATACACATAGTACTTTTCCTTGTCTTCACGGACCAGCCAGCCCTTTTCCTTCCAGGCCTTGAAGTTGGCAACGGCCTTGTCGTAGGTGCGCTGTTCGTGTTCCCCGGCAATGGGATTGAAGTCAATTTCCGGCTTGGTAATGTGCAGGAGGCTCTTTTCACCGGCCATGGCCAGTGCTTCCTCTGAATTCAGGACATCATACGGCGGAGCCGCCACTTCGGTTACGAGGTCCTTCGGAGGACGGATGGCTGCAAAAGGTTTTACGCGTACCATAACTACTTGTTCACTTGGAATTTACGGTTTCCGGTGGCGAAGAAATCCACAATCTGGCGGGCGGCTGCCAGGCCGGCGTTCACATTGGCTTCTGCCGTCTGGGCACCCATCTTCTTGGGCGTGGCAAACACGCGAGCTCCGAATTTCTCCTGGAGCTCTGCGTAGTTGTCGGGCATGACGTCGGCCACATACTTGAGGTCCGGGCGCTCTTCCAGGGCCTTGAACAAGCCATCCTCGTCAATGACTTCCTTGCGGGCGGTGTTGATGAGCGTGGCGCCCTTGGGCATACGGGTAATGAGGTCGTAGCCGATGGACTTGATGGTGGCGGGAAGGGCCGGAATGTGTATGGAAAGATAGTCGGAAGCGGCATAGAGCTCCTCTACGGAGTGGATGGGCTCTGCACCGCCGTCGATAATCTGCTGGTCTGTGAGGAACGGATCCAGGGCGCATACGCTCATTCCCAGGGCCTTGGCTTTCTGACCGACCAGACGGCCCACATTGCCATAAGCCTGCACACCCAGGCGCTTGCCCTGAAGCTCACTGCCGGTGGTGGGGTTGAACTGGTTGCGGGCCATGAACACCATGAGGCCGAGAGCCAGTTCCGCCACGGCGTTGGAGTTCTGTCCGGGCGTATTCATGACAACGATTCCGCGGGCGGTGGCGGCGGCCAGGTCTACATTGTCGAAACCGGCACCGGCACGGACCACAATCTTGAGTTTGGGAGCGGCAGCCATTACTTCTTCCGTCACTTTGTCGGAACGGATAATCATGGCTTCCACGTCGGAGACAGAGGCCACCAGTGCGGACTGATCGGCATAGTTTTCCAGCTTAACTACCTCGTGACCACCTTCGGTGAGGATTTTCACGATGCCTTCCACAGCCTTTGCGGCGAAGGGCTTCTGGGTTGCTAACAGAACTTTCATGATTACTTCTTTAAAGCTTCAAATTCTTTCATGCAGTCTACCAGGGCCTGGACGTCCTCGATGGGGCAGGCGTTGTACAGGGAGGCGCGGAAACCGCCTACGCTGCGGTGCCCCTTGATGCCCACCATGCCACGCTCCTTGGCAAAGGCGAAGAACTCGTCCTGGAGGTCTTCCTTGCCGGGAGCCATTACGAAGCAAACGTTCATCAGGGAACGGTCTTCCTTGACAGCGGTGCCTACGAACAGGCTGTTGCGGTCGATTTCATCGTACAGCAGGGCGGCCTTCTTCTTATTGATTTCATAGATGGCTTCCACTCCGCCGATGCTCTTGAGCCATTTGAGGGTTTCGTTCATGACGAAGATGGCAAACACGGGCGGCGTGTTGAACATGGAAAGCTTGTCGATATGGGTCTGGTAGTTGAGCATGGTGGGAAGGTGACGGGTTACCCGGCCCAGGGAGCTCTTGCGGATGATGGCGAAGATGACGCCGGCAGGACCTACGTTCTTCTGGGCGCCGCCGTAAATGAGGTCGTATTTGCTCACATCCACCGGACGGGACATGATGTCGGAAGACATATCGGCAATGAGGGGGCAGGGAACATCATAGTCCTCGTGAATTTCCGTGCCGTAGATGGTGTTGTTGGTGGTGATGTGGAGATAATCCAGATCCTTGGGAATCTCGTAACCCTTGGGGATATACGTGTAGTTCTTGTCCTTGGAGCAGGCGATGGCATAAGCATCACCGATACCCTGGGCCTCTACCAGGGCC
>Ga0310690_10008123_pt1 | contig 13379 bp, 17 predicted proteins | sample AusTroGonzalo_MG_2_FD_207661 | JGI IMG/M metagenome (GOLD analysis project Ga0310690, IMG submission 207661) | Bovine rumen microbial communities from tropical cattle in Woodstock, Queensland, Australia - Gonzalo_04 (v2) (version 2) | ecosystem: Host-associated > Mammals > Digestive system >... | reverse complement strand
ATTTCGGAAGATTGGGCCTTCGAATCTAAATGACCCTATATGGGGGGTTAATCGAAGCGGTCATGTCACCCCTTGCCGAACTCCTCTTGGATCAGACGGTCAACTTCGCGCTCGATCATCTCGGCCACGGTCTCCATCTCGCTCCGTGCCGCCTCGCCAAAGAAGTGACCAGCAGTGATGCGACCACGGTTGCCAGTGTTCACGTTGCCAAGGCTTCCGTACTTGTTCACGTCACCACCCTGTGAGCCGCGCCTAACCTTCGAGCGGTGCGGGTCGCTGTTGAAGTGTCCCATCTTACGGGCACCCGTGCCGCTATTAAGGAAACGAAGGATGAAGCCACGGTCTTCGCCAGCGTAACTCTCCATGCGCATCGTTCGCTCGTTGCGCAGTCGGCGGTTGCCACCACGCTGATGGCTCTTCAATGTCCGCGTCGGGGTGTAACTGGTGGTCTTACCAGATGCCCGCTTGCGTCGCAGGATGTTTAAGTTACCACCGAGGATGCGACGGTACACCGTGCGGCGCACAGCCTTGTAAGCCTCGCGCGGGTCGCTCTCAATTTTCGCACGGATTGCGTCGCTCACATTCTTCTTGGCTTTGCTCAAAGCCTTGGCGATGATGCCCTGTATCTTCTTCTCCATCTCCGGGTTCTTCGCCTGGAGGCGGTCGAGTTTCTGGCTGAGTTCTGTCAATCCTTCCACTACGAAAGCGTTTCCGACGTTCGCGCTCTTGGTATTGAACCAGTCGCGCCAACCTGAGTTATACGTTCTTGCCATTATCTTGTTCTTTATTTGGTTTATAATTAGGATCGTTCTCTTCGAGAAATCTCCGTCGTTTCAATTCCTTGCGCTCCTTGACCGTCTCAGCATGATGGCTTCTGAGTTCCTGATGGGTCTTGATGTGGCAAGGGATGCACAACAGTTCGATGTTGTTCACGTCGTATGCCAACCGCTCCATCTCGCCAGGCACATCAGGGTTCGCGCTTTCCACGGGAATCTTGTGGTGGCAATCCACGCCCGGTGTGACATATCCGTCAGGCAGCACACCCGCCTCGATTCCTTCACGTCGGCACCGCTCGCACAGTCCGCCAGCCCTTTGCCAAACCTGTCGCTTCACCTCGTGCCATCGTTTGCTATTCAGCAGCCGTTGGTATCGTTTGTCTCTGCTCATAGTCGTCACCATTCATCACCAAACGGTCTAAAGTCAAAGTGTTCTTCAAACCATCTGGTGCTTTCCTCCAATTTCCTTAGATATTCTTCACGTAATTCGGGATTATAACGAGGGTCTTTCGATTCATCCGCAAACTTGAAAGGCTCGTCATAGTCAACCATCTTCCGCCTCCTTTCTTGCTCGCTCTTCGAGATCACGCAGATAGCCGTCTGCCTTCTCGCCGTATGGCTTCTCAGGCGCGTCGGTGGTCTTCGCGTCGCTGTCATCGAAGGTGATTGTCTGTTGCCTTACGCGCTGATCAGTTGCCATTGAGTCAGGCGTGCGGTGCTGCTTGGCCTTCGACTTCTTTCCGTACTCAATGCGCCGGCCTCGATAGTCGTACATGGCTTCGCCTTTCATTTCTGCCTTTGCCTCTTCGTCGAGCAGGGCGATGGTCTCGCCGTCAACGAGAGTCAGCAAGATGTCGCTCAGGTCGTTGCATTCCATTCGTGCGCCGAATAATCGCAGACGGCGGTAGATGCCGTGCATGGTGACTTCTGTCACCCTTTCGAGTATCGCATCCACATTCTCAGTCATCTGAGGGTCTGCGCGATTGTGGTCAATATCGTCAACCTTTTCAGGTGCTTTTCCCATGAATGGTCTGTCGATCATCACAGCCCCGAAACCTTTCTTATCCTTTTGCTCCAGGATGAGTACCACCTGCGCCACGCGCAACTCGTTCGGGTTTGCAAGATTGAATGCCTCGGCCCAGCCAGCGTCTGTCTCCATCAGCGTCATGATCTTCTTGATTTCTGGCGACAGTTCGTGCATAGGTGCGCTGGCCTTGCACAAGACATAGAAGAACATCTGAAATATTTGGTAGGTGTTCACCCCCAAGACATTACAGATGGCATCAAGCAGTGCTGCCTGTTGCGGGCTGATCTTTGTTTGCAACAGTTCGTAGGGTTCTTTATTCTGACTCATTGTTTATCAGTTTCTTTAATAATGGATGTTCTTTCAGTATCTCGCCGACGGACTTCACGCCTTCGATGTTGGTTGTCGGTGGCGTGGGTCGGTGCTTCTTTCCTGGATATGCCTTGCGCATGATTTCGCGCCAACGATGCACTTGCGGGTCGGCCATTTCTTCAGGATCGAGGAATGGTTCATCAGAATGGGGCAGGGTCGCGCCGTGGTCGGATACCGCCGTAGCGTTTTGGTCGGTCACGCCCTGCTGCCCTTCTGTCTGTATCTCTCTTGGCTTGAAGGTCGGGTCGCTCATCATGCGGATGGCTATGTCGGCAGCGTCGGCCTTGTCGCCATCTTCCGGCAACCAACAGGAATCGAAGAACCGCGTATAGACTTGCACCTTGTCGCTGCCGAGTTTGTCTGCAATCTTCTGCCAGTCCTCAACTCCGTCCTTGTCAGGCCACAGCCACACGCGCCTTCCTTGGTCTATCAGCGGTTGCATACTGTCGAGTTGTAGGAACTTCAGACCGCCACAGGCGAGCCACAACTGACTATCCAACGAGCCGTAATAGTTCGCCATGATGATAGCCGTCTTCTCACTCTCCACGATGTTCACGTCCGCATTCGGATAGCGTTTCAGCAGGTGACTACCGAAGAGTGGTTTTATGATTTGATGTTCATCTGGCTTGCACACCTGCCGGCAACCGTCCTGATTGTATATCCATCCGGGGTGTGCATCTTTATCGCGGTGGCCATAGTTCAGATGACTCTTCGGATGGAACTTCATCAACTTGGCCGCACGAGGCACGCCGTTGTGGTCTATCTGCCAGAACACCACGCGACCGTCCTTCCAACCGCCGACGCAATACTGCCAAAGCGTGTTCCGTAGTCTGCCCTTTTCTTCCGCACTCCAAGGAAGGTCGAAGAGGTAGCGGATCAGGTTGATGCTGTCGGCCTGTGCCAGTTCCATCGTCCGAGCCACCCATGAGCGTGGTATTTCGAGCACTGGCAGCGGTGGCGGTGTCGGTCGTGGTGGTGGCGGAGTCCAGTTCAGTGGCACGTTGTCAACCTCGATGGAGTATTTCTTTCCAAGGTAGCGTATCGCATCAGGGAATGACATGTGCTCCGCATTCATCAGGAATTGAACTGGTCCACCCTTCGCATCGCAGACGAAACAACGGTAGGTGTTTCCGTGGTTCTTCTCGTTGATGCTCGAAGGTCGCACGATGAAGTTCCCGTCGCTGTGGTCATCGTGGAAAGGACAAATACCTGTGAGGTTCACGCCAGCCTTCCGCAGCGTCACGAAGTCACCAACCACGTCCTCAATCTTCGCTTCGTCGAGTACGGCTTTTATAATGTCGTCGCTTATCTTTGGCATAATACTTTACAATTTCAATGGTCAAATGAATAGCCTATTAGGAGCCAGTTTTTAATTGTTACGTGACAGTTTGCAAATTGTTTGCTGACAATTCCGAAATTGTTTGGTGACAATCTTTCGGCTGTTTGCTGACGGTTCTTAGAGTGCTTGTCGCTTTTCTTGACAAACGGATAATCTGTAAAACCAATAACGTGCGTGCGTGTGCGCTACGCGCGTCGCCCGCTTGCGCCTGAGTCCTCCACACCCCATCTCTATATAATATATATAGAGTGGGGGTGTGGGGTGAAGGGGCTATGCGGATGTCAATCATCATCTGGCTTTGGGAACGGCAAATCCTGGGTGTTATCTTTCGGCAGTTCTTTGAGTCCGTTGTAGTGATACTTCTTTTTGTCGCTCTTATAGATGATGCCGTGCTCGGCTGCGATGTTAATCAGATCGCCAGCCCGACGGCCACTCACGCTCTTACGCAGATAGCGTTCAAGTTCGGTGTATGTCGCGCCCTGTGAAGTCCAGTTGAAGGCTTTCAGTCGGTCATCGGCTTCCTTGATAAACTCCATTTCCCTGTCACCAACCACCTTCGCGCCGTTGTCTTCGAGTTCTACGGGTTGTCCCCAACCGCCTGCCGTGGCGACATATTCAAATAGCCAGTCGTCAACGTCACGGCCACGGGCTTTCACCTGTTTCACGCGGAAGTAAATGTCTGGCAGGTCGGCCCTCTTCTCGTTCGCTTTCAGGTCGCACTGCTTGATCTTCTGCACGGTGAATATCTCCGACACCTTGCGCTGGGTGATGGAACCAAGCACGCCGACGAGTTTATCCACCAACGGGTTCTCATGCAACACGGCCCAAAGACTCGCGTCATAGTAAGTCGCCAGCATCATGCACTTGCGGATGATGGGTTGGCACTCCACTTGGTCGTTGTAGTCCTTCACGATGTCGAGCAAGCCGTCCAGAAAGATGTCGGTCGGTTGCACCTGATAGATGGCTTTCAGTATCTTCTTCCATCGGTCGCTGGCTTCCTCGGTGTCGCGGAGTCGCAGGATGGCGAACTGTTTGCAGGGTTTAGTGTAGTCGATACCGGCCAACGAGCAGACGCGGTTCTTTATGGCGATGGTATCATCCTTTCCTTGCTCGGTGTCGATGTAGAGCACGACGGTTTGCACCTTCTGCTCCGTGATCTCGTCGGTCTTCGGATTGCGCACGAAATGCACCACCTCTCGCGCCCTCGTCTTGCCGAAGTTTCCGCAGAGAACGGTTGACATCAGTTGCGACATCAGACCCGTCTTGCCGTTGCCAGGCTTGCCGCTGATGATGTGCAACTCACCGACATCAGCGAACGGCACACCGTTGCGCTCCATCGTGTATCTCGGCGGACGGTACGGCTCCGCAAAGTCGAGCATGTCACCATCGACATTGACATCAAACCATTCGTCGCCCGACAGGAAATCGGGCTTTTTCGGCTTCGCGTCGCCGTCACTGGGCAGGGGTATTTTGTTCTCTTCTGTCATAGTTCCTTAATCATTTATATCGGCCACGACCTGTATAGCGACCGATAAAGTTGTTCCGATGGAACGACGAGTCTCGCTCAATGCCAAGTTTCTTCGCCATGTATAGAACTGCTGTTGATGAACAGTGCAACTGGTCGGCTATGTCGGTGGCCGGTGTCGTTGGGAATAGCCTACGCAGCGTGGCGATAGTGTCATCATTCCATATCCGTGATGGGAATGTTGATCCTCTAACTCTCATTTCGGTTGCCTTCTAATTCGTTGCTGTTGTTGATACCTTTGGTTCGGCATGTGTTGCCGTGAGCCTTGTGGCCATCCCGTCGGTGTCGAGTTCGGGAAATATTTATCAGAATGGGAGGTCATCGGCTTTGTCGTTTTGAGGTGGGACAATAGGATTAGGATTATACGGCGGTGTCGCTGGCCCACCAAGCGTGTTGGTCGTCGGCTGTGGTGCTGGTTGCTGCTTCTTGATGCTTTCAATACTGTACATCCGCAACTCATTATACACCTTTCCTTCATACTCGCGTGTGCGGTGGCCAAAACCGATCTTCACCTCCAAGCCCTCTTTGATATACGGCTGGATGTTTGTGTCGAATGTTTCCAACAGTACCGAGTCAGGATAACGGTCACTGTCATGTTCGAAATACTCAAAAATGAATGGGAGAGCCACCCACTCGTTTCCTGTTCTTGCGCTCGTGCCGCGTCGCTCCGGCAGCACCTGTTTGATTCTTCCAATAAATTCCATATCTTTCCGTTTTAGAAGTTACACCACACTTTGCAGCCAGTCGCCGACATAATCAGCGGCAGCAGCCACCAACAAAATACCTAAACCAATAGCCGCGCCAAGGGCTATCTGCTTCCAACTCTGATTGAAACCAATCACATCGGCAAATTCCTGCCATGATTCTTTCTGTGCCATAATCGTAAAAATTAAAAGTTAATTGTTGCCGTGGCCGGACTCGAACCGGCATCCCAGAGCGGTGAGAACGAATCTCCGCCTCTCCGTGTGCTACCATTACACTACATGACAGACCATATTTCTATTTTCAGTATATTGAATGATTAGACATCCGTCGAGTATCTGCGAGCCACCACAGATCAAAGCCCAGCCGCACTATTGGACTCGTCATCTGGATAATCATCTGTAAGTTCTGTTTAATATCCGCATTCCTGCGGCTCATTCGGCTTTCATTCTCTCCCACGTATTCCCTCGGGCTTACACTACTACCTTCCCGCCTTATTATCTTCGTATCGGGGCCAACTCGTGGCCATTGCGGGGTTCGGAACTTACCTCGTTTCTTTCGGCTGTACTTACGGGTTGAGTACCGTCTCTTCCACTCCGTCTGCTTTGAGGTCTATTTCGATGCCGTTTCGACTAAATGCAACGTACAGGCTTGCGCCCTGGCTGCTTGCACCGTCTGTGATCTCAACAAATGATTTTGCCTACTTGCCGGGATTGCACGCTGCACGTCCCTCGGCGTTTGCGGAGGGTGAGAGATTCGAACTCCCGATACGTTTCCGTATGCCTCGTTAGCAGTGAGGTGCTTTAGACCACTCAGCCAACCCTCCAAGTCTGTGTCTATTCTGATTCTCTCTTCGTTCCGTTAGTTCCTTTATAAAACCAGCGAACCATCGCGGCGGGCTGGATGAAATGAATCTGTTCTTTTTTCTGTCATAAAAGCCAAGGCCGCTGCCTATTCGGTAAAGTTGTATAACTTAAAACAATTTATTAACATTAACCTATCTATATACCTATGCTTGTAATTCCTTGATTTTGCCCGTTGCTATCCACTCTTTGATTTCATAGAGAGGATAGAGCCACGCCTGGGTGTGGCGAACACCATCCGCATCGGTCCACTCGACGCGGGTTCGATTGAACATATCGCCATGATCCTTCAGGAACCTCGGAGTCAACGTGCCAACATGTTCGCACAAAACATCCGCCGTCACCCAACGCTCATTGACCGACTTCATGGCTTTCATCACCACGGCCAAAATCTTCGCCTCTAATGCTGACCAGTTCATTTTATTCTCTTGAATGCAATGGTCAACGGTTCGGCCACCTTGATACGTTCAAACTCATAGTGGTCGTACTTCTTCACATCCTGAGCGGCCACACGAGCCGACTCCACAGCCCTCTCATCGGGCAGCGTAAATACACCAGTTTCGCCGACTTTCAACTGCTTCCAGTCGCTTCTTCCTACCTTTTCCTTAATCATACGTTTCTTAATTTTACTTAATAGTTTACTTACTTTTATACAACTTGGCAGAAAAAGCCGTATATTTGCAATCCGACACCCTCGCAAAGTGTTCGCAAATGGCGGTTATCCGCTTGTGAAAAGACGGTCTCCCGTCTAACGGCTATTTTCTTGCCTCGTTGTTTGGTTACTTACTTACTTTCGAGTGCAAAGATAAAATAAAAACCGATAACTCGGTATAAAAGCCGTATAATTTTAAGAAACATTAAGGAATAAATGTATAATTATGGGCAAAATCGAGAATGATATGGTTCGTAAAAAGAAAAACGAACATTTTATCAAAGCATTCGAATATGTGGCTCAATGTAAGAACATGAACCAGACTCAACTTGCTATCGCAATCGGCAGCAAGGTATCATACATTTCTGTCTATCGTAATGGAACCAGACCCGTGCCTGAAGAAACGATTGATGCTTTAATTCGAATCTCTGTGACCATCGAAGACGGAGACGGTCAGATATATAAGCCATACCTTCTTGGACTGAGCGATTACATGCTTTTACGCAATGTGCCTGATGAAGAAATCGCTGATACTGAAATGCGCAAAAACAATCCTGACTACGACCTGCTAAAAGCCCGTCGTGAATCAAAGGAGAAAGATATTGAAAAGCATTTTAGTTCCACGCCAAGCGAAATAGACCCGTCGAGTGCTATCAACGCAGCACTGGCTGCACAAGCAAGTGAAATCGTCACCCTCAAGCAGACCATCGATGATATGAAAGAACAGCATCAGCGAGAACTTTACAATATGAAAGAAACGCATAAGCGGGAAATTGATGAGAAAGATGCACATATCTCTGACCTCAAAAAACTGGCTGAGGAACGTCTGCATCGTATCGCAGAACTCCGTCGCATCATCGACGCAAACAATATGAATATTTTCCCATTTCCAGTTGGATCAGCAGAACCTGATAAAAAAGATTCCGTCCGCGTATGAACATTGTGTTATACATATTAGATAGATTAACCTTGGTAATTTCGTGGGAGTTTCAGCCTATGTTTCCCCACGCATCTAATACCAACACACGGTTAACCTACCTATATATCGTAGTTTCGTACAATCGACGCATAACCCCAAACGGATCACTTCAGATTTGGTGTGGTTATGCGTCAAAATGGGCGCATCCACCGTAAACAAAAGGAAAATCTTAAACGGGGAGTAAATATGAAGAAAAACAATACAGGACATTTCGGGGCATTTCAGAGGGGTTTGTTTCCCCAAACATTTCCCCAAGCAGAAAATGGCGGGGAAACAAGACAGGAACAATAGCCCATGATAGATGAAATGTGGGACTGGATTAGCCACCCTGAAGTCGAAGATGATGTCTGAAATATAAAAATAAAAATATGAAAACAACAAATGCAATAGTTTGGGATCATCGAGGCCGAGTGCCTGAAGGTGGCAAAGGCCAGTTGGAAGTGCGTGTGACGGCAAATCGCAAATCCTACTACTTCGGTACTGGAATACGTGTTCATAAGTCTGAGTTTGTGGCTGGTAAAATTGTCAACTGCACTGGTGCTGATGCCCTGAACGATCGCCTCAATATAATATATACTAAGGTACTCGCATGTGTGAATGCGTGCGTGCGCGATGGTCAAGCAATTAATACTGAGGAAATAAGAAAGAAAGTCTGGCAAACTGTTGAATTGCAATCCGACGAGCCTACATTCATTCGATGGTGTGAGAAACAAATTCCACTGCTTGGTGTATCGGATGGTACGACCAAACATTATAATCCACTCATCACCAGACTCACGGAATATGGTCGAATGAATCGTTGGCAGGATGTGACGGTCGAAAATATATCCAACTTCGATGCATGGTTGCACACAATCACGAAGCCTATCAGCGATGCTGCCCTGAAGTCAGGTAAAAAGCCTGAAAAACTGAGCGATGGTGGAATTTATAATTACCATAAGAGTTTGAAGGCTCTGCTCAATCGCGCCTTGGTATTTGGTCTAATTGTCAACAATCCTTATAATCGACTGAAAGGGAAATTTAAGAGGGGTGACCGTGAGAACCTGGAATATCTTAACGATGATGAGATGCATCGTTTCGAGGCCATTATTTTGCCAAAAGGTGATATTCTTGATGTCGTACATGACCTGTTTATATTTCAGATGTATACTGGTCTATCATTTACAGATATGCAAACCTTCGATGCTTCGCAGTATAAATGGGACGGCAAAGCATGGCGAGATATTGGTGAGAGAATAAAGACAGGTGTTCCGTATGTCAGCCAGTTACTCCCACCCGCCGTCAAAGTCTTGGAGAAATACGGATGGGAGATTCCTCAGATTGCGAATGCTGATTACAACAGACACCTGAAGTCGCTCGGACAGATGGCAGGAATCAGGACACGCCTGCACTCCCACCTGGCACGTCACACCTTTGCCACCTGGATGCTTCGGCATGGTGTTAGCATCGAAAACGTAAGCAAGATGCTTGGTCATACTAATATCAAACAAACACAGAGATATGCCAAGGTTCAAGCCAAGGCCGTCTATGATGACTTTGAGCGCATTGCTGCACAGATGGCACCATCGGAATCGCCGGAAAAGCAAAAGGATGGGTCATTGTGACTCATCCTTTTTATTTTCTCGAATACTTGCATTTTCGGCATCCATTTCTGCTTGCATTTCTTTGCGCTCTTCATCAGTGAGTGTTGGTGTCGGTTCTCTGTCCCAAGGGAACTGAATAAGGTCAGCAGGACTGTTGATGCCGTTTTTGCGTAGATGTTCAGTACCGCCTTGCGCTTCCATTAATTTGTATGTCTGCCATCGCACGGCACTCCACAAGTTCCGATGTCTGGCATTGTAGCCATCTAATATTCGTCGCGCCTCCCAGAACTGAATGTCATATAGAAACTCACGCCGAGGTATTCCGATTTCGCCTACGAACATTTGATATAGGTCGTAGGCGGTCAGGCGTTTTTTGGCTCTTCACTTTCGTCTGGTTGCTCCTCTTTCTTTTCGCCTTTGGGTAGTTCGTACCAATCTGCCCGCAACTTCATAACTTCAGTGAGTCCTGCAATCAGTTCGGTTGGCTTTGCCTCATACATCAGGTCGGTATCTTTTACTGGCGCATCCTCGTCACGCTTCTGATAGTAGGCTGCGATGGCCGACAGGATCAGGTAGATGGCATGTTCTGGGTTGGATGGATCAAAGTTCTCGATATTCTCGCCAGTGAAATTCTTGAAGGCGAGTTCGGTGGCGAAGCAATAGGCCAGCATGACCTGCTTGCCGCAAATGGTGATTTCTTTTGTTGTCATTTCTTCTGGGATTAGTTTGATAAAAACGCCCAGCCAGCCGATGAGGGCCAAGGCTGGGCGCAACACACATTATTATTTATCTATGGCTGTTGAAAGAAAGCCAAGCGAGAGAGTTACGCAGCTACATCATAGTCGCCGTATCCGTTGGCGTTCATGGTGTAATCGCTGTCTTGACGGTTCGGGTCGTTCTGGGTAAGGGTTGCTATCAGGATAGAACCTGAAACGATTGTGCTTGATGCCGTGCGGTTGTTATCGCCTGACACGTTCGCAATCTTCCACTTGAACGGTGTGCCTGCCTCGTAGAGCGACTGAATGTCGGCATAGCTCTTGCCAGCCACCTGCGAGGTGATGGTCTCGCTGCTGCGAACCAAAGCACCTGACGTGATGTCGTAGCTGAGTTCTGTCGGCTCCTGATAAATCCATTCCCCTGCGGTATCTTTTGTCGTACTGTCTTCGAGAGCCAGCGACACATGCAGGGACATGGTACGGGCAGCGGCCAGTACAGCAGCGGGAGCTGCGGTGTTGTCGCTCGATAGGAACAGGCGAACGAACTGACCCTTCGTGTAACTACCGATGGCGATAACCTCAGTAGCCTCCGAAGCGGAAACAGTTTCCAGCGGACCTGTACCGGAGAATTGTAGCTGTTTAGTGGAGTTCGTTCGGTTATCGAACTGGAAGGTAGCATCCGACAAGTATGCCTGACCTTTGCGAGCCCAAGTTGCCTTGGCGCGGGTCTGATTGTCGGTTGTCGAGGTCTCGTCCCACATTAGCGTCATGGGCTGCATAGACTTCATGGCGGTGAGTATGGCTGCGGTATCGGCTACGTTCAGCGAATCAACAGACACCTGCCAAGACTTACTGGTGGTGACGGGCATAGCTGCCATACCAGGAATATCTTTGTGGCTACTGTTGTCGGTATTGTTCGTGAGCGTGATTGTGCATCCCGTACTCATTCCAATTACCTTGTATTTAGCAGCTGTGCTGTCATAAATACAGATTCTAACATTTTGACCTTTTAGTGCCATAATCGTATCAATTAAATTTTGTCAACTTGCAGAGTGTAGGTGCAGCCGTCCTGTGAGCGTCCAACAGCACCAACGGCATACTTGCAATCGGCGGGGATGTTATTGACCATTTCGGCCAACTCGTCTCGCGTCTTTGCACTCAGAACGGTTGTGCCGTTCTTCAGCAGCTCGTCGATATATTTCGGCTGCTCATTGTCCGTCTTCTTGCTCATCGTCGTTATAGTTTACGTCACACTGATAGTGTGCCACGTCGAAGTAGCATGGTTTCTCCCAGTCCCAGGCCACGCCTTGGGTCTGTGGGAATCCCTCGTTGAGGTTTGGGATGCTTTCGCCCTGATTCCAAAGTGTCTGCATGTAGTCGGCAATGGCTTTCATTGCTTTCATCACCAACGCATCCACCTCGTTAGGACTCTTGGCACCTACTTCGACGCCAGCCCAGACACGCCAGACGCACGGCATCCACTCGTCATCCTTCGTCGTCGCGGACGGCTGCTTGCCTTCATCCAGAATCAGGATATACGGCAGCGGTGTGTTGTCCGTCTCTTCGGGTGATACCTCGAAACAGGTGGACTTCACACGACCGCCAACGGCCTGCATCAGTTCACTGTCCGCTGTGATGGCATCGAAGAATATCTTGTCGAGTCTGAGCATTGTTATCAGTTTGACTAATTTTCAATTTTCAATTTTCAATCATCTTCTCCTGGGGAACCGGCTGACTGACAACCTTTGCTGCGCATCGGAGCAGCCAGCCGGAGGAACTATCCCAGAAGTTGAGAGCGAAGAGAGAGTTTAGCCGCCAATCACGTTAGAAGATGATGGCTCGGTCAACTTAATCAGGGCGAATGCCTGCGGAGTGCCGTCGCCACCGTTGACCTTGCCGGAGAGCTCGGTCAGCGAGTAGTCGGTGCTCATGCCGATGGCAACCGTGCCACGGTCGAAGTTGGCCTGGCTGGTGCCGTCGATATTGAAGCGGAGCTCGCCGTGCTGCTGCTCTGCCAAGTAGCCGAAGTGACCGATGGCAATGTAGCGGTAGGTCTGGTCCTTCACACCGATACCGTCGATACCGATGGCGTAGTCCACGTAGGGAGATACCTTGTAGCGGTAGCCGACGCACTTGCCATCCTCGATGACGGTGCGGTTCGAGTCGGTGGTGCCGGGGATGAGCTTCTTGAACTTCAGAGCCACCTCAGTGGTCTTGTCCATGATGATCTCAGGCTCGCCCTCGAAGCCCTTGTCGTACATCTTGGCAATCTCCTTGGCGATGTTCTCGCCGATGTTCTCGTCAAGTGCGAGTTCAACGGGAGTGACCTTGCCGAAGGGCGACTGCAACTTCTGATAGGTGCCGTGAGCATAGACGTGCAAGGCACGGAACATTGCCCAGCCCTTCTGGAACTTGAAGGTGATGAAGGCGATGATGTCGAATGCGGCATTGTCGATGGCGCGGAACGACACGGGAACAGAGGCAGCGACGCGAACGGGAGCAGCCTGGATGTTGGCGAAGTCGAGAGCCTGCTCAGCAACCTTCGTCACCTCACCCTCTACGGTGAACTTCACGTCGTTCACGCTGTAGGGGATAACCTGGGTGCCGGTCACGCCAGTGGCCATACGCAGGTCATCGGGCAGTTCCAGTCCGGGAACCTTGGTGTCGATGATGGGCAGAATCTCGATGGGAATCAAGCCACCGGCTTCGAGGTTGGCAGTGGTGTTCTGCGGGTCAGCGGTGGTGTCCTTGAAGGCAAGGATAGTGGTGCTCTCGGCACGCTTCTCCATACCACAGGCCTTGATGCGCTCGCGCAGCTTCTTACCCATGTCCTCGCGCTCCTCAATCT
>Ga0310690_10008122_pt1 | contig 13380 bp, 7 predicted proteins | sample AusTroGonzalo_MG_2_FD_207661 | JGI IMG/M metagenome (GOLD analysis project Ga0310690, IMG submission 207661) | Bovine rumen microbial communities from tropical cattle in Woodstock, Queensland, Australia - Gonzalo_04 (v2) (version 2) | ecosystem: Host-associated > Mammals > Digestive system >... | reverse complement strand
ACCGCGGCGCCGGCGGCAAGAAGGGGTCCGGCTCCAAGGGCTCGCGCCGAGGCTCCAAAGGCTCCCGGATGCCGGAAGTCACAGGTTCCACCCATCCCGGCAAACGCTCCTCTTCAAAGAAACGCAAACGCTGATTCAGGCCAAATATTTGCAGTGCACCCGAGGCTTTATTTGTAATTATGGTTAAGAAATACATAATAATGGTTGCAGTGCTGCTGGCGACAGTGGCATCGGCAAGGGCGCAGTGCGAGTGGGTGAATCCCTTCATCGGCACAAGCAATCACGGGGCATGCAATCCCGGGGCGGTGACGCCTAACGGGCTAATGAGCGTGTCGCCCTTCAATGTGATGGGCTCGGATATGAACACCTGGGACAAGGACAGCCGCTGGTGGAGCACGCCATACGTTGCAGAGAACAAATATTTCACGGGATACAGCCACGTTAACCTCAGCGGTGTGGGCTGCCCGGACGCCGCATCGCTGCTCACTATGCCCACCCGTGGCAACCTGCAGGTGGATTACCACATCTACGGCTGCGAATACACGGAGGAGAAGGCGTCGCCCGGATACTATTCCAACTTCCTGGCAAACGGCGTAAAAACCGAAGTCTCAGCCACTACGCGCACCTCCATTGAGCGTTTCACTTTCCCCGCCGGCCCCGCAAACATCCTGCTCAATCTGGGCGAAGGCCTCACCAACGAGTCCGGTGCTATGGTGCGCCGCGTGAGCGACACGGAAATCGAGGGCTTCAAGCTCCTGGGCACATTCTGCTACAACCGCGACGCCGTATTTCCCATATACTTCGTGCTCCGCATCAACAAGGCTGCGGACAATGACGGCTACTGGAAAAAACAGCGCCCGATGACCGTGGAGGCCGCCTGGGACTCGGATCAGGGAGCATACAAGCTTTATGACAGCTACACCGACGAACTGGCGGGCGACGACATCGGCTACTGGTTCAGCTACGATAACCTGGCTCCCGGAGAGCAGCTCACGATACAGATGGGTGTGTCGATGGTAAGCATCGACAATGCCCGCGAAAATCTGGATAAAGAGCAGAGCGGCTTCGACTTTGACAAGGTGCGCAAGGCAGCAGAAAAACAGTGGAACGACCATCTGTGCAAAGTGCAGGTGGAAGGCGGAACCGACGACCAGAAAACCGTCTTCTACACAGCCCTGTACCACACTCTGATACATCCCTGCATAATAAACGACGTGAACGGGCAGTACCCGCTTATGGAGCACGGCAGCCGCAAAGGCAAAAAGGTGGGCACCATAACCAGCGGCGAGCGCTACTCCGTGTTCTCGCTTTGGGATACCTGCCGCAACCTTCACCAGCTCATCACCCTCCTTTATCCGGAAAAGCAGCTGGATATGGTGCGCTCGATCGTGGCGATGTACGAGGAATGGGGCTGGCTTCCGCGCTGGGAGCTTTTCGGCAGGGAAACCTTCACTATGGAAGGCGATCCTGCCATCCCCGTAATCGTGGACAGCTGGTACAAGGGCATCCGCTCCTTCCCGGTGGAAACCGCCTATCAGGGGATGATCAAATCGGCCACCACATCCGGGCGGAAGAACAGGATACGCCCGGACATCGACCCTTATGCAAAGCTGGGATACATTCCCCTGGGTTATTTCCAGGCCGATTTTTCCGGCGACAACTCCGTCACGCACGCGCTTGAATACTATGTGGCCGATGCCGCGCTGGCCAGGATGGCCGTCGCCCTGGGCAAGCCCGACGACGCCAAACGCTTCCGCGCACGCTCGCTCGGCTACAAGAACTATTACGACAAGCAGTACGGAACTCTGAGACCCAGAACCAAGGACGGCGACTTCCTCACGCCCTTCAATCCCAGGCAGGGAGAGAACTTCGAGCCCGTGCCTGGCTTCCACGAAGGCAGCGCGTGGAACTACACATTCTATGTTCCCCACGACATCGATGGCCTTATGGAACTTATGGGCGGAGAAAAAGACTTCCTGAATAAACTGCAGATGGTGTTCGACGAAGGCCTGTATGACCCCGCGAACGAACCGGACATCGCATACCCCTACCTTTTCAGTCGCGTGAAAAACGAAGAGTGGCGAACCTGGAAAACCGTGCATAACCTGCTTGAAAAGCACTACAGGAACGCTCCCGACGGCATTCCCGGCAACGACGACGCCGGAACGATGTCGGCCTGGGCCGTATTTTCGATGATGGGCTTCTATCCGGACTGCCCGGGTGATCCCTACTTCACCCTCACCATCCCGGCCTTCGACAAGGTTACCATCACCATGGGCAACGGCAAAAAACTGGAAATAGTCAAGGAAGCCGCGGCCGACTTCGCCCTTCAGGCCCAGAGCCAGGCAATGTCCAGGGCCTGTTCGGCGCGCATCGGCGGAAAGAAAGTGAAATCGTACCGCATCTCCAACAAGGAACTCACGGAAGCGGGCAGCATAGTATGGAAATGAAAAAGCTATTACTCATCCTCGCCGCTCTGGCGGCAGTCGCCTGCACGGCATCTGAAGATTACTGCGAATGGGTGAATCCCAAAATCGGCACAGGCGGCCACGGACACGTATTTGTGGGAGCAAACGTGCCGTTCGGCTTCGTTCAGCTCGGCCCCACCAGCATCCCGCAGCAGTGGGACTGGTGCTCCGGATACCACGACAGCGACTCCACGGTGATAGGCTTCAGCCACACTCACCTTAGCGGCACCGGCGTGGGTGACCTGTTCGACGTCACCGTAATGCCAGTAACCGGTCCCTGCCGCTTCGAAAGAGGCGGCGAAGGCCCCTGGTCCTATGCCGACCGCACCCGCGAGATTGCCGAGCCCGGATATTACAGCGTTCCCCTTCAGCGCTGGGGCGTAACAGCGGAACTCACCGCAACCCAGCGCGTAGGCCTGCATCGCTACACCTTCCCGTCATCGGACAACGCCGCCATCATCATCGACCTTCAGAACGGCGGATGCTGGGACAGGCTGGTCGATGCCGGAATCGACATAACCAGGAACGACTCCTACGGTCAGATCTGCGCATTCGGCGGTCATCGCTTCTCCACCGGCTGGGCCCGCGACCAGAAAGTTTTCTTCTGGGCCGAGGTCTCCCGCGGCGCCGTGGACACCGTGATGTTCAATGGCTCGTATATGCGCTTCAACCTTGGCAACACCGCCAAGGACGAGCAAATCCTCGTGAAAGTGGCCTTGTCCCCCGTCAGTGTCGATGGCGCCCGCGCCAATATGGAGGCCGAACTTCCGGACTGGAATTTCGAGCGCACCAGGGACAATGCCCGCACCCTTTGGAACCACGAGCTTGGCAAAGTGCGCATCCACACTGCCGACAAGGAGCGCAAAACCGTGTTCTACACGGCTATGTACCATACTCTGATAGCTCCCTCGCTGTTCTGCGACGTGGATATGCAGTACCGCGGCAGCGACGACAAAGTACGCCCCGGCGACTTTGTGAACTACACCACATTCTCCCTCTGGGACACCTACAGGGCACAGATGCCCCTGATGACAATCATCCATCCGGAAAAGATGAACGACATCGTATCCACGATGTACCACATCTATCTGGAGCAGGGCGACCTTCCCGTATGGCACCTTATGGGCAATGAGACGGACTGCATGGTGGGCAACCCCGGCCTGATCTCCTTTGCCGATGCGGTGGTTAAAGGCTTCCGTGCCGGACTCACCGACCAGGAGATAATCGACGCGATGGTAATATCGGCCACCACCCCGGACCGCGGCCAGGATCTGCGTATGAACTTCGGATTCATCCCGGCCGACCTGTACAACGAATCGGTGGCCAACGACATGGAATATGCGATTGCCGATGCCGCGCTGTCCAACGCCGCCGAGGCCCTAGGATATAACGACGTGGCCGATGAATACCTGGAGCGCAGTATGTCGTACCGCCACTTCTGGGATCCCGAGACCCGGTTCATGCGCGGACGCCGCGTGGACCGCTCCTTCACCGAGCCCTTCAATCCCCTTGGCGCCAGCTTCGAGGAATCGGACTATTGCGAAGGTACGGCATGGCAGTATCTGTGGCTGGTCCCTCACGATGTGGAAGGCCTTGCCGGCCTGTTCGGCGGCAAAGATGAGGCCCTGGCCAAGCTGGACAGCCTGTTCCTGGCCCCCTCGCACGTGGAAGGTGAGAAGGCATCCCCGGACATCTCCGGCCTCATCGGCCAGTATGCACACGGCAACGAGCCCAGCCACCATATAATATATATATATAGTATGCTGGGCCAGCGTGACAAAGCGGCCGACAGGCTCCTTCAGGTTTGCGACGAAATGTACCGCAACGACGTGGAAGGCCTTGCCGGCAACGAGGATGTAGGCCAGATGAGCGCCTGGTACGTGCTCACCAGCCTTGGCTTCTACCAGGTGGAACCGGCCTCCACGCGCTTCTGGTTCGGCACCCCGCTGTGGGAGAAGGCGGAAGTGAAAGTACAGGGCGGAACCTTCCAGATCATCGCCAAGGGCATCTCCGACAAGAACCGTTACATCCGCTCGGTGCGCCTCAACGGCAAACCGTATGACCTCCCTTATATCGACTATAAGGATATCGTGGCCGGAGGGACTCTGGAATTTACAATGGGGAAATAAAACAATGCTATATCCGTTAGTATTTGAGCCGATATTCAGGCAAATGGTATGGGGCGGGGAGAAGATTCCCGCGTACAAGGGTGTGAAGACCGATATCGGGCATATCGGCGAGAGTTGGGAAATATCGGCCTATGGCGATAAGATTTCCGTGGTGGCGAACGGGCCTCTGGCGGGGCGGGACCTTAATTCCCTGGTGAAGGAATTCAAGGCCGAACTGGTGGGAAAGCACGTTTATGCCGATACCGGCGACGAGTTCCCCCTGCTGATCAAGTTCATCGACGCCCTCAGCGATCTGTCCATCCAGGTGCATCCCAATAACGAGATGGCCGCGCGGGTGCACGGTCCCGAGGCAAAGGGCAAGACCGAGATGTGGTACGTGATATCGGCCGATCCCGGCGCAGCCCTGTACTGCGGACTCAAAAAGGCCATCACACCCGACGATTATACCCGCATGGTGGCCGATGGAACCATCACCGACGCCCTTCAGCGCTACGAGGTGCAGCCCGGCGACGTTTTCTTCCTTCCCGCCGGCCGCGTCCACTCCATCTGCAGCGGCTGCTTCATCGCCGAGATCCAGCAGACATCGGACCTCACCTACCGCATCTGGGACTATGGCCGCCTTGGCCTGGACGGCAAACCCCGCCAGCTTCACACGGAACTCGCGCGCGAGGCCATCGACTATAAAGTATACCCGGAAGGCTACAAGACTGCCTACAAGCACTCGAAGAATTCTGAGGTCGTGCTTGTGAGTTGCCCCTACTTCACCACCAGCCTATTCGACCTGGACAAACCGCTTGGCAAAGACCTCCACGACATCGACTCATTCATTGTTGCTATGGTGCTGGAAGGCTCCGGCTCGCTTGAGTGTATGGGCACTTCCACGCCTCTCCGCCAGGGCACGACAGTTTTAATCCCCGCCAGTGCCGAATCGCTCAGATTCAAGACAGAGACGGGGATAGAGCTTATTACAAGTTATAATACCTAGTCGATGAGGCCGCGGGCGCGGAGGAGCGCCTCGGGGGCCGGACGGGAGCCGCGGAAGGACTCGTAGAGGGTCATCGGCTCTTCGCTGCCGCCCTTCTCGAGGAAGGTTTCGCGGAAGGAGCGGGCGACCTCCGGGTTGAAGATGCCGTCTTCCTTGAACTTAGCCCAGGCGTCAACCGCAAGCACTTCGCTCCACAGATAGCTGTAATAGCCGGCGCTGTAGCCGCTGTTGAAGATGTGGTTGAAGTAGGTGGTGCGGTAACGAGGGATTATCTCGCCGATGAGACCCATCTCTTCGCAGGTCTTCGTTTCAAAGTCGCGGATGCTCTGGGCGTCGGTGAACTGCTGCAGTTCTTCCAGCGACATCTCATGCCACTTCATATCCAGGATGGAGGCGGCGCAGAGCTCGCCCGTCATAAAGCCCTGGTTGAACTTCAACGCGCTGAGAATCTTTTCCACAAGCTCAGCCGGAATGGGCTCGCCCGTGCGATAGTCGTTGGCGTAGCAGGCAAGGATCTCCGGAACGAATGCGAAATTCTCGTTGAACTGGGAGAAGAGTTCCACGAAGTCACGGGCAACGGAAGTGCCGCTCACGCTCTTGTAGTGGCACTTTGTGAGGAAGCCGTGAAGGGCGTGGCCAAACTCGTGGAAGGCCGTCTGGACATTGTCCACGGTGAGCAGCGAGGGCTCCTCGTCCGTGGGTGCGGGGAAGTTGCAAACATTTACGATTATCGGCCTCACATCGGCCCCGGCCTCTTCATACTGGTCCCTGAAGTTGTTCATCCAGGCACCGCCGCGCTTGGTGGGGCGCACGTAATAATCGGCATAGAAGATACCCAGGAGGCTGCCGTCGGCGTCCAGAAGCTTGAAGGCCTTGGCGACGGGGTTGTATACCTCAACTTCCGGGGCGGGAACGATGGAGATTCCGTAAATCTTTTCCGCCGCGGTGAAGACACCCTTGCGCACGCTATCCGCCTGGAAATAGGGTTTGGTCTGGCTCTCGTCCAGGGCATACTTCTGCGCACGAACCTTTTCGGCATAGTAGAACCAGTCCCACGGCTCGATTTTGTGGCCTGCGACGGCCTCCATATCCTTAAGTTCCTGTTTGGCCTTAGCCATTGCGGCATCCATCACGGGCTTCAGGAAGGCGTCCACTGTGGCAGGATCCCCCGCCATCTTGTTGGAAAGCTGATATGCCGCGAAATTGGGATAACCAAGCATCTGAGCCTGTTCCGCACGGAGTTTCAGGATTTCCAGGACAATCTCGTTATTGTCGTTCTCGTTGCCGTTGTTGCCACGGGCGCTATAGGCCTTGAAGGCTTTTTCGCGCAAATCCCTGTCTTCGCAGGAACTCATAAAGTCGTAGTACTCCGCCACGGAAATGCCCACGGCCTCCTTGAAAGCATTGTTTTCCGCCAGAAGGTTCTGGCCGAACTTCTGGGACAGGGAGGCAAGGCGGGAGTTGATCTCCGAGAAACGGGCTTTGCCCGCATCGTCCAGAGCAACACCATTGCGGACGAAAGCCTCGTAGAGCTTCTTGGTCACCATCTGCTGTTCGCGGGTGAGACCGTCGGAAGCATCGTAAACCGCCTTCACTCGGGCAAAGAGGTCCGGATTCATCAGAATCGCGTCCTCAGCCTCGCTGAGCATCGGCAGAACTTCTTCCTCTATCTTCTGCATCTCCGGGGTGGAATCGCTTTCCGACAGATTGAAGAACACGCCGCCCACCTTGGCCAGGAGCGCGCCGGAGCGGTCATAAGCCGCAACGGTATTCTCGAAGGTAGGAGCCTCCGGATTGTCGATGATGGCCTGGATCTCCGCCTTCTGCTGTTCGATTCCCGCCTTGAATGCGGGCATATAGTCCGATATCTTTATCTTCGAAAAGGGAGCCGTTCCATAAGGAGTGTCCCATTCCTGCATAAACGGGTTTGCATTGTTGCAGGCCGATATCATAGCCGTTGCCGCCAAAATAACTAAAAGTTTCTTCATCATTTAATCAGACTGTCCGACGTTCCGGCGTAGGTTACGTCAAGGAGGGTGAACTGGGCGCTGCCCTGATAACGGCTGATAACACCCACAAGGTCGATACTCTTGCTGCCGTCACGCACGTCGGCGGGAATCTCCACGTCGGCGAAACGGGCATAGCCGCTGGTGCGCACCTGCACCTCCGTGCCGTCGTACATAAAGTAATGGCTCACGCTCTGGGCGCCGGGATGCTCAAGGATAACCTTCTTGTAAGGCTCCTCGTAGCCGAAATTCTCGAACTTGGTGACAGCCGATCCCACTGTGCCGCTGCCGTCGCCGATTTCCACACTATCCCATATGCCTGACTCCGCCAGTGCGTGGAAGCGGTGCTTGGTAAGCGCCCAGGTGGTTATGCCGAAGGTATAATCGGCCCCCTTCACACGGGTGGTGGGAGATGCCAGGAACACGCGGTTCCAGGCCTCGTTCTTGGTGTGATTGAGGTTGGGATCCGGGTAGAACAGGCAGAAAACCTCCTTGCCGTTATCCGAATTGCCATACTTCACGTTTGTAAGCTTCGCAAGCCTGCCCACATTCTCATCTTTGGTGAGGTCGGCTCCGCGGAGATTGTCCGCTGGCTGAATCCTCTCTTCCGGGGGAAGGATCTTTCCGCGGAAGATGTGCTTGTTCACGATGGGCAGAAGGTCGAGGTACGCGGTTTCGTACTCCGGCTGAACCGAGGTGACGCCGGTGGAATAATCGGCATAACCGTCACCCACATAGCCAAGCTGGACCAGACCTGCGCCTCCGTAGTTTCCGCTCTTGTAGCCGTACTCCCCTATCACCAGGCCGAAGCACTTGATGTATATGATCTGGCCCACCTTGAAATCGTCGTACGAACTGGAGCGGCCCAGTTTCACGTCAAGGCCGCCGGTTTCATCCTGGATATAGATTTCACGGTAAACGTTGCCGTCTTCATCGGATGTGGTTACCTCACCCTTGATAATGAGGTCCTCGTTGATCTGCCATGGTTTTCCGTGAACCTTGTAGTTCGACTTCAGCTGGGCGATGGTGCAGTTTACCTGGCTGTCCATGTCCACGGGAACGAATGCCGCTCCGTCTTCGTATTTGAAAGTGAATACGGGCTGCCACTCCTCGATGAGGGACTGGCAGGAAGAAAAGGCGCAAAGGGCTGCCGCCAATATCAATACTTTCGCTTTCATATCCTTAGAATCTGAAGTAAACGTTCAACATATAGTTGGCTCCGGGCATATAGAAATACTTGGAGTCGAAACGGTAGTAGCGGCTCTTGCTCTCGGTGTTGTCCACCATACGTGTCTGCTCATAACCGCCGGTCTTCACGCCCTTGTTGTTGGTGAGGTTCTTGGCATTGAGCGAGAAGCCTATCATATACTTGCGCTTGATGAACCAGCTCTTGCCCACCGATGCATTGAGGAGGAATACCGGGGCGAACTTCTCCTGAGTGGTCATGTACATGATTTCCTCGGGAGTGGTTACGTGGTCCGGGCCGCTCACGGCATAGTCGGTGCGGTAGAGAGGATTCATATCCAGATATGCCTCGTCGAAATATTCCGCATCCAGGTTCACGAACCAGTACTTGTAGTTCCACACAAGGCCCAGATTCGCGGCAAGCTGAGGCGTGGAAGGAACATAATGCCTCTGCCACCTCTTGTAGTCATTCACTCCGGTGCCTTCCGGGATATTGCCATAAATATCCACTTCATATACGGGATTTCCGGACCAGTACGTGAGGGAAACCACCTCCTGGTCGTTGTAGGTTACGGGTTCCGCGCTGTTGTCCAGCGTCTGCACCATGGTGGGATTGGATGTGTATTCCGCCCTTCCCAGTGCCAGGACGCCCTGCACGCTTAAGCTGGGGATGATGTAAGTGGGCATGCGGAAACCGAACTCAATTCCGTAATGCCTCTGGTCGATGCCGGAGATGGCGAAGTTGGAGAACGCGTTCTGAACGTCGTCATAGGCGCTCATAACCTTGCTCTGGTCCATAATCTTTGCATAGTATCCGGTGAACCTTACGTTGATTCCGTTCTTCTGCAGCTGCCAGTTCACGTCCGAGGAGAAGGTCTTCACGGTGGAAAGGTCCTTGATCATCGAGTTGCGGGTGCGGGGGCTTAGGAATGCCTGGTTGAAATTCGGGGCGTCATTGAAGTAGCCGACATTGGCCGATAACCTCTGGCTGCCGCCGATGATATAGCTGAAGCCCGCCTTGCCGGCATAGGTAAAGAATTGTGCCAGGTCCGAGTTGCCGAAGGACGTGATGACGTTGCCGTCGGAATCTGTTGCGGCCTTCACCAGAGTATTGGTGACGGGATCCGTGTAGTCCGTTCCGGCGAAGAGTCCCTTGCGCACCAGGCCCTCGCGCCAGAAGGACGTGAGGCCTGCCTTTGCGCCGATGCTGGCGCTGAACTTGCCAAGGGCGTAACGTCCGTTGATCCAACCGCCGAAATTGCGGATGTGGGCGTAATAGTCATAGCCGTATTTGTCGCCCACGCCTATTGTCTGGGCCGTTCCGCCGTGTTGCAGATAGTAATCGAGGTCGTTCTGGGCCATATAAGGATTGGCCGCATAGTCCCTGTCGGCAAAGTTGTCCACGTTCACGAAGTACTTTGCGCCAAGAAGGTCGGCAATTATCTTATAATACTCAGTACGGTTAATCTTGGCATTCAAGCCGCCGGTGACGATGAGGTTGGGGTTCACGCGGAGCTTGAAGTTGGAGGCCAGGTTAAGGTCCTGCTGGTCCGTGTGGCGCTCTTCCTGAACATATTTCGCGCGGCCGCCCTCGCTCATGGCGTTCACCTGATAGATGCGGTCCCAGTTCATATGAACCACTTCAGGCACTTCGTTGTACCAGCTGGCCTCCGCCATCCTGGCCTTGTCCGGATTGTTGCGCTTCATATCCGGATTCTCGTTGTAGAAATAGCTGGGCAGGTTGCGGTAGTAGTCCGGACGGGGGTCCTGAGCATTGTACCAGTCCATTGCCGTGTATCCGTTCTGACCGAAACGGTACAGCAGGGTTGTCTTGGCGGAGAAGTTGTTTCCATTGTTGTAGTCCCAGCTCACGAACGCGATGGGCTCATGGGTTTTACGTACGCGGGCATTACGCACTACGCCGTTCTGGTAGCCCCAGTTGGCGTTGTACATATTGTCCCACATCAGGTCGTACACTTCCTGGGTACTGGCCATCTGGGCTCCCCTTTCGCCGGGAGTTCCGAAGAAGGCGAAGCTCAGGGTGTTGTAGTCGTTCAGCACTTTGTCGGCCGCCAGATAATAGGCCAGGGAACGATAGTACACACCGTCGATCCAGTCGTTGCCGCCAAGGCGGGCGCTCACGTTCAGGGCGAAGGCCCAGCCGTTGTCCATCACGCCGGTAGCATACGAGCCCATAAGGCGCAGACGGTACAGGGCGCTGTTAGTGAGCACGCTTCCGCGCGCGCCACGGCGCACGCTTGACGCGTTGCCGAAGATGTTGGTTACGCCGTTGTATCCGCCAAGGGCATAGTCCGACGCCTCGTTTCCGCTCGAACTCTCCTTGGAACGCATGGCCTCGTTAAGGCCGCTCCAAAGGGAGAACGGACCATAACCCGTTATTGCGTCGTTCATCTTCACGCCGGAGAGCAGTACCTCCTGGCTTTCCGAGGAGAAACCGCGGGCGCGGAACCTCACCGAGGAGAAATTGTAACCGGCAATGTTGTTGAACACGTCGTTGGAGCCGAACAGGATGGTGGGATTGTCGTTGAATCCGCTGTCGTCCATGTCGAAGGCGCTGAATGAATCGTCATCCACATCGGCCACCTTCTCGATGGAGGTGAGCGACAGGTTGAACATATTCTTCACATAGCCGTCGTTAACGGTTACCTGCACCTGGGTTTCCAGGAAGTCCGGGGCCACGATGACCAGGGTGTACATACCGTCGGCAAGGCCTCCGATCTGGAAGGTTCCGTCCTGGGCCGATGTGGCCGTGGCTATTTCCTCCGCGCCCTGCATCAGGGTGAGGCGGGCGTTCTCCACGGGAGTGCGGCCGTTACGGTTCACAACCGTACCCTTCACCCCGCCCGTGGGCTCCTGCGCAAAGAGGCCCAGGGTGGCGAGCAGTGCGGCTGCGGCCAGAATAATTCGTTTAATCATAGGTTATGGTTTGTTTTATTTTTTCACTACGATGTAGGTAGGATAGTGATCCGAATAGCCGCCGATGAAGGCACCGCCGGAGAATGTACGGAACGGAGTGTCCTTGTAAGGGCCCGACTGGTTTGTCATGAAGGGCTTGTTGAATACGCGTCCGTAATACTTCTTCTTTGTGATGGGCTGAATCTGATACGTTCCCTTGGGAGCGTGCGCAAGGGCGTCGTTCACAAGGATGCAGTCGTAGATGTTGGCCTCACCCCTGTAATAAAGGGTGCCGTAACCGGCCTCGAGCATACTCCAGAAGGGCGAGAAGAAATCCATCGGCCCAACCTCGTCCAGATTCTTGCGGCCACGCATATACTTGGCCATCGAGTCGTCGAAGGGATTGTCGTTCATATCGCCCATAATGACGATCTTGATTCCGGGATACTTCTCCATCATCATCGCCGCGTGGTTGTAGGCGATTTCGCCGCCACGGGCGCGCAGGTCCTGGCCCTTTCCGCCGATACGGGAAGGAAGGTGGCATACGTAGAATGCGAAATCTTCCCCGTCGATGATGCCGTGGACCATCAGGATGTCACGGGTGCGGAAACGGTCCTTTTCCTCCTCAGTAAGGGTGAACTCAATGTCTGAATTGAAGTCGAAAGGTATCGACTCGCTTTCCACCACGGTCATTTTCCTGGGGTCGTACAGCAGGGCCACATCCACGCCTCGGCGGTCCGGACCATCGTAGTGGATGATCTGGAAGTTGGCGTCGGCAATTGCCGGTTCGGCAACAAGATCCTCCAGGACGTGGCGGTTCTCGATTTCAGAAACGCCAAGCACGGTGTGCCATACACCGTTGTCCTTCTTCATCTCGGCAATTACACGCGCCATATTGTGGAGTTTCTTGGCATACTTCTCCTCCGTCCAGTTGTTGGCACCGTCCGGAAGGTATTCATAGTCGTTCTTGCCTTCGTCGTGATAGGTGTCGAAGAGGTTCTCCAGATTGTAGAATCCAATCACGTGGCTGCCGCCCTTTGCCTGCAAGGTAAAGGATGTGCCTGCCATCAGGAGAATCAGAAGAATGTAGAATTGACGTTTCATATAAGGTTTATTATTTGTTTACCAAGTTTTAACCGTTACCGCAGGGTCTGCAGATTCAATACCATCGGCAGCCTCTTTGCCCAGCAATGTGGGAAGGTTCACAAAGAAGTCAAGGCCAACCATTTCTTCAAGTTGATCAACAGAGTAGAGATAGGGCTCTATTATCTTACTAAAACCTTCTACTCTCTTCCTGTCTTCATAATTAGATAAATCCATTGCGTGGGGAAGGTAAAATGCGACGGCAGAGTATGAATTCCCTTTCTTTCTAAGCAAAGCCTTGTAATAATGAGTGGGGACTTTGGCAGAATGACCCGTATTGCTTCCGGACCACTGTTTGGAATTGCGTATATCACAGCCTGTAATCACATAGAGTGTATCGCTTTTTGCGCTGTAACCCCTTACCGCCGCCTCCAGATCCGCCCAGATATAACAATTGAAATCATAATTCTGGGGAGTCATGTTGGTGGGATAGAAGGTGGATGTATTGGCCTCATAATTCAGCCTGTCGGCCGATGGAATCTGATGCCCGCGAGTCCAGCCGCCACCATATGTCCGGGTCACGTCGCACACTGCGCTTGCAGGAAGAA
>Ga0310690_10008121_pt1 | contig 13381 bp, 11 predicted proteins | sample AusTroGonzalo_MG_2_FD_207661 | JGI IMG/M metagenome (GOLD analysis project Ga0310690, IMG submission 207661) | Bovine rumen microbial communities from tropical cattle in Woodstock, Queensland, Australia - Gonzalo_04 (v2) (version 2) | ecosystem: Host-associated > Mammals > Digestive system >... | reverse complement strand
CACCCAAACAAAACGCGTTTGTTGTAATCATGCACATCAGACAAGATAAATTTACATACTTCATTTTTTTAACAACAAACCAACCAAGATAGATAATGAACCAATTACACCGATTGCTAAAAATCCAACATCTGTCAAACTGGTTACCATATTAGACATTGACATATAAAGCGCCATAGCAACAGCCATACCAAGTACTGCCATTGCCGGTGCAAAACTGGCGCGACGACGCAAAAGAGATGATTTTAATAAAACAAGGGTGCAAATTATTGCTAATATTATATTCATAAATGGGTTTATAAAACGAGTGCATATTTCAACCAGTGTTAATTCATGTTGACGTGTATCATTTTGTGTAAATACTGTTTTTAACAGTGTCAAACTTGGTATTCTGCGAACGCGAAAAGATGCATCTTTATCGTTTTCAACCAAATTTAAATCCATGTCCAGATTATCAAAAGTTCCAGTTGTAAAGCCATTTCGCCCTTGTATTTGCAAAGAACCATTATCTGTCACAATTGAAAGACCATGTACGGTGGAAACCAATTTTCCGCGTTTGGCAAAAACCAATAATTGATTGTCGTCTTCGCGCATATCAGACAACATTACTTGATTCAAATCGTGCCCAGAAACATTATCAACATAAACAACCAACCCATCAGATAACTTTGTAAATGCGGATTCTTGCAATTTTAAATGCGCCAGTCCATAACGCAGATTCCATTGGGTGCTGTAAAACATAGACTGACTGGCTGGGACAATCCATGTATTCAAAATTAAATGGGCCAGTGCTATCCAAACAGATAATTTTACAGCCGGTTTTGCAATTTGCCACGGCGACAGACCCGAAGCCGCCATAACGGTTACTTCGTTTTCTGTAATCATTTTGTTATAGATGAAAATTATCGAAATAAATGTCACAAAAGGAACAATTATAGATATTATAAACGGAATCATCAGTGATGTAAGATACACAAAACTGGAAAAATTGATTCCATAGGTCAGCAGGAATTTCATCATAGACATAATCTGCATCATCCATGCCAATCCGGTTAAAATTAGCAATAACATGACGAAAATTCCTAATAATTGACGTCTAAAATATCTGTTGATAATCTTCATAGTAATAAAAGTATAAAGCCCAAAACCGATACCGTCAAGCAACAAAGACAATAATATATGTGTTTTATATTGATATTATTTAATTTTTTACTTGATTTTTGGCGATTCGGACCTAATAATACAGGTATGTTCTTAAAGTAAGTTTTAAGAGCGGGGTTGAAAGACCCCGCTCTTTTAAATAAAAGGCAAAAAATAACATCACAAGGAGAAGTAAATGTCTTTTGAATCTATGCCACGCCAGGATTTGTTGTTAGCAATCGATTCTTTGGCCCAAGAAAAAATGATAGACCGTGAAACAGTTATCGAATCTTTGGAAGCGGCAATTGCAAAAATTGCAAAGCACAAATATGGTGAAGAATTTAATATTGTTGCACACATAGATCGTAAAAATGGTGCGATACATGTAAAACGTTTGTTTGAAGTCATTGAATCACCAGAATCAAAAGGTGAAGAATATGATGCCAACACTATGTTGACAGTGGACAAGGCAAAAAAGTATGCTGCAAATCCTAAAGTTGGCGATGTCGTAGAAGATATGTTGCCAGAACCTGAATTTGGTCGTATGGCTTTCCAAACAGCGCGTCAAATCATGACAGCACGCGTAAGAGATGCAGAAAAAGGAAACCAATACGAAGAATTCAAAGATAACATTGGTGATATTGTTAATGGTGTTGTTAAACGTATTGAATTCGGCAGTGTTTTTGTTGACATAAACGGTAAAGCCGAAGGCTATATTAAAAACACAGAATTAATCCCTGGTGAACGTTTGGCCGTTGGTGATCGTGTTCGTGCTTTGATTATGGACGTTGTTCGTTCTAATTCTGGTCCGCAAATTTTCTTGACCAGAACACATCCAAGTTTTATGGAAAAATTGTTCACACAAGAAGTTCCTGAAATTTACGAAGGTATCATCAAAATTAAATCTGTATCGCGTGCACCTGGTTCTCATGCTAAAATCGCAGTTGAAACCCAAGATCCGTCTATTGATGCAGTTGGTATGACTGTCGGTATCAAGGGAACACGTATTCAACCTGTGATAAATGAATGTCATGGTGAAAAAATTGATGTTATTTTGTATTCAGAAGACCCTGCCGTATTTATTGTAAATGCTATGCAGCCTGCAAAAGTTGCAAAAATCATTGTTGACGAAGACACACACACAGCAGCTGTTGTTGTAACCGAAGATCAACAATCCTTGGCAATTGGTCGCCGTGGTCAAAATGTTCGCCTTGCTTCCCAATTAACAGGCTGGAATATTGATGTTATGAGCGAAGCCGAAGAACAAGAACGTCGTGCAAAAGAATTTAAAGAAAAGACAGAATTGTTTACTTCTGCGCTGGACGTGGACGACACAATTGCACAGTTGTTAATCACAGAAGGTTTCAGAACAATCGAAGAAATCGCATATGTTGCACAATCTGAATTGGAAGCCATCGAAGGCTTTAATACAGAACTGGCAACAGAATTACAAAATCGTGCAAAAGCATACCTTGCCAAAATTGAACAAGACTATTTCGATAACGGACATAAAATGGGTATGTCAGACGATTTGTTAAAATTCGATTTCATTAAACGTCCAATCATCATGAAATTGGGTGAAAACGATGTTAAATCTTTGTCTGATTTGGCAGACCTTGCGTCTGACGAATTGGTTGAAATCTTGGGTGAAGACAATATGTCACAACGTTTGGCTGAACGTATTGTTATGAAGGCGCGTGAATTAGCATACGGAATCGTTCCAGAATCAGACGAAGAATAATAAAAAATAACATAACCAAAGGTTAAAAAATGGCAACATTAACATTGGGTAAATCTGTTACAATAGGCGCAGTGCAAAGCAAAAAAGGCGATGCAGTTTTTGTTGAACGTCGTCGTCGTATTGTTGCACCTGGCAATAATGAATTACGCGAAGAACCGAAAAAAGTCGAAGCAACGCGTAATGCAGCCGACGAAAAATTGCGTGCTGTCTTGGAAGCGGCGAAAGCTAGAGACGAAGAACGCAGAAAACGTGAAGCCGAAGAAGAAGCAGCGCGTCGTGCCAGAGAGGCAGAAATTGAACGCGAAAATCGTGAATACGAAGCGGTCAAAGAACAACTGGCGCAACGTGAAGCCGAAGTAGAACAAGTTACAGAAGAACCTGTTGTGGTGCCAACTCGTGAAAACACACACGAAAACAAAAAGAACAATGCACCATTCATAAACCACAATAATCGTCGTGACGAAGACACAGATGATGTTCGTGGAAACAAACAAAACCGCTTTAAAAAAGATTTCAAGAAAGGCGGAAAAATTTCTATCCATGATATAGTTATCGGTGGTGGCGATGATGATGACGATGAAGAAATCGGATTGCGTGGTGCCAACCGCAGACGCAGTGAAGCATCGCTAAAACGTTTTCGTGAAAAAGCGCGTGCCGTATTTACTGTGCCACAAAAAGTGGAACATGTGGTTACGCTTGGTGATACCATCACAGTAAAAGATTTAGCCGCTGCAATGGCTGAAAAAGTCGGTAATGTTATCAAAAAATTGATGGAAATGGGCATGATGGCTTCACAAAATCAATCTATTGATGCTGATACAGCAGAATTAATTGCGACTGAATTTGGTGCGACAGTTAAACGTGTTGTTGTAAAACCTTATGCCGATATTTTGGAACAAGAACCACGTGCCGACAGATTGCAACCGCGTTACCCAGTGGTAACAGTTGTGGGACACGTTGACCATGGTAAAACATCATTGTTGGACGCGTTTCGTAATGCGAATGTTGTTGCAGGCGAAGCAGGTGGAATCACACAACATATTTCTTCGTATGAAGTTAAAACAAAATCTGGTGCAGTGATAACTTTCTTGGATACACCGGGTCATGAAACTTTTACAGCAATGCGTGCGCGTGGTGCGCAAATCGCAGATATAGTTGTTTTGGTTGTTGCGGCTAATGATTCTATTATGCCACAAACCATTGAAGCAATTAACCATATTCGTGCGGCCAAGGTTCCGTTTATCGTTGCGATAAACAAATGTGATTTACCAGAAGCCGACCCAATGCGTGTAAAAACTGATCTTTTGCAACAAGAAGTTCAGGTTGAAGACATGGGTGGTGATGTTCAGTGTGTTGAAATTTCTGCCAAGACAAAAATGGGATTGGATAAATTGGAAGAAGCAATTCTTTTGCAGGCTGAAATTATGGATTTAAAAGCAGATCCAGAAATGTTGGCTTCTGCCTATGTTGTCGAAGCAAAAATGGAAAAAGGCCTTGGTGCTGTTGCAACGGTTTTAATCCGTCAGGGCACATTGTCTGTTGGTGATGTATTTGTAGTTGGTGAAACTTTTGGTCGTGTTCGTGGTCTTATAAATTCAAATGGTGTTCGTGTTAAATCTGTTAAACCTGGTCAGCCTGCAATGGTTTTAGGCTTAGATTCTGTCCCAAGTGCAGGTGACGAATTACATGTTATGGAAAACGAAGCACAAACACGTGAAGTTGCGGCTTATCGCACACAAAAGGCCAAAGACAAAGCAAATGCGGTTAAACGTTCATCACTTGAAGAATTGTTTGCGAAACGTGATGAAACAAAAAAATTGACTTTGCCTGTTATCTTGCGCGCTGATGTGCAAGGTTCAGTGGAAGCAATCTCTGATATGTTGCGCGGATTTAATTCTGACAAAGCAGGCGTAGAATTATTGTCTGCTGGTGTTGGTCAAATTACCGAAGGTGATATCAGATTGGCAACTGCATCTGGCGCGGTTATAATTGCGTTTAATGTTCGTGCAGACAGTGCAGTTCGTGATATGGCACGCAACAACGGTGTTGATATAAGATACCACAGTGTTGTTTATCGTATCACAGACGAAATCAAAGAAATTTTGTCTGGTAAATTGGCACCTGAAAAACATGAAAACTTTATCGGGTATGCAGATGTTATCGCATTGTTCACTGTGGGCAAAGGCACTAAAGTTGCCGGTTGTCGCATGACAGAAGGAACAATCAAAAAATCTGCATTTGTTCGCTTGCTGCGTAACAATGTTGTTATTTACGATGGTAAAATCGGCGAATTGCGTCGTGAAAAGAACGAAGTCAGCGAAGTTTCAAACGGTGTAGAATTTGGAATGAGTTTCGATAAATACAATGACCTGAAAGAAGGCGATCGTGTTGAATGTTACGAAGTCCAAGAAGTCAAAGCACAGTTGTAAAAAAACAATCGTCAAAAACGCCCTGCAGCCGCAGGGTGTTTTTTAATTCCTCTCCCGCGGAGGGGAATTCACAATACAGTGCTTTTTTTGAATAAAACACCAATAATTCCTTGTTTTTACTCGTTTTTTTTTTTTTTTTTTACGCTTGTGGGGGTGGGGCGATTTGTGGTATAATGGAACATAGGAATAAATGGGAGGGGCGTATTTCAGATAACAAATGAAACACAGTCGGACCCAAAGGGTTAAACAACACAAAAAAAGGAAAGGAATATGAAAAAAATATTTGGAATATCATTGATAGGTATGTTGGCGGCATTGCCAATGGTTGCTGCTGCTGAAGTAGTACCTGGCGATCCAGGTTCGACGGCGGCTGGTGCGGCGGCTGCAAATTCTGCACCAAAATACGCATTGGCAGAGGCAGATTCCGCAGTAGACAGCAACGTAGCGACCGCTGGCTATGTAAAGGGTGCATATAATGCGGCAATCAAAGGTATAAACGCGGTACAAAATGAAATCGATAGCGCAACAACGGCATTAAACAGCGCGAACAGCGCATTATCTGCGGTACAAAGCTCATTGACATCAAATTACGCAACACAAAGCGGTGTAGTTAACACAGTAAAAGCGGCAACAACATCTGGTTCATTTACAGGTGCAACTGTTGCAGGGAACTTTAGCAGTGCGGCGATTACCGGTACAGTGACAGGAACAGCATCAGGCACAATCCCAGCGATGACGACCTGGGGATCCAGTTCAGTTGGAACAGCGCCAGCAACGGCGGCATTATCCGGCACAACAATAAGTGGCAGCGCGGCAGGATCAATGACAGGAACGGCGTCAGGCACGACCAGTGGATCAGTGACAGTATCTGGATACAGCGCATCATAATTAACCCCTTGGAACACTGCTGGTTCCGCCCTTGGGGGTGGGGGTAAACAAAATTGTTCGTAAAAGCGAAAAAAAGGATAAACAACATGAAAAGAATATTAGGAATATCATTGGTTTCAGTAATGATGGCGATGCCAATGATGGCGAATGCGGCCCCTGTTGCGGGTGATCCTGGTGCAACAACGGCTGGTGCGCCAACTGCAACTTCTGCACCAAAATACGCATTAAAAGAAGCGGCGGCCAGTGACGGTAATGTGGCATCTGCGGCATATGTAAAGGGTGCATATAATGCGTTGATAAAGGGTATTAATAAAACGCAAGATGAAGTCACCACATTGAACAGTGGAATCAGCACATACCAGGGCAACATCAATGGATTGTTAAACGGCAAAGCAACCCAAGATGGCACAGTGGCAACGGTAAAACATGCGACAACAAATGAAACGATTAACGGTTCATCGGTGAACATCACTGGCGTGACAACCAGTTCAATCAGTGCAAAGGCATCTGGTAATGTAAATCTTTCTGTGCCAATCAAAAATGATTGGAACAGTGATGCGGTTGCAACAAATCCGATACAAACAACAACAACATTTACCAATTTAACAGTAAACGGATTGTCAATGTCTGCGCCAAGTGCAAACACCGCAACATTAACGAAAAACAATATTGGTGGCACAGTAAATGTGGCAAATTATATTGCCCAAGCCGCAGCAGCAGCGGCGCATTACAGTGGTTATCAAACACTTATTATAAGTCCCATGGCGGGCAGTTATGGATATATAACTGCCGACGGCAGCGACAGCGATAATGCCGACGGATTGTCAAACGGCGAATGGAAGGTAACATGGAATTCATACGGCACGGCAAAGGGTACATCAATGTGTTCTAGCGATTTGGATTATGAACAGGGCGATACAATAACCGGTACACCGGCATCCATCATGAATCCGGATGCAAAGGCTGGTTGTTGGTGTAAATTGACCGGATTTACGGATAATAACAACACAACATATAATGATACTTCGCTTTGGGTGTTCTACGACACGAACAGTTCGGCTTCCAATTGCGCGAGCCTCTGTGCGAACGACTGCGGTTACGACGTCCGCCTCGGCCTCTCCGCTATGCGGTCGGGCTTGTTCGGGTCTGTGCAGCAATGATGTAGAAAAAAGTTTCCTTCCAAGGTGAAAAAAGAACCGTCCCAGCGGTTCTTTTTTATTCTCCCCCCAAGGGGAGAACCTGACCCCCGACAAGACAACAAAGAACTTTAAAAAAACACCGGCGTTTGCCGGTGTTTTTCAAAATGTTTATTTATTATAAACCTTTTGGTGTTGCCATTTTTACAGATGAAACTTTTCTGTTCAAAGATTCAACAACTTCATTTGTGATGTCTAAATCTTTAACATCTTTGCCAACACGTGCCATACGTCCATCTATGACCAAAGATAAATTTTTCTTTGCGATAATTGTTTGAATAACTGGATCCAAATGGTCTTTTTGGATTGTGTTCAAAGCGTTTTGATAAGATACTTCGATTGCTTGTGCGCTTTCAGTTATTTGACGTTGGAAATCGTTAACGCGACGTTGATATTCAATTACGCGTCTTTGCAGTGCTTCTTGTGATAAAACATCTTGAGATTTTTCAATGTCTGCTTTTTCTTTTTCAATTGCTTTTTGTTCTTTTTCCAGTTTCGCTTTCAAATCTTTTTCAAAATTTGCGCGTTGTTTATGTAAATCTTCCAGAACTTTTGCTTCTGTTTGGATTTTATCCATGCTGACGATTGCAATGCGCAAATCGGATGCTTTGGCAGCTGCTTCAGTGACTTCTGTTGTGGCTTCTTCAACAGATACAGCAGGTGCTTTTGTCATATGAGATATAGCCAATCCGCCCAACAAAGCAACAACCACAACGACAGTTGCGATAATGCCCATTTTTGTATAGTTTTTTATATCTGAATTTTGTGGTTTTTTCATGATTTCTTCCTTTTTTTGTTTTTCTGTATGTTAAAAATATATCATTTTTGTATAAAAAAGCAAAGCATTTATCGTGCAGGTGTTATTCTTATTTCAACGCGTCTGTTCATTAAACGACCAATGTCATCTTGGGCAGCAATGGGTCGCGCCGCACCACGTCCAACAATAAACATACGCGCGGTTGATACATCATGTTGTGCAAAATATACGCCTGTGCGTTGTGCCATATCCAAAGATAATGCATGCGCCGCATTTTTATCAGTCATGGAATCTGTATATCCCGCAATTTCAAAAAATGTCGCGTTATACTTATTCAATATTTTAGAAATTGTTTTAAGAGTATCTGCACCGTCTGGGGATATATCTGCAATGTTCGGTTGCATTATGCTGTCCCGGACAAGTATTACAACAACATCGGTGCCTGCGCGTTGAACAGAAATTCCAGGTTTGCGCAGGGCATCATACAATTCGTATTCAAGCCCAGACATATAGTTAATCAAAACGGCATTATCAATACTGTTTTTATCGCCGTATTGCATTTTTTCGGACAATTCGCCGTCTTTGGTGACAATCTTGCCACCGTGTCCCATGTATATTGGTAATTTTGCAGTGCGCGCAGTTTCCGTCATGTCCATAAAACTTGCACCGGCAAGATATTGATTCCATGTGTTCCGTTCAGGACTGTGGTATTGCAAGCATCCTGTGAGACCTAAACACAAAACAACAAAAATAGTTTTTTTTAAATTCATGTTTTATTGTGCAAAAAATGATATTTTATTGGCGCCTGTCTTTAAACAATATGAAGAATCATTGGAATCATAATCGTTGACTTTTATATGTGTTGCCCAGTCCAATTTCTTGGTTGTGAAATATGCACATTCATCATAACTTAAATCAACCAAGTTAATTGAAAATTCGGTACCGTCAATGCTGCTTGTTATTGACCAATCTTTGCCACCAGCGGGTGCTTTGTCATTAGTTAATGCGCCAGATTCTATTAAAAAATCAACAGATACAGGTCTGTAACCAGAATATTCTAAAAGTGTTTTTGTTTTTGTTGCGATGTTTTCCAAATAACTTGATGCAATCAGTCTTTTTTGTTTTTGATTTGTTGAATTGTATATTGCGTAAGTGCCAGAAACCATAATCGCACCAATAGCCAACACACCGATAATTTCGATTAAAGAGCGTCCTGATTGTTCCCTCATTTTTTACCCCTGTTTTATTTTGATATATTTACAATTTCTGCATCTTCGAACAAATTCATTGCACTGGCCACCATCGGATCAGATTCAATTTCTGATTTTGTATGTTCGGAAAGTGTTTGCTGGTGTGGTGCTTCTTGAATCAATTCTATTTTCCAATTTTTTCCGGTTTTATCTTTTAACCACAATGTTAATTTTTTCAAGAAATCTTTGTCGCCTTTGCGGTCAAAATATTTGATAATACCATTTGCGAATTCTGTTATTTCAAGATTCGATGTGTAATATGAATACAACAATAGTTCGCGGGTGTTTTGTAATGCACACGCCAATTCATCAGATGTATTTATTTCTATGAAATTTGATTTTTCAACCGCAGGTTTTTCAGGTGCCTGTACGGGTGTTTTTTCTGCGTTTTGTTTTAACAATTCTGAAACTGGTGGCATATCAGCAATGTGCATCAGTCGAATAATCAACATGTCAAAACATTGTTTTTGATTGTTCGATGATTGTAATTCTGAAATCGCAGCAACCATAACTTGCCATATTCTGGAAAGTGTATTCAAAGAAATTGTTTCGTTTATTTTTTTGATGGTTTCGCGTTGATCAGCAGTATATGGTGAAGATGTCACATCTTGCAAACGCAAGGAAGGATACATGCGTGTTGCCCAATGTGTCCATTCCATCATATCGTTTAACAACATTGTTAAATCTGCGCCGTTATTATAAATTTCATCCAGTCTGTTCAATGCAGCATTAACATCGCCCGATAAAACAATTTTCATAAAATTAACAACTGTTCCACGATCTGTTCTTTTCAGCATATCAAGAACCGCGCCTTCGTCAACATGACCACCTGTTTGTGCGATTGCTTGATCAAGTAAAGAAAGTCCATCACGTACAGAGCCATCGGCCGCGCGTGCCAATAATTCGTTTGCACCGTCTGACAATTCAATGTGTTCTTGTTCAGCAACCCACGCAAAATGTTTCTTTAATGTTTCTACAGGAACGCGTGCCAAATCAAAACGTTGGCAACGTGATAATATAGTCACAGGAACCTTGCGAATTTCAGTAGTCGCCAAAATGAATATTACATGTGCAGGTGGTTCTTCCAATGTTTTAAGCAATGCATTAAATGCACTGGTAGATAACATGTGAACTTCGTCGATGATGTAAACTTTGTATCTTGCGTTTGTTGGACGATAAAGTGCCGCGTCCAAAATTTCACGCATATTATCAACACCTGTGTGTGAAGCCGCGTCGATTTCCATAACATCAATGTGTTGCCCCGCTGCAATTGCACGACAGTTTTCACAAACCCCGCAAGGTTTAGATGTCGCATGGTCAGAAGACAAACAATTTAATGCTTTTGCCAGAATACGCGCAGTACTCGTTTTTCCTGTTCCACGAATACCGGTAAAGATATATGCATGTGCAATACGGCCAGTGTTGATAGCTGTAGTTAACGTTTTTACTAAAACATCCTGACCAATAAGAGATTCAAAATCTTGACTGCGATATTTGCGGGCTAAAACAGTATAATTATTATCCATGATGCTTCCTTTGTCGGAAAGCATAGCAAATAAATGTACGATTTCAATAAAAAACAGACTAAATTATTTTAAATTTGTAATGAAATCTGGAAAACCGATTTCTTCGTCATCATTATCCGTGTTTTCCGTATTTACAGCTGTTTCTTCCAGATTTTGCGCTTTGTCTTTTGGATCGCGTTGAGAATCAATTTTGATTTGTTCTTCGTTTACTATGCGACCATAGTGTTCCGCGGCTTGTAAAAGTCTTTCGCGTTCGATTTCGTCACTTGTCTGACGAGCTTGGTCGATATATTGTTTTCTTTTTTGACGCCATTTATGGCAGCGCTGAATCATCTGGCCTACAGATGTTTGGTTTTTTTTACTTGGCATTTTTCTTTCTTTTTATGTTTCAAGGAAATATACTTTTCAAACAACAAACTTAAATTCGTTATTTGTTCTTCAACGAATTAATATTAAAGCATCTTAAAACTGATTGCAATAATTTTTTTCAATTGCTATGCTTAGTCTCGTAGGAGGGGGCATTTGCAAAAACAAACTGGTAATTTCTTGTTGCAAGCGTTGTTAGCATTGACGTTGGTTTTTGCTTTTATGCCTTTTTTTGCGCGCAGTATTTCATCGCGTGATATGGCAGCCCAAATGTATGCTGTCACAGAACAAATAGAGGCGGCTTACGGTGCAGCCCGTGTATACTTGTACGAAGAAAAAGATAATTTGCCGTACAAACAACAAGAATTAAGCGAAGAAAATTTTGTTTCTGTTTTGGAAAATTACGGTTTGCCGTTGGCTTATGTACCTAAAACATACTTTAATCAAAATATTTCATTGGTTATTGATAAAAATGAAGAGGGTGTTTTTGCGTTTATAAATGTCACAGGTGGTAAATTGTCAAAAGTGCAGTTGGCCGAATTGGCGCGCAGAATCGGTTTTTATGCACATGTTCGTGGTAATAATATCGAAGTCGATATACCACTGGATATAAAATACAGTGATATTGTCTCCAAAAAAGAAACAAACGAACAAGTCGGATTTTTATCAGAATTGGATATGGGGGATAAAAGTATAGATAAAATAGGCGTTTTGTTTGCCAGAAATGGTGCTTTTGAAAGCGCGCAATTTACTACATTATCTCTTTTCGGGGTGGAAGAAAGCAGACAAGATAAAAACAAAATTTCAGATTTATACGCCAACAAAGCGGTATTTCAAAGTGCAGATGGTGGGGCCGCACTCTCGTTGGCGCATGGTGTAATCAATACTTCTTCTGCATCGTTGCGTACGATTGCCAGATTTGGAACAACTGGTGGTTTTGAATCTAATGCTGCATCGGTATATGATTTTTCTATGACAGAAGGGCGTACTGGTTTTGAAGGACCGGCTGATTGGTTGGTTCGTGGTTCTGTGCGGGCAGATAATTTCAGTTTTACTGTCGACAGGTTAGATATAGGTTCTTATCTGGATGCATCACGCGGTCAAGATGTTTATATAAACCCGGAAAATTTGTCTTATGTTACCAGCAAAGGTGTTGATGTAAAAAACATATATGCTGCAAATATATCATTACGCGATCAGACTTCGTATGGTTTGTTGAATGGTCAGTCTGGTGTTTTGTTGGTTGATATAAGACCTGCTGGAACATCGCTTTTGCCAGATGTTTTGGTCGATAATATAGATAATGATTCTTTTGAAATTATTGCAGATCCAAAAGACACAAGTGGAAAAATAATTTCTTGTAAAGATATAATAGACCAAATGGATGTCACATATAACAGCAAATCGTTGGCACAAAACATAATTTGCCAATATGTTTTTTGGCAACGCCTAGAAACAAGAATAAACATAAAACAATGTTTGCAGAGTGGACGCAGTGATTGTATGTAAAGATTATTTTAAAAAATTAAACGCGGACAGTATGCGTGGTGCAACACTGACAGAAGTAGTGTTGGCTGTTGCGGTAGTGATTGCTGTTTCGCCGTTTATGTACAATCAAATTATTGAAATGTCCAATGAATCGCAAGATATTGCCCGCGCAAATGAAATTGTAAACTTGCGTGATGATGTTATAAATTATGTTCGTGTTAATCAAGAGAAATGGGGTGAAACCGCAGAAATAAAGTTGTCCGAAGAACAACTGGAAAAAATATCGCCACTTGTCCACAGTGGATATGTTGATAAATATAAAGTTAATGGCGCATCCATAACGGATGTTTATTTGGCTTTTAATACTGGTGGTTCTGACTTTCGTGCAGCAAGTATTGCCAAACAAATCGGCGAAGATGCCGCCGTTGTTCGTGAAGATGGCGTTGCTTATTCGCAAAGCTGGGCTGTGTCGGCACCAAATGATTTTTATGTTGGCGATTTGATTTTCAGAATATCTCATGATTTTGAAGGCGCAGATAAATCCAGATTTTTGCATCGTGGGACAATGGGTGAAGACGGCCTTAACAAAATGCTTCGCAA
>Ga0310690_10008120_pt1 | contig 13383 bp, 13 predicted proteins | sample AusTroGonzalo_MG_2_FD_207661 | JGI IMG/M metagenome (GOLD analysis project Ga0310690, IMG submission 207661) | Bovine rumen microbial communities from tropical cattle in Woodstock, Queensland, Australia - Gonzalo_04 (v2) (version 2) | ecosystem: Host-associated > Mammals > Digestive system >... | reverse complement strand
ATACTCCCTGACGCCCCTATCAAGCAGCAGGTCCCCAGTGAAAGTGATGGTAAGCGTGTCATTCACGCTTACCATCATCATCGTACATAGCAGACTCGTCAGCATCCTGAGCTATAGAAGATATGCTCGTTGTCAAGGCTCTTTCCGTTCAGTGGAACGATGATCTCCTTCATCCAGTTGGGAATACCCTTGTCGGGCTGCGTCTGCAATTGTTGCTGCCATTCCTCATCCGTCGTACGTGGAGTTTCCAGACCTTCTTGGAACTCACGATAAGAGAGGACGGCACCACGTGTGATATAGAGATAACCCTCGATTTCGACGACCACATAAATCTCATGGGCAGGACCTACAGCCTCATATAATACGGAAGGGCTGGGGTTGTTAAAACCATTGGAAGTTAACACATCGGCAACGACGGCAATCGATTTGTCGGCACCCTGTACGTCGCTCCATCCCATCAGATACTGATCTGGTTCCTTGATGAGGTTGAGGGTAATATACTCAAAGGCAGAGCCGATGGCCTCTATCTGCCGATATTCCTCCTCAGAGAGTTTCTTACCTTCCAGTTCTTTTTTACTGCAGTTCAACAGGAATTCTGCCTTGTCGCGCAGGTCTTCCGTTGCCGTGCTGGCTTTCTCCGTCACGAGGTCAAAACGTTTCAGCACAGCCATTGTCTCGTCAATCAGTTCAATAGCCTTTGTCCAATAGGCGATATTCGGTTCTACATAACCCTTGACAACAGGATCGGGAATACCCTCACCACCACACTCGGCAACCATTGGTTGCTTGGCATAAAGGATAGCATCGTGTTTCAGTTCTGCCCATGAAGCAAGTGAGGAATTCAGGTTCTTCTTTTCCCACTGAGGCGACTGCATGAACTTAGGATATTTGGCGTTCTTGCTATTCACGTCCTTCATCGCATAAATCCAGCGATTGGCGACGGTCTCTTTCCAGTTAATCTCACCCATGCGCTTCTTCATAGCAGTCAGGTTCTCCGTATATTTGTTCCATCTGCCCTGCTCATTGAGTTCACCTAACAGGAGACGCTCCGCGGAGGTAATACCGATAGCTGCAAAGACATCAAGCCCCTTGGGTACATCACGCAAAGTGGGAGTGTTCTCGCAGTCAACCATCTCCTGCAATACCTCATTGTCAGGGAAATACCGCTGGGGCATCAGACAGATCTTGAAAGCACTGGATACTTGGAACTTCGGCTTGATGCGTGTCTGTTTCTTTGCCAGTTCCTCCAAAGCCTTACGGATAGCCTCAAACTTCTTCTTGTCGTTATAGAGTTGTTCCAGTGTGTTACCACTCTTCTGCATCTCACTATATACTTGGATGATACTGACATCGTCGGGCATACCCATCAGATAAGTGATTGGCTCCGTCATACTCTTATAAAGAGTAGTCAGTCCAGCATTACTACCAATGGTCTGAGCCAACAACAGGGCTTCCTGCAACTTATCGTCCTTATCAGTACCGAAAGGCACATTCTGCAACCACATCATCGCACGGAAATAACGTTTCAGCGTCTCATTACGGGTATAATGACCACGCGGACGATAGATGTTATAGGTGAATTTAGGCATTTCTTTTTCTGGCACATAACCCAAGAACTCAGAATACTCCGTCTCTGCCTTGTTGACATTCTCTATCTCTTGTTTCACCATGTCTGTATAGGAAGTTGCAACAGGCAATATCTTACCTGTATTCAACGCATAGGCAATAGCATAATAGGCAGTATTATACTCGGCAGCAGCTTTTACCAATGGGTCAGTGGCGGTCGAAGCCTTCTGCATCAAGAGGTCGTAGTTCTTCTTCGCGAAGTCTGTAACCATCAGCGAGAACTTCTGCTCCTCTGTCTCTTTCAACAGACAATCGAAATACATGTGGAAAGCCTGCAGATAGAGGTCGGTAGTCACGAAACTGGGGAACTGATGATAATCGTTGCGCTCATAGACGTGAAAGAGTTGGTCTTCCGTACCTGGTACGATAGCAAAACCGTTCTTGGCAATGGCATTATACAGTTTCTGGTCGAAGTCCTCCAACTGGAACGGATTGACGATATTGTCCATATTCGTCATCATCCCTGCAGGGGCGATATTGTTCTTTGCCCTCAACTTATCCTCATGAGCTTTGAGTTTTTGGACGAAAGCCTGCTCGGCAGGCGTATATTTGATAGGTTTTGCCTCACCTCCTTCTTCCTCCCAAAAGCGTTTTCTCATAATCTCGTCATACCAAGAGGTAGAACTGAAGACAGCACGTAGGTCAGCACTCATAAAGCAATAGCCCTGACGGGCAGACACAGCATTACGAAGGATACGTGCTTCTGCAATAGAGAGGTTATCCACATTGATGTCAAGGGGCAGTTTCTTGTTCAGTTGCTCCACATTGATTTTGGCCTTACCCGGAATAACCATGGGCTTAGCCTGATTCTGTGCACTTGCGTTCCATGCAAAGGCAAGTACTACCATTGTCAGCAAGAATTTCTTCATAGTTTATTGGTTATAGTTTGTTATATATTTAATTCTTTATTGTTCAATCTTGATTGAAAAGGACCTCCCCCTCTTCTCTCGTGACGTTCTTCGCGATAAATCGCACAAAACCCAATCCGAAGTGTGCCCAGCGATATTCCGCTACGACATATTTCCCATCGGTAGTGCTTTCTAGGCTCCGTATCTTTCCATCTGTGAAGCGGAAGTCCTCTAAGACACCTCCCAGTTTTGAACCTAACCAGAGAGGGCGCACCAGCCCGTGGTAGTTCTTGAAGATGAAGAGACGGCGTCCCTTTGTTCGAAAGTAGCGGGTTTTCTTTATCACACCCACCATTGCATCGATACTGCCATCGCCATCCACATCACCTGTACAGAAACGATAAACGGGATAAGGCAGCGTCCATTGGTCGTAGGTAGAATCCGTCCGCAGGGTCAGCATCGACAGCGTGTCGTTCTTTTGCTCCAAGGAGAACCCGCTGTTTTCCTTACTTTGACCAAAGGCTGATGCACTTAGCCAACAGCTAACAGCCATCACCCACCACCTAACACCCATTACTTACAACAGACTTCTGATCTCTGCCTCGACATCCTTCACCTGTGCCGACCTCTTGTAGATAGCGTTGTCACGATCAATCAGGAAATAATCGGGCAGTCCTTGTACGTTATAGACAACCAGTGTCTGTGAGTCTACACCTTGTGGGTCACGCACGCTAATCCAAGGCAGAGCGGCAGTTTGCTGTTTCCAGAAATGCTCGTCGGCATCTAATGCTACCTGATAGATTTCCAAACCTTGTGCGTGGTATTTGTTATAGAGTTCGCGCAACAGCAAGATGCGCTCAGGCGAATTCTCCAATCCAAAGAGATGGAAGTCGAGCATCACTACCTTTCCTTTCAAATCAGTCAATCGACGTATGTTTCCCTGATTATCCGTGAGGGCGATTTCAATCACTCCTGCCGTAGAAACCTTGCTGGCATCAATGGTCTGTGCATTATTGGCTTCCACAATACGGACGTTCTTCATACCCTCAATAGCGATATTATGCAGGTTTGCACCACGCTCAGAACCTGGGTAATAAGTATCCCAACTGGTAGCCACAGCAGCAAACACCTTGATGTCGTCCTTATTGGAACGAGGATTGAAAATCAGTGTGTTGCCAATAGCCTGGAATAAAGCGAAGTAAGCATACGAGCGGTTAGGCTCCTTGAGGATATAGTTCAGTTTCACATCCTCCTTATAGGCTTTAATCATGTTCAGGATACTGTCATTCGCTTCGTCAACAGTCAGGTTGTCATTCTGCTGTACAGCGATGGCTCGGTTTTGCAAGTCAATCTGCTTCAAGGTCAGTTCCTTGATTTTCGCACAGTTGTCTGAACCGCTCACTTCATACTGAGTAGCCATCTGTGGATACTGTGCTTTAAAGGTAACCGTCTCTGTAGAGTCGATGCTCACATTGATAATCTGGTCGCTAATGCGAAGACGATAGAACTCAGGAGCCTCAGTTCCCTTCTCTGCAAAAGCAAAGACACCGTCCTCACCTAACTTGACAGAATCCAGAACATCAACCTGCTCCAATCCTACATGCTCGAAATAGAGTACAGAGTCCTTGGCATTGGTGATATTTCCTTCTACGTGGAATTTCTTTTCGCTACATGATGCCATCGCCAGTGCAGCAACAGCTATAATGAGATACTTTTTCATCTTGATGTTATATATTTCCGTTGATGTTATTTGTTTTTCTCGGCCTCTTTCTTCCTTTTGGCCTCTTCTTTCTCACGCTTCTTCTGCTCTTTCTTGAGTTTCTTTTCTAGTTTGCGAGCTTCTTTGGCGGCTTCCTTAGCAGCCTTACGCTCACTCTTCTGTTCAGCCTTTTCCTTGGCAGAAGCCTCTAAGGCATCGCGCAACATCTCCTTGTCGAACGTGAACACATGACCCAGAATGCCCAACGACAATGTCTTTGATTCGTCGTCCATTTCTACGGATGTGGTATTGAAGAGCAAATAGTTGTTTACTTCCAGTTTCGAGTTCAAGGCGACTTCAATGGTCTTATTCAAAATACCCTTACCCAAGTCGGTCAGGACATTATCGCCCAATCCACGCTCCTTGGCTTCTTCGTCCACATACTCCTTCACGGCCTCCATCATAGCCTTCTTATGCGCTTTTTTATCGGGAACCGTCTTCACCATCGCAATTACCAATACCAACAAGATGGCACCTATCAAATATTTCTTCATTTCTTGTTTCTGTTTATATTTCGCCTGCAAAGATACTAAATAATTGATAATTGACAATTGATAATTGAAAATTATTTCAAAGATTGGATATATTGCCATAGTTGGCGATAAAAAGGATGCCGCGTGAGCGTAGGTACATCACCCAAGATGATTACCTTCATTCGGGCTCGGGTGATAGCCACGTTCATACGACGGAGATCACGGAGGAAACCTATCTGTCCCTCGTCGTTGGAGCGAACCATCGAGAGAACGATAATGTCGCGCTCCTGCCCTTGGAAACCATCAACGGTATTGATACTGATTTGGCGACGGAAAGGTTTAAAAAACTCCCATTTCATCAGCAAACGACGAAGATATTGCACTTGGGCACGATAAGGAGAAATGATACCTACGTCTATACGCTCATCCAACAGGCGTTGCTTACCAATACGCTCGAAATACTGCTGGAGCGTATTAAGTGTCAGTTCTGCTTCGTCCTTGTTGATACGTCCAAACGACTCGCCGATGAACTCTTCCTTAAACTCATGCGATGAAGTATCTATCCATTCCATCGGGATATCCAGGTCGAGAATGCCACGATATTTCACATTGGGAGCACTCTCTATTTGTCCGTCATAGAAGTAATTCGAAGAGAAACGCATGATTTCATCGTTCATACGATATTGCATCTTCAGGAGGGTGACCACCTCCGGATGTGTTTCCACAAGGCGCTCCATCAACGTCTTACCCAAACCTGCCTTCAAAGCAGCAATACTTTTGACAGTGGGAGGCAATTGACAATGGTCACCTGCAAGGACAACACGACTAACGCGACGTAATGGTATCCAACAGGCAGCCTCTAAGGCTTGGGCGGCCTCATCAATAAACAAGGTGCCGAACTTCTGTCCGTCCAACAAGCGGTTGGCTGCTCCTACCAATGTACAGGCGATGACACGTGCCTCGCTGAACAACTCGTTATTGATACGAATCTCCAGTTCAGTGGCTCTGCTCTTTAGACTCTCTAACTTCTGGTGGAAGCTCTCACCTCTCACCCCTCTCCTCTTACCTCTAAGTTCACGAATCGCCTTACGGATTGCCCACAGATGCGGATAGTCAGGATGCGCCTCGAAACGTCGCTCATAAGTAAACGACAACATCTTGTCATTAACGCGAGTAGGATTGCCAATACGTAATACGTTGATACCTCTGTCAACCAGTTTCTCGGAAATCCAGTCGACAGCCATATTACTCTGAGCACATACCAACACTTGACTCTCGCGCATCAGCGTCTCACGAATCGCTTCCACCAATGTCGTCGTCTTACCCGTTCCTGGAGGACCATGAACGATAGCGACATCCTTGGCTCTTAACACCATATTAACGGCATCTTCCTGTGTAGGATTCAGATAAGGGAAATGCATAGGCGGAAACACAAACGTCTCGGCTTTCTGACGACTATAGAAGAGGTCACGCAGATATCCCAAGCGCCCTTTACCTTTAATAGCACGATCCAACGCCTCCATCATCAGCCGATAACTCGTCTCGTCGAATGAGAGTTGCACACCTAAGTTTTCCGTGTTTTGAAGTGTGACGAGATAGCCGTTATTGGGAATCACACACACCATGCGGTCACCGTCTACATAACTGACAGTGGAAGTACATATGCCCCTTAAGTTAGGGGGTTGGGGGTCTGAAGCTGCGCTTTTTCCTTGGTTCCAACTGAAGAACACTACCGTCTTTCCAAACTCAAAAGTATGTTCAATATCCTGATCAGCAGTTCGGAATACTTCTATCACCAATTGGTTGATGGAGTTATAATAACTCTTCCCTACTTTCAGAGGCCACCAGGCATCACCTCGTTTAACCTTCCGCTGCATACCCATCTCCTCAGTCTGCTTGCGGAAAGCCTCCTTCTCCGTCTGATACTCCAGCTGGAGCAACAGCCGTTGTTCTTCTAACGCCTGTATGGGCGAACCCTTTTTACTCATATAGTGTGCAAAGGTACGACTAAGTGAGCGAAAAACCAAGAAATATTGAGTTTTCCTTTGGCTTTTCACTCAGTTTGCACTATCTTTGCAACATCATCTAAAACGAAACGACTATGAAGATTGGAGACAAGGCGCCTGAGATTTTGGGCAAGGACGAACAGGGACGGGATATCCGTCTAAGTGACTACAAAGGTAGGAAACTGGTGCTGTATTTCTATCCAAAGGACAATACGAGCGGTTGTACGGCTGAGGCTTGCAGCCTGAGAGATCATTATGGGGAGTTGCAGGGTGCCGGCTATGAAGTGGTTGGCGTAAGTAAGGACTCTGCCGCCTCACACGTGAAGTTCAAGGAGAAACATGAGTTACCTTTCCCATTGATTGCCGATGTGGATAAGACATTGATGGAAGCGATGGGTGCCTGGGGCGAGAAAGTGATGTATGGCAAGAAGACGATGGGTACTATCCGCACCACCTTTATTATTAATGAGGTAGGTATCATCGAACAGATATTCGCTGGTAAGCAGGTGAAGACCAAAGAACACGCGGAACAGATCCTGCAGAAATAATCATGATAGAGCATCATCCTTTCGAACCATTTCTGCCCGAAGGGGCACAGATGCTAATGCTCGGCACGTTTCCACCTGCCGAGAAGCGTTGGTCGATGCCGTTCTACTATCCTAACTTCACGAACGACATGTGGCGCATCGTGGGCTATTGTTTCTTTGGTGACAAGTTGCATTTCGTGGCTGATGACGGGAAACATTACCGACTGGATGAACTCAAATGCTTCCTGACGTCTCACGGCATTGCCCTCTACGATACCTGTACGCAGATCATCCGCACGAAGAATACTGCCAGTGACAAGGATCTTCAGGTGGTGGAGCAGACTGATATCAAGGCGATGTTGCGCCGATTGCCGCAATGCAGAACTATCGTTACGGCAGGACAACTCGCCACAACGCTCTGTGCTCAACAGATGGGTGTAGAGGAACCCAATGTCGGAACATTCTCGCCAGTGGATTTCGAAGGGCGTACCTTACGGCTCTATCGCATGCCGAGTTCTTCACGAGCTTATCCGATGCCTATCGAGAAGAAGGCAGCATTCTATCAGACGGTGTTCGATACCCTTATTTGATGCATTGAAGGTTCTGTGCCAGTTGCTTAGTGGAACTGGCACCTACGAGCACAGAGGTGACACCTTGTTGCTTCAGTATCCACTGAAGTGCCATTTCAGCAAGACTCATACCATTCTCTTTCGCCTCTTCATCCCATTGGCGCAGTTGTTGCAACAGTTCTGGAGTCAACATCTCTTCACGCAGGAACTTTCCCTTCGACATACGTGAGTCTTCTGGAATTCCGTTGAGGTAACGGTTAGTGAGCAAGCCTTGAGCGAGGGGAGAGAAGGCGATGAAGCCCACACCGGCTTCATGACAACACGAAAGGATGCCTTCTTCGATGGGTTCGCGATTCAACATATTAAGTTTACCTTGATAGATCAGCAAGGGGGTATCTCGTTGTTTCAAGTAATCAATGGCAAACATCGTTGCTTCTAAGGGCCAGTTGGAGATACCTATATAGAGTGCCTTGCCTGCCTTGACGATATCCACCAACGCCTGAAGGGTCTCTTCCATCGGGGTATTGGGGTCGAAGCGATGGCTATAGAATAAGTCGACATAATCCAGATGCATCCTTTTCAGACTCTGGTCAAGCGATGCCATTAGATACTTACGGGAGCCCCATTCACCATAAGGACCAGCCCACATATCATAACCCGCCTTGGTAGAGATGAAGAGTTCGTCACGGTAAGGGCGCAGGTCATCATCCATCACACGACCCAGTGTTTCTTCTGCCGTACCATAGGCAGGTCCGTAGTTGTTGGCTAAATCGAAATGGGTAATGCCATGGTCAAAGGCATAACGGAGAATCTCTCTGCTACGTTCATAAGGATCCACGTTACCGAAGTTATGCCACATGCCCAGACTGACTTGGGGCAATAAGATACCAGAGCGTCCGCAACGCTCGTATTTCATACCGTTCTCATAACGATGTTCGTCTGCTTGATAATGTTCCATCATACATTTCCGTTTTTGTGTTCATGCGACAAAGATACAAATAATTGGGGAATAATTGATAAGTTTTAGAAGGTATCTTAGATTATTGATAAATATTTTTGTATCTTTGCACCCGAATAAGAAACTCTAAACCTACAAATAACAATAACGTATGAAGAAATTATGGATTGCAATCGTCTCATTTGCATTTATCGCAGGTGCCTGTCAGAACAAGCAGACTGCCGCCAATGAGACAGAGAATGCCGCAGATACTACGGCATGGTATGAGAACGACTCTTTGTTGCAGGCAGACCTTGCCGCAGCCATTGAGGATGCCAAGCAATTGGATCCCTCTAAAATCTCGAACGACCTGATGCCCATCAAGAAAGGTACTCCTGGTGAGGAATGGGCTACCATTGACGGAAAGGATATGGTGTTAGTGGTAACACTGGTTGATTCCAGCCGCTTAGCACGCTTCTTTGGACAGGAGGGTGTCTATCGTATCGACCGTGAGTTAGGTTCATGGGTAAGTCTGCCTGGTGACTGGCAGCGTAAGAAGGATGCCTTTGTGGGATTAGACAGTGTGGCTGCCCACATGCGTATGATTCAGATGTACGGTCTTAGCCCTGACTGCGACTACAACATCATGGTACAGTTCTATGCCGACCCTGCCTACATCTTCCGTCCCGCTCATACTCCTGATATCACCACAACCTCTGCTGGTCTGGAGTTCCCTGCATACGCTGATGAGAAATACAAAGTGGGTGAAACCAACTTCCGTGAGTGGTATCGCTTAAGCGTTGCCTCTGCCTTCGAGGATGACAGTCCCCTGCCTTGGACACAGTTAGGCTATACTTACGACTGGCATCATGGTGCCAACCGTGTAGGCGTATCAGAGTACATCGTCACTCACCAGTCGCTCGTCAAGGTGAAGTCACATGAGAGCGAATGGCAGTTCATTCAGAATCTGAACAAGTAAGGCGAAGGATTATTTTACCTTCCACACATTAAGCACAATGCCCTTGAAGTCTCCGCCGAATTCTGGCGCACAGACGAAGAGGGCATTGTTCATCCATGCATATTTGCTATTGCTGGGAGCCTCAAATTGAGGGGCAGCCCTGAAATAGAAAGATGGATTGCCGTTTTCGTCCTTGGCATTGCAGATGACGCCGCGATTGCGTACGTGGATATAGATGCCGTCGTCCGTCTTGATAGAGTAGATGGCCTCTAACTCTGTGCGTCCTTCAGCGTTGGCAAGTTGATAGTCTGCGCCGCCGTTGATGATAGTTCCCTTGATGTTTGGACCTTCAAAGGTTCCACCCGTAATGGGAATGACGGTACGTCTACCGTGCTGTGTCTCGCCACAGGAATAAGTCTCACCGAGCGTTACTTTCAATTGCAGCGCAAATTCCAACTGTGGTGTAAACTTAGGAGGCTCTGTCTGACCATTGACAATGAGGGTCAATGTCATGAAAACGGATAATAGAAATGCTTTTTTCATAATTTAAAATGTAATAAACCTGATGCAAAGATACAATTCTTTTTTGAAATTTCGTATCTTTGTAGCAGAAATACATCTTTTTATGAAAAGAACGATAACGACATTGTTGTTGATGCTGACCGTTTCTGCGTTGAGCATCGCCCAAGAGACAAGTCTAAAGCCGCGTTTGGTGGTATGTACGGACATTGCCCCAGCAGACGTAGAGCCTGACGATATGGAGTCAATGGTTCATCTGATGGTCTATGCTGATATGTTTGAGATTGAGGCGTTGATAACGTCGGTAGGATGGAATTGCGATCCGTATCCTGTAGAATGGGCGAAATACCTGCGTCAGGTGATTGATGCCTATGAGAAGGATGTCAAGAACTTGAGGAAGCGTTCTAAGCAATATGATTTCCTTTCGCTCGAAGAGGAGAACAAGCAACAGCGAATCGGCTATTGGCCCAGTGCCGAATATCTTCGTAGCCGTGCTGTGATGGGTAGCATCAATGGTGGCATCAGATCTATCGGCGAGGGTAACGATTCACCTGGTAGCGACCTGCTGATTCGTCTGGCAGACGAAGACGACCCACGACCTATCTATGTTGCCGCATGGGGTGGGGCGAATACATTGGCACAGGCTATCTGGCGTGTAAAGCAGACTCGTACATCTGAAGAACTGAAGAAGTTCGTCCGTAAGTTCCGCCTCTATACTATCACCGACCAGGATATGGATTACGCTCATCGCATGGATCGCGCTCGTAGTTCCCACATGTGGTTACGACAAGAGTTTAAGGATGGCCTGCAATTTATTTGGGACGAGGGTACGTGGCAGGAGCAATGCGAATTGGGCAAGCAGAACTGGAATCATCATCAGACAAACATCCAGACCCGTGGTGCCTTGGGTAAGGTATATCCCAACTACAAATGGGGCGTCGAGGGTGACACACCGAGTTTCCTTTACGTGCTGCCCAATGGTCTCAATGACCCAGAGGACCCCAAGCAATGCAGTTGGGCGGGCTATCATGAGTATGGACTTTGTCCTGATTCACTTACTACGGCGTGGACCTCTTGGCAGGAACCTGTTCGCAGCATCAGTGTAGGCTATAAGCAGCGCTTCTATCTGGAAGAGATATCAGACTTCGAGGCCCGTATGCAGTGGACTGAAGATGACGGCGAGCGCAACCATAATCCTATCGTTATGGTGAATGGTCATCAGGGACCATTGCCCATGGTGCTTCATGTCAAGGCTGGCGACAACCTCCGTCTGGATGCCTCAGGTTCTTCTGACCCTGACTTTAATACCATTACCTTCCATTGGTGGCAACAACTCGAGATAGGACACACTAAGCTTGCTATTCCCGATGCTACACAGTCCGTTATCAATATCACCATCCCTAACGATGCCGTAGGTCAGAACCTTCACCTCATCTGTGAAGTAAAAGATCAAGGGTATTTGTACCTGAAATCCTATCAAAGGATTATCCTTATGATAGAATAAAACGCTAACGTCACCATCAAAGAAACAATGAACGCGCAGGAAATCATCTCTTATATGGAGTCGCTGCAGAATGAGGAGCAGCGACAAATACTAATGGGTTTTTTCAAGACAGCCCCTGGTGAATATGGCTTCGGCGATGAGTTCTTAGGACTGAAGGTGCCGCAGACACGAGAGGTGGTGAAGGCTGCAGGACAGGACTTTCCTTTGAGTGAAGTACCAGAATTGTTGATGAACCATTGGCATGAGGTACGACTCTGTGGTTTCTTGATTCTCGTAGCCAAGTTCGAGAAGTTCGCAACGAAGCGATTGGAGAACAATGCTGAGGCTATCACGAAGCGCGATGAGATAGTCACCATGTATTTACAGTATGCCGAACAAGCGAACAACTGGGATTTGGTAGACCTCTCTGTGCATAAGATTCTCGGTCATTGGTTGCTATTGCCATCTCATTTGGGTGATAAGGACTATAAGATAAAAGTGCTTGACGAACTCGCTGCCAGTCCTTGTCTGTGGAAACAGCGCATGAGTATCGTTTGTTCATGGAAGACTTCGCAACAGGGTGATCCGTCATGGTGCCTTCGCTATGCAGAAATCCACCTGCATCACCCGCATGACTTGATGCATAAGGCGGTTGGTTGGATGCTTCGTGAGATGGGTAAACGCGTCTCTATGGATCTTCTTCGCGAGTTCCTTCGCCAGCACGCCCACGAAATGCCACGCACCATGCTCCGTTATGCCATTGAAAAGATGCCGGAACGGGAACGGCAGGAGTGGTTAAACAAATAGGGATTTGTATGATAAGTATGAATATTTCGGACAAAGTGCCTCTGTAGAATCGCGATTTTTCGACCAACATGCAAGTTGTCTGCAAATACGCGAAAATAGAGGCGTTATGATAATCCTTTGAATAGCAACACCTTATACTTTTTGGTGGCGATTTTGACTATGAAAAAGAGGGCAAAAAGGGCAAGAAAAGCCCGATTTTGCCCCTATCTATCGCATAGAAAGGTGCCTTCAAACGGGTCGTTTGCTCGTAGCAAACGAGTAGAAAGTTACGTCCTTTCTCCATGAAAGTCATATATTAACACTTTTTCTGCCTAAATCTACCGTTTTAAATCTCTTTTATTTTCTAAAAGCACTAAAATTCCGAACATAAATTTCAGCACTTTTTCTTGACAGAAAATGATACCTTAGTTAGCGCCATTTACATTTGGCAATCGATAGGCAGTCATCATCCAGAGGTGAAAGTGGTGGCGCTACATATGCAAAAACAAAATAGCGCTACGGGTTCCGTAGCGCTATTATTATAGATAAGGTGAAACTTAGTCTGCCATCTTAGCCTTGATCATCTCGCGGTTGAGGCGAGCGATATTGCTGATGGTCTCGTTCTTCGGGCATACTGCCTCGCAGGCGCGGGTGTTGGTGCAGTTACCGAAACCGAGTTCATCCATCTTGGCAATCATGTTCTTCACACGACGGGCAGCCTCTACGCGACCCTGAGGAAGCAGGGCGAGTTGGCTAACCTTACTTGATACGAAGAGCATAGCAGAGCCGTTCTTACAAGCGGCTACGCAAGCACCACAACCGATGCAAGATGCGCAGTCCATTGCCTCATCGGCATCCTCCTTAGGAATCAGGATAGCATTGGCATCCTGAG
>Ga0310690_10008117_pt1 | contig 13385 bp, 14 predicted proteins | sample AusTroGonzalo_MG_2_FD_207661 | JGI IMG/M metagenome (GOLD analysis project Ga0310690, IMG submission 207661) | Bovine rumen microbial communities from tropical cattle in Woodstock, Queensland, Australia - Gonzalo_04 (v2) (version 2) | ecosystem: Host-associated > Mammals > Digestive system >... | reverse complement strand
ACGTATAACTTCGGAAATCAGCAAGGTCGTCGTCGCGGTCGTCCTGACGGAGGAGAAATGGGCGGTGGAGACGATATGGACGATAGCGGAAACGGTCATACGGATAGTGGATTCTAATAAAGGTGAAAGGTTATGGTAAAGGTTATTGGTTATAGGTTATTGGTTATAGGTGTGATTCTACTCTCACCTCTCGCCTTTCACCTCTCACCTTTATCAGCTCAGCAGGCGCAGAACAGGCCGTACGTGGATGATAAACTCTTCCATTTCGGTTTTCAGTTGGGCGTTAACTTCTCCAGTTACGGCATCACGGACAGTGAGCAGGTGATAGACGGCGAGGTCTATCATGCGCGTGTAAGCAGTCTTTTGCCTGGCTTCAATGTGGGTTTTGTGACTGATTTGCGGTTGTGTCGTTTTCTCAATTTGCGTTTCTGTCCGGGCATGCAGTTTACCAGTCGTACAATCAGTTACAAGACTGAATCCGGCAACCCCGTTCAAGGTACTCCCGGTAAGTTCGGAGATCATATCGATGTGCTGGCCATGCCGGTTTATATGCCGCTTTACTTGAAATGGTCGGCAGAACGGGACGGCAACTACAGGCCTTACCTCATTGCCGGAGGCGGTGCCAGTTTTAATGTGAGCCGAGACAGGGATAAGCCTATTCTGATGAATCTGGTAGATTATTTTGCCGAAGTGGGTTTCGGATGCGATCTCTATTTCCAGTGGTTCAAGTTCTGTCCGGAGATCACTTATCGTATCGGTTTTGCGAACCAACTCTACCCTGCTGCGGATCGAAATGAGTTGTCTCCCATTGATGCGTTCTACTCGAATGCCATCTTGCGGATGACTAATCATTGTGTTTGTTTGACCTTCAATTTCGAATGATGCGCAAGTTTCTCCTTATACTATTATGCGCGTGCGCGCTCGTAGGCTGTCGCGAATATAAAATCAGCGAAGACCCTTCGTTGCGTCTGAGTTTCAGTTGTGACACCTTGCGTTTCGACACCGTCATCACGGAGCAAGGCAGTTCAACGTTGCAGTTGAAGATCTACAACCGCAACGCTTCGGCGCTTCTCATTGACCGTGTGTGGCTTGATAACGGGGATGTCTTCCGTGTGAACATCGACGGCGAGCAGGCGCTGGAACGCTTGACGCATCTGGAGTTGTACGGTCACGACAGTATTTCTGTCTTTGTACGCTGCAGTCCAATCAAGCGGAACAACAGTAATACACCTGTTCTTATCGAAGATTGGTTGCATTTTCATCTGAGCAATGACGTGAGCCAAGCCGTGTTGCTCGAAGCGTACGGTCAGGATGTCAAACGCATCGGTAAAGCCGGTTGCGGACGTACATATATGGATGACTGCCACCTGACGGCCGAACAGCCGTACCTGATATTCGACACGCTCATCATCGACAAGGCACTCGCTATCGATGCCGGGGCTACGCTCTATATGCATAGCGGCGCGTGTATCTTTGCGTTGGGCGATGTGAGTGCCAAAGGAACCAAAGAAGCACCTATCGTCATTCGCGGTGATCGGCTGGACAAACTCTTTGACTCGGTGCCCTACGCCTATGCAGGCGGTAGTTGGAACGGACTGTACCTGCAGACTGAACAAGTGCGTACGTACGAGTTCGAATATGTGGATATCTTATCGGGTAACATCGGATTGTATGCCTTTAGCACCTGTACTTCACCGCTTCCGATGTTGCGCATGAACGGATGCCGTATTCACAACCATACGTTGTATGGTTTGGTGTTGCAACATATGGATGCACTCGTGACCAATACAGAGATCAGTAACTGCGCTTCGTACTGCGTTTATTGCGACGGCGGGCAGCATGATTTTGTGCATTCGACGATTGCTTCCTATTTCGGCTATACGACCATTCGTATCCAGACCGTGGCTAAAGAGGATGCCGCAGCGGTGTATATCAATAACTTACGCAAGACCGAACCGAAGACCAATACTTCGTTCTATAACAGTATTATCACCGGTTTTTTGAGCAATCAACTGGTGGTTGCAACGCCTTTCGACCGCTATTACCCGGGTTCGTTTGTCGGTAATTACCTGAAGACCGACACACTTCGGATGCCGCATGCGCATGACAATGTGTATCGCGCTGCCCAAGACACCGCGAGCGTTTTCGTTAATGATTTCTACCAATACAAGGAATATATCTATTATGACTTCCGGCTGGACAGCGTCAGTCCTGCGATCGGTATAGGCGACAGTATCATGGCGTTACCCTATCCTATCGACCGCGACGGGATCTCCCGTTCGGGTCTCAAGCCGGATGCCGGATGCTATCAACATCCGCTTTAATCTGCGCACACAGCGCATCGATTGTGTCGAACTGTCTCTCATCGCGAATGCGCTTGGTGAAGCGAACATCCAATTGTTCTCCGTATAAATCTCCTTTGAATGAAGGGATATGCACCTCGATTACTTGGTGTGCGTCTATATTGAGGAATCCCAGCGTCCAGTCCAAACTATGCGCATGCACGGAAACCTCGTAAACACCGGATTTGGGAATGATCTTATGCGGATCATTCACTTGTATGTTGGCTGTAGGAAAACCTATTTGCCGTCCCAAACCTTTGCCGTGTACCACAGTGCCACGCAAGGCATAGGGCCGACCTAAGAGTTCATTGGCTACCGCTATATTACCGTTCTCCAATGCGGCACGAATCTCCGTGGAAGAGACATGCCACTCGCCTTCCACATATTCCTTCATTGTCAACACTTCGATGCCCAACGTCTGACCGATACGCCGGTAGTCTTGCGGGTGCTTGAGGCGATCCGAACCGAAACGATGGTCGTAGCCCATGAGTAACACCGAAACGGCGTATTCGTCTTTGAGGCGCTGCATGAACTCAGCCGCTGTCAGGGTCTGTATCTCAGCGAAAGGCAACATCAAGACCTCACCGTAAGCGCTTAACAAAGCACGACGCTCGTCTGCCGTGGTCAGCAGATGCGGCATGTAATCGCTTTGCAACGCCACACGGGGGTGCTCTTCGAACGTGACGATCAACGGACTCAAACCACGCTCCGCGCCTATCTTGTCCAACTGATTGAACAAGTACCGATGCCCCTTGTGAACACCGTCAAAAAAACCTATCGTCGCTATTTTGAGCATTCAGTTATCAGTCTTCGGAATAATATCCTTTCTCGATACCGTACTGCAGTTCGGCATCTTGGATGAGTTGAATCTGCACACTGCTGATCGGTCGTCCTTCGGCGCGCACGGCGTTCAGGACATAATTGAGTTGTTCCGTCTCATCCACATCGCCATCCAGATATTCCATCTCACCTGTCTTCGGATCTTCGCGCAACAGCCCCTGCTCTTCCAGATAGTCATCCATCAGGTCAAGCACCAACAAGATATCATCGGCAGTCAATACCCCGCGATCTTGCGCAGGGATGGCACGATAGATAAACTCAACTAACTCACGCTCTTCGGGATCCAAAAGAGCCAATTCAATGCTATTATTTTCCATAATGATTCAAAAAAACGCTGCAAATTTAGTAAAAAATTTTGATATATGCAAATTTTTTTGTACCTTTGCAGCCAAATTTGGGTATTTATGTCAGAATTAGTCAAACGTACTCTCAGCGGAGCTGTTTTTGTAGCCTGCATGGTAGGTTGTATTTTAGTGCATCCCTGTGCATATGCAGCGTTGTTTTTAGTGATTTGCGTATGGGCGGTGGATGAGTTTCACCGTTTGGTACAGTCGCCTCGTGCGCTGCGTATCTATGCGTTCTTTGCGACGATCTTGCTATGCGCGATCATGGACTGTCTGGCATGGCGTGTTAACGGGGCACGCACGGATTACTACATGTTCGGCCTCATCCTACTCATGGCGTACTTGCCGCTTATTATCTTTGCGCTGATGGACGAGATCTGGAATCAGTCAGAGCGTCCGTTGCAGAGTTGGGGCAACCTCTTTATCTCGCAGATCATGATCGCACTGCCTTTGGCTGCCACAGCTTTCTTGTATTTCCTCGACAAATGGCTACTACTGGCACTGTTTGTATTGATTTGGATCAATGATACCGGCGCGTACTGCGTCGGATCACTCACGGCAAAACGTCCGCAAGGAAACCACAAGATGACGCCTCATATCAGTCCCAAGAAGAGTTGGGAGGGGCTGTTCGGCGGTTTCGTTTTTGCGTTAGCAGGCGGTGTCTTGTTATGGCATTTCGGATGGTTTGATACGATCATTGTAGAAGGTCGTGGCCTGACGACAGCCCTCATCTTCGCTTTCCTCGTCAGTGCGTTCGGTACGATGGGAGACCTGATGGAGAGCCTGATGAAACGTGCGGTAGGCGTCAAAGACTCCGGTCGGTTCTTACCCGGTCACGGAGGTATATTGGATCGTTTTGACAGTGTGCTGTTGGCTGCACCGATCGTTACGTCGTTTAGTTGGTTATGTTACTTCATTGTGCCGCTCTTCTAAGCCGCATGCCTTTGCGTGTGCACTATCGGATAGCGGATTGGATACTCTTTCTGCTCATCTATCATGTGGCGCGGTATCGGCGTAAGATAGTGGATAAGAACCTGCGTCTGGCTTTTCCCGATAAGACAGACGAGGAACGCAAAGCGATACGCCGTGCTTTCTATCATCAGTTCTGCGACTGGTTGGTGGAGACGGTGTATAACTACGGTTGCAGCGATGAGGAATTACGTGAACGGGTCGTTTTCGAAGGCTTGGAAGAAGCGCAACAGAGGATGGAAAAGGCAGGCGGAGGGATATTCATGTTGGGACATATTGTCAACTGGGAGTGGCTCTTTAATATCCCGTTGTGGTTGAACGATACGATGACGCATCTGCTTGTGTATAAACCGCTTAAGAACAAGCGTGTCGATGCCTTCATGCGTGCCGTCCGCAGCCAACGAGGGGGAATATGTGTGGACAAGAAACGGATTTTCCATGAGACAGAACAACTGCACGAAGCCGGTCTGCCTTTCACGATCTTTATGATCAGCGACCAGAAACCCCGTCCCGATGCCCGACAAGTGTGGTTGCCGTTCCTACATCAAGAAGTGGGTTTCTTTGTGGGCGCAGAGACATTGAGCAAGCAATATAACCTGCCCGTGGTCTATTTCGCTATCCGGCGGACACAACGAGGGTACTACAAGGTATGCGTGATACCTATCGAGCAAGACATCACTGCCACCTTTGCGCAGTTATTGGAAAAGAATATATTGGAGCAACCGGAGAGTTGGCTTTGGACTCATAATCGATTCAAATGGAGAAAGCAAGCGTAGTCATATTAAACTGGAACGGCGCGCAAATGTTGCGTCAGTACTTGCCGTCGGTGGTGAAGAGCATTCAGCTATCAGCGTCCAGCATTCAGCTTTACGTGGCTGATAACGGCAGTACGGATGATAGTTTGGAGGTGCTCCGTAACGAGTTCCCGAGTGTCAAGACGATCGTTCTCGATACAAACTACGGGTTTGCAGAAGGTTACAACCGCGCTATCTCGCAGATAGAGAGCGAGTATGTAGTGCTCCTTAATTCGGATGTAGAGACCCCGGAAGGATGGCTTGATCCCCTACTCGACTACTTGAACGCGCATCCGGACGTAGCGGCTGTGCAACCCAAGATTCACAGTTGGCGCAACAAGTCTTTCTTTGAGCATGCAGGCGCTGCGGGAGGTTACATCAATGCACTCGGCTATCCCTACTGCAGAGGACGGGTGCTTTGGAAAGTGGAAGAGGACAAAGGACAATACGACACCGTAGCAGAGGTGGATTGGACTACCGGTGCATGCATGTGCGTACGGACGAAGATATATAAGGATTTAGGCGGATTGGATGCGGCGTTCTTTGCCCACATGGAGGAGATCGATTTATGTTGGCGTATGCGCAATGCCGGATGGAAACTCGCATGCGTTCCGCAAAGCGTGGTTTATCATCTCGGAGGAGGTTCGCTCAGTTATGACAACCCGCGCAAGAACTACCTCAACCACCGCAACAACCTGCTCATGATCTACAAGAATCATCCACATCGGAGAATCGTGCTGTTCTGCCGTTTCTTCCTCGATTATGCCGCGGCATTGTTCTACTTACTGCAAGGTCGTCCGAAGAGCACGAAAGCGGTTTATGAGGCACGAAGAGACTACCGCAAAATGAGATCTGCATACTGAACACAGAATACTACCAATGAACCTCACTACATTCATATTATTTACAGACATCATCGCGCTGAGCATCTATTTGATTAGTGTGCTTGTACAATTAGGTGTGCCGGTTCATCTGTCAATCACTTACTACCAGATGGAGCGCAAGCGAAAAGGATCCGGTCGTTTTTTCCAAGGACTGATGATGCTGTTGTGCAGCACCGGTATTCCTACTTGGGCTTTCATAACCCTGCATCTTTCTCCGTGGAGTGCTCAATTCATCTTCTGCCCGTTCCTGACGATGGTTTGCCTGTTGGCGGTGACATTGACCGCGCGTTATCGCAAGCAAAAGAGCATTCATTATTTTCATTATTTCTGCGCGACCATGGCGGGAGTCGGCGCCGCAGTATGGCTTTTTGGGGCAGCATGGAAAATCGCGTATATCACAATAGGCGTAATGATCGTTGCCGTATGCGCAGGCTTGTGTACCGGCACATTGAAAAAAGGGTGGCTTTTCTGGACTGAATTGACGACATTCTACTCGATACTCTTTACCTTGTTTATCCTCTCCATCCACCCTATCGGCATATGAAACTGCTCTGCTGTCTTTGTCTGCTTGTTTCTTTCTACGCCAACAAGACGTACACCACTGTCTGTGCGCTGGAGGTAGATGCCCCTGCGGAAGTATCGGACACTATTTTCGAGCGCTTTATCCATGATTTCCGGACGGATCCGGATGCACTGTTTAATTGGGCTCTCTACGGTACAGGTGCGCAAAATGACAAGGATAAAGATGCCTATCTGCTGGAATACAAAGAGACAGTCTATATCCCCGAAGAGAACTACGGACGCATCACGATGGATGTCATCGTTCCCGGACTGATCCGATTCAGGGACATCAGGTTGGAAGGTATCGTTCTGGACGAACGGAAACCAATTGTCTATACGCCCGATATATGCGCCGACTCACTGACAATGAGCAAGATCCCTTCATGGAACAGGCATTTTCTGATTGACGCACAATACTCCGGTCAACTGATCGAGAAAGGTTACGGCAATATTTACATCCTTCCCGTGGATTCTACGCATTCGGTTTTTCTGCTAGATATTAATGTCAAATACGGTTGGTTTTTCAATATTTTTATCAACATGCGGGTCTATAAGAACTCCGTCGAGTGGCGCATCAATCAATACATGCAGAACCTCAAACGCGTTGCAGAAGACCTATATTTGGAGGAAAAAAGCGTTCTTTTCTAAAAAAAATACATACACGCTTGTGTATGTCGTTTTTTTTTTGTAATTTTGCACGCTAATTTGTGCAAACGATGAAAATACTGATTGCAATAGGACTGGTTGCGGGGGCAATGATACTGCTCTCTGTGGGTGTAATTTTTCGCAAAGACCACTCGTTCCGTTCCCAACATCTGCATCAGAACGAGCGCATGAAAGCAGATAAAATACACTGCGTGCTTTCGGAAGACAAATTGGCACGCAAAAAAGCCGGTAAGGCGTTAAAGTGTTAAATCGTTAAACTGTTAAATTGTTAAATCGTTATTATATGAACAAGATTAGTATTATTGTAGAATCTGTTTTGGCAGCGGGAATCGTTGCATTGTTTATCCTTTTCTTTACAGTTAACCCTTGGGCTAAGAAGCCGACGCAAGAGGTAGAAGCGCTGGGCGATCTGATGCCTATCGCGGTAGTGAACACGGACTCGATCCTCAAACACTACACGCTGGCTATCGAGGCGTCCGACAAGCTCATGGCGCAGTACGAGGAGTCGATGGTTAAGTTGGACACCAAGGCCAAAGCGCTGCAGAAAGAAGCAGAGACCTTCCAACGTGACGTGCTGGATTTTCAGCGTAAATTGGAGGCAAACGCTTTCCTGAGCCGTGAGCGCGCAGAGAGCGAGCAGAACAAACTGCAGAAGAAAGAGCAACAATTGATGGCCAAACAGCAGGACTTGGAGAACTTGCGTCAGAAATTGAGCAATGACTTCATGGCGCAGCAGGCTGAGTTGACGCAACAACTGCAGGACTCCGTACAGGCTTACCTGCGTGAGTTCAATGCTGACGGCCATGTACATCTGATCCTCAACGACGCCGTGCTGATGAACAAGGTAGCCGGATACGACATTACCGACGAAGTAATCGAAGCTCTCAATGCACGCAACGCGAAGTAACATAGTAAAGGTTATTGGTGATAGGTTATTGGTGATTGTATTTTTACTATCACCTCTCACCTTTCACCTCTTACCTTTATATGCCCAGCGTATTCCGCAGGCATTGGAGTACACGGAGATATACGACTACATTGAGGAACTGACCAACGACGGCATCATCCAGACGAATGAGGCCATCAAGCCCTACACCCGCGATTATATCGCGCGTTGTCTAAATGAGGCGCAGGCCAAAGACTCGTTGCTCTCCAAGCGGCAACGCGAGGACTTGCAGTTCTACATGCAAGATTATGCCCTCGAACTCGACACGCTCCCGACGTATTACAGTTATGGATATCGGCATGTGACACAATGGAAGACGCCGGTCTCCAACCTCTCGTTAGCCGATCCGAGCCTGCATATCTTGACCAAAGACAAGATCTTCAAGATGCGTGTTCGGCCGATCTTAGGCATGGACCTTATCTACAACCGCAAAGGAATGATCGCGCACCGTTGGTACGGCGCAGAGATTCAGATGGATATCGCCCATCACGTCTCCGTTTGGGGTTCTTTACGTGATAACAGTTGGCGGTGGATCCGGTATAACGATACCTATTATCCCACGTCGTCTGCCCAATATGCGGGACCGCGATTGACGCAACCCGGTTTTTTGAATAATCTGCCGGGCGTGCAGTACAAAGAGGTTTCGAATGGAAACGGCGGTGATTTCTCGGATTCGAGAGGTGGTATCAGTCTCTACGCATGGTGGGGTTCTATAGGCATCCAGCGCGAACGGATCCAGTGGGGCGACGCGCAACATTGCTCCAACATTCTCTCTGCCCATAGTCCGGCTGTACCGATGGTCACGCTCCAACTCACCCCCTGCAAATGGTTTCAGTTCGACTATTTCCATGCATGGCTTGTGAGCAACGTGCTCGACTCCACCTATTACTACGCTGAGCGTTACGAGGAAGGGGTCACCAAATACAACTACCGTCCTGCCAATAAGTTCATGGCAGCGAACATGTTCACCTTCATGCCCATCAAATACGTCCAGTTCTCGTTCGGAAACTCGATCGTGTATGCCGAGCGTAACGTACAAGCGGCGTATTTCATTCCTATCGCATTCTATAAGTCGCTTGACCACCTGCTGACCAAAGGGGTGAACTCGGAGAACCAGAACAGTCAGGCGTTTGCCACGATCACCGTGCGGCCTACCGATCATCTACGTCTCTACGGCTCATTCTTCCTGGACGAGTTCAAGTTCGCCCGCCTTAAGAAATCGAATGCAGAGAAGAACCCTGTTTCTTACCTTGTAGGCTTCAACTGGAGCGGCTGGCCTGTTCGCGGACTGAGTCTGCGCGGCGAGTTCATGCGTTCCTACATCGCCTGCTACACGCACTCGATCAATGTGCTCGCATATACGTCCAACAGTTATTTCATGGGCCATTACATGGGTGATAACGCGCAGTCCATCTTCGTGCAACTGGCCTACCGTCCCACGCGTAGTTTACGTCTGACTTTGGACTATACGAACGACACTAAGTATCGGGCATTCGACTATATTCGTCGCAACATAGCCGGCACACGTGTAGAGAATCCTATCATTGCACAGAAGCCGTTTAGCGAACCCATCTGGCGCAATGACGAGATCAAGTTCCGCGCCGTCTATGAGGTGTTCAACAACTGCTATGCCCATATAGATGTATGCTACAACCATGCCCGCGCCTCTGTTCCGAAATCGGAGCGCATCGCAGGAGAAGACAGGGGATGGAACGCAGACGGAACATCCAAAGAGCTGGCGGGAGACGAACTGATTGACTATTATTTGAATAAATATACGCCCGTTTATCTGCAGGGACGCAACATAACGCTCACCTGCGGACTGAGTTTCGGATTCTAAGAAGACAACGAACCCATGGATAAGATTCGTAATTTTTGTATCATCGCGCATATCGACCACGGCAAGAGTACCCTCGCTGATCGTATGCTGGAACTGACCGGAACGGTGGATGTGAGGCAGATGGAGAACCAGGTGTTGGACGACATGGAACTGGAGAAAGAGCGCGGTATCACCATCAAGAGTCACGCCATCCAGATGGAGCATAAGGGTTATACCCTTAACCTGATTGACACTCCGGGGCACGTGGACTTCTCGTACGAAGTGAGCCGTTCGATCGCAGCCTGCGAAGGAGCCGTGCTCGTGGTGGATGCTACGCAAGGTGTACAGGCACAGACGATATCCAACCTCTACATGGCAATCGAGCACGACCTCGAGATCATTCCTGTCATCAATAAATGCGACATGCCGAATGCGATGCCCGAGCGGGTGGAAGATGAGATTATCGACCTCATCGGTTGCGACCGCACAGACATATTGCGTTGCTCGGCGCGTACAGGCGAAGGCGTGCCGGAGATCTTGGATGCTATCATCGAACGCATCCCCGCACCCGTAGGAGACCCGAATGCACCGCTGCAATGCCTCGTCTTTGACTCCGTTTTCAATAGTTTCCGAGGCATCATTGCATACTTCAAAGTAATCAACGGCACGATGTACACGGGTGATAAAGTGCGGTTCGTCAATACCGGCAAAGAGTACGATGCAGACGAGATAGGCATCCTCAAACTCGACATGAGCCCGCGCAAGAGCATCAGTGCAGGTAACGTAGGATATATCATCTCCGGCATCAAGACAAGTACCGAAGTGAAGGTGGGTGACACGATCACACATGTAGCCCGTCCGTGCGACAAGGCAATCGATGGTTTCGAAGAAGCCAAACCAATGGTCTTCGCAGGTGTCTATCCGATTGAAAGTGAGGATTATGAGGATCTGCGAGCAAGTTTGGAGAAACTGCAACTGAACGATGCATCCCTTACTTTCCAACCCGAGAGTTCGATGGCTCTGGGCTTCGGTTTCCGCTGCGGGTTCCTGGGATTGCTGCATATGGAGATCATCCAAGAGCGACTGGACCGTGAGTTCGATATGAACGTCATCACCACTGTGCCAAACGTAAGCTATAACGTCTATACCAAGGACGGCAGCATGGTAGAGGTACACAACCCTGCCGGCATGCCCGACCTGACGGAGATAGACCGCATCGAAGAGCCGTATATCCGCGCATCTGTCATCACGGTAGCCGATTATATCGGACCGATCATGACCCTGTGCCTCGGCAAACGCGGTGAGTTGGTCAAGCAGTCGTATATATCCGGAAACCGAATGGAGCTGCTCTTCGATATGCCGCTTGGCGAGATCGTGATCGACTTCTACGACAAACTCAAGTCGATCTCCAAAGGCTACGCCTCTTTTGATTGGCATATGAACGGATTTAGGCCGGCCAACCTCGTCAAACTGGATATACTGCTCAACGGCGAACAGGTCGATGCACTCTCTACCCTCACCCACCGTGACAATGCGGTCGATTTCGGACGACGCATGTGCGAGAAACTCAAAGAGCTTCTTCCGCGTCAGCAGTTCGATATCGCTATCCAAGCGGCTATAGGCGCTAAGATCATTGCCCGCGAGACGGTGAAACAGGTGCGTAAGGATGTGCTTGCCAAGTGCTACGGCGGCGATGTAAGCCGTAAACGTAAGTTGCTCGAGAAGCAGAAACGAGGTAAGAAACGTATGAAACAGATCGGTAATGTCGAAGTGCCGCAAAAAGCCTTCCTTGCCGTGCTCAAGTTGGATTAAAATCAACAATTTGAAATTTGAAATCATAAATAATTTCGTATCATGATTGAACATTTGATTCCTGCGTGGATGTTAATCCCGTTCGTGGTGATGCTGTTATGCATCGCGTTGTTCTCGCTCATTCCGCACATTGACGAATGGTGGGAAAACAATTTGCACAAGTTGTATGTATCTCTGATTCTTGGTGTACCGGTTGGTATTTGGCTCTGCGTCAACGGTATGAGTCACGAACTGGAGCACCAGATGATCTACGACTATGTGCCGTTTATCTTACTGCTGATGGCGCTTTTTGTGACCACCGGAGGTATCTGTATCCGAGGTGACCTCAAGGCCACGCCACAGACCAACACGATCATCATGGCTATCGGTTGGATTTTGGCTTCGTTCATGGGAACGACCGGCGCTGCGATGTTGCTCATTCGTCTGCTGCTGGCAACCATCTCGCAGCGTAAGTACAGAGTACACACGGTGCTCTTCTTTATCGCTATCGTGGCTAACTGCGGTGGTTTACTCTCGCCGCTCGGTGATCCTCCTTTGTTCCTGCTCTTCCAAAAGGGCACGCCGTTCATGTGGTGGATGCAGAACATGCTCCCCGAATGGGCTTTGACGGGTGTTTTGCTATTGGGTATTTACTTCCTGATTGATGTTTACTACTACAAGAAAGAGCCGGTAGAGAACATTATGGCGGATGTGCGTGAGAAAACAAAAATGACCGCAACGGGACTGATCAACATCGTTTGGCTGCTTGGCGTGGTAGCGAGCACCATGTTCATCAACTCAACCTATATCCCGGCAATGGGAGCACACGATGCACCATGGTATCTGAAGTTACTGCGCGAATGGGTCTTCATCGCACTCATCGGCTTGAGTTGGATCACGACCAAGAAAGAGACGCGCGTGAAGAACAACTACTCCTGGACTCCTATCCTCGAGGTTGCATGTCTCTTCGTTGGTATCTTCGCCACAATGACCCCTGCGCTTATGTTCCTGCAGCAACACCCGCTGCCTGTCACCGAGGCTTGGCAGTTCGTTTACTGCACGGGTGCGCTGAGTGCATTCCTGGATAACGCTCCTACGGCCATGGTCTTCCATGCTACGGCTACGACCCTGCCATCGGATGCTGCAACGGCTGTTGCCGGTATCGCTCCGGAGTTCATGAAAGCTATCTCGATGGGTGCAGTCTTCTTCGGTGCACTGACCTATATCGGTAACGGACCTAACTTCATGGTCAAGTCGATTGCAGAACAAGAAGGCATCGACATGCCGTCGTTCTTCGGTTACATGATCAAGTTCTCGCTGATCATCCTGTTGCCGGTTTATATCATCGTTCAATTGATCTGTATCTAAATGACACTCATTGATAATATTATCGCGTGGTACTCGGCGCATATGAACTATGCGTCGATTA
>Ga0310690_10008116_pt1 | contig 13386 bp, 6 predicted proteins | sample AusTroGonzalo_MG_2_FD_207661 | JGI IMG/M metagenome (GOLD analysis project Ga0310690, IMG submission 207661) | Bovine rumen microbial communities from tropical cattle in Woodstock, Queensland, Australia - Gonzalo_04 (v2) (version 2) | ecosystem: Host-associated > Mammals > Digestive system >... | reverse complement strand
GCTACATGGGGATCTTCAACAGCTTGAAAAACATCTCTATCGGCAGAAAGTTCTCTCCCAAGCTCGAGAAGGGCAAGCTCGTTGTTAAAGACGGCGGATTTTCCTTCTCTTACGCGGCGAAGAACGACAAATTCTCCTATTCCGACAAAGGTGCCACGAACTATATCTCGTTTTTGACTTACGACGGCAGCATGATCTATTACACGCCGCCTGACAAAGCCGCGATAAAAGGCAAGGGCGTCATCCTGGACGACCTGAAGGACAGGTGCGGCGAAGATAATGAGATCACGATCCTAAACACCAAGGAAGGCGACACCAGGTTCGTCGGAGACTCCCTCTGCCGCGGCGAGGACAAAGGCAAGGTGATCACTTATTCCGGCTCTCCCGCGGAAGGGACCACGGTCAAAGCCAGCGTGAAAAAGAAGACCGGCAAATTCAGCCTCAAGATGAAACTGATCTCCTCCGGGGAAGGAGATCCGGCTTCCCTGGCTTTAGGCCTTAGCGAATTTATAAACGACAACAGCACTGAGTAATAAAGATCAAATTAAGGAACCCACATGAAAAAACTCGCTTTTTTTGCAGCGTTTATTTCTCTAACCCTTCTCGCTGATCCCGGCAAGATCAGGCTTATAAAGGCGACCATCGATCCTACTTCGCCGACCGTCAACAGCCTGCAGGCTCCCGTCTGCACTCCCACTGCGGACGGCACGCGCCTTTACATCATCCAGCCGGAAAGCAACTTCACGCCGGAGGAGCGGGAAGCGGTCAAAGCTCTCGGCATAAACTTCCTGGGCAACATTCCGCCCAACGCTTACATCGTGGAAGCGAACGAGACGGCGCTGGCGGATCTGAAAGAGCGTTTCTCCATCCTTTACGCCGGCGAATATCTGCCGGAATACAAAATGACTTATCCGGGCGCTGGTGAAGCGAGCGTCAACGCCGTGGGCGGGGAGAAATATTATCCCGTCCAGGTCGGCACCTTCAGGAAAGAATATCTTCCCGCGATAAAAGAAGCGCTGGAAGATGCTGGCGCCAAGGAGGTCGAAGAGCTCTTCAACACGCTGGAACCCTGCGTGAAGGCGCTCGTCACGAACGGCCAGGCCTATGAGATCGCCAAGAGGGGAGACGTGGCCTTCTTGGAACCCTACGCGCCTGAAGAGATCTGCAACGACGTCGCTAGATCGGAATTCCTGTGCAACGTGGACGACCTCCAGCTGGAGGGCTACACCGGCAAAGGGCAGATGGTCTGCATCCAGGACACCGGCCTTGACAACGGCGACCCGGACAACATCCACCCGGACTTCAAAGGCAAAGTAATAAAAGGCCGCGGCACCGCCGGCATCGCCAGGGAAAGAGGCACCTATGACGACTGGGCCGACGCGGGCAACCACGGCACGCACGTTTGCGGTTCCGCCACCGGCAACGGCGCCGCCAGCGACGGACAATATCGCGGCATGGCCTGCGACGCCGACATCTTCTGCCTGTGCGCCGGATTAAGAAGCGGCTACATCTCTTCCGGCACGGAAGAAGACCTGCAGAACACCTACAACGAAGGCGCCCGCGTCATGAACAACAGCTGGGGCAGCAACAGCGACGGCTATTACGGTTCCGGCGCGCGCCTTTACGACCAGATCATCTGGAACAACAAGGACTACACCATCTGCTTCTCAAGCGGCAACGGCAACAAGAAGATCGACCTGCCCACGCAGAGCGCCATCATGTACGATTCCGCCGCCAAGAACATCATCACGGTGGGCGGTTCCGAAAACTGGCGTCCCAAGCTCGCCACCGAGTGCGAGCCTTACGACGGCGTGCACCAGGGCATCGCGGACTTCAGCGCCAGGGGACCCTGCGAGGACGGCCGTATCAAACCGGACATCATCGCCCCGGCGACCGGCGTCTATTCGACTTTGGCGAGCGCTGACAAGACTTCCACCAGGTCGCAGTATTACACCTACATGGGCGGAACAAGTATGGCTTCTCCCATCGCCGCCGGCTGCGCGGCCGTTGTCAGGGATTATCTGACCAACAACAGGGGAGTGGAGTCTCCTTCCGCCGCGCTGGTCAAATGCGTCATGTGCGTCGGCGCCAAGACGCTCTTCCCCGGCCAGTACTACCATTTCATGGAGATCCCCAACGAGAGGCCGAACAACGTGGAAGGGCACGGGCACGTGAACGTGAAAGAAAGCCTTGAGCCTACGGACGGCAAAATGTCCTTCGTCGAAATGAGTTTTAGCACCACCGGCAAGGCGGTGACGAACTACTTCGACAAACCGGCCGGCTGCGAACTGATCGTAGGCCTTTGCTGGACCGACTATCCCGGCACCTGGGGCGCTGAAAAGGCCCTCGTCAACGACCTCGATCTTACCGTCGTCGATACTGACGGAGTAGAACACACGTTAAACGACCATGTGAACAACATTGAAGTCTTAAGGCTCGGCAGTTGTTCCGCCGGCCGCTACAGCGTGATCGTCAAAGCAAACAACATCATGGAAGGCGTTCAGCCCTGCGCCGTGGTCTTTTCTTACGGCAAAGGATGGAAGGTCGGCTCTCTCTCCTTCACGGATGAGCCCTATTTCCCGCTGAAAGAAACGACCTGCGCTCTCAGCCTGACGAATACCGTGCCGAACAGCTACATCGGCTACAGGGCCGAGATAATCGACGATCCGGAAAACATCTTCACGCTTTCCAAAGCGGAAGGAAAATTCTATGGCTCCGAAACGCTCACTCTGACCGCCGACCTTTCCAAAGCCAATTCAAAGAGACCTTACTGCATCGTCAAAATAAACGCCCAGGCCGCCGGCTGCCTCGTGAGAAAGATCTCTCTGGCCAACGGCTCCGACGAGGAAGGCTACACGCTCTATAAGGAAGATTTCACGCAAGGGACCATAAAAGACGTTCTGGAACAGGACGCGGCGCTCTCCGCCACCTCCGAAGTATCCTTCAAGCTGAAGACTGTTTCCCCGGATTATTTCGACCTTGTGAAGAGCGAGGATTTCGAAAGCTACGAGGCGGACGAATCCATCATCGGCAAAGGCGGCTGGACCGTCGGATACGGCCCCTCCACCAACGGCAGCTCCATTGTGCGCGCCGAAATAAAAGACGGTTTGACCAACAAGTATCTTGAGGTCAGGTATCTCACCGGCAATTACGCCCCGCACCTGAAGATCCAGGGCATCAAGAGCAAGTGGACGGACGCCCACGCCCACGGCTACTTCTTTGTCACGGCCAGGGTGAAGCTCTCCGGCAGGGGAGACAAGACCTTCTCCTTCTTTACGCCGGACATCGCGGAAGGCGTCTTCAAGCGCAAGGGCACCGGGTTTATTTTCGATTCCGACGGCAAGGACGAGGAAGGCAACAAATTCAGGTCCAGGGGCTATCTCCCGGACGGCGAATGGACGGATCTGGAGATGCTCATCGAAGCGGACGCCGTGAAAGTCAACGGCGCGAACCGCCACGTCCTGAGAAGACTTAAATACGGCGGCGTCGAGGAAGACTGCTACGGCGTATTCAGCAAGGGCAGCGTCGACGACTACTTCTCGGTGCTGCGCTTCTTCCAGTGGGGCGAAGGCGAATTCTGCGTGGACGACATAAAAGTCGAGCGCTACGTCACGGAAAACCCCATCGAAAAACTGGCATCGCTTTCGAACATCGAGACGGCAGCCCATTCCGATCCCGATGCGGACGGGCTTTTCGCGAGGATAAGGATGCCGGGCGGTCTGCAGGACAAGTTTGACCTGCAGTTCAACATTGATTTCCTGCTCGACAACAAGGTCTCGAAATTCGTGCTGGGCCAGGACAGCGCCGACCGCCAGTTCCAAAGCGAATTCATAAACGAGGGCGGCGATTTCAAACTCCAGTTGAGCGACTACTTGGAGAATCCGCATCTTGTTTCGACCGAGTTCGCCACCAACGCTTTCATAAGCTACGGTTACAAGGTCAACACCGCGACCGGTAACAAGATATTGCGCAGACTCTTTGTCGACGGCGACAAAATGTCCGTGGATGGAGCGCTGACCGGCTCCCAGATCAAGCCTAGCACTGCCGTCGATTCCGTGAGGCTGTATCTGCCCAAGGGGCTTGGCGAGGCGATGATCAAGAGCCTGGAAGTCAAGCTCCTGCCTCTTGAGCAGGCCTCCCTGGGCGTCGCGCCCAGGCCTTTCAGGATAGGGGAGCTGGAGACGGAATGGATCCTCACCAACGCGGCTCCCTCCGAACTGATCAACTATACCGCCACGATCGTTTCCGGTTCCGACAAATTCGAAGTCGTGCCCGATAACGGCTCCTTCTCCGACAAGGCGTCTTTGTTCATCCGCTGCAAGGATGAGTCCACCGCCTTCGGAAAAGACCTGGGCGTCGTTAAGATCGAAGCCGGCGAGGCCGGAACGATCACGAAGAAATTCATCCGCCCGCGCGGCAACGAAGGCAGGGGGTACCTGCTCTATTCGGATGATTTCAGGAACAGCGTCGGAGAAGAACTAGATGAGACCGACAGCTCTTGGAGCCAAAACGAACAGCTTTCCGCGACTGTCGAGAACGACGGCACCAGCTCTTATCTCCGCTTCGGCAGGAGCAAAGTTTCCACTCTGCCCAACGCCGACCAGGGCGTCTTCATCTTCATCGGCGCGCCGGAGGGACACAGCACGAACCTCAACTTCCGCGTGAGCTGCAAGCTGCGTTTCCCTGAGGACTACAACGGCTACTTCTACCTGACCCAGAACGAGGATCAGCGCCAGTTCCAGAGCGCCTTCTCCGCCGTCTCTTCCAGCGGGCAGAAGATGATAAAACTCTCGCTTACCGACTACACGAGGAACACGGGCCTCTTCACCAAGAACGCCCCCAGGGGCGAGTGGATCGCCTATGACTTCGAACTGAATGCCCTGCCTTCCTACAAGAAACTTGAGGAGATCTCCTTCTATAACACGACCAAAGTGGAAGGCTACAAGATCACCGGAACGAAAGTCGCCGCTTCCGACCAGGTGGACTACCTCCGCCTCAATCTGACGGGCAGCGGAGCCTACGTTGACGTCAAAGACCTGAAGGTTACGCTTGAATCGCCCGTGCCGGAACCGGCTCTGCTTGGCATAATAGCGGCCTTCGCGCTGCTCTTAATGAGAAAGAGAAACTGATTTGGCAAAAGTCCTTAATTTGAAAAGCCTCACCTTCGTGAGGCACGCCTACGCCGTGAGCGCTGCCGATTTTTACGGCAGCGATCACGACAGGCCGTTGAGCCCTAAGGGCGTCGAGGCGGCGAAGCTCCTGGCCAGGGAGCTTTCCGCCTCCGTCCCTCCGCCCGACGTCGTTTTGGTCAGCGACGCCGTCAGGGCCCTGGAAACTCTGAAACATTTGAAGGATCTGATTGGCGAGGAAACGGAAGTTAAGGAGATAAAGGAGCTTTACGACTGCTCCGCCGGCCAGCTTTACAACATTATCCTTGAAAATCAGAAAGAGCGTGGGCACATGCTTATAGTGGGGCACAATCCGGCCGTTTCCCAGCTCTATTCCATGCTGTCCGGCGAATACACGGCCCTCGCCCCCGCCCAGTCCCGCACCCTCATATTGGAAGAATCCTAGAATCGGCCGTTTTTGCTATAATAACTTAATAAACTTAAGTTTATAGCGATCTATGGCGAAACTTCTGAAAATCTTCTTTTTGTTTTTTTTGGCGCTTGTGCTCTGTTCCTGCAGCAAGAACAAAGCCGTGGCGACGCGCCTCATCGAAGAGTCCCAGGAACTTAGGGACGAGGGCGACAAAGACCAGGCCAAGGAGAAACTGCTTCAGGCCAGTTATCTCGCGCCCAATCTTCCCGAAGTTTACCTTGAGCTCGGCATCCTTATGGATGAGTATTACCGCGACACCAAGGAAGCCATACCGTATTACGAGAAATTCCTCTCGCTCTCCGACAATCCGGAGATGAGATCCAAAGTCGAGGCCTGGCTCGAAGACGCGAAGAAGGGGATGGCCTTGCCTTTCGAAGCCGTGAACGAACTGAGCCCGGAAGCCAAGGAGCTGCTTGATAAGAGGACGGAGCAGTTTGAAACGCTGCGCCGCCAGTTGATCGACCGCTATGAAAGCGAATTGGCCAAACTGAGGGAAGGCGCCTCCACGGTGATCGTGACGGTCGCGGAAGCAAAGGAAACGCCCGTTGCTCCTCCTGAAACTAAGCCGGAAACAAAAACGGAAAGCGAACCGGGAAAGAAACCGGAAGTCGCGGTCGTTGAAAAAAAGATCGAAGAGCCAAAGCCTAGCAAAGCCGACCTGAAGAAACAGGAAGAGGAAAGGAAGAAAGAAGCCGAGCGCCTGGCCAGGGAGAAAAAGGAAAGGGAAGAGAAGATCGACGCTTTCGTAAAGAACATTGTCAAGGCCGGCTCGGACGCCGCGGAAACGACCGTCATCACCGCTTCCGAACTGCCGAAAGTCCCGGAAGCCCAGGCCAAGATCGAACTTGAATTGACCGAGGAAGACAAAGAGCAGCCGGCGACCAACATTGTCGCCAAAACCGAACCTCCCGCTGAAAAGAAGGAAGAGGCCGAGCCTCCCAAGGAGAAGGAGCCCAGGATCCACGTGGTCGGCCAGGGCGACAACCTCGGCAACATCTCGAGAAAGTATTACGGCGAATTCCGCCGCTGGAAAGACATAGCCGAAGCCAACAAAGAGATTCTGCCGGATCCCAACAAACTTAAGATCGGCATGAAACTGGTGATCCCCGAATAATGTCGATCTTCTGGCACAGCGTTGAAACCGTCCTGGTCCTGTTCCTCATGGGAGCGGCCGGTTTTTGGCTTGCCAAAAGGGACATCCTTGATTCCGGAACGCGCTACAAACTGAGCAGGGTCTTGGTTGAGATCTTCCTGCCGTCTCTGATCGTGGCGCAGCTGCTTCCCGCTGCCTCGCAGTCGGATTGGAAGAGCTTGTGGATCGTTCCGGTCATGGCTTTTTTCAATCTCGCTTTGGGAATGTTATTGGGCGCTGTCATAGCCCGCACAGCCAAAAGAAAAGATCTGGTCAGGCCCAGCATGGCCGCCATGGCTTTCACCAACACCGGATATGTGCCGATCGGGCTTATCGTGGCGCTCTCCTTTTCCCGCGTCTTTTCAAACCTGGGATATGACGACGTCAGGTCCGGTACAGGGATCGTCGCGCTTTACTTAGTGGTCTTCTCTCCTTTGCTTTGGCTGATTGGCTACAATCTTATCGCCTTCTCTTCGCTCAAAGAGCTCCAGCTGAAGAAGTGCCTGACGCCGCCGCTCATCACGGCCTTTGTTACGCTTGTTTTAGCTTTCACTCCCCTGCACAAGCTTTTCATAAGTCCGGAGGCGCCTTTGCAGTTTGTATTCGCCGCGGCCAGCATGTTCGGCGACGCCACCGCGCCGTGCGCGCTTCTGCTTTTGGGCGCCAACCTTGCCAGCGCCTCTGACCGCGAGAAGATCTCGCCGGTCTTCCTCATGCATTTTTCTTTCGCCAAGTATATCGTCGTTCCTTTGATTTCGGTGCTCTTTTTTGTGCTTATCGTAAGGGCCGGCTTTTTGCATGTGACGCCTCTTTTGGCTTTGATAATCATTCTTGAAGGCGCCATGCCTCCCGGGCTGAACCTCATCATAATCTGCCAGAACACCAAGAAGCACCTTCCTTTCATGACTTCGCTTCTGTTCTGGAATTATCTCATCGCCCTCCCGTTCTTGATAATCTGGCTCTACGCAGCCTACTATTTTTTAAACAACTCCACATTCTTAAATCAATGAAAAAGCTCCTTTTGTTCATGCTTGTTTTCGCTGGCTTTGTCAGCGCCGACCCCGGTCCCATTTATCTTCTTAAGGCGACCATTGACCCATCTAAGCCTACGGTTTCCGCCGCTTGCGAAAACGTTCCCGCGACCATAGACGGCACGGCGCTCTACCTTGCCGCGCCCATGACTAACTTCACGCCGGAAGAGCTCGCCGAACTGCCCAGTCTCGGCGTGCGCGTGGACGGCTTCGTTTTCCCCAACGCCTACATCATTGAAGTCGAGAAGGCGAAATTAAGCGACCTCAAAGCGCGCTTTGAGTTCTCTTACCTCGGGCCGTACCTGCCGGAATACAAAATGACTTTCCCCGACAGCGTGGCCAGTGAGGGGTTAGAGAAGCCTTTCCAGGTCCTGATCGGCGCCGTTAAAGCTGATTACAGGAAAGTGATCACCGAGAAACTGGAAGCGATGGGAATCAGTGAATACGAACTGACGCCCGGCAATTTCGAACCGAGCGTCATAGCTTCCGTAACGACGGGCCAGGCAACGGAGCTGGCCGATCTTCCGGAAGTCCGCTTCATCGAGGAATACGAGATCCCCATGCCGGAGTGCAACGACGTCAGGTCCGAACCGATGGCGAACGTCGATTATCTGCACATGGAAGGCTTCCGCGGCGAAGGGCAGATGATCTGCATCCAGGACACCGGCCTTGACAACGGCAGGATCGCGGACATGAACCCGGACTACACCAGCCACGACAGGCAGATCATCGGCCGCTGCACGACCTGGGTAGCCAACCAGAGGGGTACTTACGACGACTGGAGCGACGCCGGCAGCCACGGCAGCCACGTGACCGGCTGCGCCCTCGGCAACGGCGAAATGTCTGACGGCCTTTACCGCGGCATGGCGCCCGACGCCTCGCTTTACGTGCTCTGCGCCGGATCAAGTGGCGGCGGCATTTTGTCCGGCACGGACGAAGACTACGAGATCATGTACCAGGCCGGCGCCCGCATCATGAACTGCAGTTTCGGGAGCGGCCGCGGCGGACGTTACTATTCCAGCGCCCGCACCGACGACAGGTTGATGTGGGATCACAGCGACTTTTTGATCTGCCATTCCGCCGGCAACTACAACGACTGCCCGGAGGAACCGACCTCCCAGCTCAACGACCAGGCGGCCGCCAAGAGCACCATCGTGGTCGGCGCCTCTGAAAAGAGCGGCTATTACGACGGCGTCCATCAGGGCCTGGCCGGCTACTCCAGCCGCGGCCCCTGCGCCGACGGCCGCATGAAACCCGACGTGGTCATCCCCGGTTCCGGCATCATGGCCGCCGGCTACGGCGGACAGCAGACGCGTGACAGGGACAAATACTATTACAGTGCTGGCGGCACCTCCATGAGTTCGCCCTTGGCGGCCGGCTGCTGCGCCGTCATCAGGGAATACCTGCAAAAAGTAAGAGGCGTGGAGAATCCCCGCGGCTCGCTTACCAAAGCGATCATGATCGCCGGCTGCCGCACGCTCTATCCCGGCCAGTATCCCGATTTCGACGAAGTGGCGAACTTCAGGCCCAACTACATGGAAGGCCACGGCCACGTCAATCTGAGGGAAAGCTTAACGCCGGCTAACGGAAAGATGGATTTCTTCGAATGCTCTCTGAGAAGGACAGGAGACGCGGCCACCAACACCTTTGAGAAGCCCGCCGACTGCGACCTGACGGTCTCCCTGGCCTGGAGCGACTATCCCGGCACTTCCGGCGCCGAGAAAGCCATCGTCAACGACCTCGACCTTTACGTCGTCTCTCCCAGCGGCACCGTTTACAACCGCGGCAATCACCTTGACACCACCGAAATCCTGCACCTCGGAAATTGCGAAGCCGGCACCTACAAAGTGATCGTCAAAGCCGCCACCATCATGAACGGCCCCCAGGTCGGCAGCGTCGCTTTCACTTACGGAACGAGCCAGCGCAACCCCGAGCTCGCGCTTGCCAATGAACCGCAGTTCGAAATGGGCAAGACCAGCTGCAAAATAGTTCTGACCAACCTGCAGGAAAACTGCACGCTGGAATTTTCGGCTTCCTTCAACAAGAACTATGAAAAGGTCTTCTCCTTCTCCAGGACTTCCGGTCAATTTGAGAAGTATATGACCATCATTTTGTACGCCGACCTTTCGAAAGCCACCAGCGCGTATCCGTTCTGCGAATTCATGATCAACGGCGGCCAGGGCGGCGCGGTCACAAGGACGATCGGCGTGCCTGTGGGCGGCGAGGAAGGATACACGCTCTTCGCCTCCCGCTTCGAGGGAACTGACGCCGGCTCAGTCGCCGAAAAGGACGTGGCTGTGGCTGAGCAGGGCGGAACGGGCGAAAACATCACCTTCATCGATCCCATCTATATCGACACGGTCTTCGAGGAAGACTTCGAAAGCTACGAGGCGAACGTTTCCGTGATCGGCCAGAACGGCTGGACTCTGGCCGCCGGCCTCTCCACCAACGGCACGACCATGGTGAAAACGGGCGGCCCCGACGGGAAGTATCTTGACATCTCCCGCATCAACTCTTCTTACTGCCCGCACTACAAGATCAGCGGACTGACCAGCAAATGGAGCGAAGCCTACGATCACAGCTATCTGAAGTTCAGCTTCAAGGCCAAGGTCTGGGGCACCGCCGACAAGTCCTTCTCCTTATGGACTCCGACGGTGGGCGAACTTTTCTTCACCAAGTACGGCCGCAAATACGTCATAAGGTCCGGATCCACGGAAGGCAATCATCCGCAGTACCGCTCGAAGACAAGGCTTGTTGAGGACGAGTGGACGGACGTGGAACTCTGGGTGGAAGTCGACAACGACATGACCAAGCACACCCTGAGAAGAGTTAAGATCGGCGACACGGTCGAAGACTGCTACGGCCCGACCGGTTCCGCCGGCAACAACGACTACTTCACCATCCTGCGTTTTTACCAGTTCGGCAACGGCGGTTTCGCTTTCGATGATCTTAAGATCGAGCGCTGGTATTCCAACGAAAGCAGGGAACAGGTGCTGACGCTTGACGGCGAGCCCGACGCCACATCTACGGAAGACGAAGCGGGCGTCTATTTCAAAGCCCGCATGCCGGAAACGCACGCCGAAGACCATGACTTCATCTTCGACTCTACGCTGCGCATTTCTGGCGACGGCGCCAAAGTGATAGTGGGCCAGGACCCCTTGAGCAGACAGTTCCAAAGCGAACTGCGCTGCGAAGGCGGAGTGGTCAAACTCTATCTGACCGACTTGGCTTCGAGCCCCCAGCTTATAACCGACACCGTGCCGCAGGGCGAATTCTTCCGCTACGGCTACAGGATCAACACCGACGCCGGCAAGAAGACCTTGAAGCGCGTCTTCTTCGGCGACAAGGTCTATACCGTGGACAAGCCCATCGACGGCCAGAAAGTCGTCTCCGGCGGCGCAATTGAAGACATGCGCATCTATCTGCCGAAAGACGGCAGCAAGCTCGACGTCGCCAACCTCAACATTAGAACGGAAGCCTTCGAGACGCCGAAGCTTTTCGTCTGCTCCCGCTCCTTCAACTTAGGCGAAGAATTCATGGAGTGGCCGCTGACCAACAGCTACGCTACGGAAAGCATAACCTTCACCGCCAGGATAACGGAAGGCGCCGACAAGTTCAGCGTCGAACCCGAGAACGGCACTTTCAACGACGTCTGCAACCTTAAGATCACCGGCCCTGAAAACAGAGTGAGGGCGACGTACCTCTGGGGCACGGTCGAGATCGACGCCGGCGCGGCCGGCAGGAAGACCATGCGCTTCGGCTGCCCCTCCGGCTGTGATGAAAACGGCTACGTCCTCTACAAGTCCGCTTTCGACAGCTACCCCGAAGGAACCGCGATGGAAGACGTCGAGGCGAACTGGAAATGCGAGAACAGCACGACCGCCGCTACCGGCCAATACAAAGGCAGAGGCTTTGTCAGAGTGACCAAGGCGCGCAACTCCTCGCTGCCCATTACCGAGCAGGGCGCTTTCTGCCAGGTCGGCCTGCCCGAAGGCATGATCGACGATTTGCCTCTGACCATAACTTGCCAGCTCAGGTTCCCGGAAGAATTCAAGGGTTACTTCTACCACACTCAGGACGAACCTCACAGGCAGTTCCAGAGCGCCTTCACGACGACCTCTGCCGGCGGGCAGAAGTACGTCAAAGTCACGCTTACCGACTATCTGAGGAACACCGGCCTCTTCACCAACAAGACGCCCCTGGGTTCTTTCTTTGACTACTCCTTCGAGATCTCCTTCACCAACAGCGTGAAGTACCTCGACACCATCACCTTCGCCGACACGACGAAGGACGAGGGGCGCAAGATCACCGGCACGAAGATCAGCGAGTCCGACGGTGTGGATAGTCTCTGCTTCAAGCTGACCTACGACGGCACTTACGTGGACATTCGCGACCTGACCGTCTCCATTGGCCCGTACATTCCGGAACCCGGAACGCTTGTTTTGATTCTGGCGCTCCTTGGGCTTCCTTGTCTGAGAAAGTATCTTTTGATATAATCTCCGGAGTTTTTTATTTAAATTATTCTCATCTAGGGGAAATATATGGCCGAACAACTCAACGAGTTCTTAGAAAAGATCCAGAAGGAAGCCGTGGGCAAAGCCGCGGAGCAAGCTGAACAGAAGCTTAACGCCGCTAAAGCGGAAGCGGATAAGATCGTCTCCGACGCGAGAGCGGAAGCGGACAGGATCATTGCCGACGCGGAAGCCAAGGCGAAACAGTTTGCCGAAAACGGCGAGAAGACGCTGCGCTTCGCTTCCAGGGACGTCCTCACCTACACGCGCCAGGAACTTGAGAATCTTCTGAAGAAAGTCTTCGCCGAAAAAGCCGCGGAAGTCTTGAAGCTTGAGGACATCAAGCCGATCATTCTGAAGCTGGCCGGTAGCTGCGAAGGCGACGTTGTGATCGAAGTTCCGGAAGGCAGCGACGTCGAGAAACTCGAGAAGTATTTTCTTAGCGAACTGGCCGGCAAAGCCAAGGGCGGCGTGAAAGTCTGCCCTGTCAAGGGCCTGAAAGCCGGCGCGTCCGTCGTTTCCGTGAACGGCGACCTGAAGATCGAACTCACCGACGAAACGCTGGTGGAGCTTCTCAGTTCCCAGCTCTCGCCTAAACTTGCCGCGGTCCTGAGAGACTAAGACAATGGGAAATTACTACACTTTCGTCTGTTCTCTTCCTTATCTGAATTTCGAGGGCGAACCGCCTATGTCGCCCGACGAGTTCATTGAGAGAGCCACGCCCTGGCTCACGGAAGAAGAACTGAAAGCGCTGACAAACGCCGACGCCAATTTTGACGTTGCCGCCGAATGGGCGCTCTGGGAGCGATCCTTCAGGAGCGCGGTGGCGCAGGTCAGGGCCGCCAAGCTTGGAAAAGAATTCCAAGTTGACAGGCTAAAGACCGACGTCATGGACGGCGCCACAAGGCAGGGGATAGCGGAGCTCTACAAGACCGGCGAGCCCTTGAAGATAGAAAGAGGCCTGGACCTCCTGAGCTTCTCGCGCCTCGACGAAATGAGCGCCGGGCACTTCTTCGACTACACGGTAGTTTTCTGCTACTTCAAGAAATTAATGATCCTCTGGCGCTGGAAATGCCTCGACGACCTGAAAGGGCAAGAGGTGCTTAAAGAT
>Ga0310690_10008112_pt1 | contig 13390 bp, 8 predicted proteins | sample AusTroGonzalo_MG_2_FD_207661 | JGI IMG/M metagenome (GOLD analysis project Ga0310690, IMG submission 207661) | Bovine rumen microbial communities from tropical cattle in Woodstock, Queensland, Australia - Gonzalo_04 (v2) (version 2) | ecosystem: Host-associated > Mammals > Digestive system >... | reverse complement strand
CGTCACGGCCGCTGTCGCCGTCTCCCCGGCCGGTCCGGGCGTTTCTGCCGTTTCCACCACCGCTGTGGGCGCGGGGCTGGGCGTGGGTGTCTCGGTCGGAGCGGCCGCGTTCTGCACCGCCAGCGCCAGTGTCGCCGACAAGTAAATCAGCAGGGTCCTCATTAAATTCATCCGTGCCACTCCTCTGTCCCTTGGTTTATCCGCTGTCAGATTATTATATCAAACCCTGTCTCTGATGACAATAGATGTTTTGTATGGTAAAATCGTTTCTGTTGAAATCCCGCGGCGCCTGTATGCCGATGACTGAACTGGAGCGTATATGGAACACCTTGAAGCGACCATCGAGGGCACCGTCTTCCGGAACCCGGAAAACGGCTATTCCGTCATCACCGTCCGCGCCGGCCGGTCAGAGCACACCGTCATCGGCACCCTGCCGGAACTCAGCCCCGGCGAGCAGGCGGTCTTCACTGGTGAATGGACCGAGCACCGGACCTACGGCCGCCAGTTCCGCTGCGCCTCCTGTGAGCTGAAAATTCCCACCACGCTCCTGGGAATTGAGCGCTTTCTCGGCAGCGGCCTGATCCGCGGCGTCGGCCCTTCCACCGCGGCCCTGATCGTCGCCGCCTTCGGCGGGGATACCCTCGCCGTCCTTTCCGAGCATCCGGAGCGCCTGAGTGAAATCCGCGGCATCGGGCCAAAGCGCGCCGCTATGATCGGCGAAAGCTTCCGGGAGCAGCAGAGTGCCCGCCGGGCGCTGATTTTTCTCCAGTCCTACGGCATTCCTCCCGCCTTGGCGGTCCGGATCAGCCGTCATTACGGCGACAGTACCCCGGAGATTGTCCGGGAAAACCCGTACCGCCTCTGCGACGATCTGGAAGGCGTCGGTTTCAAAACTGCGGACCGCATCGGTCTGTCCCTGGGCATCCCGGCGGACAGCGAGAACCGTATCCGTTGCGCTATGACCTATGTTCTCCGGGACGCTGCCGCCTCCTCCGGCCATATTTATCTGCCGGAGGACGAGCTGTGCACCGCATCCTCCGCCCTGCTTTCCGTTCCCCTCCCTCTCTGTCAGCAGGCGCTGCGCGGCCTGCTCGTTTCCGGCGCGCTCCGGTCCGAGTCGGACGATTCCGGTCCCCGCCGGATCTATCTGCCTTACTATCTCCGTGCGGAGCAGGAGGTCGCTCTCCTGCTCCGGCGCCTGATGGCCGCGTCCGGGCCGAGCCGGCAGAGCGGCGTTTCACGCGCCATCTCGCTTTTTGAAAAGCGGCGGCAGATCTCCTTTTCCCCTACCCAGCGCAGGGCGATCGCCGGCGCGCTGGAAAACGGTGTCTTTGTCATAACCGGCGGGCCGGGCACAGGCAAAACCACGATCATCAACTGCGTTCTGGAGCTGCTCTCCCGTGAAAACAAAACCCTGCTGTGCGCCCCGACCGGCCGCGCCGCCAAACGAATGAGCGAGGCCACCGGCGCGGAGGCGCGCACCATCCACCGCCTGCTGGAATACAGCGGGGAGCAGGGAGTCTTCACCCGCGCGGAGAACAATCCCCTGGAAGCGGACTGTATCATTGCGGACGAAACCTCCATGATCGATCTTCTGCTGATGCGTGCCCTGCTCCGGGCCCTCCGTCCCGGCACCCGGCTGATCCTCGTCGGGGACGCGGACCAGCTGCCCAGCGTCGGCCCCGGGAACGTCCTGGGGGATATCCTCGACAGCGGTGAAATTCCCTGCGCGCGCCTGACGGAAATATACCGCCAGAGCGGCCAGAGCCATATCGTCCTGAACGCGCATCTGATCAACAGCGGAAAAATGCCCCTGCTCAACGAAAAAGGAACTGATTTCTTTTTCGAGCGCAAAACATCCCTGGCCGAGGCGGCCCAAAGCATCACCGCCCTGGCTTCTTCCCGTCTGCCCGGATACCTGGGCTGGGCGGAGCGGGACTGGCTTTTTCTCTCCGCCCGGAATATCCAGGTGCTAGCCCCCTCCCGCAAGGGAGAATGCGGCGTCGCGAGCCTCAATCCCCGTCTCCAGGAGATCCTCAATCCCCCCGCTCCCGGCAAGCCCCAGTTCCTCTGGGGGGAGACGCTCTTCCGTCTGGGGGACAAGGTCATCCAGACCCGGAATGACTACCGGCTTCCCTGGCGGCGGACCTCCGCCGGCGGCGAGGAGGAAGGGGCCGGCGTCTTCAACGGGGATGTGGGTTTCATTACGGATGTGGATCCGGAAAACCATCTGCTGACCGTCCTCTTTGACGAGGAGCGCGAGGCCGTCTACGAGTCCGGGGACCTGGATGATCTGGAACTGGCCTACTGCCTCAGTGTGCATAAAGCCCAGGGCAGCGAGTTCCCGGTGGTTGTCATGCCCGTAACGCCCGGCCCGGCCATGCTTCTGACCCGCAATCTGCTCTATACCGCCCTGACCCGGGCCCGGAACCTGGTGGTCCTGGTCGGCACCGAAAACGTCATCCGCCGCATGGTGGAAAACGATCATGTGATCCGCCGCTGCACCACGCTCTCCCGGCGGCTGATTGAAACCCGGGAGCTGGTCAGATGAGCCCGCGCCCTTTCGAGTCCTGGCTCTACGGCAGATGGGGCCCCCTGGAAAAGGCCCTTGCCTCCCGGGTGAAGGATATGATCTGGCCCGAGGGCGCTTTCTGCTGCGCCTGCGGCCGGGCGACCGGCGGCGGTGCCCTCTGCGCCGCCTGCCGGGACTCCCTGCGGTATGACGGCCTTGCCTTTTCCTGGATCCGCTCCGACCCGCGGCCGGATCTTCCCGCCTGGTCCCTTCGCCCGCACGACGGAATTCACCGCCGGCTGGTTCTTCAACTCAAATACGGCGCGGACGCCCGCGCCGCCGGCCTCCTTGCCGAACTGCTGCTTCCCCTGCCGCCGGATGTCTCTTTCCCGCCCGGTACCGTCGTGACCTGGGTCACCATGCCTGAGTCCCGCCGCCGCGACAGGGCCGTCGATCACGGCCGCCTGCTGGCGGAAGCCTTTGCGGACAAACTTTCCCTGCCCTGCCGCCAGCTGCTGCTCCGGCGGGACCGTCACGAAAAGCGCCAGGTCAGCCTCGGCGCGGACGCCCGCGCCGCCAACCTGGCCGGGGCTTTCCGGCCGAAGGAGGCCATCCGCTTCCCCGTCCTTCTTGTGGATGATGTCCGCACCACCGGCACAACGCTCTGCCGCTGCGCGGACGCACTGCGGGAGGGCGGCGCCCCGCAGGTTTTCGCCCTCACCGTGACCGCTCGCGGCAAAGCGCTTTGACCGCCTGAATTTCATTGACATACAGGTCCTTTTGGCAGTATGATATATGTTGGTCTGTCGCGCGGATACGGATCTTCCGTTATTTTGCCCCGGACCCGTAATTCCAAGTGCTGAATTATGAATTCTGATTGGATCCGGAGGATTCCCGTGCTTGAATGTATTGTAACCAAATTTGGCGGCAGTTCGCTGGCCAACGATGAACAGTTCCGCAAGGTGCGCAGCATCCTGGAGCTGGAGCCGACCCGCCGTTACCTGGTCCCGAGCGCTCCCGGAAAGCGCTTCGGGGAGGACGATAAAGTCACCGACCTGCTCTACCGGTGCCATGCCCTCGCTTCTGAGAACAAACCTTTCGGGGAGTTTTTTGCCCGTATCCGGGACCGCTACCTGTCCATCGCCCAGGGGCTGCACCTGAAGGTGGATATCGCCGCGAAACTGGACGAGGTGGAAAAGGGGATTGCCGGCGGCATGGGCCGGGACTGGTGTGCCAGCCGGGGTGAGTATCTCTGCGGCATCCTCATGGCCGATTACCTGGGCTGGCGTTTTGTGGACGCCGCCGACGGCATCGTCTTCCATGAGGACGGAACCCTGAATGACGAACTGACCCAGGAAAGGCTTTCCGCGGCCCTCAGGGGCGGCGAGTCCGCGGTCGTGCCCGGTTTTTACGGTGCGAAAGAAAGCGGTGAAGTCTGCACCTTCTCCCGGGGCGGCAGCGATATCACCGGTGCCCTCGTGGCCCGGGCGGTGGGTGCCGACGTCTATGAGAACTGGACCGACGTATCCGGTTTCCTGATGGCGGATCCCCGGATCATCGACGGCCCCGCGGAAATCTCCTCCATTACCTATAAGGAACTGCGGGAGCTGAGCCATATGGGTGCTTCCGTCCTGCATGAGGACGCGATGTTCCCGGTGCACAAGGCCGGCATCCCCACCAACATCCGCAACACCAACAAACCCTATCATCCCGGAACGATGATCAGCAAAAACGCCCCCAACGAGATCTCCGTTCCCACCATTACCGGAATTGCCGGCCACAAGGGATACAGCGTCATTTCCGTGGAAAAGAATATGATGAACAGCGAGGTCGGTTTCGGCCGCAAGGTGCTGCAGGTGCTGGAAAAGTACGGCGTTTCCTTTGAGCATATGCCCACCGGCATCGACAGCATGTGCGTCGTCGTCGAAAGCACCTCCCTGGATCCCCACCGCGTGGAAATTCTCCGGGAAATTGAGCAGCTGGTTGAGGGAAGCGGCGGCGTTTCCGTCAGCGACAACATGTCCATCATTGCCACCGTCGGTCGGGGCATGGTGCATAACTGCGGCACAGCCGCCCGTCTGTTCTCCGCCATGAGCCGTGCCCGCATCAACGTGCGGATGATCGACCAGGGTTCCAGTGAGCTGAGCATCATTGTCGGCGTGAATGACAGCGATTTCGAGGCGACCATTCACGCGATCTACCACGAGTTTGTTGGCTGAAACCTCCCGGTTTCAGCCTATTTTGGTAACTGTTCAGTCATGCAGGCGAACATCCTGGCAGTGAGCGGCTGAACGGTTGCCTGTTCTAAAGGGAAAGGAGGCACGGTTGCGGATGAAGGTCCTCGTAACCGGAGCCGCGGGCCGGATCGGCCGGGATACAGTCAGCATGCTGGAAGCCCGGGGGTTCGACTGCCGCGGCGTTGACATTCAGGATTTTGACGTGACCGACGGCGAAGCGGTCAAAGCCTTCGTCCGGTCTTACCGTCCCTCCGCCATCGTCCACTGCGCGGCCTACAGCGACGCGGACAGGGCTGAGTCACAGCCTGAAATCTGCGCCGCTGTCAACGGCATGGGAACCGTCAACGTGGTCCGCGCCGCCCTGGGCGTCGGCGCGAAACTGGTTTATCTCTCCTCAGACCAGGTCTTTCCCGGCACGGGGGAGGAGCCGTACAAAACCGATGACCGCTGCGACCCCCTGAACGTCTACGGCATGAGTATGGTACAGGGCGAGGACGCCGTCCGTTCCCTGATGACCAGGTATTTTATCCTGCGGACCGGCTGGGTCTTCGGAGGCACCGGCTGTGATTTTGTTCGCGACACGCTGCGCCTTGGCGCGGAGAAAAAAGAAATCCGCGTGGCCGGTGACCAGATCGGATCCCCTACCTACACGAAGGATCTGGCCCGCGTGATCTGCGATTTTCTGCCCACCGGGAAATACGGCATCTGGCACGTCCGGAACGAAGGCTTCCTGTCCCGGTGCGATTTTGCCAGAATGATTATCAAAAAGGCCGGCCTGCGCTGCCGGGTGCTGCCGGTTTCCACGTCGGAGTATCCGAAAGGCGCGAAAAGGCCGTTGAACGCGCGCCTCGACGGTTCCGCCCTGGCCGGAGCAGGTATCGCTCCCATGCCCCCGGTGGAAGACGCGCTGGACCGGTATCTGAAAGATGAAAATCATCACGGAGCAAACGGAGGCCGTCCATGCACAGCGAACGTATCCCCGTAAAGCGTCTTTACGGGGAAGCTTTTTTCCGGAAGCTGTTTACAGGCCTCATGTTTGTGCTCCTGCTGGAGTTTCTCTTAAGAATGGCCTTCTATAACGGAAACGGCACGGCACCCCTGTGGGTGACCGCCCTGCGGTTCGCGGCCGCTTCCCTGGGCGTCCTCCTCACAAGGAAGCGGAGGGACCGCGTTTTCTGCCTGATGTTTCTTTTTGTCCTGTGGATCGGATTCCGCGCGCTGGTCCGCGGCCGGGAGGCCTTTCACTGGTCCGTGCTGAAGTCCCTCGTCGATATCTTCTGGGCTTTCGGCGGCTGTTACTCTCTGGCCCTGGTCCTCTCCGGCTCCCAGGCCCGGCGTTTCCTTTTTTCTTTCGGCTGCGTCTGGACCGCGGCCATGCTTTTTGTCGCCGTATTGGGAATCCACGCCGCCTGGATGCGGGCAGTCATCCCGAACCTGAGCGGCACCTGTGCCATCCGGCTCTGGGGGGAGGCGGACCAGGCCAGGCTGAACCTGGTCTACGGTTCCACGCTCTCCGGTGAACTGATGGCCGTTTCCGCTCTGATTGCCCTGCTTCTCGCGCTGGGCGTCCGCCGCAAGGCGGTCCGGGTGCTGTTTATCCTTTCTGTTTTTCCGATGCTGCTCGCCCTCTGCCTTACCGACAGCAGGACCGCGCAGATTAATTTTTCCGCCGGCCTCGCCGCGCTTTCCGGTATTGCGCTGTGGAGCCGTCCCGGCTTGCGTTCCGCTGTACCGGGCGCAGCCTGCGAAGCCCCCGGCAGTTCCGGGCACCGCGGCGGTCTTTCCCGGGTGCTCCCGGCCCTCGCCGCCGCGGCGCTTGTTTTTGCCGTCTCCCTCTTCCTCCTGCGGCAGGTGAACCCCTTCTTCGACCAATTAAAGCATGCCAGCCAGTCCTGGCCCATCCTCCGTTCCGGCGCCCTGTCCGACGACGGGCAGATTCTTATGTCAAACCGGGATCTCTGGGGGGAAAGCGCCCTGACCGGCCGGGAGGAAATCTGGAAAGCGGTTCTGAAGTATCTCCGGACCCATCCGCGCTATCTGCTGATCGGCAAGTCCATCCTGAATCCGATGGACGATATCAACCGTCTGGGCCTGATTTCCTTCCAGGCGTCCCATTGCCACAGTATTCTCCTGCAGGTACTGCTGGAAAGCGGCCTTCCGGGCCTGATCCTGCTGCTGCTGATCGTCCGGGAGTTCGGAAAGCGGATCCTCCTGCTGGCCGGAAACCGGTCTCTCCCGCGCTGGCAGCGCTGCTTTCCCGCGCTGATCGTTGCCATCTGCGTCGGGGAACTGGCCGAGTGCTTTACCCTGATCAGTTTCTCCTGCCTTCCGTTCCTGGCTTTCCTGAATCTCTCCGCCGGCTGTGTTTCCGCCGGCTGCGGCGCGCCTGAAGCGAACCTGTCCCTGGCCGGACTGTGTCTCCGGATCAGCAGGGCCTTTGCCTGCCTTCGGAAGGCCTGCGCCTGCCTCGCGCGGCTTGTCCGCCGGTACCGCCCCGGCCTGATCGCGGCCCTGTTCGTCCTGTGCCTGCTCCTGCCCCGCGGAAACCGGCCCGACTGCCCCGTCCTGCGTCAGGATGATTTTGACGATCCCGTCAGGGATCTGTACTATACCTGCGGGGATCCCTCCTGCGAAACCCACGGCGGTTTCCATACCGTGAAGTCCTCCGGCTGCGGCGCCTGCGCCGTTGTAAACGCGGCCCGCTACATGACCGGGGAAGCGGTGGATATTCATGATGTTGCGGCCTTTGTCCGGGAAAACGGCCAGTATATCGTCCATCAGGGCAGCAAGGGATCCCTGTACCAGACCTGGGCTGAGCTGGAAGGGCCGCACCTGGGCATCCGGTATGTCGGCCACGCGGAAACCATTGAGGAAACCGCCGGATACCTGAAGCAGGGCTGTGTCGCCATCGCCTGCGCCGCCAACACGAAAGGCGGCGGTCACATTCTGGTCCTTGCCGATTACTGCGAATCCTCCGGCCGCTTCCTGATTCTGGATTCCGCGGGCAACTATCCCGGCTGGAGCCGTTCCTTTGCTTCCTGGCAGGCCATTCCGGAAGGCCGTCCGGAACATAATCCGGATATCCTCCTGTATTCCTTCTGGATCTGGTCCGCCGGCGATGTCAGCTATTACGGAAGCTGATATACATCCGTTCACAAAACGCTTTGCCGGGGCAGACTGACCGGCTCAATGCCTGATTCACTGAACGATCCGATCCCGAGGTGTATAAAATGAGCGCTTTTCGCCGCCTGCTCCGGCCGTATTCGGCCCTTTCCCGGAAAAACAGGGCCGGCCTGGCTTTGGTCAGCCTGGTTTTCGGCCTGCTGAACGCGGCGGGAAACGCGATGTACGCCGCCGATCATCTGCCCTCCGCCCCGGCGGATCTCCTGAGGTTCGCGCTCCTGGCGCTGGGTTCTTCGGTGCTTTTTTATTTTTTCGCCGCTCTTCTCCTGTATGTCCTTTCGGGTCTTCTTCTCTCTCCCCGGGCCGGAAAAACGTGCGGTCCGGCAAAAAAAGGCCGCGGAATATTCTGGGCGGCCTTTTCAGTCATCCTGCTGGGCTGGCTTCCCTGGATTGTCGCCTATTATCCCTGCAGCGCCGATTATGATGTCTATTCCCCGATCTCGCAGTATCTGAACCTTATCCCCCGCTCCAACAGCTTCCCCTGGTTCTACTCCACTGTTGTCGGTTTTTTCTACTCCGTCGGAAAAACCCTGGGGGACAAAAACATCGGCCTCTTCCTTCATATCGCAGTCCGCGCTCCGCTCATGGCCGCGGTTTACGCCCATCTGGTTTCAAAGCTCAGTCTCCGTGGCGTCCGGACCGGCGTCCTCTGGGCTGTTACGCTGTTCTACGCCTTTGTCCCCGTCTGGGGCGCCTACGCGAAGCATGCTTTCAAGGACACCCTCAGCGCCGCCCTCTTCTGCTGGTATATCGTCTGTACAGTGGATGCCGCGGACGCCCTGCGTTCCGGTGACGGCGGTCTGAAGCCCTTCGCGCTCCAGGCCGCGGCGTCGCTGATGATCTGCCTTTTCCGTAACAACTGTATCCTGATCTGCGCGCCGGTGACCCTGCTGCTGCTCGTCTCCCTGTTCCGGCGGCCCGCCTTCCGGGGGCGGAGGATGCGGATCTGCGCGGTTTGCCTTTCAGGCCTTCTGCTTTTTGGCGGTTATCAGCTGTATATCCGGAAAGCGGAGAATGTCGCCCCCGGCTCCCCCCGCAGTGCCCTGACCGTCCTTTTTCAGCAGACCGCCCGGACGGTCCGGGACGAGGAGGAGCGTATCTCGGAGGAGGACCGGGCCGTCCTTTCCGCTGCCTTTGATTATCCGCGGCTCGGCGCCGCTTATGACCCGGTGCTGTCCGATCCGGTCAAGGCCCTCTACACCGGGGGTGAGGAGACCTTCCGGGCTTATCTCCGGGCTTGGGCGCGCATGGCGGTCCGGCATCCCCGGCCGTACCTGGAAGCAGCCCTTTCCCAGGGCTACGGTTACTATGCCTTTACGCCGGACCAGCCCGAGCACGCCGGAAACTGGAACTGCGGCATGACCATCTTCAACTGGGTGAAGGACAGCCGTTTCGATTCCTCCCTGACCGGCGATTACACGGACGCCTCCGGGCCTGTCCGTCAGCTGCTGGAGGACTGGGCCGACCTGTGGCACAGGCTTCCCCTGCTCGGCTTTCTGGATGATATGCCCCTCTACACCTGGTTTATCGTCTGCGCCGGCCTCCTGATGATGTGGCGGAAGCAGCAGCTCAGCCTCATCCCGGTTCTGGCCTGCCTTCTGAACGTCCTGCTTTGCTGCTGTTCCCCGGTCAACGACTGTTTCCGTTACTTCGCCCCGGTGGCCGCCGCCGCCCCGGCCTGCCTGCTTCTGCCGTTTTCCCTTTCCTCCCCCGGCGAAAGCACGGCCCTGGCCCGTTCATAGCCCGGCCCCGCTGCTCTCTATCCCGTTCATCCTCAGGCCTTTCAGGAAGTCCTCCGGCAGGGGCGCCTGAAAGGTCATTTCTTTCCTTGTCCGCGGATGCGAAAACCTCAGGCTGTACGCGTGCAGCATCAGGCACGGCACCTTTACACCCTTCTCATATCCATACAGTTCATCCCCGCATACCGGATGCTGGATACTCCGCAGATGAACCCGGATCTGGTGCGTCCGTCCGGTCAGGATCCGCACGTCCAGCAGCGTGCATGCCGCGCCTTCCGCCAGTACCTTCCACCGGGTCAGCGCCGGCCGTCCCTCCGGATCCACCGCCATCTTTTTCCGGTCGCGCCTGCTCCGGCCGATCGGCGCGTCGATCTCGCCCTCCGTTTCCCTGAACCGGCCCTCCGCCAGGGCCCGGTAATGCTTCTCGATCTCCCTGTCCTTCAGCATCCGGCTCAGTTCCTCCTGGCTCTCGTCGTTCTTGGCTACCAGCATCAGGCCGCTGGTTTCCTTGTCCAGCCGGTGTACGATTCCCGGCCGCAGCTCCCCGCCGATCCCCCCGAGGGAATCCAGCCTTCCCAGCAGCGCGTTCACCAGCGTTCCGTCCGGATGCCCCGCCGCCGGATGGACTACCATTCCCCGGGGCTTGATTACCACGGCCAGATCCCCGTCCTCATACAGGATCTCCAGAGGGATATCCTCCGCCCGGGGCGCCGCCTCCCGGGGCGCGGGCACGGTCAGGACCACCTCCTGCCCTTCCGCCGGTTTCGTCCCGGCCTTCCGGCATTCCTTCCCGCCGGCAAGGCACAGTCCTTCCTCCATCAGCGCCGCCACCCGGGACCGGCTCAGCCCCGTCACCTCGCTCAGCAGCACGTCCAGCCGCCGCCCGTCAGCTGCCGCCCTGTATTCCGTCCCTTCCGCCATACTCAAGCTCCCGAATCCATTCGTTCTTTATTGTCCGTTTTCCAGTCCCCCGGCCTGAACAGCAGGCTGATCATAACCATCGCGCACCCGATCGTCAGGCAGCTGTCCGCGATGTTGAACACCGGAAAACGGACAAACAGCGTTTCGATCATATCCGGCACAAACCCCCGGATCAGCCTGTCCAGCATATTGCCCGCCGCGCCGCCCGCCATCAGCGCCAGCCCCGCTGTCGGAAAAAGCGTAAACTCCTTCTTCCGCAGCCAGAAAAAACCGCCGATAATCAGCGCCATGCTCAGCGCCCCGACTGCCCGGGGATACCCGCTCAGCATCGAAAAGGCGATCCCCCGGTTTTCCGCGTACCTGAGGCCGACCACCCCGGGTATCAACGTGATTCCCTCGCCGGGAATCCCGCCGGCCAGTTCCTTCGTGACCCGGTCCAGCACCAGAGCCGCCGCCACCGTGATCCGGAATACCTTCTTCCTGTCCGCACCCATCCGCCGCCTGTTCCTCCGTGCTTACTGTACCTGAAGCGCCTCTTCCCGCGCTTTCTTTTCTTCCTCCAGTTCGCTGATCCTCCTGACCAGCTTATCCGTCACCTTCAGCGCCTCGCCCAGAAGCGCGGCTTCCTGCATATCAGGCGCCTTCAGGATCATCCGGGCCGGCGCCCGGGCGCTGAGGGCGAGCCGCCCGTCGGTCTCGGAAATGGCCTGCAGCAGAAGTGCCGCGTCCGGCACATAACGCTCATCCAGCTTCATGCTCAGCCCTTCCTTGCCCCGCGTCACCTGGCTCACGCCCAGCCGGTTGCACATCGCCCGCAGCCGGCTGACGTCCAGCAGCGTTTCCGCAGCCGCCGGCAGTGCGCCGTAGCGGTCCAGCAGTTCATCCGTCACGTCCGCCCTGTCCTCATCTGTCACAATGGAGGCGATCCGCTTGTACATTTCCATCCGCTGCTTCTCGTCCGCCACGTATTCCGGCGGCAGATAAGCGTCCACCCGCAAATCCACCCGGGTCTCAAGCTCCCGTTCGGTCGGCCTGCCCTGGGCTTCGTTCAGCGTCTCCTCCATCAGCTTGCAGTACATGTCATACCCGACCGTGGCCAGATGTCCGTGCTGTTCCGGGCCGAGAATGTTCCCGGCCCCGCGGATCTCCAGGTCCCGCATTGCGATCCGGAATCCCGCCCCGAACTCCGTAAACTCCCTGATAGCCGTCAGGCGCTGCTGCGCCGTTTCCGTCAGGATATGGTCCGTCCTCACCGTGAAATACGCGTAGGCCTGCCGGTTGCTCCGGCCGACCCGGCCCCGCAGCTGGTACAGCTGGCTCAGCCCGAACCGTTCCGCGTCGTATACGATCAGCGTGTTCGCGTTCGGCACGTCCAGCCCGTTCTCGATAATTGTCGTGCAAAGCAGCACATTGTGGTTTCCGTTATAGAAGTCCATCATCACGTCTTCCAGCTGGTGCTCCCGCATCTGCCCGTGGGCCACGCCGACGCGCGCCTCCGGTACCAGCGCCCGCAGCCGCTCGTAGAAGCTGCCGATACTCCGCACCCGGTTGTACAGGAAATACACCTGTCCGCCCCGGCTGAGCTCCCGCAGGATCGCGTCCCGGATCAGCGCGTCGGAGTATTCCGTCACCACCGTCTGCACCGGAATCCGTTCCTCCGGCGGCGTCTCCAGCACGCTCATGTCCCGTATTCCCGTCATGGACATGTGCAGTGTCCTCGGGATCGGCGTCGCGCTCAGCGTCAGCACGTCCACCTGCCGCTTCATGTTTTTGATAATCTCCTTGTGCGCTACGCCGAACCGCTGTTCCTCGTCCACAATCAGAAGCCCCAGATCCCGGAATTTCACATCCTTCCCCAGCAGCCGGTGCGTCCCGACGATCAGGTCGATGTCCCCCGCGGCCAGCCGCGCAATTACCTCGCGCTGCTCCGCCGCCGTCCGGAACCGGCTCAGGAAGTCCACTTTCGCCCCCGTGTGCCGGAAGCGTTTCACGATCGTGTTATAGTGCTGCTGCACCAGGATCGTCGTCGGCGCCAGCAATGCCACCTGCTTGTTGTCCGCGATGGCCTTGAAGGCGGCCCTCAGGCTCACCTCCGTCTTTCCGTAGCCCACGTCGCCACAAAGCAGCCGGTCCATGTTCCGGTCGCTTTCCATATCCTCCCGGATTTCCCGCACGCTCTGCTCCTGGTCCGGCGTCAGTTCCCACGGAAACTCGTCCTCAAACTCCCGCTGCCACGCGCTGTCCGGGCTGAAGGCGTGGCCGGTGTTCCGGGTCCGCTCCGCGTACAGCGCCTTCAGGTCGAAGGCCAGGGTCTTCAGGCTTTCCTTGACCTTTCCCTTCTGCCTCGCCCATTCGCCGCCGCCCAGCCTGTTCAGCTTCGGGGCCTGGTTCGGGTTGCCGATGTACCGCTGCACCCGTTCCAGCTGTTCCACCGGCACATACAGTTTGTCGTTCCCGCCGTACTGGATCAGCAGATAGTCGTGCCAGCATCCCTCGCTCTGGATACGTGTGATTCCCTGGTAGATCCCGACGCCGTGATCCTCATGTACCACGTAGTCGCCTGTCTTCAGGTCCGTAAAAGTGGAAATCCGCTCCCCGGAATGCTTCCGGCTTTTGCTCTTCCGGTATCCCTCGCCCCAGATGTCCGCGTCGGACACCACTGCCGTTCCGAGGCAGTCCTCCTTCCCCCGGATCACAAACCCGCCGCTCAGTGTGATCGGCAGGATGGCCGCCTCCCCGGGCCCGGGAGCCGCGCCCGCCGCGGCGGATTCCGGCATTTCGCTGAACACCGCTTTTTC
>Ga0310690_10008111_pt1 | contig 13392 bp, 11 predicted proteins | sample AusTroGonzalo_MG_2_FD_207661 | JGI IMG/M metagenome (GOLD analysis project Ga0310690, IMG submission 207661) | Bovine rumen microbial communities from tropical cattle in Woodstock, Queensland, Australia - Gonzalo_04 (v2) (version 2) | ecosystem: Host-associated > Mammals > Digestive system >... | reverse complement strand
CTCTTCTTTCAGAGGCATATCCTTGGTATTTGCGTTGGCATTTGGGGATGGATATTGGCAAAAATGTGGTGATTGCTAGAACAGTTCATCTTGATAAGAACATTAACCCTAAAGGAATTCATGTTGGAGATAATACGTGGCTCCTTAGGAATGCAATGGTTCTTGCACATGACTATTGTCGTGGTAAAGATGGCACAGGAAAACGATATGAAACCTATATTGGCCAGAATTGTGTGGTTGGAGTCAATTCAATAATCCTACCTGGAGTTATAATTGGAGATCATTGTGTCGTCGCAGCTGGAGCTGTGGTCACAAAAGATGTTCCTTCTCATTGCCTCGTGGCAGGTAATCCTGCAAAGGTACAAAAAACAGATATAGAGGTCAGTGATAAAGGACAAATCCTGAATTACGGTAACCGAGTGATGGATGAAACAGGCATTTAAAAGCCATTTCCAAAGGGCTATTATGAATATATGCGTCAAGAATACGGTGATTATATGTAGTTGCCTCCAATAGAGAGTAGACATCCCGTGACTGATAACATTGTTTATTATGATCCAAATACTTGTTATAAAGAGTATAAAGGAATTTATTATTGTAAAAAAAAGTGTGCTTCTTTGCTTTTAATTATTAATGAGTTGTAATTCATTATTTTATAATCAAATGAAAAAGATTGTTCTAGTGGTCATTATGTGCCTTGGTTTTTCCAATATTCAGGCGCAAGAGAGTAATAAAAGCGAGTCTAACTTCCATCTGGGAGTAGATCTTCAAACCAAGTACATTTGGCGTGGTATGGAAATGATGACGATAGACGCCGCACCGGTAGTATTCCCAAGCATTAACTATTCTAATAATGGCTTTTTTGCCTACGTGATGGGAGGCTATTCTGTGAATGGAATGTACAGTGAGGTGGATATGGGGCTTTGCTATACCTATAAGTGGATTACTATAGGAGTTAATGATTATTACTATCCTACAACAACTACTCCTCAGGATCAGTATTTCAATTTTAAAAATTCTGAAACAGGGCATTGGCTGGAAGGTGCACTAACCATTGCTCCTGAAACAATTCCTGTTTCTCTGACGGTGAGCAATTTCTTCTATGGAGCAGATAAAAACTTAGAGGGAAAGCAGGCTTATTCAACATACACAGAATTAGGTGGTCATTACGACTTTCTCAACGATCATAGTCTCTCTTTGACTTTGGGGGCGGCCCTCAACAAAAGCTGCTATAACGGATACGATCACAACTTTGGCATATGTAATGTTGAACTGAAATACACTTATAACGTTTCTATCAATGAGTTTTCATTGCCCCTCAGTGTAGCCTATATCATCAACCCCGTTTACGAAAAGTCACACGTCAATTTTACGGCATCGTTTGCCTTTTGATCGCTAGTACATGAATGCAATTATTCTAGCGGCGGGGACATCCTCCCGCCTTGCACCTCTTTCTTACGAAAAGCCAAAGGGCTTGCTGAAAGTAAAAGGAGAAATTCTGATAGAACGCCAAATCCGCCAATTACAGGATGCCGGTATTACCGACATTATTGTAGTGGTAGGCTATATGGCGAAGCTTTTTGATTATCTAAAGGATAAGTTTGGCGTAAAGATTGTCCTAAATGAAGATTATAGCAGGTATAATAATACCTCATCTATTATTCGGGTCATTGATTTATTGGAAGATACTTATATTTGCTCTTCAGATAATTATTTCCCAAATAATGTCTTTGCACAAAAACCGAAAAATAGTTATTACTCTGCCCTCTATGCATGTGGAGAGACTGGAGAGTATTGTCTTACCATTGATGAGGAAGATAATATTACCGAAGTAAAGGTAGGAGGGGCTGATGCCTGGTATATGATTGGTCATGTGTTCTTCAACAAAGAGTTCTCGGAAAAGTTCCGGGCAATCATGAAGAAAGAATATGATCGTGGTGAAACTCGTCTTGGCTATTGGGAGGACGTTTACCTTCGTTATATCAACGAACTTCCTCCTATGAAGATTCATAGGTATCAACCTCATGATATTGAAGAGTTTGATTCCTTAGACGAACTAAGGGCATTTGATGAAGAATACATTAACAATACAGGATGTGTCATTTTTCACAATATCTGTGATGTTCTAAAGTGTAAGGAAGGGGATATATGTGATATCGTGGTCTTGAAGAAAGGCATGACGAATGCTTCCTTTGCTTTTACTTGCAAAAAGGATGGTCGCAAATATGTATACCGTCATCCAGGCAAGGGAACAGAGGAATTCATCAGCAGAGATAGTGAGTATTTCTCAATGCAGGTTGCAAAGGAATTGAAGCTTGATAAGACTTTTATCTATATGCATCCTACAGAGGGGTGGAAGATTTCTTATTATGTAGAGAACGCACGCATCCTTGACTATCATAATGAGAAAGAGATGGCACAGGCAATGGCTATCATGAGCGACTTGCATAAAGCCAATGTTCAGTCTAAATTTGCATATAGATTATGGGATCAGGCAACGGACTTTCTGCATAAGATACAAAAGCTTCATAAGGACGACACATCTGATTTCTATAAACTTCATGACAAGATAGAAAAGCTTTATAAATATGCACAGAAAGACGGATGGCCCGAATGTTTGAATCATTGTGATACCTTAGCAGCCAATTTCCTTATTAGTGAAGATGGAGAAATGACCTTGATTGATTGGGAGTATTCTGGTCAAGGTGATACAGCACAGGACTTAGGTTCTTTCATTGCTTGCTCCGATCTGTCATACGAGGAGGCTTTATCAGCCATTCAAAAATATGTTGGTCATGAACCAACAAAAGAAGAGCTCAGACATTATCTTGCTTACACTGCGATTGCTTCATATTGCTGGTGGCTCTGGGCTATATTCTCAGAGGCGAATGGCGTTGATACTGGTGATTTTCTTAAACTTTGGCATGATTACTCCTACTTGTATTTCAACAAAGCAATCGCTTTGTACGAAAAACAAGGTATGTCAACAGCTGTAATTTTAGCTGCACGCCAGGAGAAAGATTCAGATATTCCTTATCCTTTGATGTCTTTTGATGGGGAAAGCAATCTGATTGATAGAACAATTTCGATACTCAGAGACTTGAACTACACAAATATTATCATCGTCGCTGGATTCAAATCCGAATTATTTGAAAAGTATAAAAGCGATGATGTGACGGTTGTTGTCAACAAAGACTATGAGTTTACTGGATCAATGGCTTCTCTGTCGATAGCCTATGACTGTGTTAAAGAGGATTTCTTGTTGTTGGAGGGTGATACATTCTATGAAAGAATTGTATTGGAACAGCTAACAGCAATACAACATCCAATTTGTTTTTCTGTAACTGAGGAAACTGGTAGTGGCGATGAGTGTTACGTGGAATTGAAGGCGGGATTTGTTAAGAAGTTAACCAAAGACCGTCACCGCGTGTGCAGAATAGAAGGGGAAATGATTGGTGCGACCAAAATTTCACGCCAAGCTTATAAAGCAATGGTATCATTGTATTCAGAGAGTACTAATCCATTGCTTAGCTATGAATATCTTTTAATGGATGTTACCGAGGTTTTGGACAGACCTTATATTAGCTTTAAGAATTTGATTTGGGGTGATGTAGATTCGCAAGAAGATTTCAAGAATTTGAAGAATGTCATCTACAGAAAACTATGCCGAAAGGAGAACCCGTTTGATAAGGAGAATCTTTTAATGCACCTTTCTGAGATTTTCCCTGAAGTGGATGTATCAAAAGCTAAAGTGACTCAGATAGGTGGAATGAGCAATAAAAACTTTAGAATTGACCTTAATGACAATAGTTATGTGCTCAGGGTGCCTGGCAATGGTTCAGACGGCATGGTAGATCGATCATTTGAGGAGTTCAACTCAATTGAAGGTAGTAAACTGGGCATAAACCCCCCAGTAAGGTATTTCAATACAAAAACCGGAATTAAGCTGGTTGATTATGTCGAGGATGCAGAAACTCTGAATGCGGCTACTATCCAAAGACATGAGAATATGAAAAAAATAGCGAAGATTTATCGCAAATTACATTATTCTCATGTGCGTTTCAAGAACGAGTTCAATATTTTCCGCGAAATTGAAAAGTATGATGTACTTTTGGATAAAGCGGGAGCAACAATGTATGAAGGATGGGAGGAAGTAAGGGAGCAGGTTATGGCTCTTGAGACAAGACTAAATAATCTGGGCGTTGATCTCCATCCTTGTCATAACGACGCCGTTCCAGAGAATTTCCTTAAAGCAAAAGATGGTACAGTCTATCTTATCGATTGGGAGTATTCAGGAATGAATGATCCTATGGCCGATTTTGCAGCGTTATTCCTAGAAAGCGAATTCTCGTCGGAGAATCAAGATTTCGTTCTTACTCAGTATTTCGATGGTTCCATACCTGAGAATGCCTATGAAAAAATTATGTGCTATCAAATCCTTTGGGACTACCTATGGGCACAGTGGACAGTTATTAAAGAAGCCAAAGGTGATGATTTTGGAACCTATGGGAACGACCGTTATCAGAGAGCAATTAGGCAATTAAAAACTTTAATTATTTAACAATTATGGCAGTAGTAATGAATGCCCGTAAAGGTTATTACGGAGGTATTATGGCAGGCGCTACATGGGGCCTGGATGCAGTTTTATTGGGTGTGGTAATGGTATTGGCACCCTTTGTTGAAAATCCTATCCTTTTGGCAGCAGGAGGAGTAATATGTAGCGCTTTGCATGATATAATAGCAGCAATTTGGCTATATATTTATATGGGAGCCAAGGGCAGATTAAAAGAACTAAAACCTGCGTTAAAAACAAAAGATGGTCTTTTTTGCGCCCTTGGTGCATTGCTAGGAGGTCCATTGGCTATGACCACCTACACTTTGGCCATTGCGGTTGGTGGAGCTGCCTTGACGACGAGTGTATCCGCAATATATCCACTATTAGGCACCGCATTGGCTGTTTGGATATTAAAGGAAAAGACTGGAATGCAAACTTGGCTGGGCATCCTTATATGTATTGTTGGTGTTGTTATCATAGGTTGGACGCCTTCAGGGGATGGAGACGTAAATGTTACGTTAGGTATTATTTTTGCGCTTGTTACAGCCATTGGCTGGGCATCGGAAGGCGTAGTTTGTGGCTATGGCATGAAGGCTGGCATTGTTGATCCGGAATTGGGCCTTCTGGTTCGGTACACCACTTCGGCACTTGTATATCTGTTAGTTGTGGCTCCTATCTTTGCCGGTGGTTTTGGCTTAGCTTTCCAAGGATTTGCAGCAGTGTTTTCTTATGCTCCTTGTTGGATCTTATTGGCAATAACAGCTGCTATCGGTATGTATTCTTTCCTTTGCTGGTACACAGCTATTGATAATATCGGAGCCGCAAAAGCGCTTTGTTTGAATGTTACTTATGCATTTTGGGGAGTGTTCTTCTCCTTTATTCTGTCAAAGTTCTTCCCCCAGTACTTCTCTGGTGCACTCTCATGGTATATTGTAGTAGGAGCATTGCTAATTCTTTGTGGAGTAACAATGGCTACATTATATAAGCCAAAGAAACAGAAAGAAGAGAAATCTGTTTTATAATAAAATGTATAAACATTTCTTTAAACGTTGTTTGAGTTTTCTGGGGGCGTTGTTGGCGTTGATACTGATAGGGTGGCTAATTGTCATCGTGGCCATCATTCTGCATTTTGCCAACAAAGGGGCAGGGGCTTTCTTCCTGCAAGAACGCCCTGGAAAAAATGCCAAGATATACAAGGTTATCAAATTCAAGACAATGACGGATGAACGAGATGCCGAGGGCAATTTATTGCCGGATGCACAACGACTAACGAAGGTCGGAAAGATTGTCCGTTCGTTGTCTATCGATGAGCTTCCACAGCTAGTTAACATTCTAAAAGGGGACATGTCCTTTATTGGCCCTAGGCCACTACTGGTGGAATACTTGTCTCTATATTCGTCAGAGCAGATGCGCCGACATGAGGTGCGCCCAGGCATTAGCGGATGGGCACAGGTGAACGGACGTAATACCATTACTTTTACCAAACAGTTTGAGTATGATGTGTATTACGTGGACCACCTTACGTTCTGGCTTGATGCCAGAATCTTTTTCATGACCATTATCAAAGTATTCAAGCGCGAAGGGATTAGCGAAGAGGGACAAGCCACGAGAGAGGCATTTAATGGTAGTAATTGATATTCAGAAAAAGAATATTTTCCCTATTTATCATTTAGTGAAATCTCGTTTGTAGTTTTTTTAATACTAGCAATTCGATGGATTCGTTGGTTTCGGTAATAATGCCTGCCTATAATGCTTCATTGTTTATTGGTGAAGCCATTCGGTCTGTCATTAACCAAACGTATCGTGACTGGGAACTGATAATCGTTGATGATTGCTCAACGGATAATAGGAATAGTAGACCGATATCTCAATGAATCATACTGAGCAATATTTACACTTCCTACGCTATTGTGTTGCAGAGGAGACTCTCGCTGACGAGATGTGGCTGGATATGGACTGGGAAGGATTGTATGATTTCTCAGTAAAACAGGCTATTACTGGTGTTGTGTTCAGTGGAATAGAACAACTGGGAAAGGAAGCTGGCATCCCGAAAAAACTGCTGATACGCTGGTATGTAGAGAGCGAACAGATTCGACGTAGAAATAGTCTGTTGGATCAGGTTGCCGTGGAGGTATATCAAAAGTTTGTTGAGGATGGTTTCCGCAGTTGCATTTTAAAAGGGCAGGGTAATGCAAGGATGTACAAAGACCCGGGCTTGCGCACACCAGGAGATATTGACATATGGATAGAGGGCTCAAGAAAAGAGATTCTTGAATATGTAAGAAAAAGCTCCCCTAAAGCCCATTTCCAATACCATCATGTTGATTACCCTCCAGTGAGGGGAGTGAAAATAGAGGTGCATTTTATTCCGTCGTTCTTCAATAACCCGATACGGAACAAGCGAATGCAACGTTTTTTTAAGCAGCATGCCGATGAACAGTTCAATCATTTCTGTAAGTTGTCCGGCGAGGGGCTTGTGTCTGTGCCTACAGATAGTTTCAATTGCGTTTACCAGTTGGCCCATATCATGCGTCACCTGCTTGATGAAGGTATAGGACTGCGACAGTTGTTGGACTATTACTACTTGCTGAATAATGGCATGACTGAGGAAGATCGTTTACACGCGGTTGAGTCGATACAGCGTCTGGGAATGGAGAAGTTTGCCGCCGCAGTCATGTATGTGTTGCAAAGGCTTTTTGGTTTGGAGGAGAATCTTATGCTTGTTTTTCCAGACGATCGACTTGGTCGGGTTGTTCTCGATGAGATTCTGCATACAGGAAACTTTGGCCAACATGAAGACCGCTTTGCACATCATTCGAATACAGGACGTGGCTTCGCTTTAACTTGGATGCAGAGGATGCCTCGGCTAGTACGCTACTTCCCTGCCGAGACATTGTGGAGACCATTATTCTTGGTTTGGCATTTCTTTTGGAAAATGCGTCACAAATAAATGAACGACTTAGTATCAGTCATCACACCGGCATACAATAGTGCCCGATATATCGGTGAGACTATCTGCAGTGTGCTCTCACAGACCTACGAGCAGTGGGAGATGATTGTTGTGGACGATGGATCTGAAGATGAGACTGCCAGTGTGGTGACAGGATTTGACGAAAAACGCATCCGCTGCATCAGACATTCTGAAAAACGCGGAGTGGCTGAGGCCCGCAACACTGCACTTAGGTACGCCCGTGGTCGTTGGATAGCGTTCCTCGATAGTGACGACTTATGGGAGCCTCAGAAGTTGGAGCGCCAGTTGGACTTCATGCAGGAACACGGGTACGGTTTCTCATATACGAACTATATAGAAGTGGATGAGGCAGCTCAGCCTACAGGTCGGCTTGTTACTGGCCCTCGACATATTGGAAAGCGTCTCATGTACGGTTATTGTTGGCCGGGTTGTCTTACAGTGATGTATGATACACAGCTAACAGGTCTGATACAAACCGCTGACATCAATATTACCGATGACTATGCCATTTGGCTGAAAGTTGTGCAAAAGGCAGATTGTTACCTACTCAGCGAAACCCTCGGGCGTCACCGCTGTCGTTCTGGATCGCTCAGTCACCGGAGTGTTTTCTACAAGACAGCCTGTCACTATCGACTGTTCAGGTGCGTGGAAGGACATAACGCAATAGTAGCTATTGGCATGACCTTTGTGAATCTGGTGATGGGGTTGATGAAGAAAATACTATACGTGAAGAAAGTATGACGTTGAAGTTCGTTTTCGACCGACTGGTGTCAGCGATGGGATTATTATTTCTGTCGCCCTTGCTGGTAATCATCGCTTTGTATCTACGTTTGGTACTCCCTAAAGGAAAAATCCTTTTCCGTCAGCAACGAGTGGGACGATATGGACGATTGTTCACCATATATAAGTTTCGAACAATGGAACAGGATGCTAATGGCACGATGCGTGTTATTAATGCAGCAGCCTTTCTTCGCAGGACTAAGATGGACGAGCTTCCCGAGTTATGGAATGTGCTATGCGGAGATATGAGTTTCGTAGGACCACGTCCCGACGTACCTGGCTATGCTGATAATCTGACTAATAGCGACAGGGACATCCTTCTGCTTAGACCAGGTATTACTGGTCCTGCCACGATGAAATATAGAGACGAAGAGACATTATTGGCTGCACAGAATAATCCACAGGAGTATAACGATACTGTTATTTGGCCAGACAAGGTGCGCATCAACCTGTATTATCTGCATCATTACTCGTTTTGGAAAGATCTGCAGATGATTGTATACACTCTATTGGGCAGAAAGATGGAGTACGGCGGAGAGATGATTTGAAGATGATAAGACATGTAAAGACGAAATGAACAAACAGAACGATTTACAGCATTTCCTCTTGACCCGCTTCAATATTCTGCTATGGAAGAAAGACAAGAATGGCGACCCGGTAAGGACCACAAAATGGCTGGAACACAGATTCTCCCTCTTTGAACGATATTGTTTGCCATCTGTGAAAGGGCAGACATGTCAGGACTTCGAGTGGATTGTACTGTTTGATAGCTTAACTCCAGAAGAATTCAAGAGTAAGATAGATGACTATAAACAAATCTGCCCGCAACTGATACCTGTTTTTGTAGAGCCTGAGAATGGGCGCCATTTTGCACGGATTTTCAGAGAACAGATTTTGGCGCGGATGAGAGCAAAACGTGTGGTTACAACATATCTTGACAATGACGATGCGCTGAATGTTAGGTTTGTGGAAGATTTGCAAAACAGGGCTTCCCTAGCGGAAAATGGTACTTTTATCAATTATAATGACGGCTATCAGTTTTATGAAGATCATAAGTACATGTTGAAAATACATTATCCGAGGAATCATTTTGTGAGTGTTGTGGAAGGCCAGGATGATGTTAAGGGTATTTTCGGATATGGCAGTCATTATTATATTGACACCATTGAAGGGGTAAGGATAGAGAATATCAAACAACAGCCTATGTGGTGTGAAGTTGTACATGAAAAAAACATGATTAATGATGCAAACTTTATTATTGGGACAAAAATGATAAAGGACGCCAATCGGTTGAGATGTGATTTTTCCATTAACGAAACCGTTAATTATAGCATGGCAATTTATGCATTCAGGTTTTTGCCAAGATACTTTAAAACTTTTGTAAAGAGAGCTAAAGACCGTTTGATTGGAAAAAAGTGGTAGTAGGACTAGCGGTTAACGGTTAACGGTTAGTGGTTAGCGGTTAGTGGTTAGCGGTGAAGGTTGAATTTGTTGTAAATAGGATTTTCACTTCAAGGACTTACATCCTTTCGACGGATGAGGCTGAAGGTGTATGGCTCGTTGACTGTGGCGATATGGATAAGGTGCTGGAGATGATAGGGCACCGTTCTATCAAAGGGGTGTTGCTTTCTCATGCTCACTATGACCATATCTATGGCTTGCCTCAGTTGATGTCTCTATTTCCGGATGCTATTATTTACACCAATGCGTTCGGGAAGGAGGCCTTGGCGAATGATAGGATTAATATGTCCCGCTATCATGAGGATCCGATAATCGTCTCTTCTGAAAAGGTCTTGATATGTGAGGAAGGGGCTGTCATTCCCCTATTTGATGGGGTGGAGGCTGTCGTTTATGAAACGCCTGGACATAATCCTTCGTGCCTGACATTTGACATAGAAAACTATCTGTTTACTGGTGATGCTTTTATCCCCGGCGTTGCCGTGGTAACGAATCTTCCCAAAGGGGATAAGGCGTTAGCAGAGCAATCGTTAAAACGAATACAACTTCTGGCTTCGGATAAAACGGTTTGTCCAGGGCATGAAGTGATGGGGTAGCGATGAACGATAGCGATAGCGATGGCGATGATGAATAAAACGATAGCGATGGCGATGGCGATAGCGAATAAAACGATGGCGATAGCGATGAAGTTTAGTGGTTTAGTGTGAAGTTGAATACAATATAATAATATGGCAGAAAGAAAAAGAATATACTTGTGCTTAGCACACATGAGTGAGAGCGGTTTGGAGCAAAAATACATAAAGGAGGCCTTCGACACTAACTGGGTTGTGCCGTTGGGACCGAATGTGAATGGCTTCGAAAAGGATTTGGAAGTTTTTTGCGGACAAGATAAGCGTGTCGTGGCACTTTCTGCGGGAACAGCGGCGGTGCATTTGGCTCTCATTGCCTGTGGCGTGAAGGCTGGGGATGAGGTAATCGTGCAGTCATTCACGTTCTGCGCTTCGTCGCATCCTATCACATATCTTGGGGCAACGCCCGTGTTTGTGGATTCGGAGAAAGAGACCTGGAACATGGATCCGGAACTGCTTGAGGCGGCCATTAAGGACCGTATTGCTAAGACGGGAAAGAAACCGAAGGCGATTGTTCCTGTGGCACTCTATGGTATGCCGTATCGCATTGATGAAATCATGGCAATTGCCAATAAATACGACATCCCTGTCATCGAGGATGCTGCCGAGGGCTTTGGCTCGCGTTTCAACGGACAGATGCTGGGCACATTCGGCAAGTATGGCGTGCTGTCATTCAATGGTAATAAGATGATTACTACCTCCGGTGGTGGGGCGCTCATCTGCAATGGTGAAGCCTCTCCTAAATCCTCCCCTAAAGGGAAGGACTTGGGAATTCATACGGCGGATAAGATGTGGTATGGACTGCTGAAGGAATTTGCTGAGGAGAATAGGAATAAGCCTACTGAAGCAGAATCTATACTGTGGGAAGCCTTGAAAGGAAAAGGCATTGGTGAAAAATTCCGTCGGCAGCATATCATTGATGATTTCATCGTGGACTTCTTTTGTGCAGACAAAGCCCTGACCCTTGAAATAGACGGGGGCTACCACCATTATCCTCCTCAGATGAAGTCAGATGTTGAACGTACCGAAGCTTTATCGAGACTCGGTTATATTGAAATAAGATTTAGCAACGAAGAGGTACTGGGTGATATTGATGGCGTACTACAAAAGATATTGAACTTCTGTAACGCTCTGCCAAGTAAGAAGTCTCACCCTTTAGGGGGAGATTTAGAGGGGGCTGATGAACAGTGGCGAGAAATCATGATGTATGCCACGCAGTACAGGGAGAGCTATCCTTACTACCAGCATGAGAAGATTGGCTTTAACTACCGAATGTCAAATATCTGCGCTGGTATTGGCCGCGGACAGATGACGATTGTCGACGAGCACATCGCTCATCATAAGCACGTCCAGGCTTTATATGAACAATTATTACAGGACGTAGAGGGAATAACCGTTCATAAACAGCCCAAAGCCTCTCCCCAGCCCTCCCCTGAAGGGAAGGGGGCCTTGCAGTCTCACCCTTTAGGGGGAGATACAGAGGGGGCTTTGCAGTCTCACCCTTTAGGGGGAGATTTAGAGGGGGCTTACGATAGCAATTACTGGCTATGTACGATAACTCTTGACCCAGACTTGAAGATCAAAGGCCAGGAGAATGCCTACAAGACAGTGGTACAGGGCGCCGTGGGTGGCGCTGCAGGCGTCATCCATGTGGCGGATTCTGCTACGACGGATTGCCAGCCCAATGACAATGTGGAAGCCTTGCGCGTGTTCATGGATGCTGCCGGCATCGAGGCTCGTCCCGTCTGGAAACCCATGCATAAGCAGCCAGTGTATAAGAATGCTCCGGCCTACGTAAATGGAGTGAGCGAAGCCATTTTCAAAGTGGGCATGTGCCTTCCTGCCGGCCCCTACGTCTCCGACGACGATGTGAAGTACATCGTTGAGACCATCAAGGCTGCGATATTATAATTGATAGTTAAGAATTAAGAGTTAAGAAAAACCAACAGCGGCTATATGCTTCGTAGGAAGTGTATAGCCGCTGTTGTTATTATGGAAAACGTTATCTGAAAATAACAAATTTTTTTAAAAAACGTTTTTTTGAGATAACGAAATATGGTCGTTAGTGAATAATAATGATTAGTAATTAATAATCTATTGCTGACGATAGAATGAAAATGTTTAAATTGTGCTTTCATTCCTTCATATCCTTCAAAGTGATTGGTTATAATCCTATTAATAATGAAAGATTGTGAAGGATAGTGAAGGATTTTGTGGGGAAAGCACAATATCTTGACTATAACCCCTCACTTTTCTTTGACGAGGTGCTCGTTGCCATGGGAGGTGTGGCGATGGAGGAGGAGGGGATTGTGGGCGAGGAAGCGGCCAAAACGGTTGATGCCGTTGGCTGGCAGGGTGGAGCCGACGCGGTGGCGCAAGTATTCATAGATGGCCGTGGTGGTCATCCACTGGCCTTCGCTTTCGTCGAGAGCGGGTTCGAAGTACTCGTTGAAGTACTCAATAGCGGGTGGCGTGAGTGTGAACTGGCGGTTGTAGGCAATGATTTCGTGCACGTCCGTTTCGTCGAACCAGTAACGCTCGTGATTCAATACGGCTGTGACGGCCTGGGCGTAAAGCTGGTCGTAGTTGATGCGGTAGCTGACGTTGATGCTTCCCTTCAGCGGAAGGATGATGAAGCGTCGGCTGCCAGTAGGGTCACTCAGCAGATTCATCTCGTTGGCTGTGCCGATGAACGATGCACGACGAGGAAATACCTCCACATGACGGCCATAGGGTCGCTTGATTTTCACCGAAGGCAGTTGGACGAGGTTCTTCAGGAAGCCCTCCTGAATGCCGGGTGATATCTGGTTGAACTCATCGAGATTGATGAGCAGGAACTGATGCATGGCCTGAAGCACCTGTTTCTTTTCCGAAAGGAGGAGGTTGTCGCAATAGGCCCATTGCAGATGATCGGGCACGAGACGACGGCAGAAGGTCGATTTGTTGTCGCCCTGTGGCGATACGAGCAGTAGTACCGTGGAGTTTCCGTAGCTGCGGAG
>Ga0310690_10008110_pt1 | contig 13392 bp, 3 predicted proteins | sample AusTroGonzalo_MG_2_FD_207661 | JGI IMG/M metagenome (GOLD analysis project Ga0310690, IMG submission 207661) | Bovine rumen microbial communities from tropical cattle in Woodstock, Queensland, Australia - Gonzalo_04 (v2) (version 2) | ecosystem: Host-associated > Mammals > Digestive system >... | reverse complement strand
GGATGGCATCAATAGTTAAATCACCGTCTTTTCGCTTCCGTTTAATCCAATGCCGAAGATCTTCCCCCTCGACGCATTCCATGATAAGGTAGTAATTCCCGGTGGCGTTGTCTTTTTCCAGATTTTTGCTGATTGCAATGTTCTGATGCACCAACCGAGAAACGAGTTGGAAGTTTTCCTTGACATCCTCCATCTCCGTGGTGTTGTGGGAGAGCTCAGGAGGCAAGGCCTTCAACGCGATCTCAATCCCTGCAATCTCGTCAAAACACTTATAGACAACACCCATGCCACCCTGACCGAGTTCGGTCAGGACCTTATACCGACTGAGTATCAAATCGCCCGTTCCAAATCGCCCGTCCGTTTTACGTTCCCCTTTGCCAGGCATCGTCTTATCTAAATCGGCATCGCCCTCATAGTATTGCCTCGGCGGAATCGTTTTGTCAATGTCAAGATCTATGGGTTGCTCCCCAACAGCTGTATCCGAAGAGAATGATTCATTCAAGGACAAAAGCCCTTCTTCCGAGAGAGAAAACTTCGCTCCGCACTCACACTCGTATTTTCCCGGTTCACAGTTGTATTCGGTGTTGCATTTTGGACAGTGGATTAACATGGTTTTGTTTTGTTACCTTTACAGTCAGTGGGGGTTGTTTTGTTAGTAATTGATAGGTACTCAGTAATTCTATAGGTTTGGACGATGATAGATTAATCTCTCCCCGTTCCATTACAATAAGAACATTTTATCTTGCCACTTCCCCCACACTTTGAACAAGTGTTTGTTCCCCAAAGCAGACCTGGGGTCTCTCCTTTCCCATTACATTGATAACAGTTAACACTTCCCGTCCCAGAACAATGTTTGCAGTCAATAAAGCAGTTCAACATCAAAGCGAAAATAACAATCCCAATTATTACAGTGATTATGAACCACTTCAAGCTCCTTTTCTTTAATATTTTTTCCTGTTCCTCTTGAATCCTCTGCAACTCTTTTTTTCGATTCGGAGATGCGCATTTCAGTGCGTTCTGAAAAGCGGAGGATTCCGACAAGGGAACTTTCACATATGGCAATTGGGACACATTAGAAACATGATTGTACTTCATGCACTGTTGCAAAAACAATTCAGATGCACAATCCGTCTCCTGAAATAATTTCGACTGCTCGTCCAAAATGCGTTGCAACTTTTGTTTGCGCTCTGGCAATGCGAATCTCATTGCAACTTGGAAATTTTTATCTTCCTGTAAATTGAAATTCACTTTCTCCAATCCGTCTTCTTCGCAAATTCTATTGTCAATCATACATAACAAAAGATATAGTTCGGCATCTTCCGGCTCGAATTCAAGGATGTGTTCACAATACTCGCGAGCCTTTTCCCATTCCTGTTGCTCCATCAAGATGGAAATGCGTTTTATAGCGGCATCTCGATCTGCCATGTACTCTCTGGAAGAAATATTGGAAGATGTCTTTTCTTGATTTCGATGTGTATCGGAAATGCTCAGCCCTCCGAGTGTAGCAACGAAATCAGAACAGGAAGAGAATCGGTCCGCTGGATTTTTAGACATTGCGCGATTGAGGGCCTTCTGTGCGTGCGCTGGAACCCCTTGAAGCGGTTCTGCGGTTTCATTCAGCACGGCTTCGCGAAGGACAGAAGCATCTGTACTCTCAAACGGCAAATGCCCAGCGAGCATCTCGTATGTCATGACAGCAAGGGCATATTGATCCGCAGGCGCACCCTGTGCCCTGCCTCGCCACTGCTCCGGGGCCATATATGGAGCTGTGCCGCTCGTGCCGTGATACGCCATGCTGACACGGGTCATGCTCGTGTGAATCTGCGCGGCAAGACCAAAATCCAAAACCTTAACGTTCCCCTCGGCATCAATCATGATATTGCCGGGTTTGATGTCGCGATGAATAATTCGCTGTTCGTGTGCGTAATCAAGTGCTTCCGCCACCTGCCGGATAACGGGGAGAATCGTTTCTACTGTCAATGCGTTTTCACTGCGTTTCCATTTAATCCAGTGACGTAGGTCCTCCCCTTCGACACATTCCATAATGAGATAGTAGTTTCCTGTGGAGTTGTCTCTTTCCAGATTTTTGCTGATTGCAATGTTCTGATGCACCAACCGAGAAACGAGTTGGAAGTTTTCTTTGACTTCTTCCATTTCCATTGTGTTATGAGAGAGTTCCGGAGGCAAGGCTTTCAATGCAATTACAATCCCAGCAATTTCATCAAAGCATTTGTAGACAACGCCCATTCCTCCCTGACCGAGTTCAGACAGGACGCTATATCGCCCAAGAATCAAGTCACCCGTTCCAAATCGTCCATCCGGTTTACGCTCTCTTTTACCAGGCATTGTCTTGTCCAAATCAGCTTCGACTTCTTCCTCGTATTGCTTTGGCAGAATCGTCTTATCAAAATCAAGTTCTATGGGGGGCTCCCCAACAGCTGTATCCGAAGAGAATGATTCATTCAAGGACAAAAGTCCTTCTTCGGAGAGAGAAAATTTCGCTCCGCACTCACACTCGTATTTTCCCGGTTCACAGTTGTATTCGGTGTTACAGGATGGACAATTAATTATCACAGTTTTTTCCTTGTTCCTGGTTGCTTTTCAGAGTATTTGGGATATGGAGTGTTATTCCCCTGATTAAAAAGTCCGATTCTTATAGCCGATTGAGAGCATCTTTCGCAAGAGTATCGCCCTGATCTGCCGCTTTTTTATACCATTTGATGGCTTCGGTCAAGTTTTTCTTTATGCCATCGCCCTCCTCATAACTGCGACCAAGGAGGTATTGAGCGTCAACATTGCCCTGATCTGCCGCTTTTTTATACCATTTCACAGCTTCGGCAGGATTCTTTTTTACACCATGACCGAGAGAATACATACTACCAATCGAAACTTGAGCTTCATCATATCCCTGATTCGCTGCCATACGGTACCATTTGAGAGCTTCAGCGAAATCTTTTTTAACTATTATGCCGTTTCCATAGACATTTCCAAGCTCGTATTGGGCTTTTGCATATCCCTGATCTGCCGCTTTGCGGAGCCATTTTATCGTTTCTTTAGGGTCTTCACTTACCATTCCCATCCCGTATTGAGCACCCAAATGCCCCTGATTTGCGGCTTCACGATACCATTTTGCAGCCGTCATTTTCTCGAATCTTTCCCGATAGTATTCACCAAGCTCATATTGTGCTTCAATATCACCATTCTGAGCTTTTAAGCCAATCTCAATAATTTTTAGTTTTCTCTCAATATCATCAGATTCATACCCCTGATTCGCTGCCTTTTGATACCATTTTTTCGCTTCAGCATAGTCTTGTGCTACACCCGCACCTTCAAAAAAGTACTCGCCAAGTTTATATTGTGCATTTGCTTCCCCCTGATCTGCAGCCTTTCGATACCATTGGGCAGCTTTGACATAGTCGCCGTTGCGATCATAATTCCAGGCAACATCCGCTTGCGCCTTAGCATGTCCCTGGTCAGCAGCTTTCTGACTCCATTTTTTGCTCTCATTATATCTGAATTCGATAGAGTCTGTATTATTCCGAAGATAGTAAATGCTTAATCTATATTGAGCATCCGCGCTACCATGTTCAGCAGCCCGCGTGTACCACTTTAAGGCCTCGTTCTCATCGTTTCTCTCAGATTCATAGAATTTTCCTGTCTTGTATAGGGTTTCGCCATCAGCATCGTCTTTTTGAGCATTCAAAAGCATTTCAGCTTTTTTATATTTTTCTTTTGCCTCAAGATTGCCCTGATCTGCGGCCATGGACAACCATTTTGCCGCAAGCACATAGTCGGAGATGTAATCTCTAAAGTAATAAGAACCCAATTCATATTGTGCCTTGACGTTGCCCTGTTCAGCAGCCTGCGTGTACCATTTTATGCCCTCGCTTGAACTTAAACCATAGTGTTTTCCAAGTTCATATTGGGCTTCAACAAAACCTTGTTCCGCAGCTTTGCGCCACCACTCAACTGCTTCTCCATTGTTTTTTTCTGCCTGATAACAAAGGCCGATATTGTATTGAACTTCAACAAGCCCCTGTTCGGCGGCTTTCATGTACCATTTTCTAGCTTCAGCATAGTTCCTCGAAACACCGTTTCCATTGTAGTAACAGTTTCCAAGATTATATTGGGCTTCGGCATTACCCTGATCCGCTGCCATACGATACCATTTCATTGCCTCAGCATAGTCTACTTTTACACCTATGCCATCGTAATAGCAATGACCAAGAGCATTCTGAGCTTCAGCATATCCTTGTTCTGCAGCTTTAGTGAAGCATTTCGCGGCCTCGACATAGTTTTTCGTCATGCCATCGCCTGATTCATAAGCCAGGCCAAGATTATACAGTGTTTCAGCATCATTTGGTTGTGAAAGTGCGCCCGCTTTTTTGCTATCATCAGGCTCATGCATCCATTCCGTTTTATTTGGGATTTCAACGTATGTGGATTGGTTTTCTGTGCTCGTTTTTGTATCGTTTGCCCCGTTGGACAGTACCACCGTTGAAGGAGAAGCGGAAATGGGGAGTGTAGCCCCCCTCCCACGACTAATGAAAAACAGAACCACCAATACAACGATAAGGATGGCCGCGCAGCAAACAATGAACACGACACTCTTCTTCAGTTTGTTGTCAAAAACGCTGCCTTTTAATGACGTGCCATCATCAAAAACATCAACTATTTGTTTTGGTCCTGAGACAGGCATACCCTCCAAAGCTGATACAAAATCCAAGCACGACTCAAAGCGGTCTGCAGGTTCCTTGGACATTCCGCGTTCCAACGCCAGTTGTGTGGGCGCGGGAATATCGCAAAGAGGCTCTGCCGTTTCATTTAGCACGGCTTCCCTCAACACTGTTACATCGGTGTTTTCGAAAGGCAAGTGTCCGGCGAGCATTTCGTATGTCATGACCGCAAGCGCATATTGATCCGCAGGCGCACCCTGTGCCCTGCCTCGCCACTGTTCGGGAGCCATATAGGGCGCCGTACCGCTTGTGCCGTGATACGCCATGCTGACACGAGTCATGCTCGTGTGAATCTGCGCGGCAAGTCCAAAATCAAGAACCTTTACATGCCCGGCTTGGTCGATCATGATGTTGCCGGGCTTGATGTCTCTATGGATGATCTTCTGCTCATGTGCATAGTCAAGGGCTGCGGCCACCTGTCGAATAAGGGGAAGGATGGCATCAATAGTTAAATCACCGTCTTTTCGTTTCCGTTTAATCCAATGCCGAAGATCTTCCCCCTCGACGCATTCCATGATAAGGTAGTAATTCCCGGTTGCGTTGTCTTTTTCAAGATTTTTGCTGATTGCAATGTTCTGATGCACCAACCGAGAAACGAGTTGGAAGTTTTCCTTGACATCCTCCATCTCCGTGGTGTTGTGGGAGAGCTCAGGAGGCAAGGCCTTCAACGCGATCTCAATCCCTGCAATCTCGTCAAAACACTTATAAACTACCCCCATTCCGCCTTGCCCAAGTTCAGACAGCACTTTATACCGATTGAGGATCATATCCCCAATTTCAAAGCGACCATCCGGTTTGCGGTTACGCTTGCCTGGCATGGTCACGTCGCTTGATTCCTGCTTAAAAGTCCCATTCAGGGGCGAAATTGTCTTATCTATATCGGAATCAATGGATTGCTCGTGGGGTATCGTGTCTGGAATGGAATCATCCGAGAATAACCTTCCGTTAGAATCGACATAAAACTTCGCTCCGCACTCACATTCGTATTTCCCCGGAGTGCAGTCGTATTCGATATTACAGGTTGGGCAATGGATTATCATGATGTTCACAGGTTATAGATTTAAAATTTTTACAGATCCAGTGACCATTTTGTTGAATAATATAATCGACATAAGCTTTTTTTCAAGTGTTTCAACGCGCAAATTGGTATCATCATAACGAATTATTGCTATTGATTGGGAATAAGAACAAGACGGAAGCCGGTTGTATCTGTTTCTGTATCGCCAACCATGCCCGCCTTGAATGAAATAGGGCACTCCTGATTGAAACAACCACCTCTAACGACTCGGCGAATCCCTAACATCTTTCCGCGCAAGTAATCTTCTCTGGTATCATTCTTGTATTCATCAAGACACCATTCCCACACGTTTCCGCTCATATCGTATAGTTCAAGTTCATTCTTTTTTTTGCTCCCCACTGGATGCGTTTTCTTTTGGGAGTTCTCAGGAAACCATGCAACTTCATCAATTAAGTCGCTTCCACTGTATTGATAACCCTGACTTTTCTTCCCTCCTCGTGCTGCATATTCCCATTGTGCTTCTGTTGGCAGTGTGAATTCCCAGCCATTTGGAGCTTTCCCCATCTTATTCAATTTCGAACAAAAAGCTTTTGCATCATTCCATGATACACATTCCACCGGATAGTCATCTCCTCGAAAAGTCGATGGATTATTGTTCATCACAGCCTTCCATTGTGCCTGAGTTATTTCAGTCTGTCCGATATAAAAATCTTTATTCAGAGGGGTGAGACGGCGAAGATTATCTTTCTCCTCATCAGTGACAATCTCCGTGGAAAAAATATCCACTTTAACCATTGCCAACGAAACCCCGCTGGAAAGATCAACAATCTTGCATTGTTCCATAAAATTTTTTGCTCCTGCATGTCCTTGCCTTTCTGCCTTCCGATACCATTTCATTGCCTCGGAATAATCTTGCATTACGCCTCCAGTTCCGGCATAATAGCTGTTTCCAAGTTCATATTGGGCCTCTGCGTCACCATCCTTTGCTTTTAGATAAGTTTCGAGTATTTTGATTTTATCCTTTGCCTCGGCAAAGCCTTGTTCTGCAGCTTTCCGATACCATTCCATTGCCTGTGTTATATCTTTCTCTACACCATCTCCATTTTCATAACACTTTCCAAGGTAGAATTGCGCTTCAGCCAATTCTGGAACTTTTTGAAACCAGAGAACTGCCTCGGAAAGAAATTCTTCAACACATTCTGATTGACTCATTGTTGTAAATCTTCCGTTTCGACCGAGTTTATAGGGGAGCAAATGATCCCTTTGTTCTGCGAGATTATCTCCATCTTTAAGTTCATAAAAGATTTTTCCGAGTTCAAGCTTCGCAACTGGCACATCCTGCTCTGCGGCTCGATATAACCATCTGATGGCTTGCTCTGTATCCGGGACACATCCTAAACCATGATAAAAACATATTCCAAGATAATATTGAGCAACGGAATAACCATTCTGTGCGTTTCTCCAAAACAAATCTATTGCTTTTGAATAATCATTTTCAATGCCAGTTCCAAAGAAATAACACGTCCCAAGAAATGTTTGTTTTTCTGTGTCCAAAGTGTAACCAAATTCCTGGGCATTTTTAAAATGAATTGCAGCCGATACATAGTCTTTTGCTTCATAGGCAGCCAGGCCTTTTTTAAACTCATCTTCTCGACGAAGCCCCATGATAACAAACACAGCAGTACCAAACAGAATAAAAGTTGCAAGTATCGATATTCCGACTTTTTTCAGCTGCTTCTTTTCAGCTATCAGCAATTCCTCGTCTTTTTGTTTCTTTTCAATTTCTTCTAGTGTTGTTTCTTCATCCTTTGAAAGAGTATTATTCCTTTTATGCTCCCAAAGCGCATATTCTGTCTGTGCTTCTTGAATCTTTCGAAAAGCCTCATCTTTTCTATTATTGGTTTTGCGAAACCATTTGAGGCTCCAAATAAGGCCAAAAGGTATTCCAAAAATCAAAGCACCAGCTATCGTTATTTTGTCTGAAAACGATGATATATTTCCCCTTCTTACCTCTACTATAAGCACTGATAATATCAATGCAATCTGACACAAAATTGTACCAATAATGGTTCCCCATAACAGAACCATTTTTTTGTTTTTTGGAGTATAGCACTTTTCCCAAAGAAGCTCCATTGATATACCCAAAAACAGTCCAACAGGAATAAAATAAACAATACCGACAAGCAACAATTCAGGAATCTCTTCAGGCCAATGTATTCTCTCGTCAGCTGAAAGGTAAAGGGAAACACCTAATATAGGACTTAATAGAAGTCCTATTATGATACCTAATATCCCCCCCTTTCTTATCTGCCTAGAATTTCTCCAGATTTTTCTAATGAAAGATTCATTTTTGTTCTGTTCTTCTTGAATATGTAGAAGAACCTTCTTTTGTTCAGGAGATGCACAATCAAATGCCATTCTAAAATAGATGCTTTCCGCTAAAGAACTCTTGCATTTTGAAAGCATTGAAACATCAGAGACCTTGTTCATTTCCAGACATTTATTTATATAGAACTCATACTCTTGCAACATGGATTGTTGCTGCTCAGATTGAATGTCAATCAGTTGTTGCTTGCGTTCCGCAGGAGCAAACTTTATAGCAGTAGAGAAATACTTGTCTTCAGACAGATTGTTTTTGCATTTTAACAGCAAGCTTTCATTTGAGACTTCATGTTTTATTAGACACAACAATAGGTACAACTCAGGATTTTCGGGGTCAGAGTCTAGAAGCCGTTCACAGTATTCGCGGGACTTATCCCATTCCCCTTGCTCCATCAGAACATGGACACGCTTTAATGCTATTTCGTTGTCAGCATTTCTTTCTTTCGAAGAATCGATATTTGCTAATCTATTTGCAGCAACACATTTTGTTTTTTTCTCAGCTGTCTGTTCTCCCGCTAATGCTACCACGAAATCGCCACAGGATAAAAACCGGTTTGCTGGATTTTTTGACATTCCACGTGCAAGGGCTTGTTGCACATATTCTGGAACGCCTTGTATTGGATCAGCATTTTCATTCAGTACGGCTTCTCTCAACACAGAAACATCGACGCCGTCAAAGGGCAAATGTCCGGAAAACACTTCATATGTCATTACGGCTAAGGCATACTGGTCAGCGGCGGCGCCTTGAGTTTTGCCTCTCCATTGCTCCGGGGCCATATATGGAGCCGTGCCGCTCGTGCCGTGATACGCCATGCTGACACGGGTCATGCTCGTGTGAATCTGCGCGGCAAGTCCAAAATCAAGAACCTTTACATGTCCGGCTTGGTCGATCATGATGTTGCCAGGCTTGACATCACGATGGATGACCTTTTCTTTGTGAGCATAGTCTAAAGCGTCTGCGACCTGACGTATGACAGGGAGGATAACTTCTATCGTTAAAGAGTTTTCTTTGCGTCTTCGTTTAATCCAACGACGCAGGTCTTCCCCTTCGACACACTCCATGATGAGATAGTAATTACCAGTGGCGTTGTCTTTTTCCAAAGTCTTGCTGATTGCGATATTCTGATGTACCAATTTGGATACAAGCTGAAAATTATCTTTCACATCCTCCATCTCAATTGTATTACAGGAGAGCTCTTGAGGGATTGCTTTCAAAGCAATCACAACACCTGCGGTCTCATCAAAACATTTATAAACAATCCCCATACCGCCTTGTCCGAGTTCTGCAAGCACTTTATAACGGTCAAGTATCAAATCCCCAACCTCAAAGCGTCCGCCTGGTTTGCGATCCCGTTTGCCGGGGATAGTTACACTTGATTCTACCTCAATAAGCTCTTTTCGAGGAGGAATCGTCTTGTCAATATCCAAATCAGCAGTCTGTCCGCTGGACATAACAGGTTCCTCGATGGACAAATTCCCGTCCGAGGCTAAAGAAAACTTTGCACCACATTCGCATTCATACTTGCCAGGTTCACAGTCGTATTGGGTATTACAGGATGGACATTTTATAATCATAGTTGTTTCCTTTTATTCCCAATATCTGTTTGGGGTTGTATCATGAAATTCACAGCCAACATAACGAATTTCATATTTATGTCGGTTAGCCGAAATACTAAAAGATGTTTCATGTATGTTTTCATTGATGGCCAAGTCGCTTGAGAGCATCCTGTGCGGGGACAACTCCTTGTTTAGCTGCCTTGCGATACCATTTTTCAGCCTCGAAGACATCGTATTTGACACCATAGCCTTTCTCGTAACACTCGCCAAGTTTGAATTGCGCCTCTGCATTTCCCTTATCAGCTGCTTTGCGATACCATTTCAAAGCTTCGGAATAGTTTTTTGTTGATCTCTCATAGTTGCCAAGCTCACATTGTGCTTTTGTATGTCCCTGCTCGGCGGCTTTGCGATACCAGGTCGCAGCTTCGCTGTATTTCTTGGTTACACCGATGCCTGTTTCGTAGCATCCGCCAAGTTGATATTGGGCTTCAGCATAACCTTGTTCCGCTGCCTTGCGATACCACTTTATGGCTTCAGTTACATTTTTAGTAATGCCATTACCTGTTTCATAGCACTTGCCGAGATTAAATTGAGCTCTGGCGTGCCCTTTTTCTGCCGCCTTGCGATACCAATTCACGGCTTCGGTTATTTTTCTAGTAACTTCATCGCCAGTTTCGTAACGCCTGCCAAGACTGTACTGTGCTTCATTATCGCCGTTTTGTGCCTTCATGTGCAGTTCGGCAATTTCAAGATACTTCTTTGCCTTGGTATGGTTCTGTTCTGCTGCCTTGCGAAGCCATTTCACAGCCTCGGCATAGTCTCGCTTTAGACCGTTCCCTTCGCAGTAGCGATTACCCAGAATGTACTGTGCTTCGGCATAACCTTGTTCTGCCGCCTTGCGATACCAATTCACTGCTTCGGAATTATCTTCACTGCAAAGCCCCATATAGTATTGTGCCTCAGCATTGTTGCGGTCTTCTTTCAAAACTTTCTGGGCTAATTCAGAAAGCGTTTTCCAGTTTTCTTCCATTCTTGCTTTGCGTGCTTGGGCAAGATTATTCGCAATCTCTTTTTGTCTCTTTCTCGCTTCTTCCAGTTTTCTTTGTTCCTCCGCAGCACGCGCCTCTTCCAGTTTTCTTTGTTCTTCCGCGATACGCGCCTCTTCAGCTTTTCTTTTAGTTTCTTCGTCCTGCTTCTTTCCAGTCTCAACGATTCGGTCCAGTTCATCGGCTTTGTTCGGATCAAAAGGCCGAATAGCGTTCGCATGTTTTTTGACTGAATCCCAATCTCTCTGGCTTTTTGCCTGTTCCGCCATGCGGATGTAATTTTCCACCGTGTTATTGCGTGCCTCTGAATATGCTTCCTGATACCCCTTGATACCGTTTTTCAAGTTCCTAATTGCCGAATGGAAATCACCGCTTTCAAAAGTTTCCTGGGCAGTACGTTCCGCATCAACAGCCCTCTGATATGTTGTAGTGAGCATAGCGGCATCATTTAATTCAGCATTCCTTTTTTTATCATCAAGTTCTGCAAATAAATCCCGTGCCTGTTTTCGCAAAGATTCATTGGTGGTCAACCACTCCGCTCTGGATAACGCTATTTCAAAACATGCTATAGCATAAACGCCTTCATGACTCTTTATGAAAAAATCACCTTTCTCCTTATTCATCAAAAAAACGTCCAATTGTGTCCCAAAGGTCTGTCCTCGATCCAAATTCTTTCTGTCAAGTTCACTTTTTATACGAGCTACCCGTTCCTGCAAAACAACGGCTTGCTGGAATGCATCCTCGTCGGCTTTTCTTTTTGCGTCTTCCTGCTTTCTTTGCTCTTCCACAAGACGCCTTTCTTCGTTTCTTCGAGCTGCTTCTTCCTGTTTTCTCTGTTCTTCTGCATGTCTGGCTTCTTCAAATTGAACCAAAACTATGCAACTGCCCATCAAAACAAGTACAATCACTCCAACCGCAATTGTACAACGAGCAATTGAACGTTTTATAGAATGGATACTATGTTTCCTTCTAATGCCGTTTAAGACTTTCAATTGTTCCGGCAAAGCACATTCTTGCGCTTTCTTAAAATCCAGATCCTTAGACAACCGTTTCTTGGTTCGATACAGAAGAGAAACATCAGAAACATGATGATTCTCCAGACATTTTTTAAGGAAAAGATCGGATTGATTGGATTGGATTTTCTTTAACTCTTTTTTTCGTTCTGACGTAGCATATTTGATTGCCAGACAGAAATAATGATTCATGTTTAACGGAACGGAAGAGGAGGACAAATCTGATTCTTTGGTGACATGGTTTTCCTCCATGCATTTCTTGAGGAAGATTTCGGATTGTTCTGTCTGAACTTTCTCCAATTCCTTTTGGCGCTCTGGGGAAGAACAGAGAATCGCAGTCTTAAAGAATTGATCTTCGCCTAATGGTTTCTCGCAGGAGGCCAACTCAGACAAACATGTTACATGATTGGCTTCCATGCATTTCTTGAGGAAGTATTCCCCCTGGTTTTGCTGTATCGATAGCAACTCTTTCTGTCGTTCCGGGGAAGCGGATCTCAAAGCTGTCTGAAAAGATTTTTCGATTTCCAACGGAACAGGAACTTGAATAAGCTCCTTGACCTTATGTTTGATTTGGATCTGTTCAAGCAGATACTCTGCCTGAGCATACTGAATCTCCAAAAGCTGTCTTTTTTGTTCTTCAGAGGCAACTTTTAGAGCCTTTTGATATAACGGATCATCGATGATTGGTTTTGGAAAGTGTGTTATTTCACTTTGGGTTTTTATACGATTGGCCTGCATAAAATCCGTGAAATAACAATTGAACAACACCTTAGATTGAACTTCCTCCAATTGCTTTTTTCGTTCCGGAGAAGCAAAACGCAAGGCGAATTGGAAATTCTTGTCATTATTTAACTTGCAACTTGCTTTTTTCAAACCTTCTTCGTTCGTAATCTTGAGGCCAATCATGCACAACTTCAAATACAGTTCCGAATCCTCCGGTTCGGATACAAGAAGTTTTTCACAATATCCACGTGCCTTGTCCCATTCCTGCTGTTCCATCAGGATGGTAATGCGTTTTATTGTTGTTTCATAATCGAGCTTACCTGCAGAAACATGACTTGTTGCCGTTTCTTCCATGTTTATTCTCTCGCCACAGAAAACACAGAAAGACACATCAGGCTCATTTGTTTTTTTACAAACAGGGCAAACGATGGAGTGTTTATTTGCTGATTTCTCCCGTGGCTTTGCTGCAAGGACTTTCCCCCCGCTTAATGCGGTCACGAAATCAGAACAGGAAGAGAATCGGTCCGCTGGATTTTTAGACATTGCGCGATTGAGAGCCTTCTGTGCGTGCGCTGGAACCCCTTGAAGCGGCTCTGCGGTTTCATTCAGCACGGCTTCGCGAAGGACAGAAGCATCCGCACTCTCAAACGGCAAATGCCCAGAAAGCATTTCGTATGTCATGACGGCAAGGGCATATTGATCCGCAGGCGCCCCCTGTGCCCTGCCTCGCCACTGTTCCGGTGCCATATAGGGGGCCGTGCCGCTCGTGCCGTGATACGCCATGCTGACGCGAGTCATGCTCGTGTGAATCTGCGCGGCAAGTCCAAAATCAAGAACCTTTACATGCCCGGCTTGGTCGATCATGATGTTGCCGGGCTTGATGTCTCTATGGATGATCTTCTGCTCATGTGCATAGT
>Ga0310690_10008109_pt1 | contig 13393 bp, 7 predicted proteins | sample AusTroGonzalo_MG_2_FD_207661 | JGI IMG/M metagenome (GOLD analysis project Ga0310690, IMG submission 207661) | Bovine rumen microbial communities from tropical cattle in Woodstock, Queensland, Australia - Gonzalo_04 (v2) (version 2) | ecosystem: Host-associated > Mammals > Digestive system >... | reverse complement strand
ATTATATTAAACTAATTCATACAATCTATTTTCTCGCACTCCCCAAAACTGGGTTTCCGTTTGCTTGCAACTTCTGTTTTTTGCAATTTTTATCCATCTAAGATAATTACTCATATCTTGTCTGTTATCTCCTACAAGTCTTGGTAATACAATATCAAATGTTGCATTTTTGGAAGCATGTCCATCATCTTTGAAAACTTCAAATCCATCATCGGCAGAAAAAAACACATTGTTAGTAATAATCATTCTACTATGAAACTCTTCTGCACTCCCAATAGCAAATAGTGATAAAGCAAAGTTAAGTCCTTTTCTCGTAGCTTTTATTATATCCTCAATATCTTTATAATAATTCTTTATGTTAGAATATTCTGTATTTTTAGGTCCTAACATGCTAAAAATGGCAAACTGAAATTCCACCTGAAGTTTTCTGTGAGGAAGTATAGCATCCAATAGATAATACAAATTGTTTTTTATATTATTCTTGTTGGATAACAAATAGGGGTCAATCAGAATCATCGAATTGCATGGATAATTTATTATTGACTTAAAATGAAGATATCTGTCTTCGTAATAAATACTATTTTTCTTTAATAAGAAGCCATCTCCCTTGAAAAGTTTTTCCTTTCGAGGCATATCAATATTATTGATAGCAACCACTCCATATTGCCGACCAAGATCTTCACATTTTGTTGTACTATCATTCATTAGATAAACTGCTGACAAATCCTCTGAATTATTCTCGGGCTTATCTATAGATAGGCTTTCATATAGTTCAACATCTGATCGACTTAAAATATATTTTTTCCACAATATTTTTAGAAACGGGTCGGAATCCCAAACATCGTCTTCAATATCTGTACGTAGATTCGCTTCCGAAATTGCCTCATACACGTTCATTAAACATTGAAGGCCGGCAATAGATGTGTCGGATTGCAACTGTTTCCAGAAACCAGATTGTAAATATATCACCTTTGCTTTCATTTTCTCCGAGCCTTATATTTCAATATTTCCATTGCTAGCGTATCTGCCTCGTCAAAGAAACCTGGACCAAAAGGTTCACTCAAACGGCCATCCTCTAGTATTTCTATCTTACGATTTGTTGAAACACCATTTTCGTCTTTCTCAACATAGTTGAGTGAAACGTCATTTGGCATCAGTGTTATTTCTTTATCTGCTACCATCACCTGAAGCTTACGTATCAGGTATTCACTGTGGGTCTCTACGATGAAATGGATATTGTACTTCTGGTATGCTTCTACAAACATCTCCGCCAGCAAAGACTGGTATTTGGGATGGAGATGCACTTCCGGTTCTTCAACACATATCACTTTTCTTGGATAGACATAGACAATATCATCTTCCTTGAAAGAATCAGATTCTGGCGCACAGAACATTTTAATATTGTTGTCAATTTGCAGAAGCAATGATACTAACTGAGTAATACCATATCCCTCGTCTGCTAATAGGCGTTTTTCCCCATTCTTTACAATATATACTAACAGCCCCAGACCTTCTTGAGTGCCTTCAATTTTTACAGAATCACCAATCTGGAATTTGTTTATCCATCTATTAAGAAACGTTCCTGGCTCATTCTGTTCAACATATGGATCTGGATATAATAGGTTATCTTGACCGAAATATTGGATCCGTTTATTCCAAGACCTTAATGAACGGCTCATTTTGTTTTCATCTTCACTTGAATATAAACGGTTAATAATTGCTGATGATGAATTGACATAATCAACATCATTTATAAACCAAGGGTGTATCACTTCGTTTACAAGAAGACTCATAAAACTATTCTTTTTCCTTTCCTCTTTCTCCTTTGCGGGCAGACTCTCCCCGACAATCAGATCCCATTGAGTTTTGTCTAAAGTTTCGTAATACTGATGAATCCACTTATCTAAGGTTTCCTGACTATAATTTTCGACCGAAATGCTAAGATCATTCACTTTCTCACTTGCTTTGTTTAGCCATTGTAAAGATTTATTAGTAAGATTCTCTTCCTTTTCCTGCGAAAGTTTCTTCTTGGGCAATTTCTTAATTCTCAAAGAAGTATCTTTTGCACGATAATAATCAATCATAAAAACGAATCTATTGTAATTGTCCTCAATGACACTGAAATTTTCATTTACTTCGTCTTGCTTCAATCCATCAAACTCATAGATAAGGGAGCCATCTGTTTTTTCTATAATAAAATTACGCAGACTCCCATTGTTTAATACATCTTCATGAGTAGAAATAAATTGCCTTTTAACGATGACCTCTTCTTGCAGACAATCCGACCAGATTCTATATGAAAAACAAAGCGTTCTCTCTTTCGATTGGTCGTGCAAGATTTTATCATATCGCCCTAACATTAATGTCTTTGAGTTGATATTTAATTCTGTTGATGGGACACATCTATCAATATCATAGCTACTAGAACTAACAGACCCTTCTTTCGGTTGGTTTGACAAAAGCATCAATGCTTTCACCAAAGAACTTTTGCCAGCACTATTACATCCAGTCAATACAGTAATAGGTGCAAGTTCAAAATCAGCTCCATCACTACCGAATGAGCGAAAATTTTTCAAACTAAAAATTGGATTAATTGTTTTCATATTGTAATCTGTTTTATTTTCGGTGCAAAGATACGACCCTATTGCGAAATCTATGTTCGTTATTTGGAATAATTCTCATTCATCTCTTTTACCCACTTCCTGACATCATCTGCCACGTTCCCATCTGAACGTAGCACAATCAGTTCCTTACCATACGAGCACAGCTCTCGAATCAACTCATAGTTGTTAATACAATCGAGCGTGAAGAACATACCTCCGTGATAATGAGGAAATTCATTGCGAAGTTGCTGCTCTTCATCGCCTTTTATTGGAGTATAACTGCCATGAATAGGTTTGGTATCAACATAACCTTTCGACCTGTCGCTGACCCAACAGAGAATATGCTCTACAGGGCGATCTTTATAAAGAGTAACACCCACGATGTCATCAAAGCGCTCAGAGAGGTCTTCCGTACATTCGAAATATTTCATTTCTGGCAATGTTTCCACTTTGTCTATTCTGTCAAGAGGAAAAGTCAGTATCGTCTTATCACTATCGGCTGCACCGATGAGGAACCAGCGGTCGTTGTACTGCTTCAGCAGATAGGGATGGAAGTCAATACTGCGAATCGTGGAATCTGAGAATGTATGATACGACAGGGAGATAACCACCTTATTAGAAATCACATTGAAAAGAGTGCCAAGCAGATTGGAATTCTGCAAATAAGGATTGTTGCTGAAACTAATGACTTTCCTTGGCTCCTCCAATCCCAAACCTATCTTGAATCTGTCCAGCCACTCGAAGTTGGAAAGCCCATCGAACTGACCTATCGTACTCAGTACCTCACGAAGAAGGTTCTTTTCTTCGTTGCTCAACTTCTTCCTAAATATAGAAAAGGAGCACGATTCGTAAGCAATGCATCGCTTACCATTCCAAGTGAAGTGCTCAATCGGAGCAGAGAATGGAGCTGCCTGCATATTCTGAAGATCCTTTTCAATACTGCGTCGCCCAACCAGAGGATAATCTTCTGCCTTAAGCGCTTCATTCACCTTCTCAGTCAAATCGTGAATGTCATAAAAATGATGACGATCTGATAATAGATCATCAAGATACTTAATCCGTATGAGAGCGTTCTTAGTTACAGGCATCGTTTTATTTTTTTGTGCAAAGGTAGGTACTCCGAACGAAATCTATGTTCGTTATTGGTAATTCATCTGCAAAGATAAGTAATTATTTGCTTTGCGCAAAATGCTACGCCTCGAAAAATCAAATTTATTTGTTTTTTGCTCGACTTAAACACATTTTTGATAATTGACAATTGATAATTGATAATTATGCGAAAACAAGTGTTTTTCTTTTCACAAGTCCTGCCTTTTGTAGTTTGGAACATGCAATTGAGTCCAAAGGGTAAAGGACATTTAGTATCATACTAAAGGTGCTTTAGTATAAGGGTAAAGGGTGTTTAGTATGATACTAAATAATTGACGAAACTCAAGATGACCGGGTTTTGACAATAACCTGGCATTATTGTGCAATAACCTTGGGTTATTTGACGATAAGGTTTACTTCCTATAGGCTAAATGCGGAACGTTTGAAGCCTAAATACGGAACGTTTGAGCGTAGAATACAATGAGTATTCAGCCTGAATACAAAAAGGTTTGGTGGGAAAGCTCATGCAAGCATGGCTCTTTTATATGTCCATTAGCTTCCCTCCTGATTGTCATTATTCTCTAATAGTGCCTTGACAGCCTTGTCGAAGTCGCTCTCCAACATGCGCATCTCACGTTCACGATAGATTTCAAACTCTCGCTCTGCTTTCTCGATAGCCTCCTGATGCGACACGGCACCACTGCCTTCATGAATATTTTTACGCAGACGAAGTATTTGGTCATCGAGCGCTGCCACCCAATCGGCCATCGTCATGGGATTCTGCTCAAGAGCCTGAAACTCGGCATAGTCCAAGAACTGCGAGGTAAGCAGATTGAGTCGCTGCAACTCCAACTCTGTCAGGTAGTTCTTGGCTATCTTTACGTCGTCGCGAGTCACATAGTTGCCCTTGAAGTTGGTCATGCCCACAAAGGGTTTCTCATTATCCACACGCTCATATATCAGTTCAGCAGCTGTATGCTCATGCACAGCATAATGCATCTTGTTCTGCACGGTAGCAAAGAACTGCTTGGTGATTTGGGCACGAGGGTCGTAATCGGTAGAGGTAGCATAGATGTCGGTTACTTGCTGATAAAAGTTGCGCTCACTACTACGGATGTCGCGAATGCGCTGCAACAACTCCTTGAAGTAGCGATTGCCTCCTTGTTTCAGTCGCTCGTCGTCCATCACAAAACCTTTCTGAATGTATTCATGCAATAAGCGAGTGGCCCAGCGGCGATAGCGCACTGCAACAGCTGATTGAACCTTATATCCCAGAGCTATTATCACATCAAGATTGTAGTGGTCTATATTTCTACGTACTTGTCGTTTGCCCTCTTGGCGAACTAATAAGAATTTCTTATAAGTTCCTTCTTTTTCAAGTTCTCCATCCGCATAGATATTGGAGATGTGCATCGAAATATTCTCCTGCGTGGTCTGGTAAATCTCTGCCAATTGGTCTTGCGTTAACCATACATCCTCATCAGCAAAGCGTGTATTCACACTCACCTTGCCCTCCTCGTCCTTATAGAGTATCAGTTTATTCTCTTTCTGTGACATATCTCGTGATTGACATCAATTTGATTCTCAATTCTCGTTCTCCTCAATATAATTCTCAAAACGGGCTTTGGTAGCTTCAAGAGACTTCTAGATTGTCCACATCATTGACCAACAAACATTAATGTTGATTGATGTATTCGTAGATGCGGAGTACATCCTGAGTGTCAACTACTCCATCGCCATTGACATCACAGCCCCCTCCTTGGAAGGAGGTGGGAGAGGTCATATACTGATACACCGCAAGGACATCCTGGGTATCGACCATGCCATCGAAGTTAGCGTCCTCATGTACCTCGTTAGCGAGGGAACCAATGGCGGAGGCAGTGAGGGCATAGTTGTAGATGCGGAAGTCGTCGAAATAACCCTTGAAGCCAGGAGTATTGCCTCGCTGACTGCGACCAAGGTAGTTGAGAGGCCCCCAGCCCCCTCCAAATCCCCCAAAGGGGAGAGAAGCTACCACCTCTCCGTTAAGATAGATGCGGACGGCATCGGTGCTGAAGGTGACGGCAATGTGGCGCCATGTGCTACCAAGCTTAGAGGTTTCGAGCACCTGCTCGCTGTCACCATCTCGCAGCACAAGACGCATCTTATTCTTCTCGGCAGGAGTAAGATAGAGACAGTGAGCGTCGTCGTAACCAAAATCGAACAGCCGTTGACCGTCGCCTGCATTATTGCCTGTCCAGCGAACCCAGAAGGCGATGGTGAGTTCATCGGTACTGGCCACCTGATAGGGCAACTGAACATTGGAAGCCCCGTCGAGATAGAGACAGCCTGTACCTATTTTCACCATAGACGACAAGGTGGAAATCTTCCCCGTACCATAGAGGGCTGCATCGAAGCGGTTGACCGTGAGGTCGGCCAAGTTCTCATCGAACGGCCAGTAAGCAATCATGGCATGAGCTGCTTGCGAAGCGACTTCGATGGTGTCGCTCGCTACAGAGAAGTTATCGCTACGGTCGATGGCACGAATGGCATAGCGGTAGGTATGTCCTGGAATAAGGTTATTGTCGATGAAGGTGGTGGAGGTCAGTTTACGTGCAATGGTGTTCCACTCATCGGTCGCCGCATCGGCACGCAACACGAAATAGCCGGCAAGGTCTTCATCCTCACAGGGGTTCCAGGTGAGTTGAATGGATGCGGACTGCGGCACGGCCTGCAAACCTGTTGGCACAGCAGGTGCATCGGTCTCACACGCTGCATCGGTAGGGATGATGCGCCACTGCTGCAGCTGACGTTTGGCATCAGTAGTTGCAAGGGTAGACTGATTGACCACCGCCCCAACAGAGGTGCCAGATGCTGTGAGATAGAGGTTGCTATAGCGATTGATGATGTAGTAATACCCATCGCCTGCATACTTGATATACCACTGTTCGTTATCGCCAAATGAGCCATCGAATACACGAAGTTCGGAACCAGAAGTGAGACCCCAGTTCCAACCATCGATGGGAAGGCCTGACTTGGCATTCTTAAGATAGTAGTAACCGAAATCACCTCCCACACGTGGAGAAACCGGCTGAACAATCCAATCGTCGTAGGTACCAGCAGTAGCTTTCTTAGCACAGACCTGTGTACCACTCGAAGCGGTGGTACTGGTGACACTGAGCACACGTCGACCACTACGGCACATCAACTGATAGGTTCCATTAATCGTGTCGGGCTGCACATCAGGTCCCCAAGTCACATCGATGACGCGCTCAGCATTGGTCTGCCCTTTCTGATAATCAGTTCCGCCAGGGATGTCGAATGTATAATGACGTGTAGGTCCACGTCCATCGAAATAGACATCACGGAATGGACTGACGAAGGTGAAGGAGGAATTGTAGGCCTGACGCTCGGACGAACCCATATAAGCATGTACTTCGCCGGTCTTATCATTCCTATAGACGGCTCCTGAAGTCCAGTTGTCACGATTCTCACCATAACCCAATCGGACTCCCTCCTGGCTATCGCGGCAGAACTGACCACGTGCATGAGAGTCGAAGCCCCACCAGATACCTGTCTGCATACCGTATTGTACACCCACAATGGCCTCACCCACATTGTGCAACTCATCGTTAGCAGCCATACGTCCGTCTGCCCGGACTTTCGTGTAGAAATCGGCATAATTATCAAACGAACCTGCTAACTGATGCGTATTACCTTCGTCGAGCACTTCACGCAAATCTTCATACCAATCCCAGGCACGGTCGCAGTTGAGGGTGTTACCTCCACAAATGCGTATTCCATCGAAATAAGGGTCAGCCTTGATGAGTCGGCTCACCTCGAGGAACGTGGACTTGAACCAGTATTTGTTTTCATCGTAGTCGGGTTCGTTGAAAGGTGACACGGAGATAATCTTGATGCCACGAGCCTGGATGTATTTCACACTGGCTTTGATCAATTGATACCATGCATTTGCATCGCGTCCGTAGTTCTCATAGCCTATCGTACCATCGGAAAGTTCATCGAACGCAGCAGCATTATCGCAATTGATATTGGCCTCTGTCACTCCTGTAAGCTTCAGGTTCGCAATACGATCCTGCAACATCTTTTTCTGGTCGGAAGTCAGGTCATACGTACCATCAGACTTCTGAATCAACTTATAGGTTGGCTGATAGGACAAACGGCCAGTACTGAAGTTTTCCACACCGATGTGGTTCACTCCTCGACGCACATTCCCTTCATGATTCCATGCAGTGTCCATTCCCCAGAACACACGGAACGGCTGACCCTCGGCATTGATGTCGAACGGAATGACACAATCGGAAGGTTTGAATGCAATCAAGTAGTCAGCACCCGTTTGGGCATAGCCAGCAAGGCAACAAAGAGCCAGCGCGATAGTTAGATTCGTTTGCTTCATAAGACGTTATTTTACTCGAATGATATATGAATACTTCATGGGTTGATTGGCATCGATGGTGTACTGTGGGAAGGTTCTTGCTCCCCATCCGTCTGCCCCTCCAACACCATGGATATTGAGGTCGATATTCACATTGACCTTCTCGCCCCGATGGATGAGATGTGGATGGAGCGGCTCACGGTCGAGTTCGCTCTCATCATAATCCCAAGCATGGAAACAGAGCGGCTGAAGCCCCTCGAACGTAATGCTTCGCTCACCTGAAGAGAAGGTGAAACGACGCACATCGCAGCGGTTTGCATTGTCCTGCGGATTGATATACTCCGTCATGAACTCAGAGAGCGGCATGTGATAGGTACCGATACGCTGCGATAGTTTGCGATCTGGATAGTTCTCGTATGGGCCACGACCATACCACTCTACATCCGTGAACGAAGGGGGCAAGCCTACCCGCATACCGAACTTAGGCATCAACTGCAAGTTCTGAGCAGTAGGCACATATTCGGCTGTAACAAGAATGCCTCCAGAATCGGCAAAAGTATATGTGAGTGTATAATCAGCCCCTATTGGGAGTGACATCACAAACGTAACAGAGCCTTTCTCCTTATCAATTTTCACCTCGTTAACCTGACGATTGGCAGCAGCATCGTGCCAACTACCCAATCGCTGTCGATAACCGTTTGCACGTTGGTTGTCGTTCAGAGGCTTCCAGAAATATGGTTCAAGCGAAGCCTGAAGGTATTCGTAATCTTTATAGCACAAACCAGTAAGTGCACCAGTACGGGTATCAAGGACTATTTGCTTGAATAATGTAATGGTAGTATCTGTACGCACTATATCAGCATTAGAAAGCTTTCCAGAAAACACCGGAGAGTACTGATAAGGCTTCATCACGAACTGATCATATGCGACAACAGTACCTTTTGGTGCCCAAGGGGTATCCTGACGTAAGACAGCAGATACGTTGAGAAGTCGTTCACCACGTTCTCCTGAAATTTCTTCAGTTTGATAGTCGAAATCATCGACTGACACAAATGGATCGACCGATTCATAAACAAGCCGTCCATTATCATAGTGGAAATGGATGGGCTGGTATGCATACTTCACCTCATAGTAGTGAGGATGCGGCACACGGTCTGGCCCAATCAGTCCGTTGAGACAAAAATGGTTATCGTTTGGTTTATCCCCGAAATCACCACCGTAAGCCCAGAATTCACCCTCACGAAGGGTCAGTTGGGAAGCATCTTTGTTTTGATAGAAAGGTACCAATGGGGAGCCGTCAATGGGTTTGGCGATGCCTTGGTCTACAAAGTCCCAGATGGCAGCACCGCAGATGCTGGAGTCGGCATAGATGACATCCATATATTCTTTCAGGCCACCCATCGAATTTCCCATTGAATGTGCATACTCACGCATGATGAATGGACGGCCGGTAATCCGTTTCGCCTCGCTTGCCAACCTATCGGGCAGCAGATAGCTATCGTCGTAGATATCCGATACAGGACGGTCGCTATCTGAAAAGACGAGACGAGTGGTATCGACTGCAAGGATGGCCTCACGCATCGCCCTCATGTTCTGACCGGCACCACCTTCATTACCTAAAGACCAGATAACAATGGACGGATGGTTCTTGTCACGTTGCACCAATGCCTCAGCACGGTCTACATGTGCTTTTCGCCAGTCAGGATTATCGCCCAACATCCGATTACCGATGCCGTAGCCGTGACTCTCCTGATTGGCCTCATCCATCACGAAAATGCCATAGCGGTCGCATAGTTCATACAGATAAGGGTCGTCAGGATAGTGAGAAGTACGCAGGAAATTGATATTCGCCTGCTTCATCAGTTTCACATCCAGCTCGTAGGTAGCACGGTCGACATAACGACCAGTACGCGGATGATGGTCATGACGGTTCACACCAAGCAACTTCACGTTCTTGCCATTAATCTTCAGCACCTCACCGACAACCTCGACCTTCTTCACTCCGAAGTGGTAGTCAAATTTTTCAACTAGACCCCCTCCATCTCCCCCTTTATGGGGAGTGATAAGAGATAGAGTAATCGGATAGAGATAAGGATCGTGAGCAGACCAAAGATGAGGGGAAGGAAGTCGATATGTGAGGGTCACAGCAACAGTGTCACCAGATGCTATAGAGGGCAAATTGCTTTGTACATCATTGTCCTGAACACACATTTGCACCATTTGTTTTTTCGTAGTCTTCTTGCCCTGATTACAGATGAGCACTTTTGCTGTCACTGAAGCAGAAGAATAATCGTCAGAAGGAACGGCTGTGATGAAGTAATCAGCAATATGTACGAGTGGACGTTTCCACAACTGCACAGGACGGAAAATACCTGAGAGCCTCCACATATCCTGGTCTTCAAGATAGCTACCATCGCTCCAACGATAGACTTCAACAGCTAAACGATTGCGTCCTTCCCTCGCGAAGGAAGAGATGTCGAACTCTGCTGGTGCCATCGAGTTCTGGCTATACCCAACTCTCTGCCCGTTCACCCAAAGGTACATGGCAGATTTCACCCCACCAAAGTGCAGGATGAGGTTACGCTCTTTGATATCCTCTTTCGTAATATCAAAGAAAGTAACATACGAACCGACCGGATTACGATGGTCGTAAGAATACCAATCACGATTCGGCTCACCCGTCACACGAGGATGATCGGTCTTGAACGGATAGGTCATATTGGTATAAATCGGTATTCCATATCCCTGCATCTGCCAATTTCCTGGCACAGAAATCATGTCCCATCGACTTACATCGTAATCCTCACGATAGAAGTCGGCAGGACGTGAGTCAGGATCTTTTGCCCAATGAAAATACCACTTGCCGTCAAGAGACACTATCTCAGGACACTCAGCCTCCTTAGAAGGAAGCTGGAGTGTACTGTGATAAGGAAGTTTGTTGATACCTATGACGTCGGGGTTCTCCCAGTCCTGCGCAAAGGCAGGAACTGAGAGAAGACAACATAGGATGCTTAATAATTTATACATCATTAATTAGGCTAATTGGCCTTATTGGGCTAATAAGCAATGCGTCAAATTAATTATTAATCACAACACCACCATTAGATGGAATTGTCACAGTGATGGTCTGCTTTTTATTGACTGTCGTAGTGGTCACTCCGTCGTTGAGATAGAGTTTCAAATTCTGACCTACTGTGAACATCGTAAGTGGAATGGTGACAGTGAGTGGCTCTTTATTGGCATTCACACCAGCGACAAACCACGTACCGTTGGTAGCCTGGCGAGCCATCACGATGAACTTACCAGGATAGCCATCGATATAGTTGATATCTTTCCAAGTGGTTGGAACGTTTCTCATGAAGTCGATAGCCCAAGCTGGAGCATCAGTGAGGTTGTTTGGTGCCAAAGCGAAGTTCTGTACTGGAGTCTGGAACAAGATGGCAGTAGCAAGCGCATAGACATCACTGGTCACACGGTGGTTGCCTCGCTGGTTGTTCTTTGAATAGTACTTGTTGAGTGCAGAACCACCGAAGTCCATATTACCTACAGCGTTACGGAGTACTGGATGGATGGTTGCAGCCAACGCTTCGATATCATTATCGTGCTGTCCGAATGAGAGGTTCTCACTTGCACGAACGGCCTCACAAGCTACGAAATTGGGATACATGCGTTCCCAGCCACGAGGCAGTGTACAGCCGTGGAAGATGATTTCAAGTCCGTAGTCATTTGCATCAGCCATGATTTCTTCATAAAGTTGCATCGTCTGTTGCTTATCAGAGCCGACAAAGTCAATCTTGAGGCCCTTTACGCCTACTTTCTTCAACCATGCCATCTCCTTGTGACGCTCAACCATCAAATGGAGTTTACCACGAGGTCCCTGAGGAGCATCGTTCCAATAGCCGTTAGAATTGTACCATAGATACACACCTACATTCTTTGAACGTGCATATTTCACCAGTTCCTCCATACGCTCATAACCGATATTAGCATCCCATAATGCATCAATCAGGATATACTCCCAACCCAGATTAGCTGCGAAATCGATATATTCCTTCTGTTCATCGTAGTTGCAGCTGGCATCCATACGAATAATCCAACTCCACACAGAGCGACCATACTTGTAGTTCTGACTTGCTTCATAGCGAGGTTTCACCAAGTCCCACATGATGCTGGTCTCAGCCATTGGTTTGAGTGATGTGCCGATGGTGATGGTACGCCAAGGGGTATAGCCAGGCAACATCAGTCCGGGAGCACTGGTACCTACCCCACCGAATTCGGCATCTTCTGGATAAGCAATGATGTATTGGTTGCTCTTGCATTCCAGACGGGAGCCACAATAACTACCATCCACACCTGTCTCGCAAATCATCACCCAGATATTCTGAGTTTGAGGAGCTTTCTTCTTTGCTGCAGGGAGTTGTACTTCCTCACGGAAGAGTGCAGGGAAAGTATAACCACGACCCTGACCGTTCTTACCCATCTCAGCATCGTACTCATAATAAGTCTCATAACTTGGTGCTGTACGCGCAAAACCACCCTGAGGCCCCATCTGAGGACAGAGGAAGGTCTTAGTGCCCTGCGGCATTGTGAAAGCGGTACTTTCGCTGTTCACCATACAAGAGAGACGATCCTGACGATTGCCTTGCTTGTACAACATATAGCGGAACGCTACGTTGTTATTGTCCACATGAAACGTCACATCGAACGCATTATTGTTACCTTTGGCATACGTCACAGTCTGCTCATTGGCAGAGAACGTGAAGTGTGCCTTCTTACCATTGGTAAGGTCGTAGCTACCCTCTACCTGTTTTGATTCGCCGGCAGATTTAAGCGAAAGACCTTTAGTGAAATCACCAACCGTTGTAGCCAAGCCGAGTGGAGAATCCTGAATCACCACGGTATTACCGTATGTAATATTATAATAAGGTGTACCCTCACTATTGACAGAAAGGTTCACCTTGATGTTACCATCAGGACTGGTAATCGTTTGAGCCAAGGCCCCCTCCAACTCCCCCAATGGGGAGAGCCATAAAAGGCTACTTATTGATAGAATTATTATCTTTTTCATCATCTTAATTATCAATTATAAATTATGAATTATTTAAACTGCCACCAATCGAAGTTCATGAGTTTACAACCCTTCAAACCTTTATACATGAAAAAGAGGTCGGTTGTCTGAGCATTGAAATCGGCAGGCATTCGCACTGGAGCCGTGAACTCCTCCCATTCTTCCCAACCACCTGTTGGTTCCACTTTCACGCTGGCAATCACTGTTCCACGTTCTGAACCGAGATGGATTTCGATGATACCGCCTTGCAGACCACTG
>Ga0310690_10008107_pt1 | contig 13394 bp, 9 predicted proteins | sample AusTroGonzalo_MG_2_FD_207661 | JGI IMG/M metagenome (GOLD analysis project Ga0310690, IMG submission 207661) | Bovine rumen microbial communities from tropical cattle in Woodstock, Queensland, Australia - Gonzalo_04 (v2) (version 2) | ecosystem: Host-associated > Mammals > Digestive system >... | reverse complement strand
CGCATGTCTTTAATAATCCATAGCGTCGTATTTTTCTTCTTCTGTAAGAGGTGCCTGAGTAGCTGCCCTGTATGTGTTTACCATATGGCATGCAAAAGTTCCTCTTGTGCTTGGCAATATGAATTCTGCCCTTGAGCCATAAAGGTCATATTTGTTTATAAAATCAGAAAGCTCTCGGATATTGTCTCTTGTTTCCAACGGTATCATTCTTCCCTGATCGCTGATTGCCGCAACCAATGGGGGAAAGGTTTTTATGTCCACAGTCTCTATTATTTCAATTTTTCCGTCTATGGCTATCTTTTTATTAATGGCCGGAAGGTCGTCTTCTGAATATGCTTCGCAGTAAAGCAGCCCTGCTATGTCGGTTGTTAGCGGCATTTTTGAGACGGCATCGGTAACTTCGCCTAAGGCATGCTCAAAATTTTTGCCTAAATCTGACATAGTAGCCTCTGCTATTGTAAGCTCGCCGCTTATGTAAGCATATACTTTTAGGCCGCCTGTTTCATAAAAATTTGCCCCGGCCTTTTCACGGCCTGACATGGCATCAGATCTTTCTGTTTCACGCACCATGGCTTTTGCTATCATTCCAGGCACTTTTCCCCTGCGGCTTGAAACAGTGCCATTATTTTCTTCGCGGGAAAGTATATTGCCATCCTGAGCGACTTCAAGATAGAAATCAGTGTCTTTCTTTTTGTTTATTTCCCGCATCCAAACGGCTTTGACTTTTGCCGTAGAGCGGTTTTTTGCCATTGCGGCTTCGGCCTCTTCTTTTGTCATTGTTGTTGGCCTGTAGTCATTGGATGCGCATGCGCATAGAATAAAAAAAATAGCGAAAAAAATATTTTTTTTCATTTGAATCTCCTAGAAATATTATTTTCTATTAGAAAATCTAATGTCAGTCTTTTGCCGGAGAAGGTTGCCGGATATAAAAGAACTATCAGCAGGGCATTTTGAAATATGGCCCATGCGGCGGAACTGGCAAAATATATTCCGAATATGTTTAATCCGGCTGCAGGGAGCATTCTTAGCCATGCCTGAAGCATTATTATTTCCTCAATGGCTAAAGCTATGGCTAATGCGGAAGCTGCTGCCGGGAGGAACAGGCCGGTAATCAGCATGAGCCCTAGGTTGAGTTCCGCATAAGGAATGACATAGGCCAGGAATGAGCATGAAAAATCCGGCAGGCCTAAGCCTTGCAGCTGCCATGCAAGGAAAGTATGTGATGCGAGAGTTTTTTGAAAGCCAGCCGTTGTCAGGGCGAGGCCCGCCATAAGGCGCGCAATAAAGCCAATATACCCTTTTATTTCCTTATTCATTTGCGCTTCTCCTGAAGCAGCTTGTTTTCAATTTTTTTTGCTTCCTCTATCACTGCTTCGGCTCCCATGCGAAATTTTCCATTTATGAAAAAAGCCGGAGTGCCTTCTATTCCTTTATCTTTGCCTTCGGCCTTTTCCAGCTTTATTCTTTCCTGATTAACTGTGTTTTGCAGGCATATTTGCATTTTTTCTTTGTCAAGGCTTAGCAGCTCCGCATAAATGATAAATTCTTTTGGCTCTGTTTCAGATTCAGTCCACTTTTCCTGGTTTTCAAAAAGCATGCGGGCATAAGGAAAAAACTGTCCCTGTTCTCCGGCGCAATCCGCATAAAGGGCGGCTTTTTCAGACCATTTGTGCATGGCAAGGGGAAAATGCTTAAAATGCAGCTTTATCTTATCCCCGTATAAGCCTATTATGTCTGTTATAGATATGTTTGCAATTGCGCAGGCCGGGCATGCCAGGTCTGTGTATTCATAAATTTCAAGAATGGGCTTGCTGTTTCCGTCTGCGCCAGATATGCGATATTCTGGCACTGGCATCATTGGCCCTTTATGATTTGCCTTAGCTATTATAACAGTAATTGTGGAAAATGCAATAATTCCCATGGCGGCTAAAATGCGCCTTGCATTGAAAATCTTATTTCTCGTAATATTTTTTTGCATTTTACATCAGCTTTACTATTTTTGATGGTGAGCAGGCTCCTTTTATAAGCATTATTCTGTTTGCGTCAATGCCCAGCTCTGCCGCAAGGGCGCGGAGCGCAGCGGCATTTGCCAGACCGCGTTCCGCAGGTTCTTTTATCCAAATTTCATAAGCGTCCGAATCCTTTTTTCTTATGACAGCTCTTTTTGAGCTTGGATGAACTCTTAGTTTTATGAACATTAGGCTAGCAGGGACTGCGAGGTCATTTCCTTTGGCTGTTTCAATCCCATTATCTGCAATACCGTTGGGGCAATGTCTGAAAGAATTCCATGCGGGCGAAGCTTTATGCTTGCGGCATCATTTGCTGCATAAATGAAATCTACCTGATTTACGGTATGAGAGGTTCGTGGCATGTCTATTTTATAATCCCACATTTCTTCGGCATTGCCGTGGTCAGAAGTTATTAATACGGAATAATCTTTAGCTAAAGCGGCTTCGGTAACCATTTTTACGCTTTCGTCTGTAACTTCTACAGCTTTTTTTGCGGCATTATAATCGCCGGTATGGCCTACCATGTCGCAGTTTGCGAAATTTATCGCTATGAAATCATATTTTCCCGCATTGATTTCCTGTATGGCTCTTTCGCGCACTTCAGGCGCATTCATTTCAGGGTGCTCTGCGAATGTGGCAGGATCCCATGTTCCTTTTATTTCTACCTGATCTTCGCCCGGATATGGCTTTGTGCTTTTGCCGTTGAAGAAAGAGGTTACATGCTTGAATTTCTGCGTTTCCGCAAGCCGCAGCTGTTTCAGGCCGTTCTGCGAAATTACTTCGCCAAGCAGGTTTTCCATTCCGCCGCCTTCGTCCATTGCAGGCAATGCGCTAAATTTGAACTCATTGTAATATCGGGTGAGGCCGCAATAAACTATATTGTATTTTTTTTCTCTGCTGCCAGGGTATTCATCTTCCACGAAGGCTTTTGTAAGCTGTATCGCCCGGTCCTGGCGGAAATTGAAATGCACCACGGAATCGCCTTCTTTTATGCCCGGATAGTCTCCTATTACTGCCGGCGGCAAGTATTCATCGCTCATCGGAGTGCCGTCCGGGTTCTTTAAATTCTCATATCCGTATTTTATCGCATCTTCAGCGGAAGCGTATTTTGTGCCTTCGCATCTGGTTATGCAGGCATATGCCTTGTCAGTGAGAGGCCATTTTGCTCCTCTGTCCATGGCATAGTAACGGCCCATTACGGTTGCCACTTTTGCATTGCCGCAGCGCATCATGATTTCCTGAAGCATTTTCAGGTAGGAAAGAGTTGAGCGCGGCGGAGTGTCTCTGCCGTCAGCGAAATAATGTATCCATGCCTGTTTTATCCCGCGTCTGCTGGCTTCTTTTAGAAGTGCATATAAGTGATCCTGATGGGCATGAACGCCTTCGTCTTGCACAAGCCCCATGAAGTGTATGGCAGTGCCTTTTTCCGCGGCATTGTCAAACGCTTTTTTCAGCGCAGGACAGGCAAAGAAAGTGCCGTCTTTGATCATGTCTTTTATGCGCTTTAATTCCTGTATGACTATGCGGCCGGCTCCCATATTTAAATGGCCTACTTCAGATGAGCCTTGGTAGCCTTCCGGTAAGCCTACGTATTCGCCAGCCGGTTCTAGTACCGTATGCGGGTATTCAGCCAAGTATTTGTCCATTGCCGGCGTTGATGCATTGGCGACAGCATTATATTTATCTGCCTTGCCGCGGCCCCAGCCGTCGCGTATTATCAGAACCACTTTCTTATTTGCCATAATCTGCACCTTCTAAAATCTTATTAAGTTATTTATATTTTAGAAAAAAAAGCAACTGTTTGTGCTATGGCTTATTAAAAAAATATAATCAGAATGTATGGACGGTAAACTGAATGTCATAATATGCGGAATCCATGGCCGCATGGGCCAGGCAGTAAGGCGCGAACTGGATAATTTTCCTGAATTTGTTTTCCTCGGAGGCATGGATGCTGCGGATTCGCAAGCCTTCTTTGAGCGAATGCTGCAAAATGCTTCCATTGTTATAGATTTTTCTGTGCGCGATGCCACTGTCAAATATGCGGAGGCCTGTTCTAAGGCTGGAATTCCTTTTCTTTCCGGCATAACAGGTCTTTCTGATAAACAGCATTCTGAATTGAGAAAGCTTTCGGAGTCCATACCTGTTTTCTGGTCGCCTAATATGAGCCCTGCCGTAAATCTGGTTTCAGCCATAAGCGGATATATGGCTAAAAAACTTCCGGGTTTTGATGTGCACATACATGAAATGCATCACAAGGCAAAAAAAGATGCGCCGTCTGGCACTGCTTTGGGAATTGCCTCAAGCATAGAAAAGCTTAGCAGCCGCAGGCCTGGCATTTCCAGCGCAAGGCTAGGCGGAATCACTGGCATTCACGGCATAGTTTTCGGCGGGCCTTATGAAACCGTGGAAATAACTCATCGCGCCGGATCCCGCGCCCTTTTTGCTTCCGGAGCTTTGCTTGCCGCTAAATGGCTTGTCTCTAAAAAAGCTGGCTATTACACATACGCTGACATTCTTGATATTAAGGAATTGGGATTTTGAGTCATGACTTCTGTTCAGATATTTTATATTCTTCTTGCCGCAGCAGCGCTATTTCTTATACTGCTGATTTATTTTGTATGGAAAAAATCTTTGCTTCTGCAAACGCCGATGCCAAAGACTCCATTGCCATGCCAGCCGGATGATTTTCACTTGGCATATGAGAATGTGCTTTTTTCAGCCGCAGACGGGACTATTATTAAGGGCTGGTTCATTCCTTCTCTGGATGAGTTTTCCTCTGATGCAATAATTTTATGTCATGGGCGCGGCAGCAATAAGGGACAGATGCTTATGAATACTCATTTCCTTGCGGAAAAATATAATCTTCTGTATATAGACTTTCGCTCATGCGGAGAAAGCAAGGGCAATTCTTCCACAATAGGATATATGGAAACAAGGGATTTTGATGCCGCTTATAATTTTCTCAAAAACTGTAAGGAAGGTTATGCTGACAGGATTGCCGCATTCGGCTGTTCCCTAGGCGCTTCAGTGGCTCTTTACGGAGCTGTCAAATATCCTGACATTATCGGAATTGCGGCTGAGAGCTTGTTTTTGTCTTTGCGCAGCGTTGTTAAAAACTGGTGCCGCATAAAGATGCGCCTTTTTTTGCCATTTGTCCCTCTTGCTCTTTATTTTTCCCGCCGCCGTCTGAAAACGGATCCGGAGGCTTACACTCCTTTGCACAACGCTTCCAAGCTGAAATGTCCGATTCTGTTTATATATGGCGACAATGACCGTCTTGTTTCAGAGGAGGAGCGCCAGGAACTTGTGCGCATATGCGGTTCTTCAATTAAAGAAGAATTTATTATTAATGGCGCAACGCATACTAAATGCGCAGAGACAGGCGGCGTGATGTACAGGGAAAGAATCTCTGCTTTCTTTGAGAAAGTATTTTCTTTGCCAGCTCCAATGAAAGATAATTCTAAGGCAGAAGAAAATGTCAGGAATGAAGAAAATTATATGCCGAAATGTGATGACGGACTAAAAGATGAAACAGATTCTTTAAGTTCTGTTCAGGCTGCAGGCAATAAAGCCTCAGAGGAGTTGCCTGTGCCAAAAATCAAAAAGAAGAAAAACAAAAAACATAAATAATTCATTCTGAGTTTCCGAGATAAATATTCTTTTTTCTCTGTTTTTTTGAAAAAAATGCTAAAAACTATTGCATTCCCTAATAAAAAAAACATAATATAAATAAAACTCCTCGGAATTAACTGATATGCCGACGGAATGCGGGGAAAAACCCCGACTAAAAAAACGGAGGTCATTTAAATGGCTGAAAAAGTAAAAAAATGTGGAATAAAAAAGGAAGAAGGATTCCTGTATTTTGTTGACAAGGCTGGGGATATCTCCTGCGCAAAGGCATCCCGCGGAAATAAGAAAGGCGGAAAAACAAAAAAGGTGCTTAAAGTCGGCATAACCAAAGAAAAAGGCTATCTGTATTTTGTTGACAAAAATGGTGATATTTCCAAGGCAGCCATGAGAAACTCCGGAGTTGAAGATCCTAAAAAAGCCAAGAAAGCTGCTAAGCCTGCGGTAAAAAAAGCTCCGGCAAAAACAGTAAAGAAAGCGGCGGCTAAGCCTGCGGCAGCAAAAACAGCTAAAAAAACAGCAGTTAAGCCTGCTAAGAAAACAGCCCGAAAGAAATAATTTTTATTGGCTGTCTTAAGAAAAAAACTCCCGTTAATCCGGGAGTTTTTTGCTTTATGGACACAATAAATAATAATATATAAAACAAGACCGGATCATTTATCCGTTTTTCTTTTATTTCATTGCTGTTTTAGCAAATGTCCATCATAAAGAGGATTTATGTATAAAAATTTACTTGCTTTTGCTATTCTTCTTTCTTTTGCGCCGGCAGCCTTTTCGGCTGAAATGTCTGTTGTGTCAAAAAGGCCTCTATTCCGTTCAGATCAGGATGTTAAGCAGGTTGCTGCTGTATTAAGCCATCCGGCTGTTTCCCTTACTTCTCTTTCTAAATCAGGGGAAAATTGCCCTTTATATGTTTTTGAGGGAGATTCTGAAAAGCCTCTGCAAGGCCGCTGCCGATGGCAGGGAACTCAGACTGTGGTTTTTGACCCGGCTGAGCCTTTTAAGCCGTCTTCTAAATATAGGGCAGAGCTACGCAAGGGAATCTCTTCCTCAGATGGAAAAGCTGTTCTTTCTAAGAATGTTTCCTGGACTTTTGAAACTCCCAGACAAGAGCTTTTGGAGTCTGCCCCGGAAAATAATCAGCGCTGGGTTTCCTCAGACTCTAATTTTTTCCTTGCTTTTAAATATCCTGTAATTCCTGAAGAAATTTCTTCATATTTGTCTTTAAAGGAAGCTGGAAGCGCTAAGGAAGTGCCGCTGAAAGTGCGTTTCGCAGAAAAAAAAGAACTGGATTCTCTTTGGAAATACTATAGCAATATTTCCACATCTTCTGCTGTGGCTGTAATGCCCGGTTCGCTGGAAAAGGGCAAGCATTATGTTCTTTCTGTTAAATCAGGCTTGCCTGCTGCCGGGTCTTCTTTGGGAATTGAGAATGAAAGAAAAATTGAGTTTGAAACCATATTCCCGCTGAAAGTTTTGCGTGCTCCTAAAAAAGAATGTCTTCCGTACAATCCCGAATTCCAGTTTTCAAATCCTGTGCGCTATGCTGATTTTAAGAACAATATTAAAATCAGCCCTAATGTTCCTTTGAATGATGATGCTTCCGGCAGCTTTGCTCCCGATCATGACGGAGCCACTTGGCTTGGCTCGGAACACGCTTTTCTGCGCCTGCCAGGCGCGGCATTTAAGCCTGGAACGAAATATGTTATTACTGTTTCAGGCGAGCTTAAAGATATTTTTGGACAGAAGCTAGGAAAAGATTCCGTTCATTCATTTGTTACTGGCGATATATGTCCCAGCGTACAGGCTAATGGCGGTTTTGGTGTTCTTGAAAGCTATTATCCGCTGCGTCATCCGGTAGAGGCCGTTAACTCTGGCGAAATAACAACGCAGAAACTGGCTTTGAGAAAAGATAATTTCATCCCGTTTTATCTGAAAGGCCATGAGAATCTTCCTAAAGATGCTTTTGTGTCTGCCTGGAATCCTACGGAAGGCCTTAAGAACTCTAAGGTATACACTTTCCTTGATTTTTCAGCAGTTCAGGAATATGCAAATGCCGGATTTTTTTATGCGAAGATGAATGTTAAAAACAGTGAGGGCGATTCTTATCCTATAACAATATGGGATAATGCTACAGATCTTGGAATAACCGTGAAAAGCTCTCCTGATTCCGTGCTTCTTTGGGTTACTTTTCTAAAAACAGGCAAGCCTGCTGCTAATGTGAGCTTGCAGTTGCGCGACAATGACAATAAAATCCTTTGGAATGGCATTACTAATAAGGAAGGCCTTGCAAAGGCGCCAGGTTTCTCAAATCTCGGAATAAAATCCTGGAAACGCTGGGGCCGCCCGGAAATATGGGTTTTCGCTGATAGCCGCAATGGAACGGCTGTGCTTAATTCCACTTGGAACAGCGGCATAGAGCCATGGCGTTTCAATGTTGATTATGAATATAGTCCGCAGAAGGAAAATTATGGCGCAAGCCTTTTTACGGACCGCGGCATATACCGCACTGGGGAAACGGTAAACATCAAGGGATTTATCAGAAAGCTTGCTGATGGCGATTGGAAGAATTCCAGTTTCCGCAATATAAGACTGTCGGTTTATGATTCCAGGGAAAACCGCATATTCTCTAAATCTGTCAGCATGACTGAATCCTCATCTTTCAGCAGTTCTTTCAAGGTTCCTGACGGGTCTCCGGCTGGAACATGGAGATATTCCATTGACGAGGAAGATATTACTGGCGAGGAAGCTGATAAGCGCATGCTTAAGCCTTGGGAGAGCGATTCCCAGCGATTGCATTTTGAGAATTATTTTAAGGTTGAAGACTATAAGCCTGCGGCATTTGATGTAAATGCTGTTCCGCTTAAAAAGGAATTTTATCTTGGCGATAAATTTGAAGCCATGGCGGATGGCAAATATATGAGCGGAGCTTCCCTAGCAGGAGCCAAAGCTTCCTGGAGCGTTCGCCTTGATCAAGCCCCATTTGAGCCGAAAGGCTGGAAAGGTTATTCCTTTGAATCCGATTTGTTTGAGCCTTTTTCTAGCGAGACTCTTGCTTCTGGAACAAAGCAGCTTAACTCTAAGGGGGCTTTAAAGACATCTGTAAAGCTGCCTAAAACATTTAAAGGAAGGCGTGCATTGAGGGCGGTTTATGAGGCTGGAATTACAGCGCCTGATGGTCAAAACCTGTTTGCCAGGGGCTATGCGGCTGTGCACCGCTCCGGGCTTTACATAGGCGCGCTTCAGTCCCGCTCATATAGCAAAGCCGGAGAGCCTCGCTCTCTCAGTTTTGTGGCAGTGCATCCTGACGGCAGTCCTTTCCCTGGAAGAGAAATTAAAGTTGAAACTGTTAAGACTCAATGGTATGGAAGCAGGCGGGCCGGCCTTGGAGGCCGCCTTGAATGGGTAAATGAGAAAAAAGAGACTGTAATAGAAACTTCCACATTCACGAGCTCAAATGGGCCGATGTCTTATTCTTTTACGCCTAAAGAAGGAGGCTCATACTTTTTCCGCATAAGCGGCAAAGATGAAAAAGGCCGCGAATGCGAGCTCTCTTCTGATTTCTATGTGCATGGCGCTGGCGAATCATGGTGGAGCCAGCAAGACAATGACATATTGGAAATGTCTGTGGAAAAAGATTCTTATAAGGTTGGTGAGACTGCAAAGATTTTTGTCAAATCCCCTTGGGAGAATGTGCAGGCGCTTGTTACAGTTGAGCGCGAAGGCATAATGGAAGAGTTCATACAGAAAATAGAAAATGGAGCTTCAGTAATTGAGATACCTGTTAAGGACAATTATATTCCTAATGCCTATGTGAGCGTAGTGATGGTTAAGGGCCGTTCGGCTAAGCCTGAATGCAAGGGAAATGAGTGTTCTGATTTAGGCAAGCCGCAAGGCAGGTTCGGATATGCATATTTTACTGTAAAGCCTGAGAACCGCGCGCTGAAAACAATAATAAAGACAGATAAGGAAGAATATCGTCCTGGGGACACGGCACGCATTACTGTTAAGACTGAAGATGAGGCAGGCAATCCGATAGCGGCTGAAGTCGCGATTTCCGCTGCCGATGAAGGCGTGCTTGCGTTAACTTCGTGGAAAACTCCGGATATTTTCTCTTCATTCTATGGAACTCGTCCGTTAAATGTCACAACGGCAGACAATCGCCTGCATATTATAGGCCAGCGCAACTATGGAGAAAAAGGAGAGAGCCGCGGCGGAGGCGGCGGCTATTCGCTAGCCGGAGTTGACTTGCGCAGTAATTTTAGGGCAAGCGCATACTGGAATCCTTCCGTAAAGACTTCAAAGAATGGAGAAGCTTCTGTTTCTTTCACGGTGCCTGATAATCTTACGCGTTTCCGTCTTTCCGGCATTGCGGCGGCAGGCCGCCGTTTTGGCAGCGGCGAAACTTCTTTTACGGTCAGCAAGCCTCTTATGCTTCGGCCTATTCTTCCTGCATTTGCCCGCATAGGCGATGATTTTGCCTGCGGCGCATTAATACAGAATTTCTCGCCTTCTTCGCAGAGCGGCGCTCTGACATCCGCTATTTCTGGGGCGGTAAGCATTAATGGCGCTGAGCTTCCCAAGAAATTCTCTGTCTCTTCCGGCTCTTCCAAAGCCATATATTCTAATTGCCATGCCGATAAGTCTGGCACTGGCGTTTTTGCTTATGCTGCTCAAGGCAAAAATGAAAAAGATGGCTTGCGTCAGGAAATACAGGTAAAAGAACAGAAAGAATGGGAGACTAATTATGTGTTTGGGACTTTGGACGGCAGCGCTGAAAAAAATGAAAGCGTAGAGATTCCTTATTCAGGCGCGGAAGGCCAGCTGTCAATGGAAGTATCCAACAGCATTGCTTCTAATTTGAAAGGAACCGAAGAGTATCTGTTAAATTATCCTTATGGCCTGCTGGATGCGCGTTTGGCTAAGGCTAAAGTGCTGGCTTCTGCAGGCAAGTCTAAAGAAGCTGCCGAACTTTTAAATACACTCGCTTCATACCAGACTTCAAACGGAGGCTTCTCATATTGGAATGGCGGGAATTTTTCTGATCCGTATATCACAGCCATGTATCTGGAGGCGGCTTTCCCTCTTCGCGGAAATTCATATTTTAAAGGAAATCCCGTAATAAATAAAGCTTCCGAGTGGCTTATGTCATGGGCCCGCGGAGATAAGAAAGACATAGCTTATTCTTATTCCGAGAATGAAACATCATCGGCAAAAGCTTATGCCATATATGCTTTATCCTTATATGGCAAGAATGTCAAAGACCGCATAGCTCAGCTGTATTCTTTAAGGAACCGGCTTTCAATAGAAGGCCGCTCATGGCTTATTAGGGCTATGAACAAGGCCAAATATGACAAGATTGCCATGAAGAGGCTTTCTGATGAACTGCTTTCTCAGGCTAAGACTACAGCTTCTTCTCTTTTCTTTGAAGACAATGATTATATGCCATGGCTGCATTCATCTGATGCAGGAGCTACTGCTTCCGCTCTTTCCGCAATGCTAGAAGCCTATGGAGGCTTTAACGGCGATGATAAGGCGGCCATGTGGCTGCTTAGGGAGCGAAAGGCGAAGAACTATTGGCGCACTATTCCTGAAAATATAGCGTCATGGCAGGCTCTTAAGGCTTATGCTTTGAGATATGAGAAAAACTTTTCCGCAAAGAAGACTGTTCTTAGCGTGGCAGGAAAGACGCATTTTTCTTCTGTCCTAAATGCCGGCAAAAAGAAAGTTTCATCATCCGTTGATTTCAAAGATGTTTTTGCAAAAAACAGCAAAGAAACGGTTAAGCTGAAAAGCGAAGGCTCAGGAAGAGTTTATTACGGCTATCGCATAAAATTCCTTGCCCAGCCTCGCGAGGAGCCTGCTAATGAAGGCTTTGAGATAAGCCGTTCCATTAAGCCTCTTGACGGCAAAACGCTTAAGGCAGGCGGGCGCGCGCTTATTACAATAACCGTGAAGACTCCGCAAGACCGGCTTTTCGTTGCTGTGAATGAGCCTGTGCCTGCCGGCTTAGAGATAGTGAATGCTTCCATGCCTATGGCAGGCGGGGATGGCATGAGCGAAGCTATGGAATCTTCCTGGCGTTCAGGCTTCACGCATTCAGAACAGTATGAGGACAGGCTGGTGCTTATGGCTGATTACTTGTCAGCAGGCGAACACTCCTATACTTATCTTGCGCAGGCTGTCACATCAGGCGATTTCTTTGTGCCGGCTGCCAAGGCTGAATGCATATATGAGCCCGAAATTTTTGGGACAACTGCTGCTTCACGCATGGAAATAAAGCCCTGACATATTTTTGCGCTAATGAGGCATGGCCTTGTCTTCTCCGCTTTAGCCATAGGGAAGACAAGGCTTTTTTGAATCTTTAGCATAAAACATATTAATGCCTTTTGCTGGTAAAAATTGACGAAAAGCGCTATTTTTTGCGGAGCGCTTTCAATAATATCTGTATGGCTTTTAGTTTTAAAAAGACTTTTTTCTGTTTTTTCCTTTATTTGTTTTTCTCTTCTCCATTGCAGGCGGCGGAACAGAATTCTTCATATTCTTCGCTGAATGTTCCGGCTGCTGTTTCATTGTTCTCTTCTGACGGAAGACCGCTGAGAAGGTATCTTTCGGAAGACGGCATGTTCCGTGAGCCTGTTCCGCTTGAACAGATATCCCCTTGGGCAATTCTTGCCGTGCTTGCTGCGGAAGACAAGCGTTTCTTTGAGCATAGCGGGGTGGATATTAAAGCAATAGCCCGCGCTGCTGCGCAAAATGCCCGCGCAGGCCGCGCTGTTTCAGGTGCTTCTACCATAACCCAGCAGCTTTACCGCGCATATAATCCGGGGCCGCATACTTTAGGGCGAAAGGTTTATGAAGCTGTTTCTGCCATTAGGCTGGAGCAGCTGCGTTCAAAAGAGGAAATACTTCAGGCTTACCTGAATATAATTCCTTATGGAAATAATCTGTCAGGAATACAGGCCGCTTCCGTTTCATATTTCGGAGTTAATGCTTCCTCTCTTAGCTTGTCGCAGGCCGCTGCGCTGGCGGGCGTGCCAAGAGCTCCGTCTCTTTATAATCCTGTTTCCAGGCCGGAAGCATTTGAAAAACGCCGCTTGAGCGTTCTTTTAAAAATGTTTAATGAAGGATATATAGACGAAGAATCTTATAGGCTGGCTGTAGCGGAAAAGCCAACGGTCAGAAAGCCTCAGCAGCCATTTTTTGCGCCTCACTTTTCAGCATGGGCGGCATCCATGGCTGGAGAAAGGCTTTCCGTGCGCACTACTCTTGTTCCTGAAATTCAGGAAGCTGTGCAGCATGCTCTTAAACATCATATATCTAAGCTTGAAAAAAAACATAATATGACTAATGGAGCTGTTATTGTCATAGATAATAGGACTGGGGGCGTGCTTGCCTGGGCTGGCTCTAAAGATTTTTTTGATGAAAAGAATGGCGGGCAGATTGATGGAGTTAGAACATTAAGGCAGCCTGGCTCCGCTTTGAAGCCTTTCCTATATGGGCTGGCTTTTTCTAGAGGCCATTTCCCTTCTGAGCTTATATCGGATAGCCCTCTTTATGGCCGTGGCGGCTATTCTCCATTAAATTATGACAGGCATAATCATGGCATGGTTAGCCTTCGTTCAGCGCTGGCTTGCTCTTATAATATACCGGCCGTGCGCCTTGCGGAAGAAATAGGCACGGAATCTTTCCTTGAAACTCTCCATTCTTTTGGATTTGAATCTCTTCGTAAAAATGCGGATCATTACGGTGCCGGGC
>Ga0310690_10008106_pt1 | contig 13394 bp, 8 predicted proteins | sample AusTroGonzalo_MG_2_FD_207661 | JGI IMG/M metagenome (GOLD analysis project Ga0310690, IMG submission 207661) | Bovine rumen microbial communities from tropical cattle in Woodstock, Queensland, Australia - Gonzalo_04 (v2) (version 2) | ecosystem: Host-associated > Mammals > Digestive system >... | reverse complement strand
GGCTCGTATTGGTGCCGGACATGTCGAAGGCTGTGACCTTCGACTCGTGACCGTCCGCCGCCTCTACTTGTATTCGATCTTCGCCTTCTCGCGAAGCTCGGCCACGAATGCGTCCATCGCCCGGCCACGAGCCTCGTGGCGCAGAAGGTCGCGGATCTGGTCAGCGACGTCCACTAGCGTCTGCGGCCCGCCTGACTTCTCGTCGGTCTTGAGGATGATGTGGTAGCCGAACTGGGTCTCGATCACGTCGCTCACCTCGCCGCACTTCATCGCGAAGGCGGCTTTGTCGAACTCCGGCACCATCATGCCGGGACCGAACCAGCCGAGCGATCCGCCCTGCGCACCGGACGGACAGTCGGAGTTCTCGCGCGCCTCGGCGCAGAACGCCTGTCCCACCTCGCCGGGATCGCCTGCGGCGACGATACGTGCGCGGATGGCCTTGATCTTGTCTAGCGCCTGCACCTTGTCGGCGGCATCCAGGCCCTCCGTCTTGACGAGGATGTGCTGGGCGAGCACCTGCGGCTGCGCCACGTAGTCCGCCTGATGGGCGGCATAGTATTCGGCCACCTCCTGCTCGGTAGGCTCAGCCACTCCGCTGCACGCCTGCTGGACAAGCATGTCCACGCGGCAACCCTTCGCCAGCTCCTTGCGGAATGCGTCCTCAGAAAGCTTTTGCGCGGCGAGCGCCTTGACGAAGTTCTCGCGGCCGCCAACCTGGTGGATCACCTGCTCGATCTGTGCGTCGATGGCGGAATCCGGCACCGGAAGGTCAAGTTGCTCTGCGCGCGCCAGCAGCAGCTTGGCGCCGATCGCCTGCTCCTGCGCCTTCTCCACGAGCTTCTCGAGGTTGCTCTTGATCTCTGCCTGGCTCATCCCGTGCGTTGCGTAGAACTTCACGAGCCTGTCCAGCTCGAACTGGACGGCCTCTCTGCTGATGGGTTCGCCATTCACGAATGCCTGCTTCATTCCTGTGTCTCCGTTTGTTTTCCGCTAGTATATCGTTTCCTTTCTCTCTGGTAAAGGGTTTCATTCGCCGCCGAGGCGTCGGCTCTCGATGCGGTCGCGCAGGAACGCGACCCTCCCGATGGCCTCGGCGTATGCTATAATAGATGCCTGACAGGCAAAGGAATCGTACAAGGAGAGTTCATGAAGAGAAGAATCGTTTTCGGTTTCGCGTTCGTGTGCGGAGCCATGGCGGCTTTTGGAGCTGCGCCATACGCGCTCACGGTGGAGCGGCTTGCGGATCCGTGCGGCGTGGACGCGGCGGCGCCTCGCTTCGGCTGGAAGATGTCGGCGAAGCATGGCGAGGTGAACGTGGCGCAGTCCGCATACCGCGTGCTGGTGGCGACGTCGCGCGAGAAGCTGGCGGCTGACGATGGCGACCTGTGGGATTCCGGGAAGGTGCCAGGCTCGCAGGCGATCGACGTCGCATACGCCGGCAAGCCGCTCGCCTCGTCGCGGCGTATCTGGTGGAAGGTGCGCACGTGGGACGGAAATGACTCTGCGTCCGACTGGAGCTTGCCTGGCCAATGGGTGACTGGCATCATGCAGCCCGACGGCTGGAAGGCGAAGTGGATCGGTCCCGCGCCCGAGACGCGTCCCGACGCGGATCTTTCCGGTGCGCAGTGGATCACGGCGCCGAAGGGCAAGAAGGGGAAGGTTACGCTCCAGTACAAGTTCACGTTCGCCGGCGCGAAGCCAGGCGAGTACGTGGAGATGGTGCACGCCGCCGTGCCGCAGCATGCCGTGCGCGTGAACGGCAATTCGTGCCACCTCCACAGCGGCCACATCCACAACTGGCGCTATCTGCGCTTCCGCGACATCACGCCGTGGCTTGTGGCTGGCGAGAACACGATCGAGGTTGAGATCGTGCCCGACAACTTCAATCCGTCCGTGAAGGAGCCCTACGCGTTCCTCGCGCGCTTCAACCTGCCCGGCGGGAAGTCGTTCGGCACGGATACCACCTGGACCTCGCCCGATGGCGCGGTGACCGCGCTCGGTGCAGCGAAGGAGCCAGCGTTCGCTAAGGGTCTCGTCACGCGCTGCGAAACCGCCTCGCCTGCGTTCGAGAAAACCTTCACAGTGTCGAAGTCCGTCTCATCCGCCGTCTTGCACGTGACGGGCGTGGGGTTCTACGAGGCGTCCCTCAACGGCGCGAAGATAGGCAAGAAGGTGCTCGACCCCTCGCCCACGATGTTCGATCACCACGTCCTCTACTCCACCTACAGCCTTGACGGCGACATCAAGCCAGGCGCGAACACGATGCGGATACTCGTGGGCCACGGCTGGTACGACGTGCGCTCCATCGCCACGTGGAACTTCGACGTGGCGCCGTGGCGCGACTTCCCGCGTACGATCGCCCAGCTGGAGATAACGTATGCCGACGGCACGCGCGAGACGGTGGCGACCGACGGCTCGTGGCGCCAGGTGGCGAGCCCGGTGGGCTACGACTGCATCCGCGAGGGCGAGGTGATCGGCGGGCACGACCCGGCGATGCCCGACCTCGCAGGCCGCGTGGTGCGCGCGGTCGAGGTGCCGGGCCCGAAGGGCGCGCTCACGGCCGAGAACTGTCCCGGCGCCGAGGTGATGCGCACGCTCAAGCCCCGTTCCATCAAGGACCTCGGCGGCGGCGTGTACATGGTCACTTTCCCCGAGAACATGGCCGGATGGATGCGACTCACGCTGCGCGGACAGCAGAAGGGCGACTTGGTGTCGATTCGCTACGACGAGCGCGCGAACGAGGACGGCACGCCCGCTGCGGAATCCGTGCGCGACGGTTTGCACGACAAGTCGCCGGAAGGCCAGGAGCGCCGCGCGATTGACTGCCATTTCCGCTATCCCGCCTCGCAGCGTGTCTGCGCGCAGGACGCCGCGTTCCAGACGGACCGCTACATCTGCACGGGCCGCGACGGCGAGGTGTACGAGCCGCGCTTCACCTACAACGGCTTCCAGTACGTCCTCATCAATGGCCTGCGCCGCGCGCCGGCGCCTGAGGACGTGACGGCGTGCATCGTGCACACCGCGTTCTCCACGATCGGCTCGTTCGCGTGCTCGGACGAGACGTTCAACACGCTTATGCGTATGGGCGACCGCGCCTACCGCTCGAACTTCGCCGACGGCTATCCCACGGACTGTCCGCACCGCGAGAAGAACGGCTGGACGGGCGATGCGTCGATCGCGAGCGAGCTTGCGCAGTACTGTTTCGAGAACACGGCCGCCTACGAGAAGTGGCTGCGCGACATCTGCGATACGCAGCTTGCGAACGGCGACATCTGCTGCATTGTGCCCACCTCGGGCTGGGGTTTCCAGTGGGGCAACGGTCCTGCGTGGGACAGCGCGCTGCCGGTGATCGCGTGGACGCTCTGGACATACCGCGACGACCGCCGCGTGCTCGACGCCATCTATCCCGCGCTCAAGCGCTACCTCGCCTACACGGCGACGCGCGCGAACGGCGACGGCCTCGTGAAGCACGGTCTCGGCGACTGGATTCCCGTTGACCGCAAGTACTATCCGTCCGTCGAGCTGACGAGCTCCTGCTACTACTACCAGGCGCTGCGGATCGCGTCCGAGATCGCCGCAATCAAAGGTCTCTCAGAGGAGTCCGCATCATACGCCGCGTCTGCCGCGCGCACGCGCGCAGGCATCAACAAGAAGTACTACAAGGGCAACGGCGTGTACGACAACGGCGGGCAGACGGCGCAGGCGTTCCCGATCGCGTACGGCGTTGTCGAGGAATCAGAGCGCGCCGCCACGGCCGCTAAGCTCGTCGCGAGCGTTGAGAGCATGGACTGCCACGTGAACATGGGCCTGCTCGGTACGAAGCACGTGTTCCGCGCGCTCTCCCGCATCGGACGCACCGACCTCGCGTTCAAGATGCTCGTGAACCCCACGAAGCCCTCGATGGTGGAGTGGATCCAGAAGGGCGGCACCACGCTCTGGGAAGATTGGAAGAGTGGTGCTAGCCGCAACCACATCATGTTTGGCGACTTCATGGGCTGGGCGTACCAGTACCTCGCGGGCATCCAGCTGCCGGAGACCGACGCCTCCACAAGCGCGGTGCCGGTGGTGAAGGCTCGCGGTTTCAAGGAAATCGTCATCGCGCCGCAGATCATCGACGAGCTGACGTGGGTGCGCGCGTCCGTCAACGGCCCCTACGGCGAGATCGCCAGCGCTTGGAAGCGCGACGGCAAGAACGTGACGATCGACGTGACGGTGCCGCCGAACACGACGGCTATCGTTCGCCTGCCTGGCCAGGATGACCGCCGTATCGGCTCCGGTTCCCATACGTTCCAAGTCACCAAATAACCATCTCTACCCTACCATTTACCACCAACCATCTACCATCCACCAACTACCAACTACCATCTACCATCTACCAACTACCATCTACCAACTACCATCTACCAACTACCAACTAAAAGGAATCTGCACAATGAATATTCGACAGTCGTTCATGCTTGCCGCTATTCTGGCGGCGGCCAGCGCGCTTTCCATTGACGTGACGCTCGCCCCGGCGGGCGACATCCGCTTCGGGGATGGCAATGAGCACGTATTCCGCACCCTCGTGGCATTGCCGGGCTGGCAGGGGCTCTCGAGCAAGGGCGGCTGGGAAATCAAGACTCCCGGCATCGCGCCGTTCTCGCTCGCAAACGGAACGAACGTGCTCATCAAGGCCGAGGCGCGTCTCGAACAGCTGCCGGAGGGCAAGGTGAAGATCGCCTACTCGTTCACGCCCGTCGAGGACACGAAGTTCGTCGTGCTTGGCTGTACGCTCTCGCAACCTGCCGCCGAGGTGACGGGCAAGCCGTGGAAGACGCCGAAGAAGCAAGGTACGTTCGGCCGTCCCGCGAACAACGGCATTCACGTGATGGGCGGGAAGGGTACGGAAATCTCCGTGGCGTTCGGCGCGACCGGGCGCATGCTGACGTTCGTCGCCGACCGCGAGCAGGGCATCGCCATCCAGGACAACTGGCGCTGGGGCGAGACGTATTCGCTCCGCCTCGGCACGCTCGGTCAGAAGACGTGGAAGAAGGGCGAGACGCAGACGTACGCGTTCACCGTCTCTGCCGACGAGCCGCTCGTGGCGAAGTCCGCCGAGCCGACGGTCATTGCGCGCGGCGCGGACTGGATCCCGCTCACCTACCGCAAGGAGATCGAGGCCGGGAGTGCGCTCGACTTCTCGTGCATGGGCTTCACCGACGCGCCGTCCGGCAAGTACGGCTGGATGAAGAACGTTGGCAGCCACTTCGAGTTCGAGGGACGTCCCGGCAAGCCCGTGCGCCTCTACGGCGTGAACCTCTGCGGCACTGCGAACTTCCCAAACCACGACGAGGCAGAGATGATGGTCACGCGCTTCAAGCGCCTCGGCTACAACGCGATCCGCCTCCACCACCACGACAGCGGCACGGTGAAGGGCAGTGCCGATGGCCTCACGCTCAGCAATGAGAACATGGACAAGTTCGACTATCTGCTCGCGACGGCCATCCGCGAGGGCCTCTACCTCACGACGGACCTCTTCGTCTCTCGCAATCACGTGATCAAGTGGCGGCACATCGGCGTTGACCGCGACGGCCTCGTGGACATGCAGCTCTTCAAGGCGCTCTGCGCGCTCTACGACCCGGCGTTCGAAAACTGGTGCGCCTACTCGCGGAACTTCCTCAGCCACGTGAATCCGTACACGGGCCGCGCGTACAAGGACGAACCGGCACTCTCGCTCATCTCGCTCATCAACGAGGGAGGGCTCTTCATGGGCTGGGGACGCGAGACGGCGAAGGATCCCATCGTGCGCGAAGCCTGGCGGAAGTGGGTGCTCGCGAAGCGCGCCGCCGATCCGTCGTTCTACCCGGACGCCGATCCCGACAACGTGCCTAAAGGTACGTACCATGCCGCGTTCGCACTCTTCATGGGCGAGATGGAGGCGAAGATGGTCGCGCGCATGAAGGCGTTCCTCCGCAGCATCGGCTGCAAGGCGCTTCTTACGAACGACAACTGCGGGCCGCACTTTGCGCCGCTGCAGCGGGCGTCCGCCGAGTACGACTACATCGACGACCACTTCTACGTTGACCATCCGCAGTTCCTCGAGCAGCGTTGGCGCCTGCCGAGCCGCTGCGGCAACCGCAACCCGATCCTCACGCCCGTCTTGCCGCCGTGCCGTCTTGGCTTTACGCGCATGGTGGACAAGCCATTCACCGTCACGGAGTGGAACTTCTCCGGCCCCGGCATGTTCCGCGGCGTGGGCGGCATCCTCACGGGCGCCATCGCGGCGCTCCAGGACTGGGACGGCATGTGGCGCTTCGCCTACGGTCACAGCCGCGAGGACTGCCTCGAGAACCCCAAGCACGCACCCGGCTACTTCAACCTCGGCACCGATCCGCTCGGACAGGCTAGCGACCGCGCGAGCATCTGCCTCTTCCTGCGCGGCGACATCGCGCCGCTCACCCCGGGCGGCGCCTCGCTGCTCATCACGCCCGCGAGCGAGAAGCCAGAGGGCACGAAACCGTTTTCCGGATCGCCGTCGTGGAGCGACGCGGCGTGGAACATGCGCGTGAGCTCCTGCCTCACTCCGCCGCCTGGAAGGCGGCTCTCCCAGTTAGATGCGGCTGGGACTAACTGGGAAAGCCGCCATCTTGGCGGCGACATTCGCATCATTCCGCGCGAGCAGGCCGAGGACCCGGCCGTCACGAACTGGGCACGTTCCGTCTCCGTCAACCCCTCGCTCGGATTTGACCGTGTGCGCGGGTCGTTCACGATCGACACGCCGCGCACTTGCGGCGGGTTCGCGCCGGACGGTGCATTCAGCGCAGGGGCGATCTCCGTGACGCTCGGCGGCGCAGCCGCAACCGTCTGGGCCAGCTCGCTCGACAGCGCGCCCGTGGCCGCCTCGCGTCGCATCCTCGTGACGCATCTCACGGACGTCCAGGGCGAGGGGGCGAAGTTCGCCGATCCGGAGAAGACCATTCTGCTCCGGTTCGGTAGAGGATCACTCGTGCGCAACGGCACGGCGCAGGTCGCGCTTACGCTCGCGGATCCGGGCGCGTACACGGTGTACGAGCTGGAGACGAGCGGCAAGCGTCTCGGGAACGTGCCCGCCGAGGTGAAGGACGGCAAGCTCTGCTTTACGGCGGCGGTTGACGGTCCGCATGGCGCGCGCATGCTCTACGAGGTCGTGCGCAAATAGGAAAGCATGTAATGAGACGCACCATCTGGATTCTGGGAATCGCGGCAATCGCGCTGTCGGCTAGCGGGTTCACGCTCGTCTCGCCAGCCACGCGGGCGCGCGTTGTGGTTGGCGAAGGCGAGCCAGGTTACGTATTTCGCGCTGCGCAGGACTTCACTAACGACGTGAAGAAGATAACAGGCGCAGACCTTGCACTCGTGCGCGGCAACGCGCCGTGCGCCGGCGACGTCTTCATCGCCACAAAGGGAGGGTCGCGCTACTGCGCGACCGATACCAAAACGGGAGGGTCGCGCTCCTGCGCGACCGCTAAGGATTGGGAATCTTACGACGTGACCGTGAAGGACGGCGTCCTCTCCGTCGCCGGCAGCGACGCGCGCGGCACGATGTTCGGTCTCTACGACTTCATCGAGCGCTACCTCAAGGTCGATCCGCTCGCCTTCTGGAACGGCGTGCCGTACCCTAAGGCCGAGACGCTCGCGTGGGACACGGTGGATATCCGCCAGCCGTCGCCTACATTCCGTTTCCGCGGCTGGTTCATCAACGACGAGGACTTCCTTTCCCAGTGGCGCGAGCCTGCCGGACCTCGTCCCGTGCGCACGGCAAAGGGGCTTTGCAGCGTCGTGATCAACCACGGCACGATGGAGGCGATTGCCGAGGCGATGGTGCGTAGTCGCTTCAATCTCATCATCCCATGCAGCTACATCGACCCGCGCGTGGACTACGAATCAGAGAACCTGGCCATCTGCGCCAGACGCGGCCTATTCCTCTCCCAGCACCACCACGACCCGCTGGGGCTAGGCGGGTTCATGTTCCTCAACCACTGGGAGTCCAAGGGCAAGAACTACAAGTACTCCTACTTCAGCCACCCGCGCGAGGTGGAGGACATGTGGCGCGAGGCGGCGCGCGCCTACGCGAAGTTTCCGGACGTGGTGTGGCAGATCGGCTTCCGCGGCATCAGCGATTCGCCGATGTGGGCCGCAGACCAGTCCGTGCCGACCTCTGACGAAGGCCGCGCGAAGATCATCTCCGACGCGATGGCTAAGCAGGTGGAGATACTCAAGGAAATAGGCATGAAGAATCCCTACCTCACGGCGACGCTCTGGGGCGAAGGGGCGGCATTCAACGAGAAGGGGTTGCTGAAGGTCCCGGAGGGGGCGACGATCGTCTATTCCGACAACTCTTCAGGCTGGTGGTGGCCCAAGGACTTCTACGTGACGCCGCAGGACGAGTCGCACACTTACGGCATCTACTACCACCACCAGCTCATCACCGCCGGACCGCACTTCGTCTCCGGCGTTTCCGCCTCACGCACGTTCGGGCAGCTCAAGGAGGCCGCCGCGCACAACGCCGCCGAGTACGTCGTCTTCAACGTGGGCAACGTGCGCGAGTTCACATACGGCATCGCTGCATCGCAGGCTATGACGTGGAACCTCGGCGCATTCGACGCCGAGGCATGGACGAAGGACTGGATAGCGCGCCGATTCTCCACGCAGCGCGCGGAATGGCTGTCGCTCCACAACATGTACTTCAAGGCGTTCCAGCTCCATCCCGTGCATGGACACCCGATGTTCCTCGACGGGCATCTAGCGCACAACGTGTGGCGGTACCTGCGCCGTGACCTGCTAGGCGCTCTCGCCGCGCGCAAGGCAGGGAAGGCTGCAGTTCCGTTCGAGCCGGCGACAAACTCGTACGCGCGCGTTGAGAAGCTCGATCCGTTCAAGAGCGCGCTGTTCGAGTCGAACCACCCGGTGATGGGAACGTGGCACGACACCTACGCGCGTCTGCGCGCGCAGGAGGCGGCCTTCGCGCAGGCAGAGCACTACGCGCGATCGCTCATGTCCCGTGCTCCCACTGGCGAGCAGGACCTCGCATTCGACGCGTTCGTCTATCCGGCGGCGTTCATGCACGCCTTCACACGCGCAATGGCAGAGTTCGCCGACGCGCTCGACCTCTGCCAGCTCGGTGACGACGTGGAAATGAAGGCTGCGGCAGAACGCGGTCTCGCCGCGCTCGAATCCGCCGAGGCACTGGACGCGCGCTATTGCCGCGGAAAGTGGGCCGACTGGCACAAGTGCCGCGTGCAGGTGCCGCTTCCGAAGATCATCGAGCACGCTCGCGACTTGATCAAGATTGTTCAGAACTCCGCCGTTCAATTTTGAATGAGAGTGTGACAATGCCGCGAAAAAGCAGTCTTGAACTTTTGAGGATTCTCGCGATACTGGCTATTGTGTGCGGGCATCTTCTCAGTCAAAGCAGTCTTACAGGCGCAGAGGGGACGAATCGCATCCTCGCCATGCTGCTGGGGTCGGGCGTTCGCATTGGGGTGAACGTGTTTCTCATTCTAGGCGTCTGGTTCATGGTCGATGCGAAGTTCAAGGCCGAGCGCATCGTACGGCTGTACCTTGAGGTCGTATTCTACAGTGTGCCCATTACGTCCTGCATGCTGCTTGCGGGACAGGCTGTAGGTGTTCGCAATGTCATACAGGGCCTGCTGCCGTTCTTTGGCCGATCGGTTTGGTTCGCGAGCGCCTATATTTCGTTGATAGCGCTGTCGCCTTTCCTCAACAGGGTATTCCTCCTGCCGCTGAAGGCGCAGCAGGCGCTGTTATGGTTGCTGGTCGTTCTGTTCTGCATCGTGCCGACGATTCCGTGTTCAACGCCGCTTGACTATCTGGCCGACTTCACCTGGTTTTGCGTCGTCTACCTGCTTGTAGGGATGTGGAAGAAGTCAAACATGGGAGCGCGGTTTCGCGGCACGTGGCGGTTCTTGCTGGCGGGGACGGTCTCGTATTTGGCGCTTGTCGCGGCAAGGTACGTTCCGCAGACGCAACCTGTGGCGGACTACTGGATCGTAAACATCAAGTCGCTCCCGAATTTCATTTGCGCGCTATTCGTGTTCGTGGGCTTCTTGAGATTGGATATCGGATCGAACCGGTGCATCAATGCGGCGGCGCGCTCCGTCTTTGCGGTCTACATAATCCATCAGGTTCCCGCCTTCATCCAGTTCCAGTGGAATACGATCTTCCGTGCTGATCAGTTGCTGGGCGCATCTCCGCTCATGTTCGCGTGTGGGACGCTTGGCATCGCATTGGTGGTATTTATCGGTGCCTCGGTGATCGACTTTTTCCGTCGGCGCTTTTTTGAACAGTTCTACATGTCGTCTGCTCCGGTCAAGTGGCTCGTATCCAGGATTGAGAAGTTCTACGGGGACGTTGGGTTTGGATACCACAAATGAAAAGATAGCACTTGTATCGCCATGGGAGAAAGTGTATACTCTCAACTAGACACTTAGGAGAAATAGGGATGACGGCAACGACATTGGATTTGCGCTATAGGACGCATGATCTGTTTGCCTCGCTTGCGCGAGGCGTGCAGATCACCATCACTTACAGGGGGCGTAAGGCGGGAATTCTGTTGCCATACCATGATGGCGCGAAAGCGACGGATACTATCCAGCATGTTTGTGACCATCCATATTTTGGCTCGGCGGCTCCATCGACGCGTACCGTGGCCGAGGAGGTGGACCTGCTGCGTGGGGGGCGGTTTAATGATCTTTGACACGGACGTGTTCATCTGGATCCAACGAGGTTCCAAGCGGGCTGCGCAGCTGTTTGAGCGGCAAACGGACCGGTGTATTGCTGTACAGACGTACATGGAACTTCTTCAGGGGACGCAGAATCGGGTACAGCAGGCGGCCACGCGTCGTTTCCTTAAGGACTTTGGTGTGCGCACGTTGCCGCTTTCGCCAGAAATCGGGGATCGCGCCATGTCGCTCATAGAACAGTATGCGCTATCACACAACATGCGCGCTGGAGATGCGCTGATTGCGGCAACGGCGCTGGAGGCCGCTCAACCTCTCTGTACCTCTAACGTGAAGCATTTCCGGGCGATTCCGCTGTTGGAGGTCGTTCGGCTCGTACCATGAGTTTTCGCCATGAAGGCAATAATCGACAAGATCAGAGTCTGGGGAATCGCGGGTGTCCTCAACTTTTTCAAGGCGAAATACGGAAACGCCGTGCAGCGGCGACGCCTTGCGGCGCTGGTCCGCCGTTCGCAGATAAAAGAGCCGGAGCGGGGTGTCACGGTCATCGGCGAACTGACGGGGCGGGTGTCGTTGAGCAAGGCACTGCGCGATTTTGTCCTGAACATGAAGGACGCTGGCATTCCCTGCCAGGCATACGACACGCTCCTGAAACCTCAGATCCCTCTTGCAGACGTTAAGGGAGTCGTCACTCCTGTTGAGGAGTTTGACATCATGCGCTATTCTCATGTAGTCATGATGTATCGCTCGCCGTTGGACGAGAAGCTCGTTCCAAATCTGTCGTTTGCCCGGATCGCCTTCCATGAGAGCGAGCACGGCATACACGAGACGGCGCCGTACCTTCGGGAAAGCGGCGACGCGATCGTCGCCATGTCGGACTTCAACTACAACTACTACAAGCGGGCGTTTCCGGACCAGCCCGTGTACAAGATAGTATTTCCTTTCCGCTTCAAGCGAAAGGATGCGACGCCCCGCAACGAGATGCGCGTCAAGTACGGGATGGGCGTAGATGACTTCGTGGTGTTCTTCAACTTCGACTTCGGTTCGTATTACCGCAAGAACATTCTTGCCGCGTTGAAGGCGTTTGCGATCGCATTCCGGGGCGACGAGAAAGCGAAGCTCCTGTTCAAGACCAAAGGTGCGGCGGCGAACAAGAGGCAGGTTGCCGACATGGAGAGACTCGTGACGGAACTAGGCATTGATCGCCAGTTCATTCATATTCCCCAGTACCTGCCGCGTGCGGACGTGGACGGGTTGACGGAGGCGTGCGACGTGTTTCTTTCGCTGCACAAGGCTGAGGGATTTGGCATGGGCATGGCCGAGGCGATGAGTCAGGGGAAGCCCGTCGTCGCGACGAACTGGAGCGCGAACACGGAGTTCTGCCGAGAGGATACGGCATGGTGCATTCCGTACCACATGGTGCCGGTTCTTCCACATGAATACATGGTCTCCACGAAGGAATGGGCGGAGGCTGATGTTGAGGCGGCGGCTGCGGCGCTTCGGGAGATCCGCAATAACCCTGAGCTTGTCGCTGAACGTACCGTGAATGGCAAGCGTTTCATGGAGGAGCACTTCTCCATAGTGAACTTCAAGAAGAGCGTCGACGCGTTTTTGGATGCAAAACCATGAAAATTTAACACAGTGTTAAACCTAAACATCGCTGTTGGGTTTCATCTCTTAGCCGCAAAGAACGCAAAGATCGCAAAGAGACCTTTGTATTTCAATCAAATGCTTTTATTGAGTTGGCAGGAACTTGAACCGATTTCACCTATGTGGTGAAAGCCGATTACCTAAAGTCCTCATCTGAAAATGTAAAAAACCTTTGATTCTTTGCGTACTTTGCGTTCTTTGCGGCTAACATGTCCTTACGCGTCATTTCAACCGCGACATTTAGGTTAAAATTTAGATTCAAATTTGAAGCCAGCCACGGTTCACGAAAATGGCAAATGTTTCTGCCCTGTGGAATCCGAACGGCAGGGATTTGACAGGTTGTTCCACAACGCAATCGTAGGCAAACCGAATCGCCGACCGGCAATCGGCCATCTTCATCGTGCGCCTATATTCGCGGTGACGCCTCAGCAACGTCTCGGTGTAATACGCATCCTCGCCAACGGCATGGCAGTCAGGAAAGGCGTGATAAATCTTCCGCCAATACATCTGTGCCATGTCGCACATTCGCTTGGACCGAATGGAGAAACCGCCATTCGCCGTCCAAAGGTTGAACATACGTGCGACCAATCTCGGGAAGAATTTGTCCCGGACATAAGGTGGTCCGATGAAATCCCACTTGCCCAGAAACTCCTCAAGCCCGGATCGTAAAGGGAAACCGTCGTCTTGGATGACCATGAGGTAATCGGTCGAGAAGCGATCGGCAAATTTCCCATCGCAATCCGCGCTCATGGTGTAGAGATTTCCCGGTATCAGCGAGGGCTCTATTTGTATTTCCACGCAAGGAAACTTTTGGGCAAATGACTGTAATTCCTTTGTCGGCCTGTCCGTCACGATGACTGATTTCATCATTCCGCAATGCAGCCAGGTTTCGCGAAATGCCGATTCGATTCGGTAGAAGAAAGTGTCGGGTTTCTCGACATCGGCGCCCCAGTAATATGCCAACACGGTAACAGAATCGGGCCCGTGGCCGTAATCCGTACGGTTGGCATGGATGGTGTCTAACCG
>Ga0310690_10008105_pt1 | contig 13397 bp, 16 predicted proteins | sample AusTroGonzalo_MG_2_FD_207661 | JGI IMG/M metagenome (GOLD analysis project Ga0310690, IMG submission 207661) | Bovine rumen microbial communities from tropical cattle in Woodstock, Queensland, Australia - Gonzalo_04 (v2) (version 2) | ecosystem: Host-associated > Mammals > Digestive system >... | reverse complement strand
AGCTTGTGCTTCAAAAGAGATTGGCATAATTGTTATTGATGAAATTCATAAGTGCAAGAATCCTACATCACAGCAAGGCAAGGGTATTCTTAAATTGAAGAGTGAGGTCAGGATAGCAATGACTGGTACGCCTGTTATGAATACTCCCATTGATTTATATGTAATTCTTAGATGGCTCGGTTATGAATCTCATACATATTATGCATTCAGAAATCATTATTGTGAAATGGGTGGCTTTGGTGGCTATGAGATTATCGGTTATAAGAATCTTTCAGAGCTTAGAAGCAGACTTGATGAAATCATGCTTAGGAGATTAAAGAAAGAAGTTCTTGACCTTCCTGAAAAGCTTTATATTAATGAGTATGTTGAAATGAATGATAAGCAGTGGAAGATTTATAATTCAGTTGCAAATGAGATTAGGGATAATATTGATAAAGTAAAGACTTCTCCGAATCCTCTTGCTGAATTAATCAGAATGAGGCAGGCAACAGGATACACTGGTATTCTTTCAAGCAAAGTTCTTGAGAGTGCAAAGCTTGATAGAATGGAAGAGCTTGTTGAAGAAGCAATTGAGAATGGTAAGAAAGTTGTTATCTTCTCTAATTGGACACAGATGACCGATGCTATATTTGATAGATTGTATGATTATAAGAATCCTAAGTATGGAATAGGTACTATTACAGGGGAAACTAAAGACAGTGAAAGACAGTATATAGTTAATGAATTTCAAACTAATCCTGATATGAAAGTTATCATAGGTACTATCGGAGCAATGGGTACTGGTCTTACTCTTACAGCAGGAACAGTTGAAATCTTTCTTGATGAACCCTGGACAAGAGCGGCTAAAGAGCAGGCAGAAGATAGATGCCACAGAGTAGGCACAAATGAGAACGTTACTATATATACAATCATGTGCAAGAACACGATAGATGAAAGAATACATGAGCTTGTAATGAGCAAAGGTGAAATGGCAGATGCACTTGTTGATGGTAAGATAAGCAATAACAGAGCTGAGGTGCTTGATTATCTGTTAAGTTGACTTTTCAAGCAAACATGATATAATACGTTTACACTGAAAGGAGGTGATATTTCATGATAATAGCAGAAATTGATGGAAAGCAAGAAAAGCTTTTTACAGCAACAGAAACAGCTTGTGTTTTAGGAATAGTTGTACCCACACTGAATAGATGGTATTTATTTAAGAAAGAGAATCCTGATAATGAGTGGGCACAGAAGATTCCTGATTATGTGAAGCTTGCAGAAGGTGAAAAAGCACAAAGATTTTGGAAAGAGAGCGATATTTGGAGATTAAGAGATTTTGCAGAGCATTTCCCTAGAGGTAGAAGCGGGGTTATGGGTTCTGTTACACAGAGATATCAACCATATGATTTACAAAAACAAAGGAGGAAGAAACATGGCAAGAAAAGTAGTAGAAGCAGAAAACAATGAGGTAAGATACACAACAGAACAACTATCCGATTTAGTTAATAGCTATGCAAAGAATAAAGATGTGCTAAAGCAGTATAAAGACCAGACGGATAAAGAGAATGCTGATATAAAGACAGCTATGAAGCAGTTGATAACGATTGATAAGGATGGTAAGAGGTTCTATAGCACTTCAAATTGGGTTGTAACACTTTCAGAAGTTGATACTTCAAAGATGAATGAAGATAAGCTTATTACCTGGCTCAAGCAGAATAAGCTTGGTAAAGGTATCATTAAGAAGAAAGAGTATATTGATTCAAATGCTCTTGAATCCGCTATTTATAATGGTCTTATCACTCAGGAACAGTTGATTGAAATGGAAGCTTGTAAAGATGTTTCAACGCAGGAAAGGCTTACAATATCTAAGAACAAAGGAGGAAAATAACATGGCTACAAGAAAGAAAACGGAGTATGTGTCCAAAGCACACTCTACAAAGATAACAGCCTCAAGCAGATGTGCAGTTAAAATAAAGGATAATTATTATACTATTGAAGCATCAGAAGAGAGAAGTATAACCGATTCTGAAAATGTTGATATCAATAAAGAATGGGCACTGTTATTTGATTCAGTTAACCAAGTTGTGGACCTTCAGATAGAAGATATCATTAAAGAATTTGCTAAGAAACGTTGACAAATAAACAAACGTATGATATATTATATGTGTTGTTTGTTGTATACTCGTTTTGAGTTATCACCCTTAACTTAGTGGTCGGCAAGTGCAGATTGTCGCCATGTTCAATCTCATATTGTTGACCACGAGCATTCCCTTTCCTATTAAGTCTGCACCTTAGTAGGGAAGGGAATTTGTTTTAGGAGAAATATCATGAACAGAGATTTTAAAGGTGTTTGGATTCCTAAAGAAATCTGGTTAAACACAAATCTATCAATGCTTGAAAAAGTTCTTATAACAGAAATCAGCAGTTTGGATAATGAGAATAATTGTACAGCAAGTAATGATTATTTTGCTGAATTTTGCAATTGCAGTACATCAGCTATAACTAAAGCTTTGAAACACCTTAAAGAGCTTGAATTAATTGAAGAAGTAGGATTTAATGGGAGAATTAGAAGATTAAGAGTAGTAAATTTTACTACTCTGCCTAGTAAAATTTACGAGGCAGACTCAGAAAATTTACGAGCTAATAATATATATAATAATACAGATAATAAAAAAGAATTTATATCTAAAGATATAAATTCTACGGAGAATCGTGGTAAAAACTCTGATTTTAATTTCGGTAAGAAATCAGAACCTAAACCTAGTTTATATAGCAAGTGTGTTTCAATGATTGATGCTTTTATAGTTGATAACAAGTGTGTTGATATAAGAAAAGCTTTGATTGAATATTTGAAGTTCAGATTAGAAGTTAAAGATAAGCCGTTATATATTAATATGTGGAAGGGTATGTTAAAGAAGCTTGAAGAGCTTCATGATAAAGGATATAGTTATTCTGAAATTATACAGTTCAATCTTTTAAAGGGTTATCTTAGCTTTTATGAACCAAGTAAATCTAAGAAGTATGAAAGAGCATCAGAGCCTAAACATGGTACAGGATGTAAAAAGAACACAGCAGAAGAAGATAAGCAAAGAGAAGTATTTTTAAAACAGATGAAGAAAGAAGGAAAGAGGGTAGCATTTTGAGAAATGAGAAATGTTGGTATAAAGAAGTATGCAGGTCAGAATGTTCAGATGCTTGTATTCGATACTTAGAAATGGATTATTTAGTACAGCATAGCGGAATACCTGCTTTGTATCAGTATCCTAAAGCACTTGAGCCTGAGCGTGTTGATTATGATTCATTCTGTTTGCTTGCTGATTATAAAGATGATGTTGTTGATTTTGTAAACAGCGGAAAGAATCTGTATATAGCAAGTGCAGAAACAGGAAATGGTAAAACATCATGGGCAACAAAGATTATGTTGAAATACTTTGATAGTATATGGGCAGGAAATGGTTTCAGAGTTAGAGGATTGTTTCTACATGTTCCTACGCTTCTTTCACAGCTCAAGAATTTTAACAATCCTTTATCAGAAGAGTATAAGCAACATATCTTAGATGCTGATATTTTAGTGTGGGATGATATTGCAAGTACAGAATTAAGTAATTATGATTTATCACAGCTTTTGTTATATGTTGATGGTAGAGTTAATAGCTTAAAGAGCAATATTTACACAGGGAATGTTGATTCGGATGATGAATTGCAGAAGTTGATGGGAGTAAGGTTAGCAAGTAGGATATGGAATCAAAGTGAAGTAATAATATTAAAGGGTAAAGACAGGAGAACAACTAAATGATAGCATTGCAAGTTTTATCCAAAGTGATAGCTTCAAAAGATATATCTTTTTTGGAAGATAATGTTTTAACAGTTGATTATTTTGTAGGATTTGAAGATGAATATAATTTCATAATTGACCATTATAAGAAGTATGGAAATGTTCCTGATAAAGCAACTTTTTTATCTCATTTTTCAGATGAAAAGGGTAATCCTACTGTTGAGCTTGTTGAAGTAACAGAGAGTGACCAGTATTTGCTTGATACTATTAGAGAGGAATATTTATACCACAAATCAGTTCCGATACTGTACAATATCAGAGATTTGTTGAAAGAGGATGCAAATGCGGCGGCTGAATATATGATACATGCTGTAAGAGATTTGGAACCTGATTATCATATAGGCGGACTTGATATTGTTTCACAAGCAAGCGAAAGATACAAAGAATTTCTTGAGAGAAAGAACAATCAAGATAAATGGTTTTTTACAACAGGGTTTCAAGAGCTTGATGATATAACACATGGCTTGCAGAAGGGAGAAGAGTTTGTTGTTATAGTAGCACGAATAAATCAAGGAAAATCATGGGTACTTGAAAAGATATGTTCACATATATGGCAGATAGGATTTAATGTAGGTTATATATCGCCTGAAATGGGAGCAACAAATATAGGATACAGATTTGATACTTTATACAATCACTTTTCAAATAAGGATTTAGTATGGGGTAATGCTTCACTTGATGAAGCTGAATATTTGGAATATATTGAGAAGTTATCAAAGATGGAAAATAAATTTGTTGTTGCAACACCAATTGATTTTCAGAGGAAGATAACAGTAACTAAGCTTAGAAATTGGATAAAGCATAATAAGCTTGATATGATAGCGATTGATGGTATAACTTATCTTACAGATGAAAGATTTAAGCGGGGCAATACTAAAGCTGAAACGCTCACAAATATCGGAGAAGATTTAATGAGCTTATCAATGGAATTAAAGATACCTGTTGTGGTAGTTGTACAAGCAAACAGAGGAGCAGTAAATCATGATGATGAAGAAGCAACACCTGAGCTTGAAACAATAAAAGATTCTGATGGTATTGCGGCTAATGCAAGTCAAGTTATAGCAATTAAGCAGATGAAAAATTCTGTTTTAAGATTAGAGATAAAGAAACAGAGAAATGGTAAAGTAGGCGGTAGGCTTGATTATGCATGGGATATTGATAAAGGAGATTTTGTATTTATTCCAAGTGAAGGTGATGCAGAATCAAAAGAAAAGACAGAAGAAAAAGTGGAAGAGTTAAAGAAGCAGTATCGGAGAAGAGATAAGAAAGAGGCGTTTTGATGTTAGAGATAGACAAGACTCAAATCAATGCAGATTTGTATGATATTTTGCTTGAGCTTAAACAGCAGTTAAGTTATAATGGAGTGCAGTTATTCCACAAAATAGAGCCTGGTAATGAGCTTAATAAAGATGTTCAAGTGTGTTGTCCGTATCATAAAGAAGGGCAAGAGAAAAGACCTTCAGCGGGATTCAGAAAGAAAGATGGATTGTTTCACTGTTTCACTTGCGGAGAAGTGCATTCATTACCAGAAGTTATCTCACATTGTTTTGGTAAGAATGATAATGGGTTATTTGGATGGAGTTGGTTGCTCAAGAATTATGTAACAGCAGAAAGAGAGGAGAGGAAAGATGTTGAAATTACTTTTGAACGTGATTCTGTTTCCCGTAAAGGTAGCATTTTGGACAATAGTAATTCTAATCAACCTGCTTATGTAAGTGAAGAAGAGCTTGATAGTTACAGATACACGCATCCCTATATGTATAAAAGGAAGCTTACAGATAATGTTATTGAAAGATTTGATATTGGTTATGATAAGAATACTAGGTGTATCACTTTCCCTGTTCGGGATATTTCAGGAAACACATTGTTTATTGCCCGTAGGTCTGTTGTTACTAAATATTTCAATTATCCTCAAGGCGTAGATAAACCTTTATATGGGTTGTATGAATATAATATGATATTGCAATCTTGTGTAAATAGATTTATAGCTGGTGGTAGAGGTAATGGTAAGACAGCTTATCTAAAAAGTATAGATGAACTTATTGTATGTGAATCAATGATTGATGCTTTGACTTGTTGGGTATATGGGAAGTATGCAGTTGCTTTGAATGGGTTGGGCAATTATCTACAATTTGAACAGCTAAGAAATCTTCCTTGTCGAGAATTAATTCTTGCAACAGATAATGATGAAGCGGGAGCGAAAGCAAGAGAAAGAATCCGCAAACATGTGAGAAATAAGATAATATCTCAATATGATTATGATAGTTTTCCAGATGGAGCAAAAGATATAAATGACCTTACAAAAGAGCAATTTGAAGCACTTAGAAAAATTTTTTAAAAAATTTGCATTTTGGTGTTGACATATGGATAAACGTATGATATCATGTTTTCAGTAGCAAACAACAAACAACATTTTCACACAAAGGAGGAAATTAATATGGCACAGATGTACAAGAACACAGAAAATGGTAAGGTAGTAGAGCTTGTTGAGATTAACGAGAAGGCAAAGCAGGTTACAGTTATGTATCCCGATGGAACATATAAGCCGTATCTGTTAGGCTCATTTAAGAAGCACTGGAAGCTGATTGAGGATGCAGAGCAGACAGCAGAGCCCGAGGAGAAAGCAGAAGCTAAGAAGCCCGAGAAGAAGGCTCCGAAGCAGAAGGCAGAGAAGAAGCCTGTTGAGAAGAAGTCCGAAAAGAAGTCAGCTCCGAAGCAGAAGAAAGCAGTTGAGGCAGTTGATACCACTCCTTATAGAGAGAAGCTTAATGCACTTGCTGATAAGTACGGAATGGAAGTTAAGCTGTATGATAAGCTTCCTAACATAGTAATTCTCAAGCTGAATGGCAAGGGCAAGATGGAAGTAAGATTCTCTAGGAAGGGTGCAGTTGCAAATATCAAGAACAATATTCTTGTTGATGATACGCCTTTCAGGACTATCAATAACTATTATCTCCCGGTAGCAATAGATGTGGAGTATAAGCAGTTCAATAAAGAGCTTGATAAGCTTGTTAAGATAGTTGCCAAAGCTGATTACAGCACCAAGAAGGAGGAAAAGAATGGCAAGTAAGAAGAACCGACAAGATACGCAAAGTTATAATTTTAGTAATGACTTGCGTATTTCGGATGAAGCTTTAATTGCTTCACGCAGGCAAGAAATGGAAGAGTATATACTTCCGAATCATCAAACAATTCTTGAGCTGTCAAACGGAAAGACAGTTACAATCAAATCTAAGGAGGTTAAGCTATGGGAAGAGTAAATTTTGCTGATGTTAACAACTATGGTAATAACAATGGGGGAGGAGGTTTTTTCTCTCTCAAGAATGACAAGGACGTGGCAAGAGTAAGGTTCATGCTTGAGAATGAAGATGATTTGAACAATATTGCTTATGCTGTCCATAGAGTTAAGATAGGAGATTCTGAAAGGAATGTTTCTTGTCTTAGAGCTTATAATGAGCCTGTCAGCAAGTGTCCGTTCTGTCAGGATTTAGGACCTAGCACATTGAAGTTCTATATTCCTCTTTATAATGAGGATGATGAAGAAGTGCAGATGTGGGAGCGTGGTAAGACTTTTGCTTCCAAGCTGTCGGGAATAATGTCAAGATACGGTTCAAAGACACCGCTTGTTAATCATATCTTTGAGATTGAGCGTAACGGTGAAAAGGGCGATATGAAAACCACTTATGAAGCTTATGAAGTGGATAAAGATGAAACCGCACTTGCTGATTTACCTGAGATTCCCGAAGTGATTGGCAGATACATTCTTGATAAATCGGAAGATGATATGAATTATTATCTTGAAGAAGATGAATTTCCGCCTGAGGAAGATGATGCTCCCGTAAGAAGGAGAAATTCAAGACAGCAGGAAGAGGAAGAAGATGATGTTCCTTTTGATGAAGCAGAAGAACCCGCAGAAGAGCGTACCACACGCCGTAGAGGCTCTGAAAGAAGTTCAAGCAGTAATTCTAGCAGACGGACTCCTTCCAGCTCAAATAAGGGTGGTAACGCTTCAAGAAGAAGGTCTTTTTAATCTCAATATAGCTCCTACTAACCACTGTTTAAAGAATGGAGAATAAACAGTTCCATTACGGGAGTTGAATGCGAATAAGTGTTAGGAATAAGCATTCTCTTTCCAAGGGCTGTCGCCAAAAGGTAAGGCAAGGGATTTTGATTCCCTCATTTGCAAGTTCGATTCTTGCCAGCTCTGTTGGGGGACGTGCTATACGCAATAGTAACTATAAACAAGTACAAATAAATATATATGGTATACAATCAAAAAACAAATATCAACGTCCCCCTTATAATTAACAAACAACAAAGGAGAAACAGATGCCCGCTTTATTTGATGTACCTAAAAGAGCTTCTAAAGCTCAAGATATAGCAATTGCAAAGAAAGCAAATTCCAAATCTAAAACAGCAACAAAGACAGTAAAAGGTGGAATATCTGGACGCATTGCAGAAATCAAAGCAATGGTTGAAACAAATCTTGGAAAGTTCAAAGATGATTATATAATTATTCAAGAAGAGCATGAATTGCATAATTATTTTGTTGAGTGTGTTGCAAATAATGTTATTGCAATTGATACAGAAACAACTGGACTTGACCCGTTACAAGACCAGCTTGTAGGAGTTTGCATTTATACTCCAAGTCAACCAGCGGCATATATTCCGCTTAATCATAAATCATATATAACGGGAGCAAAGTCCAATAATCAGCTTGATATGAAGATAGTAAGAGAAGAGTTTGAAAAGCTTCTGAAATACAAGCTTGATATTATTATGTTCAATGCTTGTTTTGATATCAGAGTATTGAGAAATGGACTTGGATTAAAAGATATCTATTGCACATGGGATTGTTATTTAGCAGGAAGATTGATGAATGAAAATGAACCACATAGAGGATTAAAGCCCTTACATCAAAAGTATTGCTTAGAAGGTAAGGGTGATGCATTTTCATTTGATTCTTTATTTAATGGAATTACATTTGACTTGATTCCGATAAATACAGGATATCTGTATGCGGCTCATGATGCAATTATAACTTATGAGCTGTATGAGTTTCAGAAGCCCTATTTAACGCCCGGAAATGAGCTATGCAAAGAATATGAGCTGGAAGATGTTGCATGGGTATTTAAGAACATAGAAATGCCGTGTATAAAAGTGGTTGCAGATATGGAAGATACAGGTGTTGATTTTGATGTTGAATATTGTGCAAAACTTTCAGAGAAGTATGGAAAGATAATGGATGAAAAGTTGCAGAAATTTGAAGAGCTTTGTTCTTTGTATCAGACCGAAATTGATACTTATAGATTAAAGCATATTGATAGTAAACTTTCTAATCCAATCAATATAAGTAGTCCAACACAGATTGCAATATTGCTGTATGATGTTCTGAAAGTACCCGCAGTTGATAAGAAAAGTCCAAGAGGAACAGGAGAAGAGATTCTTATCAAGATAGCAGATAAAGAAAAAGGTTCAACACTTTCAAATCTTTGCAATAGCATTTTGGAATATAGAGAAGTTGCAAAGCTCATATCAACTTATATTGATAAGATGCCTGAATGTATTAATCCTAAAGATGGTAGAATACATTGTAAATTTAATCAATATGGAGCAGACACAGGCAGGTTCAGTTCTCAAGACCCTAACTTACAAAACATTCCATCACACAATAAAGATATCAGAAAGATGTTTAAAGCAACAGATGGTTATGTGTTAATGTCAAGTGACTATTCACAGCAAGAACCAAAAGTAATGACACAGATGTGTGGTGACCCTAAAATGATTGATGCTTATAAGCACGGAAAGGATTTGTATGCAGAAATCGCCGCATTGTCCTTTAACACGACCTATGATAATTGCCTCGAATTTCGACCCGACGGCACTACAAATCCTGAAGGAAAAGCTAGAAGAAGCCAAGCAAAAAGCATATTGCTCGGAGTGCTGTATGGTAGAGGTGTGCCGAGTATTGCAGAACAGCTTAATGTACCCACCAAAAAAGCACAAGCAATAAAAGATAGTGTATTTAAGGGTTTTCCTGCAATACCGCAGTTTGAAAAAGATTCTTTAGAAATGGCTTATGAATTAGGCTATGTTACCACTTTGTGGGGAAGAAAAAGAAGATTGCCTGATTTACAGCTTGATGAATTTGAGTTCAGATGGAAAGACGGATATCCTAAAGATGATGACCCACTTGATTTTGAATTAGAATTTGATGAAACAATAGGAATGCCAAAACCTGTTGAGCATGAAGTTCCAGAAGATATTCAAGAGCGATACAGAAAGAAATTATCTAAAGCTTATTTTAGTCAGAAAAGAGCTATTTTTGAGCAAGCAGATAAGGAAGGAATTAAGATAGTTGATAATGGAGCTAAGATAGCAGATGCACAAAGACAGTGTGTAAATGCAAGGATACAAGGTAGTGCGGCTGATATGTCAAAGCTTGCAATGATTAAAGTAGGAAATAATAAACGCTTGAAAGAATTAGGATTCAGATTATTGATTCCTGTACATGATGAATTGATAGCAGAATGTCCTAAAGAGAATGCAAAAGAAGCTTCTGAATTATTTGCAAAGCTTATGAGTGAGGCGGCAGAAGATAAGTTACATATTCCGATAAGTTGTGATGTTGAAATTACTGATAGATGGTACGGAGAGAAGGTGAAGGTTTGAGTTTTGATTTATATTTTGCAGGAGCAAAGAATAAGATAGCAGATGAATATTTAATGAAAAAAGATGCCAACAGGCTTCAAAGTCAGTTGATAGACAGAGCTAATATCACCGAGTGGTATGATAAGAAATCTGATAAGAGTAAGCTATTTATAGATTCGGGAGCATATACAGCTTATACAAAGGGAATCAAGATTGATGTTGATGATTATATAAGCTATCTCAATAACTTATCTGATAGAGTAACTATATTCGCTCAATTAGACACAATACCAGGAGAATTTAGACAGGAAAAGACAAAAGAGGATAGATTGAATGCTCCGAAGTTAAGTTGGGAAAATTACCTATATATGCGTGAGAGATTAAAGGAGCCAAAAAAGCTTATTCCCATCTTTCATCAAGGAGAAGATTATAAGTGGTTAAAGAATATGCTTGAGTGGAAAGATGAAAATGGAGAGCATATTCCTTATATAGGAATTTCTCCAGCAATTGATGTTCCCGGAATTGAAGATTTTCTTAATACAAGCTTTAGGATAATTGCAGAATCATCAAATCCTGATGTAAAAACACATGCATTTGGAATGACACAGCTAAAGATGCTTGAGCTTTATCCCTATACAAGTGCAGACAGTACAAGTTGGAAAATGTCAGCGGCTATGGGTTCTATTTATACACCGTATGGTACAATTTATGTCAGTGATAGAAGGAATCATGATAAAGCATACATAAAGAATCAGCCGAAAGAAGCAATGCAGAATATTTTAAATTATATCGAAAGATTAGGATTTACATTTGACGATATAATGCTCCATGACTATAATAGGTATATCGTCAATATTCAGTATCTTCTTGATTGGGCTGAAAACTATAAATTTAAAGGAAACAAGAGATACAGAAAGAGCCTATTTTAGGTTGCTAAGTCGGTTTTTGCTCTCCGCTAACCCGACTAAAATATAAATAAAAAGGAGGTAAAAGCAACATGAACACAGTATTATTTTTTGTAACCGTAGTGGTGACCTTTGGAGGTCTATTGTTAGTTTCACGCTTATTTGGAAAGGAGGGTATATTTGCGTGGATAGGATTAGCAGTTGTTATTGCTAATATTCTTGTTTGTAAGTGCGTTGATTTATTTGGATTATCAGCAACACTAGGCAATGTAATGTTCGGTTCTGTATTTCTTGCAACAGATATTCTTACAGAGAAATATGGAGTAAAGACAGCAAGAAAAGCAGTATGGGTAGGAGTAGTTTCAGAAGTTCTATCATTAGCAGTATTGCAAACAGCACTTGCATTTACTCCGAATGAGCTTGATATGGTAAATGATAGTATGAAGAACATATTTGGACTTTATCCTAGAGTAACAATAGCAAGTATTTCAATGTTTGTGTTGTCTAATCAGCTGGATATTTTCTTGTTTGATAAGATTAAGCAGAAAACAAACGGCAAGTATTTATGGTTAAGAAATAATATTGCAACTTGCGTTTCACAGTGCGTTGAAAATTATCTGTTTTATGTGATAGCATTCTTAGGAATTTACGGAATGAAAGATATCGGAATGATGACCTTAACGTGCTGTATCATTGAAATTATAGTGGCAATTTGTGATACACCGTTTATTTACTTAGCTGTTAAATCTAAAGCAGAATAAAGGAGGGTTGATATGAGTAGCACAACAGCAACAGATGTTAAGATACAACCATTTGTATTAGTGCAAGATAAAAAAGTTATTACAGGCCCGCTGATACCCACAAGAGAGATTGGTAGAGTTGCACGGCATTGGTTTGATGAAGCAACAGTACAGCAAGAGTTCATGAAGAAAGAATCCAAAGAAAGCATTCCTACAAGAGTTTCACATCCTGGCTCAAAGATTGGAGAGTATTTCAGAAAGCACAGGTATGAAGGGAAAGAATACAAGAGTGCATACTTCATGAGAGATTCGGTTGTTGTCTACAAATTGAAACAGAGGCAATTGATTCTTGATAGCGATATCAATAAATCAAAACCAGAAGGGTGCAGTGAGCCTGAATATCTTTTGCATTGTTATACACCAGAACAGCTTGAGAAGTACATTCAGCATGAGATTTTAAAGGATTTTTCAATTGAAGGTAAGTTGTTACCACCGATTGAGATAGATATAAAGGAAGAAGATAAAAAGCGGATGCATTTAGAGTTCTTCAATTATAGCTCAAGAAAACCATTATTTTAAGGAGATAAGCTATGTCAACAATGCGGAGTTTAAAGAGAAGCGTGGCTAAGGCTAGAATGAAGAAGATGGGAGTTGACCACGTTAATAAGAAAGTGTCAGGTAATTGGCAAGATTTAGGAGCACCCGATTTTGTAAAGCGTTTAGAAACTAAGTATAACAACAAAGGAGGAAACAGTAATGGCAAAGAAGAAAGCAGTAAACACGCTATCAATCCAAACAAGTAAGTTGCAGGAAATGGTAGCAAGAGCAGTTAAGGGAGCAAAGAATGATAAGATTCTTCCTTTAACGCAGATGATGGCAATACAGTTGAAGGACAATGTTCTTACACTGATTACCACAAGTATTACAAACACGCTTTATATCAGAGAAGATAAGGTTGATGGCAATGATTTTTATGTTGTGGTTCCCGTTGAGAAATTCTCAAAGCTTATTGCAAGATTAACTTCTGATACTGTAAGTATGGAGATTGATACTAAGTCAAAATCACTTGCTATTAAGGGCAATGGTAATTACAATGTGGAGATTGAGTATGATGAAGATGATGAAATTGTAAATTTCCCGGACCCTTTATCAGAAATAGAGCTTGAAGAAGATTCGGTTGAGGTGCTCGGGTCTACAGTTAGGACGATACTTTCAACATTAAGACCGGCATTAGCACAAACTCTTGAGAATCCTCAGTACACAGGATATTATGTTGGTGAGAAG
>Ga0310690_10008104_pt1 | contig 13397 bp, 13 predicted proteins | sample AusTroGonzalo_MG_2_FD_207661 | JGI IMG/M metagenome (GOLD analysis project Ga0310690, IMG submission 207661) | Bovine rumen microbial communities from tropical cattle in Woodstock, Queensland, Australia - Gonzalo_04 (v2) (version 2) | ecosystem: Host-associated > Mammals > Digestive system >... | reverse complement strand
TTTGTATCTGTACTACTCATTGAATTCCATGAGCGTTTTTTTTAAATATGCCGAAATATCGGTATAATTTTTTCTTAAATATGTAAAGTATTGCGTTCTTATAGTGTAAAAAATAGTATATTGACAAATAATGGTAAAATTTGATATAATTATTTTACAAATTATTATTTTTAATAAAGGAGGTTTTATGGAAACAGAACAAGGACAGTTAAGCATGAACAGCGTAGATCTTGTGTTGTCAGGTGATGAACAGATTCAACAAGAATACAGAGTTATAGAAAATGCGGTTAAAATCGTTTTGACGAATCGCCGAGTCATCAATCTTTCTCCGTTTGGAAGAGATGAAGCTCCTATCGATGACGTGGATACATTGAATCTGAATTGCATAGAAAAAAGAGAACCATTTAATTTTTTCTGGGCAATACTTGCGCTATTGTTCCTCGGTATAGGAATCGTCGTTGGAATATTCATTAAGAAAGCATGGATATATGCCATCGGAATAGGTATCGCGGCAATTGTTATCATAATAGGGATACTGACTCGTAAACTTCATCAGTCGATGTTTTTCGAGTTTTGCTCTTTATCCTCTGTAACCAATCTTCTCACAATCGGTGAGCCGCAAATATTATTTATGTATTCTGAAAAAAAGAAGAAGGTAAAGATCCTTTACAAGATGAATATGATGGAAGTGAATATAACTGCGGATGGCCCGGTGTTTGCATTTGACAAGGCAAATCTGACTGCGATAATCGGAAGTATCGGTGCGAAAATACAAGAAATAAAAGATAAGAATATGGAGGTAGCATATGGCAATAAATGATCTTAAACTCTCAGCAGGAGAGCGTATAGTTAAAGACTATGATTTTAGTGTGGCAAACGTCGCAAGCGGTTCCGATAAGGAAAAAATCGCTAGGCACTTAGTAATTACCAACAAGAGGATCATTCATCGTGCAGAAGGTGATAAATCGATTTCACAGAACGAGATGCCCGTTACAGCTGCAGATTATATCTACAGTACGTTTGGTGTTTTCTCGAAAAACCTTTTTGGCCCCATCCTAATGATATTGATCGGCCTCGTTTTGATCATTTTGAATGCAATCAAATTAGGTGGATCAGGAATAGTTTATGCGGTAGGAGCAGTGGTCTTGGTCGCGGGTATTATTTGGCTGATTATATTGATCTTGAGTATGAAAGCGACTGTAATGATTCGTATATCTGGTAAGGCTCCGCAGAATAGAATATTGACAATAGGAACATCTGAAGTGACCGTTGTCAATGCTCGTAAAAAGGGGAAAGCCAAACAAAAAACGGAAGTGTTATCGATCAAGGTGGACAAGAACGTTGCTTGTGCTATGGTAAATGAGATCGGTGCTATTATCTTGGATATGAAAGCGGAAGCCGCCAATCCGAAGCCCAAAGCAGTGGAAGCAGCACCAAAGGCGGCAGCATCGGCTCCCACTCCTGCGAGCCCTTTTGAGATTCCCGATAAGACGAATAAAGAATAAGCAAAACGATATTAATGCAAAGAAAAAGATGCCGAATCATTCGGCATCTCTTTCTTACTTATCGCTGCTTTCGAAGTATTGCACAGGGTCTATCTTGTCCCCTGCGGCGTTGTAGAGCTCAAGGTGAAGGTGCGGACCTTTGTGCCTTTCGAAGGTGCCGCTTTCGGCTATCTTTCCGAGGGTGTCTCCCTTCTTGACCTTTTGATCCACGGTGACGCCAACGTCGCTGTCAAGTAAACTGTATACGCTGGTCAGTCCATCTTTGTGCTCCACGACCACTTCGGTGCCGCGAAGCACGCTGGTGGTTATGCTCTTCACCGTACCGTCGTATACGCATTTTACATCCGTTCCGACTTCCGCCGCCACGTCGTAGGCTTCGTGTGTGCTCCATTGATTGAGAGTGGCGTTATATACCAAGGTATCATTGGAGAATACTCCAACGATTTCACCTTTGGCAGGAAGACAGAATACGATCTCTGCCGATTCTACGGGTTCGGAAGGCCCCGTCGGCTCAGTAGGCTCCGACGGTTCGTTCTTACCGCTCGATTCATCCGTCGGTAGGTTCGCATTCGCATCTACGGTACTGTCGGTGCTGTGCTGTTTAGTGGCATAGGTAACGGCTACCATCGTAGCGATGGCTATCACACAGACGATCATAAGTATTAAGTATAAATTTTTCTTGATAAATGCCGCGAATTTCGCGTTTTTCGGTTTCTTTGTTTTTTCCATAATTTACCTCCGTCACATTGATTATTGACGGGAAGTTTTTTTCTATACGGCGAAGTTTGTTTTTTTGAAAAAGCCATTTGTACGCGCGTATGTAGGTAAAATTAGTATCATAGTTGACTATTTACAGTCCTTTTATTATAATAAAATTGTGAGAAAAATCAGTGTTAGTGGATACGGATATATCGATAGGCTTCCTCTTGCGAGGAGCTTTGAATTATTGTCTCGGGCAGGCGTGGAGGCTGTGGATTTTCCGCTCTATCAATATGTTCACATAATGGATTGTTGTCTGCCGGGAGAGGGCACTTTCGAGGAGAAATGCGCCGCGGTCAGAGCCACTGCGGAGAAAGCAGGGCTTGTAATAGGACAGACGCACGCTCCTTTTTGCTACTTTGAAGAGTGCAGCATGGAGAAGATCATTCGTGGATATGCCGATTCCGTCTTCGCCACGAAATTGCTTGGCGCGGACTGCGTGGTGATGCACCCCGTAAAGTTCAGCGGATGCATCGAAGAGGAGCGCAGACAGGAATGCTTCGACCTCAATATCGAGGTGTTTCGCAAAGTAGCCCCCGTCCTGCATGAAACGGGTGTGAAGGGACTGCTTGAGAATATGTTCGCCAAACGGGACGTAGATGGATACAGACGGCTATATCCTACTATCTATTCCACGGGGGAGGAGCTTCGTCGTGCCGCAGATATTCTGGGAGATGATTTCGGCGTGTGTATCGATATCGGTCATGCGAATATCACGGGAGAGGATATTCCCGAGATGATCCATACGGTCGGAGATAAACTGTGCGCCGTACATATTCATGATAATACAAAAGCGCGTGACGATCATCTTCCGCCTTATGCGGGAAACGTCCCTTTCGAGAAAGTCTTGCTCGCATTAAAGGAAACGGGTTACCGTGGAAACGTGAATTTTGAGGTAAATTTCGGCAAAGTGCCGGAAGAACATTTGGAATCGGGCTTCCGCTATCTGACAGAAGTCGGCACGGCTTTCCGCCGCATGCTGGATGGAGAATAAGGAAACAGATTATGAAAGTCATAAGAGTGAATGCGTCGAAAAGTTATAACGTCGTGATCGAAAAGAAAGGGCTGTCTCGTCTTGGCGAATATCTCACTGAGCTCGGACTCAAAGGGAAGGTAGCCTTGATCTCGGACAGTAACGTGATGCCTATTTACGGAGAGGAAGTTACAGACGTTCTGACCTATCACGGCTACGAAGTACATCCCTATGCCATCGAAGCAGGCGAGGAATCCAAGTGTTTAACGGAATATGGCAAGATCCTCTCTTTTCTTGCGAACGAGGGATTCACGCGTTCGGACAGCGTGATTGCACTGGGCGGCGGCGTCGTAGGTGATCTCGCGGGGTTTGCGGCGGCAAGCTTTATGCGCGGCGTTCATTTTATCAATCTGCCAACCTCTCTGCTTGCGGCGATCGATTCTTCCGTTGGCGGGAAAACGGCGGTGGATCTGCCGCAGGGGAAGAATCTCGTAGGCGCTTTCTATCAGCCTGAGCTCGTGCTTTGTGATACGGATGTATTCCATACGCTTCCCTACGAAGAGATCAAGAACGGTTTAGGCGAAGGGGTAAAGTATGCGATCCTCGAAGGAGGACGGATATTCGATATATTACGAGAAGGGCTGACGGGGAAGACCTTGGAAGAATTCATTTATCTCGCGGTGGATGCCAAACGGCGCATCGTGGAAGAGGATGAACGCGAGAGCGGGAAAAGGAAATTTCTCAATCTCGGGCATACCATCGCACATGCGGTGGAAACAGTCACCGCTTTCTCCGTTCCGCACGGGATCGCCGTGGCGTACGGAGTGAAGGAAATGACCAAACTCGCCGTAGAGCGCGGAGAACTTGCCCCCGAACAGGGAGATGAGATACTGGCGCTCCTTCGTGCGAGCGACCTCGACGTATCGCTTGATCCCGTGGAAGAACTGTTGCCTTACTTCTCCGCAGATAAAAAAAGAAGCGGAGACAGCATCACCCTCGTCACGATAGAAGGAGTGGGCAACTGTCACCTCACGGAAGTTAAGTGTAAGGATCTCGCCAACTATTTCGGAGTATTGTGAAATGGCGGAATTTTGTTTGATCGGGAAGAGGTTGAACTACAGCTATTCCAAAGTCGTCCATAATAAACTCGGCTATGAGTATGATCTCACTGAACTGAAGGAAGAAGAACTTGCTTCTTTCGTTTGTGCGCGTAAATATAAAGGATTCAACGTGACCATTCCTTATAAACGCGCTATTATGGAGTATCTTGACGTTATATCCGACGAAGCGAAGCGACTGGGCGTAGTCAATCTTGTGATGGATGAAGGCGGTAAACTCGTCGGGTACAATATGGATATTCGCGGGATGGAGTACGCGCTTGCGCGTTCGGGCGTATCGCTCGCAGGCAAGAAAGTATTGATCCTCGGCACGGGGAATACCTCCCTTACGGCGGCATATCTCGCAGAGAGAGCCGGTGCAAAAGAGATCGTCAAGATCAGTCGAAGCGGAGAGAATACCTACGCTACGATCGGCAGACATGCCGACGCTTCCTATATTATCAATACGACGCCTGTCGGCACCTATCCTGCCAATGAAGACAGTCTTATAGATCTTAGTCTTTTTCCCGCGCTCGAAGGAGTGCAGGAAGTCATTTATAATCCATTCAAGACCCGTCTGATCCTGCAGGCTGAGGCGCGCTCTCTCGCCGTAGCGACGGGACTGGATATGCTTGTCGGACAAGCCTACTACAGCGCGGAGAAATTTACGGGGAAACTCCCGGACAGAGGCGAAGTGGAGCGGATCGTGAAAGAGATTCTGCACGAAGACCGTAATATCGTTCTCGTGGGGATGCCTTCGTGTGGGAAGAGTACGATTGGACGTGCGCTTGCGGCAAAGCTTAGGCGTAATTGCGTGGATACGGACGAGGAGATCGTTCGTGTGCACGGATCCATTCCGGGTATTTTTGCGAAAGAAGGTGAGAGGGTTTTCCGCGCCTATGAGAGTGAAGTCATCGCTGACGTGGGGAAACAGCACGGCTTGGTGATCGCAACGGGCGGTGGCGCCGTTTTATCGGAGAGAAACGTGCTGAATCTGAAACAGAACGGCATTCTCGTATATATCAAGAGGGATCTGTCCGCCCTATCTTCGGAAGGACGCCCGCTCTCGCAGGGTGGGAAGATCGCCGAACTGTATAAAGCACGCGCACCAATTTACGAGAGGATCAGTGACTTCACGGTAGAGAATGACGGAAGCATCGACGATGCGGTATCCCGCATCTTGGAGAAGGAGAAAAGTATATGAGCAAAGTGCTTGTGATCAACGGAGTGAATCTGAATATGCTTGGGATTCGTGAGCCGGATCTCTACGGTAAAAACAGTTATGCCGATCTGGTAAAAGGGATCAAAGCGTACGCTAAAAAAGTGGGACTGAAGGTCAAATGTGTGCAGTCGAACTACGAAGGTAAGATCGTGGATTACATCCAACGCGCACGCGGAAAGTTCGACGCCATCATCATCAATCCGGGCGCATATACGCATACCTCCGTGGCGATCCTCGACGCATTGAAAGCGGTCGAGATCTCTACGATGGAAGTGCACCTTACCAACGTGAATGAGCGGGAAGATTTTCGCAAGATCAGTTACGTATCCCTCGTCGCTGCACAGCGCTTCATCGGCGAAGGTTTTAACAGCTATTATAAAGCGCTGGAGCACATCGCGCTCTTGAGTAGAGCGGAGTCTTCTTTCGAAAAATGAGAATCGCAGTCGCATCCGATATCCATGGTTCCTATCCCGCGGCAGAAGCATTCTTCTATCTCGCGGAGAAATTGGGCGCCGAGAGAGTCATCCTTCTCGGCGACTTGTATTATCACGGCATTCGTAACCCTCTGCCTGAAGGATATGCCCCGCTGAAAGTGGCAGAACTCCTGAATGAGAAGGCGGATCACCTTCTCGTCGTGAAGGGGAATTGTGACAGCGATGTGGATATGACGGTTTCGGTTTTTCCCTTTATGACTTCTTTGGAAGTCGTTCTCGGGAAGCAAACGGTGTACTGTACACATGGAGATAAGTACTGCAAGGACAATCTTCCGAAAGGAAAATACGACATATTCTTGTACGGACACTACCATATCGGTTTTATCGAGAAGCGCGGGGATCTCGTTATCGCGAATCCCGGTTCGCTCAGTTTGCCGAAAGGGGGAACGGCGCAGAGCTTCCTTATGATAGATGACACGTCGATGACATTATACTCTTTGAAGGGTGAGCCCATCGATAGGGTGGCGTTATGATAGACCTTCACTGCCATTTGGACGGCTCTCTTTCCGTTCGGGACGTTTTGACTTTGTCAAATATGACGGGCGAAACGTTACCCACGACGGAGGAAAGAGTACTTTTTTCGTTATTGACCTTTGATAAAGTCGGTACGCTGAACGAGTATCTTACGAAGTTTGATCTTCCTATTCGTTTATTGCGGAGCGGTGAGTGCATGGAATATGCCGTCCGTTCCGTAGCCGAGAGGCTTGCGTCCTGCGGCTGCACGTATGCTGAATTGCGATTCGCTCCCGCATTGCACATGATGGGCGGCGCTACGATGCGAGAGATCGTCCAAGGGGCTATCAAAGGACGAAAGGGCGCTGCGATCCCCATAAACCTTATCCTCTGCGCAATACGAGGAAGAGAAGAGAAAGAGAATGTGTCCGTCATAGAGATAGCGGCGGAAGAAAAGGGAAAAGGCGTCGTCGGCGTGGACCTTGCGGGCGCGGAAGCGCTATATCCTACCGAGAATTATAAGAGCGTCTTCGACTTGGCATATAGATCGGGATTAAATATCACCATACACGCAGGTGAGGCGTCAGGCGCGGACAGTGTGCGTGCGGCATTGGACTTCGGAGCGCGTCGGATCGGGCACGGCGTGGCGGCGATAAGGGATGATCGTTTGATCGATCGGATCATTCGAGATGACATCGCGTTGGAGGTGTGTCCGACGAGTAACGTGCAGACGGGAGCGGTGCCTTCTTTGACGGCGAATCCTCTTCCGAAATTTCTCGAGAAGGGAGTGTCCTGCGTGATCTGTTCGGATAATATGACGGTATCGAATACCGACGTAAGGCAAGAGTACGAGAAAGTAAAACAAGCTTTTCCTTCGCAACGAGCAGCGATAGACCGCGCGGTAGAAATCGCGGGGGAATATGCATTCGGGAGTGTGAATGAATGACATTGGAACGATTGGACGGAGTCTTTTCCGTTTGTAAAATCGAAAGCGAAGGTGCTTCTGTTTCTCAAGGTGGTAAATATCGTTTTCTGTCCGTTACCGACGATGAGATCTCGCTCGTATGTTTATCCGAAGATGTGCCCGAAAGCACCTTGGCAAGAGAAGACGGGTGGAAAGGTCTTAGAGTAAAAGGTACGTTGGACTTTTCTCTTATCGGGATCCTTGCCGAGTTGTCCGCGATTCTTGCAAAAGAGGGAATAGGTATTTTCGTGATATCGACGTACGATACCGATTATTTGTTCGTAAAGGAAGAAAATTACGAGAAGGGGTGCGAGGCTCTCGTCTGCGCGGGACATCTCGTGACGAAATAAGCGCGAAGAGCGTATTTACAATATCGATACAAACATTGTATAATAGATAGAACGGGAGGCAGCGAGATATGCAAGAAAGAGGTATGTTCCACTCTATAGCCATCAAAGGAGAGGCGAAAAACGGGTACGTTACGGTCGTGCGTTACGATCGCAGTTTTATCGCGCGCATTATTCAGAACGATATGGCGAAACGCTATTACAGTGAGATCAAGAATTTCGGAATTGCACTCGGGATGCGGTCGCGTATTTCCTGGAAAGGAGATACCTTTTATATCGGCAGAAAGACCTTCGCCATTGCGAAAGTCAGAGGGCGCACGCTTTGCATCTATCTTGCACTTGATCCGACTCGCTTTGAGGAGAGTATCTATCATCAGACGGACGTTTCCGGGGTGAAATCGTATGAGAATACTCCGATGATGGTCAAAGTGCGCAGTGATCTTGCTTTAAAGAAAGCCAAAGAACTGATGCGTCGTATCTCGGAAGAACAGTCGCTCGTGCCGAAAGAGATCACGGAGACAGACTACGCAGCCGAGTTGCCTTACGAAGAGACGAGCACCCTTGTCATGAAAGGACTCATCAAAGAGATCGAGAACGTCATGAAGGTGGAAGACGCCGAGAAGGCGCTCGCCGACGCGGAGAAAGCGGAAGATAATGACGAGGAAACCGAATGGGTGGAGTTCGAGTCCGCCGAAGAGGAAGACGAAGAACCCGAAGAAGTCATTTTCGAACTGGCGGAAGACGGACAGATCACGGAGATTCGTTACGACCGTAGCTTTACCGCGCGAATCATACAGAACGATAAAGCTAAGCAGTACTATTCCGAGCTTAAAAACTATTGTTTGCGATTCCCGTTGAAGTCGCGTATATCCTGGAAAGCGGATACTTTCAGAAAGGGACGTAAACCTTTCGTGTTGATGAAAGTGCGCGGCAAGACCTTTGCGGTGTATCTTGCGCTCGATCCCTCGAAGTATGACGTGGATATTTATCACCAAAAGGATGTTTCCGATATCAAGGCGTATGAGAAATGCCCGATGATGGTGAAGATTAGGAGTGATCTCGCACTGCGGAAAGTGAAGAGCTTGATCACTGAAATGATGGAACAAGTAGGCTACGCTGAGAGGTACAGAGAGGCCGTGGACTACGTCGCGGAATATCCTTATGAAGAGACGGAGGATCTCATCGAGAAGAAGCTCATTAAGAAGATCGTACGTATCGTTTCGGTGGATAGCCCCGAGCTACCGCTCGAGGATCAAGATCTGGAAGAGGTGGAGTTCGAGCTCGCTGACGAAGAAGAACCGGAAGAAGTGGAATTCGAGTCGGACGAGGAACTGGAAGAAGCGGAATTCGAGTCGGACGAGGAACCGGAAGAAGCGGAATTCGAGTCTGCGGAAGAAGACACAGAAGAATCCGAAGAAGAGGAAGAAGTGGACTTCGTTCCCGTGGATGAATACGTCGAAAAGGACACTTCAGGCGAGATGCTGAGCTACGAACAGGTGAGCGAAGAGGGGAAATACGTCACACTGAAGAAATACATTCGTTCTTTCCTTGCGAAGATGAAGCAGGGACCTGTCGAGAGGAAGGACCGCTATGCCGCAGTGAAGAGCGAGATCATGTCGATAAGCGGCGTGAAGGTGAGACGCAGCTTATCGGGCGAAACGTTCATGTTCGGGAAACAAGCTTTGGTGAAGTCTCGCGTGCGCGGTAAGACGCTGTGCCTTTTCTTCGCATTGGAGCCTGACGATTATGCACGAAGCATTTATCATCAACAAAATAAGAAAGGGGTGAAGGCATTTATCGAGACGCCGATGATGGTTCGCGTGAAGTCCGAGCAAGGTATGGTAAAAGCCATTTATCTCGTAGGTGAACTGACGCGTCGTTTCTCGCTTTCGAAAGGAGAGAAACATAATTATCGCGCTGAATTCCGTTATGAGGATACGGCGGACCTTTTAGAGAAAGGCTATATCAAGACGAAGCTTGTAACGGTGCCGAAGTTTGAGGCGGAAGACCTCCTGAATAAGAGAGAAAACTGAGTCGCCTGCGCGTGCGAAGATAATATCCGATCATAGAAAGCGTCGCTGTTAATGCGGCGTTTTTTTGATTCTTTCTGTCTTAACAAGATCCTCTGAAAAAAGTAACATATTCTTTCGCCCTTCGACGTATAGATTTACAGAAAACGATTTTGGAGGCGTGTATGGATAAATTCAATCTCTATAACGATATAGCCACGAGGACGGGTGGCGATATATATCTCGGCGTGGTAGGCCCCGTTCGTACGGGTAAATCGACTTTTATCAAAAGGTTTATGGAGTCTTTGGTTTTGCCGGCGATTGAGGATACCAACGAACAAAAACGCGCCACCGATGAGATGCCGCAATCTGCGGCAGGCAAGAGCGTGATGACCACGCAACCGAAATTTGTTCCGGCAGACGCTATACGCCTGAAAGTCGGAGAGGGCATCGAGGCGAAGATCCGTTTGATAGACTGCGTCGGATATATGGTGGATGGAGCCGAAGGCGGCGAGGAAAACGGGAAACCTCGCATGGTGCGTACCCCTTGGATGACGGAAGAGATTCCCTTTGAGAAAGCGGCTGAGATAGGTACGCAGAAGGTGATCAAGGAACATTCCACCATCGGAATCGTCGTAACGCAGGACGGATCCGTCACGGAGATCCCGCGCTCGGCGTACGTAGAGGCGGAAGAGAGGGTGATCCGTGAAATGAAAGAGATCGGGAAGCCCTTCGTCGTTGTGTTGAACGCAAAGGATCCTTCTTCCGCAAATAGTGAGAAGCTTCGCGACGCATTGTCCGAGAGATACGGTGTGACGGTGATCGCGAAAAACGTTCTGCATATGGCAGAAGAGGACGTTAGGGAAATATTGGAGAAGATCCTCCTTGAATTTCCTGTGAAGAAGGTGGACTATCTCTTACCCGAATGGATGCGCGCGCTCGGAGAAGATAGCGGCATTCTCGGACATCTTTTCGATAAGATCCGCGCAAGTGCGGAAGACGTTACAGCGATGAAAGACGTCGGGAAGCTCTTATCTGCGGTGGAAAACAGCGATTATTTCGAAACAATGGACGTAGATAAAATGGACGCTTCTTGTGGGAAAGCCGTCCTCTCCGTAAAGCCGAAAGAGGGACTCTTCTACAAAGTGCTGTCGGAAGAGACAGGAGAAACGATAGACGGTGAGTACGGTATGATGTCGTACGTTCGTTATCTCAGCAAGGCGGGAGAAGCGTATAAGAAACTCAAGAGCGCACTGGACGACGTAGAGACAAAAGGCTACGGCGTCGTAGCACCTTCCGTCGAAGAAATGGTGCTCGAAGAGCCCGAGATATTTAAGAAGTCGGGACGTTGTGGCGTTCGGTTGAAAGCGTCTGCGCCCTCCCTGCACATCATGCGCGTCGACGTGAATACCGTGGTGGATCCCATCGTAGGAAGCGAGCAACAAGGGGAGGAAATGGTGAAATACCTCCTATCAGAATTCGAGAATGATAAGAAGAGTATTTGGGAGACGAATCTGTTCGGGAAGTCGCTGAATATGCTCGTCAAAGAGGAAATGAACAGTAAATTGTCCGGTATACCGGAAGACGCACAAAACAAGGTGCGAAAAACACTCGGCAGAATGGTGAATGAAGGCAAGGGCGGAATGATCTGTATATTGCTGTAAATAATAACGCCGTCGGGAAAACCGACGGCATTATTCGTTTGTTTCGGTACCGCGGAAGCGTTTCTCCCATGACTCGAATGAAGTGAGTTTTTGCAGGTTCTTTGCGAAGGATCTGCGGGCGGCTCCGAAGCGGAATAGTATTTTGAAGAACATACCGATGAGACGGAACCCGGTCTGAATCACTTTTCCACGGTTTTGCTTTGTGACGAAAGCCATCTTGGTTTCTGGGTTATACTGCACCACGCGATAGGCGCGGAAGAAACTTTTTGGGTGCGGCTCGGTCATGTCCACCAGTCGGAAGGTAAGTCTCTCGTTCCTATTGTACGTCCAATTCGGCAGGAGATGTCCGTTCAACGTGATCACCTGTTCAAAGCTGACTTTTCGCTTCTTCTCGTCGGCATCGAACATTTTGTGCTTTGTGATGTCGTATCCCATCTGTTCCAGTTCTTCTATGGTGTGTTGTTTCTCGCCGACGGCTCGAAGTTCCGCATGCAGTTTGTCCGCGTCGATCTTCTCGAAATAGGAGGCGCCGCGCAGGTAGTCATTATATGCTTTGAAAATGAGATCCACCGCAAAATAACGCTGATAGACAAGCTGTTTGCTGACGGATAAGAATAGCTTCCTAAAATGATACAGTCTGCCGTATTCGGGGTAATCGAGTGCGTTAAGGATGATCTTATTGCGTTTGGAATAATACTCCAATTCTGCGGCGTACTTATTTTCAAAGGCTTCATGCCATACGCCGATCCCGTTCGTTAAGACGAATTCGCACCCGGATCGAATGCAGTATTCTATATCATCCACCTTGATAAAGAAGGGGAAAGGAAGTCCTACGCGGTAAGGGATTGCAAGAGAGAATGCATTGTACCACCAGCCGGAATAGTCTGCTTTTTTCACGTTGACGTTATCCAATAGCGACGTTACTTCACGCATATCGATCTTCTGATTGTGTGGCTCCACGTAGTATCCCATCCAGTTCGCGCCGAGCTCGTGTTGCAGGTATCGCCTATTCAGATAAAGCATGGAAGAACCAACGATGATCTTATCGGAATTTGCGGCGTACTTGAAGATAGCAAGGGTGCGAAGGAATATGTCGGAGCGGAAGCGAATGTCATCGTCGGTGAGTAGGACGTGCGTATATTCGTTATTGCGACGAATGACCTCCATGATACCGCGAGTAAATCCGCCCGAACCACCCAAGTTTCGATTGGGAATAAGGGTGGCGCCTTTGACGTCGTCGGGGGTGAGCGTCTGTCCGTTGTCTATGACGAATATGCCGAAATTCTCTTGCGGCAGATCTCGGATAAGTTGCGCTACGTTTTGTCGTACGTATGATTCACGCTTAAAAGTCGTGATAACGATGCCGATCTTTACCTTTTGATGAGTGGGCGGAAGTGCTGCGTCGATGTGCCCTCCGTAATAACTGCCACCCGCTTCGGTAGATAGTTTCACGTAGAGGATCCCGCGTTCGGAGAGAGCGGAGAGTGCCACGCCGATGCCGACGTCCTTCTTCGTTTCCGAAGAAAAGTCGCCTTCATATATCGTACGCTTGGTAACTGTGGCGTCATTATTGCGCGAACAGTCTACAAGAGAAATGTGGAATTGACCTGCGAGGTGCAGTGTAACGGTGATATTTTCCACCGTTGTATAGCGGCGAAAGGTATCGTAATCAAAAGAATTGAAATAAGTGTCGAAAGAAACCCTTCCTTTGGGCGGGACAGAGAGACGGGTCTCATCCCATCCGATATTTCCCGTCTTGTCGCGGAAGTACATTTCTTTTTCAGTGCATAGACCTTCTTTCGGAAGGAGGAAGGTCAAGAGGCGTTCTTTTCCTACCATTTACAGTTTGGATGACAGATCCTTAATGTACGCTTTCACCTTATCTCCCAAGGGGGAGCGAAGGGCATATT
>Ga0310690_10008101_pt1 | contig 13399 bp, 10 predicted proteins | sample AusTroGonzalo_MG_2_FD_207661 | JGI IMG/M metagenome (GOLD analysis project Ga0310690, IMG submission 207661) | Bovine rumen microbial communities from tropical cattle in Woodstock, Queensland, Australia - Gonzalo_04 (v2) (version 2) | ecosystem: Host-associated > Mammals > Digestive system >... | reverse complement strand
TCTTCGATAATACGAACAGTGTCACCTTTCACATTTTGCGCATTTGCAGCGAAGCACATTGCGCTTATTATCAGAACAATAATGCATTTTAATATCGTATTCATTGCTTTAAAATTTTCTGCAAAGATATAAAATAATTCCCGCAGAACTCGCTAATTTTCGCAGATATTTTTTTAAGGTGAAAAAATGCACCTAAAGAAGCATACTAAACAATCAACTCTTTCGTTTCTCAAAAAAAGTATCTTTGCACCCGATATTCATCATTCTACATCCTACATCATGAAAAAGGGCAAACGAACCTGCGAAATCCTGAAAGATGTGCGGCGGAAAGTCGCGCAAGAGAACGACATCCCGTTGGTGGAGCGCGAATGCACGCACGAAGGCGACTGTCGCGGCACGTGTCCCTACTGCGAGGCCGAAGTGCGCTACTTAGAGCGGGAACTCTCCAAACGCCGGGCTTTAGGTAAAGCCGTCGCAGTGGCAGGCATCGCCGTCTCCTCCATGATGTTAGGGGCGTGCCACAGTCCGAAAACGCCCGCGACGTCCGCAGGCAACGAGACTGAGCCCACCGTGGAGGCCACCTCCCAGCAAGTTCCAGAAACGGCAGACGGACAGGAAGTTCCGCCACCACCCGGACAATCTGACCCGTATGAGGTGGACGGTATCGTGGAAGAGGTGGGAGAAATACCAGACCTCCCAGAAAATTCGCCCACCCCGAACCGCTGTACACAAAAGCCTTTACAGGTGGCTGACTCAGATGATTGGGAGGTGGGAGAAGTTGTGGAGGGATATGTGGTAGACGATGTATATTACGATGAGCCGCCGATTATGGGTTTGACGGAGGAGATGCCTGAATTCCCCGGAGGAATGGATGCCTTGCAAGCCTTTTTGGTAAGGGAGATTCAATATCCTCAGGCGGCGAAGGATAATGGCATCACCGGCACGGTCTTGGTTGAGTTCGTAGTGGAGAAAGACGGGAGTGTGACCAACGCCAAGGTGAAAGTCCCTCTCTTCCCCGAATGCGATAAGGAGGCATGTCGTGCCGTTATGTCTATGCCGAAATGGAAGCCCGGAAAGAATATGGGGAAACCGGTGCAGTGCTATTACCAGGTACCTATCACTTTTCGACCTTAATCTCCGTGTATTTCTCGTATCTTCACGAAAAAATCCCTTCCCTATTTCGTTATCATTTTCGTCGGCAGAATCCTGTCCACAACCACCAGAGCAGACATTCTAATCTGCCTGAAACTTGAATCCTGAATCAAAAAATGGGAGCAGGTTCAAATGCCCACTCCCATTCTTAATTTTTAATTCTGAATTCTGAATTATTCACTCATAATGATGTCCAGCATCGCATTCGCGGAATCCGCAATACGAGTGCCGGGACCAAAGATGGCGGCGACACCGCAGTCGTACAGGAACTGGTAGTCCTGCGGCGGTATCACACCACCCACAGTGATGATGATATCCTCGCGGCCTAACTTCTTGAGCTCTTCGATAACCTGCGGAACCAGCGTTTTGTGACCAGCGGCCAATGAGGAAACGCCGAGGAAGTGGACGTCGTTCTCCACAGCCTGCTTTGCGGCCTCCTCGGGGGTCTGGAACAGCGGGCCCATATCGACGTCGAAACCGATGTCGGCATAGCCGGTGGCGACCACCTTGGCACCGCGGTCGTGACCGTCTTGTCCCATCTTGGCAATCATGATACGCGGGCGGCGGCCCTCCTTCTTGGCAAATTCGTTGCAACGCTCGCAAGCCCGTTTGAAGGCGGCGTTGTCTTGTTGTTCTTTACTGTACACGCCTGAAATTAAGTTGATTTTTGCTTTGTAACGTCCATACACCTTCTCCAATGCCATGGAGATTTCTCCCAACGAAGCACGCACTCTCGCGGCCTTGATGGAGAGGTCGAGCAGGTTGCCGTTGCCGGTCTTGGCGCACTCGGTGAGAGCCTCCAAAGCGGCCTGCACGTCAGCCTCATTACGGTTGGCACGAAGCTCGGCCAGACGCTTGATCTGGGCCTCGCGGACCGTCGTGTTATCGACCTCCAAGGTCTCAATCGGGGATTCCTTGTCGAGTTTGTACTTGCTGACGCCGATGATGGACTCCTTGCCGGAGTCGATACGGGCCTGCTTGCGGGCGGAAGCCTCCTCGATACGCATCTTCGGGATGCCGGTCTCGATAGCCTTGGCCATACCACCCAAGGATTCTACCTCTTGGATGTGCTCCCAAGCGCGGTGTGCGATCTGGTGCGTGAGGCTTTCGATATAGTAGGAGCCGGCCCACGGGTCGATGGAGCGGCACACTTGCGTCTCTTCCTGAATGTAGATCTGCGTGTTACGGGCGATACGCGCGGAGAAGTCGGTCGGCAGGGCGATGGCCTCGTCCAACGCGTTGGTGTGCAACGACTGGGTGTGACCCAGTGCAGCGCCCATAGCCTCGACGCAGGTACGGCAAACGTTGTTGAACGGATCCTGCTCGGTGAGCGACCAGCCAGAGGTCTGGCAGTGCGTACGCAACGCCATGGATTTCGGGTTCTGCGGGTTGAATTGCTTCACGATCTTGGCCCACAACATACGGGCGGCGCGCATCTTGGCGATTTCCATGAAATGGTTCATGCCGACTGCCCAGAAGAAGGACAAACGCGGCGCGAACTCATCAACGCTCATGCCCGCGTTCACACCGGCACGAAGGTACTCCAAACCGTCAGCCAGCGTATAAGCCAGCTCGATGTCGTCGGTGGCACCGGCCTCCTGCATGTGGTAGCCGGAAATGGAGATGGAGTTGAACTTCGGCATGTTCTTGGCCGTGAACTCGAAGATGTCGGCGATGATCTTCATGGAGTGGGCAGGCGGGTAAATGTAGGTGTTACGCACCATGAACTCCTTGAGGATGTCGTTTTGGATGGTACCCGACAGCTGGTCGAGCGTGGCGCCCTGCTCCTCGGCAGCGATGATGTAGAAAGCGAGGATCGGCAGCACGGCACCGTTCATCGTCATAGAAACGGACATCTTGTCCAACGGAATCTGGTCGAACAAAATCTTCATGTCGAGGATGGAGTCGATGGCCACACCGGCCTTACCCACATCACCCACCACACGCGGGTGGTCGGAGTCGTAGCCGCGGTGCGTAGCCAAGTCGAAGGCCACGGAAAGACCCTTCTGACCGGCAGCCAAGTTGCGGCGGTAGAAGGCGTTGGACTCCTCTGCGGTGGAGAATCCGGCATACTGGCGGATGGTCCACGGACGGAATACGTACATCATCGAGTAAGGTCCGCGCAAATACGGCGGGATACCCGAAGCGTAGTTAAGGTGCTCCATGCCGAGCAAATCGTCGGCGCCATAGACCTGCTTCACAGGAATCTGCTCGGAGGTCATCCAATTGGAAATGATGTTGTTATCCTTCTCCCACTGTCTGAAATCCGTAGGATTTTGGGGGAGTTTCTTGAAGTCGATATTGCTGAAATCAGGACGCATATTAACTCTTTTTCTTTTTATATTAATGAGGCTGCAAAAGTACAAAAATATTTTCGTATTTTTGCCACTTCTTAAAAATGAAATTCTGAACGCCTATGGTCACAATTCTTACCCTTATCGGATACATCCTTTTTCCGGTTCTTATCATCTTGATTTTCAATAAGTACAGATGGGCAAAAAGTATCGGCACCGTTATTATGGCGTATGCCGTCGGCATCATCGCGGCGCTGATTGGCTTCCTGCCCACAGGCTCGGAACCCGGTGCGGAGGCCCTCGAATCGATGCAGAAAACGCTGATGAGTGTCTCAGTGCCCTTAGCTATCCCGCTGATGCTCTTCAACTCGGACTTCAAACTCTGGACGAAGTCGCTGCCGAAAACCATGGCCGTGCTTCTCGGCGGTCTGGTTTCCATCATCATCGCCGTCGTGTCGGGCTATTTCCTGTTCCGCAACGCCGGCATTCCGCAGTTCGACCGCGTGGCGGCCATGATGACCGGCATCTACACCGGCGGCACCATGAACTTCTCCGCTCTCGGGCACATGCTGGAGGTCGATCCCTCGCTCATTACCATGACGCTGACCTTCGAGGAAATCGCCACCCTCCCGTTCATCGTCTTCATCGTGGCCGGCGGCTACAAGGTGTTCCGCAAGCTGCTGCCCAGCAAGGAAGAGACCGACGGTGCGGAACCGGAAGAGAAATTTGAAACAGAGAGTTTCGAGAATTACAAAGGAATGCTGCAGCCCAAGACGTTTGGGCGCATGATGCTCGGATTCCTGCTTTCGCTCGGCATGTTGGCCATCGGCGCGGGTCTCTCCCTACTCATCACCCACAAGATCAACGAACTCATTGTCATCCTGACGATTACGACACTCGCCATCATTGCCTCCTTCAGCCCGAAGGTGCGTGCCCTGCCCAAAACATTCGAACTGGGCATGTTCTTCATCCTGATTTTCAGCATCGTGGTGGCCTCCAAGTTCGACATCCACCATATCAGTGGTTCCCTGCAAATCCTCTGGTTCATCGTCTTCGTGATGCTCACCTCCATCGTACTGCACCTCATCATCTGCAAGATTTTCAAGGTGGAAGGCGACCTCTTCACCGTAGGCCACATCAGCCTGCTCTGCTCTCCGCCGTTCGTGCCGCCCATCGTGGAGGCGCTCGGCAACCGCAAGGTGCTCCTCAGCGGCATCGTCATCGGCCTGGCCGGCTACGCCGCCGGAAACTATTTGGGCGTGCTGATTGCGTGGTTCTTGGGGGTGTTTTAATTTTGTCACCACGTTGAATGTGGTGACGTATAAAAAGTGTATCTTTGCGGCGCAAAAACATAGTCTTATGAATGCAATTACCATCTGCCCCAACAATCAAGCGCAAATGCGCCTCCTTGTGGCTTTGGCCAAGGAGATGAAGATGGACTACCACACTGTTGAGCAGCAGCGGCGCACCGGTCTTGATGAAGCCATTGAGGACATTGAGGCGGGGCGAGTGTACAAAGCCGAGAGTGTTGACGACATGGTGAACCAGATAATGGAGTAACCTATGTACAGCCTAGTATTCACTCATAGTTTCAAAAAAGCCCTGAAGAAATGCGTGGAGCGGGGCTGCGATGTGGAAATCTTCAAAACTGCTTCCAGAATTCTGGAGGAGAAAGGGAAGCTGCCCTCCGAATACAAGCCCCACAAGCTGCACGGCAAGTATAAAGGTTTTTGGGAATGCCATCTGCAGCCTGATTGGCTCATGGTCTGGAAGCAGAACAAGAAGGAGCTGATTCTTACGTTCACCCATACAGGAACTCATGACGAGTTGTTCTGAGCCCTGACCTTAACCGTCCCCGTCTTCCCGACGACGTTTTTTCCTCCACTGTTATTCAAGTTTTCCATCTTATGATCAAATAATTCCTTTTCGCAATCGTGTTCCTTGCCCTGACATACCCCTGTTTGCCTCAGGGCAGCACACTAAAAGTGCCTGATCCCATTGTCTTTATAGGAAATGGGGAAGCCATTCAACAAGGTTATGAGATACGTCAAGGTGAGAAACTCAAAATCAGCACAGTGGACAACGAGTCGTCCGACCCACACTGGAAAATCCTCAGCTACAGGATAAAAATCATCAAACAAGGGGACATTACCATTGACGAGGTCTGCCTTGGGGATTCCCTCAACAGCAGAATTGTACAACTTATCCATGAACTTCCACCCTATTCGACCGTGGTTTTCCATAACATCATTGTGACCTCGGAAGTCGGGGCTCGCTGGCTCAAAGGTTTCGCCGTTGTCATTGACAATACCTGGGACGATGGTGGCATCCCTGTTGCTGTTGACCCTGATGACCCCTACTGGGACGATGGTGGCATCCCTGCTGACCCTGATGATGACGACCCGCCGCTGTTGATTACCGAAGAGGAACCCGAGTTTCCGGGAGGGATGGAGGCTCTAAATACCTTTCTCCACAATGAGACTCATTATCCTGCTGAGGCCAAAGAGCAAGGGGTTGTCGGAAATGTCTATGTGAATTTTGTAGTTGAACGCGACGGTAGTATTTCCAACCCGAAAGTCGTGGGACGACTATTCCCACAATGCGATGAGGAAGCAGTCCGTGTCATTATGTCCATGCCAAAATGGACACCGGGCAAAAACATGGGCAAACCAGTCAGAACACGTTTTTTGTTAGCTGTCCCTTTTGAATTGCCTTGATTTTTTTTGTGGCGACGTTTGGAGACGTCGCCTCCTACGTACCAAACAGCTCTTTATATCCTCATCCCTACTTCCCCTTTCGGATGGGTTCACACGTCAACCCAATTCCTAACTTTTTGAAAATCTTGTGATCCACCTCACTGAGCATGACGGTGGTATGTGCCTGGCAGCCGTCTAATTGCGGCAGACAGGCTAATGCCTTGCGGCAGTTTTCGTCGTTGAGGCTAAGCATGGAAAGGGCAACCAAGACTTCATCCGTGTGCAGACGCGGATTATGACCGTGAAGCAGGTTGACCTTGGTACGTTGGATGGGCTCAATCATGGCCTGCGGAATCAGTCTGAGCTCGTGGTCGATGCCCGCCAGATGTTTCGTGGCGTTGAGCAGCAGCGCGGCACTCGGTCCTAACAGCTCACTGGTCTTGGCGGTGATAATGGTGCCGTCGGCGAGCTCGATGGCAGAAGAGGCCACCCCACTCTCCTCCTTGCGCTTACGGGCCGCGATAATCGATTTGCGGTCTTCCACCGTGATGTCCGCCCGCTTAATCAACAACGAAATTTTGTTGACCTCCTGCTCGGTGGACTTCCCATCGACCACATTGCACAAAGCGGTGAAATAGCGGCGGATAATCTCGTCTTTGGAAGCTTCGCAGCACACCGCATCGTCGGAGATGCAGTAGCCAGCCATATTCACGCCCATGTCGGTGGGCGACTTGTACGGATTCTCCCCGTAAATACCCTCGAAGATGGCGTTCAACACCGGGAAAATCTCGACATCGCGGTTGTAGTTGACCGCCATCTTGCCGTATGCCTCCAAATGAAACGGGTCAATCATATTGACATCCTCCAAGTCGGCGGTGGCGGCCTCGTAGGCGATGTTGACGGGGTGCTTCAGCGACAAATTCCAGATCGGGAAGGTCTCAAACTTGGCGTAGCCGGCCTTCACGCCGCGCTCGTTCTCCTGGTAGAGCTGGCTCAGACAGACCGCCATCTTGCCGCTGCCGGGTCCGGGCGCCGTCACGACCACCAACGGACGGGTCGTCTCCACGTACTCGTTCTTGCCGAAACCGTCGGGAGAGTCAATGAGATCGACATTCGTGGGATAGCCTTCAATGATATAGTGGTAATAGACCTTGATGCCGAGGCGCTCCAGCCGTTGGCGGTAGGCCATCGCGCTGGCCTGGCCGTTGTAGTGCGTGATCACCACCCCGCTGACCAAGAAGCCACGGGCGATGAAAATATCGCGCAGACGCAGCACATCCTCGTCGTAAGTGATGCCCAAGTCGCCCCGAATCTTGTTTTTCTCAATATCCACGGCGCTGATAACGATAATGATCTCCGCATCGTCCTGCAGCTGCGTGAGCATCCGCAGCTTGCTGTCCGGCTGGAACCCCGGCAGCACACGGCTCGCGTGGAAGTCGTCGTACAACTTCCCGCCGAACTCTAGATAAAGTTTGTGACCGAATTGCGCGATGCGCTCCTTGATGTGCTCTGACTGGATTTTCAGATACTTCCCGTTATCAAAACCGATTTTCATATCATTATTGGCTTAAAATACGGGATGCAAAAATAGCATTTTTTCGTAAACTCGGACAGAAACTCGAAAAAATCGTATTTTTGCGGCATGAACAGTTCTACTCTCCCCCGCATCACCCTGCGCCCCGGCAAGGAGAAATCCCTGCAGCGGCGGCACCCGTGGGTCTTTTCCGGCGCCATCGCACGGAAGGACAAAGACCTGCGCGACGGCGACATCGTGGAGGTATATGACGCACAGCGCCAACACCTTGCCACGGGCCATTACCAGCCTACCACCATCGCCGTGCGCCTCTTCAGCTTCGAACAGCGCAGCATCGACCGCGACTTCTGGCGCGAGAAGCTGCTGAACGCCATCGAATTCCGGCGCAAGATCCTGCTGCCGAACCCGCAGACCACCATGTACCGCCTCGTCAACGGCGAGGGCGACGGGATGCCCGGCCTCATCATCGATGTCTATGGCCGCCACCTCGTCATGCAGGTACACTCCATGGGCATGTACCGCCTGCACGATATCCTCGCAGAACTGCTCACCGAGTTGATTCCCGACACGCAAGCCATTTGCCTCAAAACCGCCATTGAGACTGATGAAGAGGAAGCGACAACTCTCGACAGCGGCTGGATTTACGGCACTCCCGATGACGACGTCATCGCCTCCGAAAACGGCATCCTCTTCAAAATCGACATTGTGAACGGACAAAAGACCGGTTTCTTCCTCGACCAGCGCGACAGTCGCGCCATGGTCGGTGAATTAGCCAAAGACCGCACCGTCCTCAACATGTTCTCCTACTCCGGCGGCTTCTCCCTCTACGCCCTGCGCGGCGGGGCGCAACATGTGGATTCCGTGGATATTTCGCAAAAGGCCATCGACCTCGTAGAGGAGAATGTGCGGCTCATGGGCGGCGACTTCGCCCAGCGGCACAACGCCGTCTGCGAGGACGTGTTCGCCTTCCTCGACCGCATGCCCGACCATTATTACGACCTCATCGTCCTCGACCCGCCGGCCTTCGCCAAGCACCACCGCGTGAAGGAGCAGGGCATCAAGGGCTACCGCAACATCAACCGCAAGACAATGGAAAAGATCCGTCCCGGAGGGCTGCTCTTCACTTTCTCCTGCTCGCAGGCCATCAGCCGCGACGATTTCCAAACATTAGTCTTCTCCGCCGCCGCCCTCGCCGGAAAGAACGTCCGCGTGGTGCGCCACCTGCAGCACGCCCCCTGCCACCCCGTCAGCATCTTCCACCCGGAAGGGGAATATCTGAAGGGGTTGCTGTTGGAGGTGCGGTAACCCCATGTAGAGACGCACGGCCGTGCGTCTCTACATAAAAAAATCACCTCCTCTGCAACCTTTTTGCATTTTTGCGTCATAATTATAAAGGCAATAGGCATAATACCAAAATGAAAAGAATAATCCTCATCATCACCGCCCTCCTGTGCATGACCGCTTTCGCGCAGCCGCCGCAGCTCTCCATTGAGAACTTCGCGCCGGTGGAGTCGCAGGGGGCGTTCCCGGCACCGCTGAAAAAGGCCGCCAACACCCCGAAGTCGGCCAAAGAATACAGCCCGTTCCTCGTCTCCATGCTCAAACAGGGACGGATTCTCTACGGCACCGAGATAAACCAGTATCTCGACAACATCGTTGAGAAACTGCTCATCAACCACCCGCAACTGCAGCAGGAAATCCATGTCTATATCCTGCAGACGCCCATCGTGAATGCCTACTCCCTGCCCGACGGCACCATCTTAGTGACCATGGGGATGCTGGCGCAGGTAACCAACGAGGCGGAGCTCGCCTTCGTGCTGGCTCACGAAATCGCCCACTACAGCGAGCATCACAGCAAGGACGACGGGAAACAGAAGCAGAAAGGTGACGTGGTGAGTCGCTACATGCGTAACCGGGAGTATTCCCGTGAGCAGGAGTTCGCCGCCGACCGCGTCGGTTTGCTCACCTATTACAAAGATTCGCCCTACAGCTACGTTATCCTCGACGGACTCTTTGATGTGTTGCTCTATTCCGACCTGCCTTTCGACGAAATCCCGTTCCAGCGCTTGGAGGTGGAGACGGACTTCTACCACTTTCCCGACAACTACTTCCTGAAGACGGTCGCCAACATTCCCGACCGCTCCAACATGATCGACACGCTACTCACCCACCCCAACGTGGAAAAACGGCGCACCCTCGCCAAGGGGCTGGTCAGGAACCTTTCCAATGAAGGCCGCAAAGAGTTTGTGCAGCCGCAAGAGCAGTTCACCCGTTTGCGCAATGTGGCCCGTTTTGCCTGCATCGAGCGATTTTTGATCAACCACGACTACGACAAGGCCATCTACAACATCCACGTGATGGAGCAATCTTTCCCTGACAACGCATACCTGCACCGTGCGTTAGCCACCGCCTACTACGGGGCTGCCAAACACAAGGGTACCGGACAGACCAGCGCTTTTTTGGAACCCTACCGCGATGTGGAGGGCGAGCAGCAGCAGGTCAACTACTTCCTGTCCAAGATGAACCGCAACGAATATGCCGCACTGGCCCTGCGCAAAGTATGGGCCGCACTGCAAGCCGCTCCTCAGGACGAATATCTGCAAAACGTGGCCAAAGACCTCATCAACGAGATTTTCGTGAAGAACAAGATGAAGTTCATCGACTTCTGCGACTACCCGCAGGGCACCACCTTGGAGGAAGTTGCGCAAGCCGGTGGCGACACCACACGTCCGGCCGCCGCCAACTCCAAATACGACCGCATTAAGCAGCAGAACATGAGCGCCAAAGTGCTACCCGATCCCAAGTTCAAGACCGTCAACTATATGCTGGTGGATATCCACAGCGACTCGCTCTTCAAAGCTTGGGTGAACGATGCCGTGGTGAACGCCGAGATACAAGCCGTTCTGGACGTGGTTTCTGATGCGAAAATCGGCAACGAGACATCCGTGCTCATCACCACCCCGATTTACCTGACTTACGACAACAACGGTCGCATCAAGAGCCTGGAGGCCGACAAGCGCAACGCCGAGCGGCTGCAGAAGCTGATGTGCCGCGCCCTCAAACGCAACCACATCACCCCTGTGACGCTGACGATGGATTACAGCGAACCGACGACCGAGGCGTACAACAATTTCGTGAAGATGCGACAGTGGAACGAAGATTTCACCAACGCCGGCGGCCTCGACATGCGCTACCACACCTCCGACAATCTCGATGACATCGCCGCCGAGTTAGGCAGCCGCAAGCTCTGCTTCGTCCATGTGACCGACGCCCCCGGCCGCGCCTTCTTCCCCAGCAAAATCTACCTCCCCTGGCTCATTCCCGTCTTCCCCTACACCCTGCCCGTCGTGGTAAGCGTTCTCTGCCTTCGCACCCGCGATGTCGATGTTAACTTCCGCATCATCGACGTGGTGGACGGCAAAACGGAAGTCTCCGGCCACTACAGCAACGCCGAAGTGATGGGCAAAGCGTATGTAAACGGATATGTGTATCAGCGGTTGGAACAGTACGTGAGACGTTAGACTTGAGACGTAAGATTTTAGACTTAGGACTTTAGAACATGAGATTTTCATTAGACTACTTCCAAAAGGGCTGTAAGCCTGAAGTATGCCAACCCAAGGTGAACGAAGTGAGCCCTGGGGTACAAACAAAGAAGAATATGAAAAAGACAATACTACTCCTCATCATCATAACCGGTCTCTCAACGGCCAACGCCCAGATGTACAACTTCCTGGGCAACCACGTCATCCTGAACATGGAGGGCTACATCTCGCCCGCCTGGTTCAACCCCAACCCAGTGAGCTCGGGTTGGAACATTCCCGAAAGTGCCAAGCGTTACCTCGGGCTGAACTACTTCCTCTCGCCGAGCGTGGAGCTGATGGTGTGGAAGAAAGGCACCGTCGGGGCTGGATACAACTACTACAACTCGCCGTTCAAAGGCACCGACTACCGAGTTCAGATGTATGATGGCTATTGGGGGTACAACGATTACGGCGAACTTTACGGGAACATCACCGCCCATGGGTTCAACGTCTATTACAAGCAGTATCTCGGCGACGGTTTCGCCCCGCTGGGCCATCACTTCAAGTTCACCTTCGACGGATATTTCTACCATTACCAGATGGACACGGAAGGCAAGCAGTTTCGGATTTCTTCCGACGTGCCAGTGGAGGAAAGAGATGCCATCTTCGACAACAAGGGCTGTCTTTTCGGGATAAAGGCCGAGTACGGTTACGACCTGGTGGTGTTCAACCGGCTGAAACTGACCTTCGGCGCAAGCATCGGCACCACCTTTGGAGGCTACCGCGCCCCCAGCGCGAGAATCCGCGACGAGCTCCCCATGTTCGATATCGGAGACAAGCCACACGAACCTCTCACCTACAACGATTACGCCCGCGGGCGCATCCTCGGCGCCTACTGGTTCGGTGTCAAACTGGGGGTCGGGTTTATCGCGTTCTGAGGCAGGACGATGCCCTCCCGTAGAGACGCACGGCCGTAGACGCACGACCGTGCGTCTCTACAATTCCTCAAGAATGTTATCCATGAATAATCCAATGCGGTTCAACACGATGCAGGCGCGGCTTTTGTCGATGACAATGCGCACTTTATTCGTGGTGACTGTCTCGGTGAGCACAATCCGCTTGTACCCAATGGTGGTCTCCTCGGCGATAGTACGCCAGTTGCCGCTCTCATCCTCAACCTCAATATGGAACTTCTCCACGCGTTGGCCGAGAGGGATATACTCCTGCAACATCACGCGATTGAAGGTCTTCGGCTCGTCAAATTGAAACTCCGCCCAAGCGGTAGTTACACTGTCGTCGGTGGCCCAATAGGTGTCGTAATCGTCATAAGTCAACCAGTAAGCAGAGTTTTTGGCAGGTCGGAAAAGCCATGGGCCTGGTTGCCAACACCATCTTTTTTCATCAGAACCCAATCCACGTACATTGGAAACACAAACATGTGAGCAACTTTTCGCCAAATCATGCGCGAAAATGCTGTCCAGCGCGGCACGGAATTCCATCAAGCGTAAGGAGTCCTCGGCGGGGATGAGTCCTCGGTTGTCGGGCGGGACGTTGAGCAGCAGCAGGGAGTTGCGTCCCACGCTGTTGTAGTAGATCTTCAGCAGCTGCTGCACACTTTTCGGGTGCTCGCTGTCGCGCCAAAACCAGCCCGTGCGGATGGAGACGTCCGTCTCGGCGGGAATCCAGCACTCGCCGTTGTAGTTGCCGACATTGAGCGTATCCTGCGACGGAGCGTTCTTCCCTGGCTCACGACCCTCTACATCGAGCCGCGACCAACAGGTGCGCCCACAGGTGCCCTCCTCGTTGCCGACCCAGCGACATCCCGGGCCCACATCACTGAAAATCACCGCATTGGGCTGCAACTTCTTCGTCTGGGCGTTGAACTTCTTCCAGTCATAGACCTGCTTCTTTCCGTTCGGACCCTCACCGTTGGCCCCGTCGAACCACTGCTCGAAGATGGGACCGTAGTTCGTATGCGCATTCCGCAATGTCTTGAGAAACACCTTGTTGTAGGCATCCGTACCGTAGGTGGGCGCGTTGCGGTCCCACGGGGAGATGTAAATCCCGAACTTCACCCCTCCCCTGCTGCAGGCCTCGGAAAGCTCCTTCAGCACATCACCCTGTCCGTTGCGCCACGCGCTCTCGCGCACCGTGTGCGTGCTCATGGGGTTGGGCCACAGACAGAAGCCGTCGTGGTGCTTG
>Ga0310690_10008100_pt1 | contig 13399 bp, 6 predicted proteins | sample AusTroGonzalo_MG_2_FD_207661 | JGI IMG/M metagenome (GOLD analysis project Ga0310690, IMG submission 207661) | Bovine rumen microbial communities from tropical cattle in Woodstock, Queensland, Australia - Gonzalo_04 (v2) (version 2) | ecosystem: Host-associated > Mammals > Digestive system >... | reverse complement strand
TCCGGTGTTCATGTAGTAGTTCCAGAAGCCATAATGGCCCACGGCCGCCAGCATCTGGCAGGGCAGTTCCACCCCGTAATTGCCGGGAATGGGAGAGAAGAGGATGTCGTCCGGGCGCTGCCAGGCGGCCAGCTCGCGGATGCCTTTCCGGGTAAGTCCGTGCAGGCTGGTGGAATAGGTATAGAAACTCTCTCCCAGGATGGTTACAATATCTCCCCACCACTGGCCGCGCTCGCGGTCCGGGCAGTCAAAGAAAGTATCGCGGGAGTTCACGTAAATGGTTCGGAGACCCTTCTGCCAGAAGCGGTTGAAGAACTCATCCGAGCAGGTAAACTGTCCGGACGGCTCCGTATCATAACCGGTTTCCCGGTATTTGATGGCCGATACCTGAGCTCCATGCTCCACGGTGAGGAGAATCCATTCCCCGCTGAGCCAGCCCAGGGACTCGTATTCCTGGCATCCGGCCTTGGTGGTGTAAGTGGCCCGCAGGCACTGAGCACCAACCTTGGCATGATCCGTTTCTATGATAATCTTGTGCCCGCCTTTCGCATCCTCCACGCAAAGGATGGGCGTCATCTGCATGTTGTGCGGCAGGCGCGCCACCAGCGTATCGGCCTCCGGGCCGGGAATCGTTGCAAAGGGAAGTTCCTGAATGCCGAAATCCTTCCACTGCGGAATGGGGCGGATGTACAGGGCCCCAAGGGTGCTCTCAAGCGGTACGGCAGGGGCAAAGCCTTCAAGCGCCCCCGTCTGCCAACCTTCAATATCGGCCCTGGCATCAAAGGCAATGTCCGATTCCGAAAGCCGGAAGTTGGGCTTGGGAAGGTCCGTAGCGGTACTGTAAGCCGGATGCACGCGGCAGAGCCATTCCGCATCTCCTAGGGCCGGGCATTCAAACCAAAGCTGCGGCTGGTGGCTGCTCAGATGCGAAAAACCGTCCTGGCCGAAGTACCAGAGCAAGAGGGCAATCTGGTTTTCTCCCTGGTGCAGGTAAGGCGCCAGCTCCACCTGGTCAAAATAGCTGTCAGTGGGCGTAGGGCCTCTCTTAAGCCCGCCTTCAAACACCACCAGCTGCCCGTTCACCCACAGCCAGTACTTGCTGTCCACGGCAATGCGGGTCAGGGCCGATGCCGGCACCTCGTCCAGCGTCACGTCCCGGCGGAAAGCAATCCACTGGTTGGGCTCATCGGCCACTCCGGCGCAACCCAGCGTCTGGGAAACCTCCACGATTTCCTCTGCCGGAGCCTTCCAGACAGCCTGGGCCTGCTTTTGGTGGGCCTGCTTACAACCCACCAAGCCCATCACCGCCACCAGCGTGATACACAACCTTCTCATATTCAAGATTTTGCAAATTTCTTCCTCAGAAATAATCTGAGGAAGATTTTCATAACTTACTACATATTAAACACTTCCATCTCACGGCTTAATCTTCACATACCGGACGCCATGTGCGGGTATGATATAGATTTCCTCCGTAGGAATATCCTTCTGGCGCCAGAGGTCCCGCACTGTGGAGGCCTCAAGGCCGATCTTGGCCAGCGCACCGGAAAGGAGCACGGGCACAGGGGCTTCGTTCATGTTGAAGATGCCCACGGCAATGCCGCCATCGGAGAGCGGACGGCTCCAGATTTGCATTCCGTCCTCGTCCACGTCCTGATGGGCCTGCTTACCCAGCACGTCCTGGTTCACGGCATTCACCTCGTTGTTACACAGGAGGTTGAAGGTAAAGTCGTCAATCTGGGCGATGTCGCAGCCTATGAGCATGTTGGAGGCCAGCAGGGACCAGATGGAGATGTGGGTGTACTGCTCGTCCGGGGTGAGACGGCTTTCCCGCAGGTTGTTGCTCCAGCCTACCTTGCCCACCACCAGCATGTCCGGGTCGTTCCAACGGCCGGGGCCAGAATAAGACTCCAGTCCCACCTGCCTTTCAAAACCCGTCACATAGAGAGACTCCCAGGTATCTTCAATATCGTGTGCCGTGCGTACGGAATTGGCATCCACAAAGGTGCCCCAGGCAATGGCGTTGCCCCAGCCGAACTGGCACAGGCTGTAGAAGATATCACGCGGCTGTTCCCTCAGGAACTGCTGCATCTTCATATAAGGGCGCATATAAGCCGCTTCGGACTGGTCCCTACTCGCATAAAACACATTCCGGTAGCTGCACCAGTCGTATTTGAGGTAGTCCACACCCCAGCTGTTCCAGACCTCGGCATCCAGCTTTTCGTGGTCCAGGGAGCCCGGATGGCCGCCGCAGGTGCGCTCTCCGGGACTGGAATAGAGACCGAATTTGAGTCCGTTGGAATGCAGCCAGTCTGCCAGCCCTTTCATGTCCGGGAACTTTTCATTGCCCTGGATGCGGCCGTCCGGCGTACGTTCTTCGCCTTCCCAGCCATCGTCCAGGTTCATGTAGGAATAGCCATAATCGGCCAATCCCTTGTTGATAAGGGCGGCGGCCGATGACATCACCTTCTCCTGCGAGACGCTCAGGCCCCAGCAGTTCCAGCTGTTCCAGCCCATGGGCGGAGTAAGGCCAATCTTGTCTTCCCCCACGACAAGGGTAAAAGCAGCCTGGGCGCTACCCTTCTCATTGGTGGCCGATAATACCATCGGATAATTTCCCGGCACGGCGCAGCTGCCGCTCAGAACGCCCTTGTCCGGATCCAGTAAAACACCTTCCGGAAGGCCTTCCACGGCATATTTCATGGGCTTTTCGCCCGAGAAAGCCAGGCGGAAGACCACAGGCGAACCGGGGCGTACGCCAAACACGGCGGGGCCGTTGTAGCGCGGCGTCGCGGGGGCTTCCGGAGTAAGGATATAGCGGGTGCTATAAATAGCCTCCAACTGATCCCCGGAGGTTTTATCGGCATAAGTGAGCGTGAGGCGTTTGGCCGGAGCCACCGGGATGGAAACCACCGTGGGCTGGCCGGGCTTCAGCTTAACCTTGCGGGTAACGGAGGCATCGGCCTTATCCGTATAAATGTCCTTGCTCTCCAACAGGAGTGTGCCGCTGGTTTTTACGTCGGAGGCAAAAGTGACCTTCAACTGGCCGCCTTCTTCGGCTACGGTGAAGCCGGCATAATCCGACAGGGCGGGCGTCCCCATCTTCACAGGCCCTTCATAAAAACCGCCGGGGTCACCCCCATTGTACACGCGTACGGCCATCACATTCTCCCCGTCCCAGTTAATCAGATCCACTGGCACCAGATAACGGCGCGGCACGTCGTATTGGGTCCTGTATCCGGCAGGGTCGGTGGACAGAGTGCCTGTTTTCCCTATCTGCCTGCCGTTAAGCCAGGTTTCGTCACAATCGTCAATGCAACCCAGGTTCAGAAGGATCTTTCCCGGGAAAGGCAGACGCTTTTTGATGGACGAGGAAATGCGGAAATGAATGCGGTACCAGGCAAAACTATCCGGATTGGAAATGCCCTGATAATCCCACTCCTTGTCCAGGGTGAGCACCTGCCAGGCGCTGTCGTCAAAGGCAGGGGCGGCCCAGTCCGAGTTGTCTCCCACCTGGAACCGGGCCTCGTTGACTCTTACTTCCTGGGCAGAAAGCAAAACTGGCAGCACACAAAGTGCCGCCAGGACAAATAAACGAAGCTTATTCATAGTAGAGCATACTGGCCGGGAGGTTTTCCACTTCAATGCCAGGGCCGATCAGGCCTATGTACATATCTTCTCCTCCGTAATTCTCCCAGTACTGCACTTCCAGACGATGGTAACCGGCACCCAGATTGAACCATTCCTCGCGGAAGCCGCCACCGTTGCGGTCCACGTTCCAAAGGAGCTGGCCGTCCAGCCAGAGGATGGCGCCGTCGTCACAGGACATGGAAAGCTGGTAAAGGCCTTCCTGCTCTATCTTCATCAGACCCTTGAACACAATGCCGAAGTGGTCTTCCCTCATCTTGACGGCCTCGGTTCCGAACTCGGGGGTGATGCCGCTCTTTTTCACCGGAGCGGCCACGACATCCTTGCAACTCCAGAAATCACCCTCTGCGTAGGTATAACGCAGGCCATGGCCCTTGGGCTTGGCCTCAACGGCGGCGAAAGTGGCTTTGGCTACCGGTGCTTCAGGTCCCTTGGAGAAATTAGGGTCGAAGGGTTCGCACTTCACGCCATTGCCGGGAGTGAAATCCACACCCAGGATGTCGGCGATGGTAGCGGCGAACTGTTTGGTATAGAATACGCCGTTGTTGGAGGTTTCACCCATCACGGGGATGCCCTTACCGAAGGCGATGAACCAGGTCTGGTTGGCACCGCGGACGCTGGCGCTATGGCCGCGGAAGGCGGAGCCGTTGCCGCGGCCATGATCGCAGGTGAGGATATAGGTGGTCTTACCTTTATAGAAAGGATCTGCCTCGCAGGTCTCCACGATGCGGCGGATATACAGGTCCGTCCAGTGGGCGGCATCCAAATACTTGTCATAAGCGCCACTGTGGGCAAACTCATCGGTGTCTCCAAAACCTACGTAGAACACCTTGGGATGTTCTTTCAGGAGGGTTTCCATGGCCATGCCATAGGTGACGCAGTCCAGGCGTTCGCTCTCTTCAAAGCCTCCATCCGGGGTACCGGCGTCCACATCCTGCATGATGCGGGCCACGTAGCTGTCCGTGAAGGAAGGCTCGTGGGCGCTGCTAGCCTTGAAGCCGCCACGCTCGTTGTTCACGGCAAAACGGATGCTCTCCCAGGAGGAGTACATCATCACCTTTCCCTTGTAGCGGGGGTCCTGGTTCACGACCTCCAGTACGCTCACATTGGGGTTGGGATTGGGGTCGTTGGAATCTATGCGCTCGTCATCGGGCCAGCCGCAGAACATTTCGCTGTAGCCGGGATAGGAGAAACTCATGGCGTTGGCCACCTGCATGAGGCTGTTCTTGTTACGGTTACCCAGCATGTAACCATGCTCCGGGGCATAGCTCCAGAGGAAAGGAAGCAGGGTAGCGCGGCGCTCCTCGACCGTCTCCTTCCAGTATTTTTCCTTGGTGGCGGGGATATTTCTTACGAACCGGGCGTCGTTGATGATGGCTTCATCGGCCCCTCCGTACACCTCCTGCCAACGCAGGCCGTCATAAGTGATGATGACCAGACGGGGATCGTTGTCTCCCTTGCAGCAGGACACCAGCGCCGTCAGCGCCAGAACGCCCAAAACGATAATTCTTTTCATAGTGGTTATTAGTATTTGATTTTTCCTGATTTCTCTACGTGCACGGTGCTGGTTTCCCCGTTCCCCCAGGTAAGCACCAGGTCAAAGGGAACATTGGTGGTAACCGTTACAACAGGCTTCTCGGAGGCCGATTTGCGGGCGGCCACCTTGAGGCTCACCACTCCTTCGGGGCCGAAGGGATAGCGGTCTATTCCGTGGGCTTCCAGCTGGCGGACGTCCCACTCGATCTTGTTCTCGGAATACTGGCCGCGGATGCCCAGGATGCACTCGATGAACTCCGCGATGGGCGGCAGGCCGGCCCAGCCCACGAAGTCCTTGCGGGCCATGAAACCGGGCTCCACGCTCTCGGGGGCGTAATACTCCCAGAATGTGCCGGTATTCTTCCAAACCTGGAACACATTGCCGAAATGGTTGTCGGCAATCTCGCGGGAAAGCTCCCTGTAACCCTTGCGCCATAGGCCGTCGATCACCATGTAATTGGTGCCCGGCCATATACCGCCCTGCCAGTACCGGCCCAACGGATTGTATTTCTTGTGGTCTGCGCTCAGGGAAGGCACACGGTGCGTGCGGGCAAACTCGGTGGTATCGTTCAGATGCTCCACCAGCACATCCAGGCGCTCCTTGTCCAGGACATCCGTCTGAAGGGCCCAGAAGGCCGATATACCCTTGGTGGCATTGCGGGAACCGTCGGCATACACGTCATACAGGAAGCCGGTCTCCGGATCCCACATATTGTCGTTGATCCAGGCCTTGAGGAACTTCATCTCATCTTCCATTTCCTCAATTTCCTGCCAGCGCTCGGTGTAGAAGCCAATCTGCATGAGGCAGTTGTTCACCAGATACTGCTGCAGGTTGGTGTCCAGCCAGCTCATGTGGCCGTTGGAGAAGATCTGGTTATATCCTTCCGGAACGCGGGGCATGTTGTCCATGCCGGTGCCCCAGCCGCTGCTCCAGTAGGTTCCGTTGGGCCAGGTGCGGTTCAGTTTCCACCACTGAGCGTAGGCCACCAAGGCCGGGAATACGCGATGCAGACGGTCGATATCGCCAAACTGCTCGTAATACAGGAGCTCTGCCCAGGGAAGGAGGTTGGGACCCGTGCTAACGGGATCGTACCTCTCGAAGCAGTCCGAACCATCGGCCCTTATCTCTCGGCAGATGAAGCCGTCCTGGTGCTGCTTGGCGTAAAAGTTATCAAGGGTTTTCTGGAAGGGGAAGAAACGGTAGCCGTAGCGGGCGAAAAGCATCATGAAACTGTCGTCCCACATGAAGATGTTGCCGTTGTAGGCCACGTCCAGATAAGGGCTCACAAAGCCGGAGCCTTCCTGCGGCTGCCGGATGTTGCCGATGGCAATCTTCCAGGCGTTCCAGTACATATCCACCTCGGCCTGGTGGCCCTCCCAGAAGGGAGCGGGCAGAATCTTTTTGGCCGCCTCATAGCTCTTGGGCTCCTGGGTTTCCCGCTTCATGGTGCGGTAGGGGTTCTCCGCCACGAAGATGTTCTTCACGTACGTGTTCTTGTACGGAAGCTCATAGGGGCCGCTTTTGAGGTCTTGGGCCCACAGACCCGCCGCAAACAGCAGCAGGAGGCCGCTCATCAAGGTCTTTCTCATTTGGTAACCAGCTTTTTGATGGTACGGGCAATCTCAATGTTCAGATAAGTGCCGATGAACTCGCGGGAGCCGGGGCCGTAGGCATAAACGGGCACCACGGTGGGCGTATGGTCGTCGGAGTTGTAAACGGCCAGCACATGGCCCGTCTCCAGGTCTCCGTCCAGGAGGGTGAGACCGCCGGTCTCGTGGTCTGCCGTCACTACCACCAGGGTTTCGCCATTGGAATCGGCGAACTTAAGGGCCTCGGCCACAGCCAGGTCAAAGCTGAATTCCTCAATCACGGAAGCCGGGAAGCAGTCGGAATGGCCGGCATAGTCAATCTTGGCGCCCTCTACCATGAGGAAGAAGCCTTTCTTGGAATCCTGGGAAAGTTTCCGGATGGAAGCGCGGGTGATATCGGCCAGGAAGCCCAGCGTTTCTTCGGTGGCATAGGCGCCCATGCGGTCGTCCAGGCAGATGAGTTTGCCGCTCACCTGGTCCACGGCCGTTGCATTCTTGGTATAGCTGTACCCGTTGGCCTTGATGCCGGAAAGCATGTCCAGGCCGTCTTGGCGGGGACGCTCCACATAGCCGGTACCGGGGCCGCAGATGAGGTCCACATCGCTGGTAAGCCAGTAGCTGGTGATCTTGTCCGTGCTGTCCCGCTCGGAGGTATGGCCGTAGAACACGGCCGGGGTGGCATCGGCAATGTCTCCCAGGGAGACTACGCCCGTAGCCTTGCCCAGGGCCTTGAAATAGTCCGTAAGGGCGGGATATTCCTCGGAGCCGTTCTTGTTGGAAGAGATGTGACGCGTCCAGGAGACTTCGCCGGTAGCCAGGGCGCTGCCGCCGGATGCGGAATCGCCGATGAAATCGTCATTGGGATTGTAATACTGGATACCCACACTCTTCATCTTGAGCATGGTCAGGTCCCGCTTGTTGGCGTAGGCGGCCGCCATCACCTGGTTCAGACCCATGCCGTCTCCGATAAGCAGAATCACATTCTTGATCTTCTTCTTGGCGCCGTCGTTGCGGTACGTGGGAGTGTAGGTGGGCACGCGCTGGCTCAGCTGCAGTTTCTCATTCTGGAAACCGGAGAAGCTGCGGGTGGCGGCGTCCAGTTTCTTGGTTCCGGTCACACCGGCCTGCACCTCATGCTTGCCCATGATGAAGTTCTTGTTTCCCCAGTCGGAGAAAAAGAGGGATGCCACGGCGGGCTTGTCCGTATTGATGATGTCCACCCCCAGTTTCCAGAAGGTGAAATAGGCGGTGGTGCCTTCGGGAGCCTCCCAGAAGCGGATGGGTTTACCCCACGAATGTACCTTGGCTATGGCTGCGTTCACGGCGTCCAGTTCGGGATCGATCATGCGGCCCTTGCCGTTCCACTTCTTGGCGAACATGCGGAAAGAGTTGCTCACCAGGGCCACGCGCTCCAGCTGTTCCGGGGTATATTCGTCGCGGATGTCTCCGTCATAGCCCACCCAGGCGGGATAGTCGCAGAAATGCTCCTTGGCCGGGGTGTTGCCGGTAATGGCGATCTGTACGCCGTCCGGGCTGCAGAATACGTCCGGGAACTGCTCAAGAACTTTGATCACCTCCGAAAGTTCGGGCTCCGTGGCGCTCTTGAGTTCCACCATGAGCATGAGGCGGTCCGGGGAACCGGCCCACATCTTGCCGCCGTTGGCGCGGAAAGTGCGCACGATGGGATCCACGTACATGCGCAGGAAGGTGTTTTCGGGCTTCAGGTCTTCCACATCGTGACCTACCAGCAGCTGGCCTTCGTGCCAGTGGACATCGGCCTCGATGGAACGGCAATGCTGGGAATAAGCCTCCCAGAAGGGTGCCGTGCGGTTATAATCGTTGTGCGAGTGCAGCACCACGGGCTGCTGGGCAGCCAGGGACAGGGGCAGCAAAGCCGCCAGAGCAAGGAATAATTTTCTCATTATCAATAGTATAGTTTATCTTCAGGGATGGGAGAGAAGCGGGAGGCGTCCTCGGCTTTCCAGGCCCAGGACAGGGCTTGGCCTTCGTAATCCTCCAGATAGACCAGCTTGTAGGCATGCAGGCCTTTGCGCAGCGGCACGCGGCCCATGGTGGTGATGGCCGAATGGGAACCGTCGTTGTTCACCACCAGCTTGCCGTCTATCTCCAGGATGGCGCCGTCGTCGCTGCGGAGCGCGAAACTCCAGATGCCGTCCTCCGGAATGTCGATGAAGCCGGTGAAGATATAGCCGAAATGATCTTCGTCGGGAGCCTCCTTGATGGAAGGGGCCGACATGACGCCTCTCCCCTCCACCGGGCTCTTCTTGACATCGGCCGCCCAGCCGAATACGCCCCGGTGATAGGTGTAAAGGCAACCGTTCCTGAGACCGGTCAAGTTAAGGGCGGGAACGAATTCAGCCTTGGTGGCCTCCGCCCGGGCCTCGGGAGAAGCTTGCATCCCTTCCTTGAAGGCGCGGGCGCGGATGATGGCCGAGTGGTCCAGCGCGAAGGGCTGGGTATAGAGAGGGCTGGCCTCCGTGGGTTCGCTGCCGTCCAGGGTATAGTGGATGGCGGCGCCCTCGGTACGGCTGGTCATAACCAGGTCCACGGCTCCCTTGAAAAGGGACAGACCGCCGGGAAGGACGGGCGTGGAGACGACCGGCTTCTTGCTCAAGGAATAGGGAGCCGGGAAGGCGTCACGGGTGCTGACCGGGTCCTTAGAAAGCTTGAACTCCAGGATGCCGCCGGCCATAATCTCCTCATAGGTAACGTAATTGCGCTCCAGAGGCTGGCCATTGAGCCTGACATCGGCCACATACATGCATTCCGGATGGTCGGCCGTGATGGTGAAATCCTTGCCGCTGCCCAGATGCAGGGTGGCTTTTTTGAACATAGGGGCCGCCAGGATGTATTCTCCGCTGGCAGGGCAGGCGGGATAGATACCCAGGGAAGAAAGGACGTACCAGGCGCTCATCTGGCCGCAGTCCTCGTTGCCGCAAACGCCTTCGGGAGTGATATCATACATCTCCTGCAGCAGTTCGCGCACCACTTTCTGGCTGCTGGACGGAGCGCCCAGCCAGTTGTAGATCCAGGCCATGTGATGGCTGGGCTCGTTGCCGTGGGCATACTGGCCCTTGAGGCCGGTGATGTCCGACACGTGCACTTTCTCACTCCGGTCTTCGAAGGTGAAGAGGGAATCCAGGGCAGCCAGCATGGGCTGGACACCGCCCATCAGGTCCGTATGGCCGGCCACATCGTGAGGCACGAAGAAACGGGCCTGCCAGGGAATGGCCTCGGTGTAATCACGGGTAGAGGCAATGGGGTCGAAGGGCTCCACCCAGTTGCCGCTTTCCTCCCGGCCGCGCATGAAACCGGTGGAAGGGTCGAAGACGTTCTGGTACCGCAAGGCACGGGCATCGTACTCCGCGGCGATATCGGCCTTGCCCAGGCTCTCCGCCATACGGGCGATGCACCAGTCGTCGTAAGCCATCTCCAGGGTCTGCGACACGGACTGGCTCATCAGATTGGCGGGGATGTAACCGTACTGGTTGTACAGGTCCGAAGTGATGCCCTTGTTCTTGTTGGAAGACACTACCATGGCGGCCAGGGCCTCCTCTCCGTTGAAACCGCGGATGCCATGCAACCAGGCATCGGCAATCACGGGAATGCTGTGATAACCTATCATGCAGCCGGTCTCCCCGTAGCCCAGGGGCCAGATGGGAAGTTCTCCCCAGTTCCGGTACATTTCCAGCATGCTGTTAATCATGTCGTTGACCAGCTGGGGATTCAGGAGTGTCTGCAGCGGGTTCCAGCTGCGGAAGGTATCCCAGAGGGAAAGCGTGGAGTAATAAGGCCGGTCGCTGTTGAAATCGACAATGTTGTTGGGCTCCACCGAGGTATGGTAGAGGCAGGTATAGAACTGCTCCACGGGGCCGCCCTGCACCTCGATGCTGCCCAGAGCGCGCATCCAGAGGTCCGTGGTCTGGTTCAGGACTACCTGGAACTCCTTGTCATCAGTCTCTGCCTCGCGGTTGATCCGGGCATCCTGGATTCCCGTGTAAGAGATGCCTGCCCAAACGGTGAGTTCCGTAAGATCCTCGGGGAAGGTGAGCAGAAGCAGGCCGGGGGCGGTTTCTTCGGCCTTCAGGAAAGGCACGGAGAAGGCGGCATCCAGATAGATGGCACGGTCCTTCACCCAGCCGTCCACCAGGCGCTTGCCGCTGACTTCCTTCTCCCCTTCCACCTTGAACCAGGCCTCCACGGCAACGTTTTCATCTCCGATGGAATGGCGGGCATCCAGCAGCACCTGGGGAGTTCCTTCCCCGCTGAAGGTGTAGCGGTGCACGCCCACGCGCGGACTGGCGGTCAGTTCCACCGTCACATCGGGCGTCACCACCTTGTAATAACCCGGGCGGGCCGACTCTTTCTGATGGTCCAGGGGCAGTGGCTTGATGCTGCCCACACCGGGGGTGAAGAGGAAATCTCCCAGATCAGCGCAGCCCGTACCGCTCAGGTGCGTATGGCTGAAGCCCAGGATGGTGCTGTCCGAATAATGATAGCCGGAGCATCCGTCCCAACCGTAGGTACGGGTATCGGGGCTCAACTGCACCAGGCCGAAGGGTGTGGTGGCTCCCGGATAGGTATGGCCATGGAAGCCGGTTCCGTTAAACACCTGCACGCAATCCATGGGCTGGGAAGACCCGGAACAACCCCACGCGGCCGCCAGAACCAGCGCCGACAATACCTGAACTTTTAAATTTGCTCGCATTCCTTAAAAAAATGACAATGGTTAGCTTCTATATCACACAAATTTAAAAAATTTGTGGCAGAATTCAAAATGAAAAAAAGGACCGGCTCAGGTGTGAGCCGATCCTTCAATTTGTGCTGCCGCCCCAAGGGCAAAATCAAACAACAAAACTATTCATGGAAGAGCATGGAAGCCGGAAGATTGGTCACTTCCAGATCCGGACCCTTCAGGCCCAGATCTATGCATTCTCCGCCGTATCTCTCAAAATACTGGACTTCCAGGCGGTGATAACCGGCGCCCAGTTCAATCCAGGCCTCCCTGCTGCCGCCTCCGGAACGGTCCAGGTCACTGAGCAGCTGGCCATCCAGCCAGATCTTGGAGCCGTCGTCAGAATCCACCGTTAAGAAATACAAACCCTCCTTTTCTATCTTCACGAGGCCCTTGAAAACAATGCCGAACCAGTCTTCCTGCCCCTTGACGGCCTCCGTTCCCAAGATGGGGGCTATGCCGGTCTTTTTTACAGGGGCAGCCAGCATCTCCTCACATTCTTCGAATTCCCCCTCCCTGTACGAATAGCGGAGTCCCTGTCCTTTGGGGCTGGCATTCACGGCCGGGAAAACGGCCGATGCCGTGGGATGGAAATCCTCTTCCCTGCGGTAGGTAGGGTCGATGGGAGCGCATTTTTCTCCATTGCCGGGCGTGAAATCCACACCCAGGATATCGGCGATGGTGGCGGCGAACTGTTTGGTGTAGAATATGCCGTTATCGGAGGTCTCTCCCTGCACAGGAACTCCTTTGCCGAAGGCCATAAACCAGGTTTGCGAGGCCCCTCGGATGTAGTCGCCATGGTGGCGGAAAGCCGCGCCCGTGCCCCGTCCGTGGTCGCAAGTGAGCAGATAGGTGGTCTTACCCTTGTAGAAAGGATCTGATTCACAATACTCTACGATACGACGAATGTAGAGGTCCGTCCAGTGGGCAGAGTCCAGATAAAGGTCGTACCGGCTTCTGTGGGCATATGAATCCGTATCTCCAAAACCCACATAGAAGACCTTGGGATGTTCGGCCTTGAGCGTTTCCATGGCCATGCCGTAGGTGATGCAGTCCAGCCGCTCTGTATCCCCTATTCCGCCATCGGGAATGCCGGCGTCGATGTCCTGCATCAGGCGGGCCAGATTGCTGTCCGTATAGGACGGCTCATGTCCGGCGCTGCCGGGGAAGCCTCCCCGGTCGTTGTTCATGGCAAAACGGATGCTCTCCCAGGAGGAGTACATCATCACCTTTCCCTTGTAGCGGGGGTCCCGGTTCACCACTTCCAACACGCTCACATTGGGATTGGGAATGGGGTCATTGCTGGTGACCCTCTCGTCGTCGGGCCAGCCGCAGAACATTTCACTGTAACCGGGGTAGGAGAAATGCATGGCATTGGACACCTGCATCAGGCTGTTCTTTTCCCGGTTGCCTACCAGGTAGCCGTGCTCCGGCACATAGCTCCAGACAAAGGGCATGAGGACTTCGCGCCGCTCCTGGGGCGTTTCGCGCCAATAGGCCTGTTTCAAGGCCTCAGGATTCCGGACAAAGCGGGTACTCTCCACCAGGTCTTCATCGGCCCCGGAGAAGAGTTCCTGCCAGCGCAGTCCGTCAAATGTAATGATTACCAGTCGGGGATCGTTGTCCCCCTTGTTGCACGAGACCAGCGCTGTCAGCGCCAGGACTCCCAGAATGAATAAACGCTTCATTGATCAGTCAATGTTATCTTCACAAAGATAACAAATCGGCCTCAGAATACAAAGGGAGAAAACCAAACAGGGCGAAGCCGTGTAGCTTCGCCCTGATGGGTTGAAATATTTGCCGATTATGTCGGCAATGACTTAGAATTAGTTGTTCCAGGTCGGAGGGTTCTTCAGAGCGCCAGCGGAC
>Ga0310690_10008099_pt1 | contig 13400 bp, 10 predicted proteins | sample AusTroGonzalo_MG_2_FD_207661 | JGI IMG/M metagenome (GOLD analysis project Ga0310690, IMG submission 207661) | Bovine rumen microbial communities from tropical cattle in Woodstock, Queensland, Australia - Gonzalo_04 (v2) (version 2) | ecosystem: Host-associated > Mammals > Digestive system >... | reverse complement strand
CGAATGCTTTTGTTTGTCCGGATTTCTCCCCGAACCGAGGGCAAAGATAGACAATTATTTGGAAACTGCAAAGGAAAGACAAAGAAAATGTCGAAAAGAAAAAAAATTTGAATAAGTACATTTTTAGCTGTTAAATCAATAAGACATAAACTTGGAGGTTCTTCGCAAAACGCCGCAAATCGTCGCAAAATGGTTTTTTGACAACTTTTCTTTTGCGTAATTACAAATAGTTGTCTAAAATGGACAATTTTTCTCAAAATATTTTTGGAATTGTTTTCCGATATTATTATCTTTGCATCGTTTACAAGGACCTGGCTACCCTTAGGGGGAAACAGGTTTAGTCATTAACAATTTAAAAAAGGATGTACATGATTATGCAGAAAGACATATAACCTGAAAAGGTAACGTAAAAAACCCTGCACTACTGCAATAGCACAGGGTTCATAGGTTTGCTCTCTGGTAGGCTTTCCACGTTACCATAAAACAATGGACCTTTCATAGTTCCGAGTGCAAAGATAATTATTATTTTCGAATATTGCACTCAAAAGGTCTCATGCCAGATGATTTTTATAGTAAATTAATAATTAAAGAATGATAATAAAAATGACATAATATTCTTTGTTTCCTGGTTATGAACTGTACACTTCTTTATTGATGACCTACTCTTCATCAGAGTCCTACGTAATCCAGAGAAATATCTCGGATTCTTTCAGCAATGCCACTCACCCAAGTTATGAAGCAACTATTAGACGATGTTTTAAATTTTAAATAATTTCATTATGGCGCACAATGATTATATAAGAAAAGACCTTGCTGGCTATTGGTATAATGCAAAATACATGCCAGATTTTAGTCACAATGGAAGCCTGTACAATGGTTACAGGAACAATATCGAAGAAGTCCTTTTCTATGAGTTTGCCGTTCAAGGGTATGACATGGCATTCACCTATAAAGGGAAGCGATATTATTTCCTTTCTGAACCTGATTACGTTGCCTTTTCAGATGAGAATTTCACAGAAGAGTACCAGAGGTTTGAAGACGGAAATACTGCCCTTGAACAGTTTAAGATTGATGGAAAATCCATTGTCCAGATTATTGAAGAACTGGAAGATGTCGAAGCCTTTTAATTGAAGAGGTGCGGGATACGGAGTCCTGCATCTCGACTTTTGTAGGCTAATTAAACTATTTTGGAAAACTCATGGTGTATTCGGATTTAAAAATATTGCCATTTTTTCCTTTTAACATTTCGTCAATTCACTGATATTTAGTATCTTTGCAGTCTTAACTATAAATAATAAAAATGAAAATGAGGAAATATGAAACATTCTGACAAATTACTCAAGACAGAAGACATGATGCTTCACGTCATTGGTTGCGTGGAGCAGTACAGCGAGGAGCGTTTTATTGCCAGCCTCTATACTCGCAATTATAACAAGAAAGACATACTAATTGCCATTTCTGACGTGCGCCGTTGCCTGACGTTAGTGTATGGTGAATTGTTGCGTCTCTCAAAATATGAGTTGGAGTTTCTTGACCAATGGGCAACAAAAGACAATCAGCGCTTCAGTACGGCAGAAAAAATGTTCAACCGTCTCAGGAGCAGCATGGCCTACTTGAAACGACAATATACAAAAAGTACGAAAATTACAAAAGGAACACCTACTCACAATCCAAATCTGATGCCTTCAGTATTTTTCACGTCCGTACTTACTTATGGAGACTGCCCACGTGATCTATTCAAAATTGAGTCATACGATGACGAAATTCAAACCTTGTTTATCGAGCAACGTGCTTTGTTTGCAAACATTCTTGCAGGCTTGCATCTCTGCTATAACGTCATTAAGGTAGAGAAGGAAATTGGCAACAACCTTGATGAGTGTGAGCGTCGCTTTGACAAGCAGCTAAATGAAATCACCAACCTGCTTCAAGAATACATGGGGCAATTCCAGAGCAACGACGGCGGTATTATTTTGCAGAAGATTAAGGAAGTGGGGAAACAGGCTTTTGTCCAGCAAGGTTGGCATAAGTATGGTATTGACGATATGAAACGATATGCTCACTATCTCCTTTCTCATCCTAATGAGACGACAACGAATACAACCATTCCCATGAAGTTGCCAAATAGTTCACAAACAATCGAAGACATATTGATATTGGCACAGCACTTTAGTGACATACGACGAGAGAACAAAAAGAAAGCCAGTGGTAAAAAGATTTTGCTCTTCATCTGCTGGTGTGGTAGCAAATATGAGAATCCAGAGAGATCATTTTATGATATCCTTGTCGCTAATTATCCCGGAGAACTTTCCGATTGGCATAACATCATAGTAACGAAAAACCGAATAAAGGATGGCTTTGAAAATGAAATTGCATCGTTTAGCCGTGAAGCAGACATGCTGCTAAAACAAATCAAAGAGACTAGAAAAGAAGCCATTTAGAATTATTTAACTACCGTCATTTTGTGGATATTGTGACTGGCCAGCCCTATGGTCAGTCACATTTTTTGTATATTTGTGACTGACGAAGGCTGTTTGTGACTGACTCTGTGACTAAATAAGAATTCTCTGGTCACAAATTGTGACTAACGTTACTCACAAAGCTACCTTGTCAGTCACAATTATCTTTTAAAGGCGGTCAAAATGTCTGATACACAGTCATTTCTTCTTTCTATAAGTAGTCATAAATTTTTGCGTTTTTCCCTTTTTTTTGTTATATTTTTGTACCATCTTCTCAGGCACGTAGCCGCGTGCCGATTATGAAGGGGTGGTACAGCAGGGGCGCGTCGGCAAGTAAACCTGAGACCACGTTAATCCATAAAAGTAAAAACGATTATGGGAAAGAGTATTGATAACATCTGCTCCTTGGAGCAGGAAATGGTTCAGAAGGCCAGTGATTTGGAACGTCAGCACAAGGTACGCGAGCAGCAGTTGGTGCAACTGACATTACAGCGTATTGCAGACGACGTGACATCGAAGGAATCAGAGATTCTGAAGGCGATGTCAGATAAAGGTGCCAAGCATCAGGCGGTTCGTGAGATTATTATGAAAGAGATTGTTCGCGCCGCCAATGAATGGCTGTGGTGTCCTGAGTATGTAGAGAAACTTGGCAGCGAACAGCATGTCAGGGTCTTCACGGGTAGCCACTGGGAAGCGGTGGAAACCCAGCAGTGGAAGGACTTTGTTAGTCTTTGTGCCCAGCGATGCGGTGTGTCCGAGTCGTTGTGCATGAACCATGCGTTCATGAATCAGTTGTACGAGGGTACGTCGTTTGTCCTCATGAAGTATCGTCGTCAGCAGATTCCCGAAGACGAGGTGTGGCTGAACCTAAAGAACGGTACGCTGGTAATGAAGGATGACGGCAGCGTGACACTACGTGATCACGACAAGAACGACCTGTTTACTTACACGCTGGACTATGCCTACAATCCTGAGGCTGATCCAGAACTGTGGCAGGCGTTTCTGGACCGTGTGTTGCCCGATAAAGCAGACCAGCTGGTGTTGGCAGAATTCATCGGCTACTGTCTCATGAAGGACCAGCGTTTTGAGAAGATGCTGTGGCTCTATGGTGAAGGCTTGAACGGCAAGTCGGTAACGCTGGAGGTTGTCGAGGCGCTGCTGGGGTCAATGAACGTCAGCTACCTCAGCCTCTCAGACCTGACCAACGATGACGTGAAACGTGCCGGCATCGAGAATAAGATGCTGAACATCAGCCATGAGAGCGGCAAGGACGTCAATCCGAATGTGCTCAAGCAGCTGACTTCCGGCGAGCGTGTCACCATGAAACATCTGTATCGCGATCCTTATGAAAGCAACTGCTACGGAAAGTTCATGGCGGCCTTCAACCAACTGCCGAGGGCTGAAAACACCTTCGGTTTCTTCCGCAGACTTATCATCCTGCCCTACATGGTTACCATTCCGAAGGAGGAGATTGACCGCCAGCTGTCATCGAAGCTCAAGGCCGAGGTGAGCGGCGTGCTCAACTGGGTATTGAAGTCGTTGCCACGACTGATGAACGACGGTGAGTTTACCGCCAGCGAGAACTGTGAGAAGGCACTTGAACGCTATCGCATACAGTCGGACAATGTTCGCCTGTTTGTGAATGAGATGTGCGAGAAGTATGACTATACGACTATCGCTTCCGAGATTTATACTGCCTACCGCAACTATTGTCTCGGAGCGTCTCTCAAGTCCATAGGGAAGAACAAGTTCTACGACCGTCTGGAAAGCCTAGGCTTCGAGAGAGTGATGTATGCGAACGCAACCTATTTCAAACTTAAAGTCAACGCAGAATGATGGAAGCACGTTACGAACACTTCGACACTGACCGCCTGAATGCCATCCCCATCACGGAGGTGGCACGGCGGTTGGACACCGTACGCAAGGCGGGTGTAAACAGTGTGACCACCTGCCCTTGGCACGAAGACAAGCATCCTTCGCTGACTCTCTACGAACGCACCAACGAGAACCACTGCCACTGCTTCAGCTGTGGTAAGGGCGGAAGCGTCATCGACTATGTCATGCAGCACGAAAGCTGGTCGTTCAAGGATGCCTGCAGTTGGCTGTCATCGACGTTCGGTATCAGTACATTACAGCGCTGTAAGCAGTCTGCACCGCCTAAGCCGAAGCCAAGGCCGAAGCCCGTGGAACCGACTTATACCTACATCCCTATGAAAATGGTGGATGAGCTGGTGTCAACAGAGAGTTCCTTCAGTCGCTGTCTCATGCGCTTGTACAGACCGGAAGCTGTGGAATGGCTCACTCAGGAGTACCGGTTAGGATGTTACGAGATGAACGGGCAGGACGACTACACCGTCTTTCCTAACATCGACTATCATGGCCGTGTGTGTAACCTGAAAATACAGCACTATTGTACCGACCCCGCGTCGGAGCGCTTCTGTCACAGTGATCAGACCGCCTACTGGCTTGGCAGGATATGGGCAAAGAAAAGCCTGTTGCCTGCCGATGCTGTTTTCCATTCGGATTGTCTGTTTGGAGAACACCTGCTCCAGCACTATCCTGAAAACATGGTAGCACTTGTCGAGAGCCCCAAGAATGCACTCATCGGAGCATTGAGCTTTCAGCAGTTGGTGTGGGTTGCTACCGGTAGTAAGAACATGCTCAAGCGCGAGGTTTTGAAACCGCTCAAAGGACGCGATGTCATAGTGATACCCGACTGCGATGCCGTTGCGGAGTGGACCTCCATTATCAGCCGTATGGCAGACCTGGCCAACTTCACGGTTAGCGACTTCTGCCTGCGTATGGCACCCGAAGGCCAGCCGAAGTTTGATATTGCCGATTTCCTGTTGGATCAGTTGCTCGGTTTGCAGAAAACAAGCGAGCGTTGAGTTGATTTTGAGTTTTTCCTTTGGCCCTCTGTTTGTGTATCGTCCACATTCAGAGGGCTTTAATTTCATAATTTTAGTTTTTTGACAGAAATATGCGGAAAAACTCTTATATAATGCTATTTCAAAATATTTTTTTCGGAAAAAATTGAAAGAAACTAAAAAAAGGACACTTAACTCATTGATAATAAAAAGAATCCCGAATTCTTTACGACCTTCAAAAACTCAAAATTAACTAAAACCTCTTATATTCGCGCCGTTTACACCTCCCGTAAGCGGCACTTTTACGTTCAAACGCGGCGCTTTTTCGTGCTGGAAACGGCGTTTTTGGAAGGTCAAAACGGCACTTTGACACCACGAATTATCTCTTCTTCACTCAAAAACGAGGCCTACGAGAAAATAATCTTCACTAAATTTGTGAATTTCAAAAAGAATGTTTATCTTTGCACGCGAGATAGTGAATGATATGGTCATTGAATACGAAAAGGATTATCTTGAGGAGCTGTATAACGACGGGAAGTGCACGAATAAAAAATATCGTTTCCAGAAGCCTGTCGTGGCCAAATACCAGAAGCGCATTGATACGCTGATGGCAGCTACACGCATAGAAGACCTGTTCGTCTTTAATTCGCTCAACTTCGAGGCATTGGACAATGACTATTACTCTATCCGCATAGACTATCACTATCGCCTGGAGTTCAAGATAAGGCAAGAGGGAACTGAACCCGTAGTGACAATATGCACTGTGACTGACATTACAAACCACTATCAATAAGAGACTGATATGAACAGAATAACGACACATCCGGGAGACGTACTAAAGGAAGAATTGGAAGCAAGAGGCATATCGCAGAAGAAATTCTCAGAGGTGCTGTCCATCCCTTATACACAACTGAATGAGATACTGAATGGGAAGCGTCCGGTAACAACGGATTTCGCTCTGATGATGGAGGCTGCCCTGGGTATTAATCCTGAATTGCTAATCAATATGCAGACACGCTACAACATGTCCGTGGCCAGACAGAAGAAACCTCTTCTTGCACGGCTTCTTGACATCAAGAAAGCGTGTGCTGCAGTATTTTGAAATACAGTTTTCAGACAGTCTTTTTTCTGCATCGATTGTCGGCAATAATGTGTCATAGATACGCCGTTCTGACCCTCTCAGGACGGCTTTTTAAGTGGTCAAAACGGCACTTTTGGAATGTTAAATAATAGGTTGAAGAAAAACGGTAAAAAGATTGAAAATAAATGCCTTAAAATTTGGTGGTTTCGGATATTTTTTGTAACTTTGTAGTGTAATTAAGGGACTGAGTCCCGCGACAACTAATCTTTAATATTAACCTTTTTAATCGTTTAAGTTATGGCAGTAAATTATGTATTACAGGTGAACAACAACCGTAAGAGCGACTACTACGGACAGCAGGTCGCACGTGTGAAACTACTGGGTAACATCGAGACCGACAAGGTGGCGGAGATCATCCAGCGCAATGCCTCGGTGAAGCGCTCCGACGTGAAGGCGGTGCTGTCGGAACTGGCAGAGGTCATCACCGACCAGCTGGAGGCAGGCTTCTCAGTGAAGCTGGACGGCATCGGCAGCTTCTCGCCCCGCATGAAGGCGAAGTACCAGGAGGTGACGGAGCAGGAGCCGTACGACGTGGCTGAGAACGTGAAGTCAGTGGGTGTGCTGTTCCGCGCCGAGCGCAAGAAGACCAGCAACGGCACCATCCAGACGCTGATGCCCGAGCGTAAGCTGAAGCGCTACGAGAACTACGTGCAGCAGACGAGTCCTGAGCCGGAACCTTAATGAAGGAAGATGGAAGATGGAAGATGGAAGAAGGAAGAAGTACTTCAAGCATCGAAAATCGTACATCAAACATCAACAAGAAAGCCCCGCCAGAGATGGCGAGGCTTTTTTATGACGGTGTCGGTTCACTTGCAAAATCTAAATAGCCTCCCTTAATCTAAAATATCGTTTCCAAATCTGAAAAATTGTTTAAAAACGGAAAAACCTGAATATATCAGACGTTTGTATTATGTTATTTTAAAATTTTTCTTAACTTTGCAACATCTAAACTCAGAAAATAATAAAATATCTATAAAAGTACAAATATGATGAACAAAAAGCATTGTTTAAAGTGGATCTTCATGATCTGTTTTATGGCTGTATTAGGTTCTTGTAATCTGGACATGCCGAAGCAAACAAACACATCGTTCGAAACGATGACAGTGGAGAAATCGAACATTGAGCTCCCTTATAAGTTCAGTGCCAGGATGAAAGGTCAGAACGACGTAACGGTAACGCCACAGGTCAGTGGCCAGTTGACAAAGATCTGCGTAACCGAAGGTCAGCAGGTGAAGAAGGGTCAGGTGCTCTTCGTCATCGACCAGCGTAATGCGCAGCTGGAACTGGAGGCTGCACAGGCTAACCTGCAGGCTGCACTGGCACAGGAGAACTCTGCCAAGCTGGAATACGAGTCGAACAAGAACCTGTTTGATAAGAAAATCGTGAGCAGCTACATGCTGGACAACTCGCTGAATACCTACCGTCAGGCGCAGGCCTCGGTGGCACAGGCGCGTGCTGCGGTGAGCCGTGCGAGGGTGAACCTCGGTTTCTGTACCATCACGGCTTCCGTATCCGGCGTTATCGGTGAGATTCCCGTGCGCACGGGTGATCAGGTTTCACCTGGTATGCAGCTGACCATGCTGAGCGGCAACACGACGATGGACGCCGAGATCTCTGTAACGGAGGCTATCATTGAGTCAATGGTACAGGAAGGCGTGAAGGCAGCCGACTTAGAGAAACGCCTTGCCAGTATGCCCCCTGCAACGTTTGTCATGAAAAACGGAACGGAGTATCCTCATCAGGGTCGTATCGTCAGTATGACAGGTATCGTGAATGCTGCCACCGGCTCGTTGACTGCCAAGGTGTCGTTCCCCAACCCCGACGGGCTTCTGTACTCCGGCATACAGGGTACGGTGGTGTTGAAATTTGCCGAGAAGGACGTGATTATCGTTCCCCAGAAGGCTGTGGTTCGCCTTCAGGACAAGGCACAGGTTTATAAAGTACAGGCCGACAGTACGGCTACTGCCATCGAGGTGACGACAGAAGACACAGGCAACGGTAAGGACTACATCGTGACCAGTGGCCTGAACGTAGGCGACCGGATTGTGACCATCGGTGCGAATAATGTGCAGGAAGGACAGCGCGTGCTGTTTCCTAAAGAAGAGGAGGAGAAATAGTATTTCGTAATACCGTTATAATGTAATAACGAGAACAATGAAGAACAATATTTTCATCAACAGATACGTGATGGCGTGTGCCATCTCGATTGTGATAGCACTAGTGGGCTATATCTCGATGAATTCGCTGCCAGTTGAGCAATATCCGGATATCGCACCTCCTACGGTGACGGTGAGTACCAGCTACTCGGGTGCTGACGAGAACACGGTGATGAAGTCGGTCATACAGCCACTCGAAGAGGCTATCAACGGTGTGCCGGACATGACCTATATGACCTCGAAGGCATCCTCCAATGGTGACGCAGATATTACGGTCTATTTCAAGCAGGGCACCGACCCCGACATGGCGACGGTGAACGTGCAGAACCGCGTGACCCGTACACAGGCCCTATTGCCTGCCGACGTGAATAAGATTGGCGTAACGGTACAGAAACGACAGAACAACATTCTGCAGATTTTCGCCGTAAAGAGTGCCGACGGCAAGTACGACGAGGACTTCGTGTCGAACTATGTCGATATCAACGTGAAGCCGCGTCTGATGCGTATCACCGGTGTGGGTAATGTGCAGAGTATGGGTAACACCTACGCCCTGCGTATCTGGCTGAAGCCCGACGTGATGGCTCAGTACGGCCTGACTCCTAACGACATCTTCGCTGCCATCGGCGGACAGAGCTTCGTGGCAGCTGTGGGTTCCCTGGGCGAGCAGTCGAAGAACTCCTACCAATACTCCATGCAGTACAAGGGTACGCTGAAGACGGTCGAAGAGTTCAACGAGATAGTGCTGCGCACCAGTGGCGGCGGTTTGCTGCACCTGAGCGATGTGGCAGAAGTGAAGATTGGTGCCATGAGCTACAACTTCACGTCGAACATCCAGGACAAGCCAGGTGCTATGTTCATGGTGTTTGCCGCACCGGGGGCCAACGCCACCCAGGTGAATGCCAACATCAACAAGACGTTTAAAGAGTTGAAGTCAACGATGCCTGCCGGACTGGAGTTTGTGACTCTGATGACCAGCGACGACTTCCTCTTTGCTGCCATCCATAACGTGGTGGAGACCCTTGTCATTGCCATCATCCTGGTGGTGCTCGTGGTGTTCTTCTTCCTGCAGAACTTCAAGGCTACCATCATCCCCTCTATCTCGATTGTCGTGTCGCTGCTGGGCACCTTTGCCATCGTCTCACTGGCAGGCTTCTCGCTCAACATCCTGACGCTGTTTGCCCTGGTGCTGGCCATCGGTACGGTGGTCGATGACGCCATTGTGGTGGTTGAGGCAGTCATGGCGAAGATGGAGGGTGGCATCAGCGATGCCCGCGAGGCTACCCGTCAGGCCATGAGCGAGGTGTCGGTAGCCGTCGTCTCGTGTACCTTGGTATTCATGGCCGTGTTCGTCCCCGTGATGTTCATGCCGGGTACCTCAGGTACCTTCTTCACCCAGTTCGGTGTAACGATTGCATCCAGCGTCGGTCTGTCGTGTGTGTCGGCTCTGACACTGTGTCCTGCCCTCTGCGCCATTATGATGCGCGTCACTGAAGGCAAGAAAGAAGGCAAAAGCCTGGCTTATTACACGAAAAAAGCCTATAACGTCAGCTACAACGCCATCTACAACAAATACAGCAAGGCCGTACAGAAGTTCATCAAGCGACCCCTCATGGCATGGAGCCTGCTGGCTCTGGCTGCCGTGCTGCTGTTCTTCTTCATGAAGAACCTGCCCTCTGGTCTTGTGCCACAGGAAGACCAGGGTGTGTTCCTGGCTGAGTTGCAAGCACCGGAAGGTTCCACGCTGCAGCAGACCCGTGAAATGGTGAAGCAGGTGGAGGCGAAGGTGAAGGAGATTCCCGAACTGGAGAGTTTTGCCGTCGCCTGCGGTTATGGTATGTTGTCTGGTGCCGGTTCAAACTATGCCACACTGGTTGTTCGTCTGAAGAACTGGGAGGAGCGTCCGGGTATGAACCACTTGCTGACCCTTGTCATGTACCGTTTCTACTTCAGTTGTCAGGAGATTAAGGATGTACGGGTACTGCCCTTCGAGATGCCGCAGATTCCCGGCTATGGTACGAGTAACAGCGTGAGCCTCGTTGTGGAAGACCCCACTGACGGCAACCTGTCGGAGTTCGCCAAGCAGACCGAGCTCTTCCTGACCAAGCTGTCAGAGCGTCCTGAGATAGCCTCCGCCTCATCGACCTACTCGGAGCGCTTCCCGAAGTACCAGGTTGATGTCGATGCTACCCAGTGCAACCGCGCCGGTGTGACACCTCAAGCCGTTCTCAGTACCCTCGGCACCTACTGCGGTGGTGCGTATATCGGCAACTTCAACCAGTTTGGTAAAGTCTATCGCATCATGGCAGCAGCCTCGCCTGAGTATCGTCTCGACCCGCAGTCGCTGCACAATATCTTCATGCAGGTGGGTAACGGCAAGATGGCCCCCATCTCTCAGTTTGTCTCGCTGAAACAGATTATCGGCCCGGCCAACATCGAGCACTTCAACCTGTTCCAGAGCATCAGCTGCTACATCAGTGTGAACAGCGGCTACACAGAGGGCGATGCCCACAAGGCCATTGCCGAAGTGTTCCAGGAGAAGATGCCAAAAACGGCCACCTACGAGTACAGCGGCATGTCGCGTGAGCTTGAGGAGACAGCCAACTCCAATGCCACAGCCCTCATCTATGTCATCTGCGCCATCCTGATATACCTCATCCTGGCTTCGCTCTACAACTCGTGGTTCACACCGTGGGCTGTGCTGTTCAGCGTACCGTTCGGACTGATGGGAGCCTTTGTATTCGCCTATTTCGGCAATCTGCTCGGATTCCCTGGCATGGACAACAATATCTACCTGCAGACGGGTGTCATCATGCTGATCGGTCTGTTGGCAAAGACGGCCATCCTGATTACCGAGTTTGCCACAGAGCGCCGTGCACAGGGCTTGAGCATCGTCGATGCTGCTTTCGAGGCCTGCAAGGAACGTCTGCGTCCTATCCTGATGACGGTAGCCACGATGATTATCGGTATGATACCGCTCGTCATCGAGGGTGGTGCCGGTGCCAACGGTAACCGTGCCCTGGCCCTGGGTGTCATCGGCGGTATGAGTGTGGGCACCATCGCCCTGCTCTTCGTCGTACCTGCCTTCTTCATCGTGTTCCAGAAGCTGCACGAGAAGTTCCAAGAGAAGGAAGTGAAGAATGAAGAGTGACGTAATAACGTAATATCGTAATAACGGAATAACGAAATGTCGAAAAAGAATATGAAAATCAAGTATATCATCGCCGCCGCTTCCGTGAGTATGATGCTCACGGGCTGCGGTTTATATAATAAGTATGAGCAGAAGACGGAAACACCTGCCGATGTTTTCGGTTCGATACAGGATGCTGCCGCTGGTGAGTCTTCCCTTGCCCAGCTGTCGTGGCGTGAGTTCTTTACCGACCCGCTGCTGCAACAACTCATCGAGCAGGTGCTGGCCAACAATACCGACCTGAATTCTGCCCGCATTGCCGTGGAGAAGAGCGAGGCCTCGCTGAAGGCTGCCAAGATGGCCTACCTGCCGTCGCTCTATTTCTCACCGCAGGGCACGCTCGCCAAGTTTGACGACAACCCGTGGTCAAAGACCTACAACCTGCCGCTGCAGTTGTCGATGGATGTCGAGGTGTTCGGCTCCATCACCAACAAGAAGCGCGCCGCCGAGGCTGTGCGTCTGCAGGCTCAGATGGCCGAGGAGGCCGTGCGCACCAACCTTATCAGCGCCGTTGCCCAGCAGTACTACATGCTTCAGCTACTCGACCGCCAGTTGGAAATCCTGACCATGACCGACAGTCTGTGGAACGCCTCGCTGGAGATGCAGAAGACGCTCTGGGAGAACGGTAAGGCCTATTCTACCGCCGTCAACCAGATGGAGTCCTCCTATCTGAATGTGAAGACACAGATTGTCGATACGCGTCGTAACATCATTGCCACCGAGAATGCCCTCAGCCGTCTGATGGCAACAGGCCCGCAGCATATTGCGCGCAAGAAGTGGGGGACCTCTGCCTTGGAAAACAGACCAGAGAACACCGTGGGCCAACGTATGTTCGATCCGCAGTTCCTGAAAGTCGGCGTGCCCGCCACAATGCTTGAGTTGCGTCCCGATATCCGTATGGCCAACCATGCAATGGCCGAGGCCTTCTATAACACGCAGGCAGCCCGCTCAGCCTTCTTCCCCAGTATTACGCTCACGGGAACAGCCGGATGGACCAACTCGGCTGGTAGCATGGTCGTCGATCCTGGCAAGCTGCTGCTCAGCGCCGTCGGTCAGCTCACACAGCCCATCTTCGCACGCGGCAAGCTGAAGGCCAACCTGAAGATCAACCAACTGACACAGGAAGACCTGCAGAAGAAGTATGTGCAGACGGTCATCGATGCCGGCAACCAGGTGAACGAGGCAATGGCCGACTGTCAGGCAGCCCGTGAGAAGCACAGCTACTACCATCGTCAGGTGGAAGTGCTCTACGATGCCTATTCAGGCACTCACGAGCTGATGGACAACGGTAAGGCCAGCTACCTCGAAGTGCTCACCGCCCAGGAAAGCCTGCTCAACGCACAGCTCAGTGAGGCTGCGAACATGTACAAGGGTGCCCAGGCCGTTATTGCCCTCTATATCGCCCTCGGCGGTGGCTCAGAGTAATCTTATTGGACCATTTACAAATAGACAAACGTAAAAACGTATAATAGTGAATTCACTTGAACCCCTCATGTCCGACCTTGCGCTGATTCTCATCTGCGCTGGTTTCATGACGCTTCTCTTCAAGAGCCTCAAACAGCCCATTGTCTTGGGTTACATCGTAGCGGGATT